>ENA-OUQP01000117-OUQP01000117.1-human-gut-metagenome-genome-assembly--contig:-NODE-117-length-85204-cov-16.793574_pt1 | contig 85204 bp, 82 predicted proteins | sample MGYA00237951_ERZ548836 | MGnify/ENA primary metagenome ERZ548836 (study PRJEB26490, sample SAMN05194702) | human gut metagenome | biome: terrestrial biome; feature: human-associated habitat; material...
TATACACTGCTCTTTATCATGCGGCTTCAGATACTCTCAGTGAACTTGCTGCTGATAGTAAATATCTTGGGACTGATATCGGCTATATTTGTATCCTCCATACATGGGGAAGTACCATGAACTTTCATCCTCATATCCATGCGATTGTTCTTGGTGGAGGGCTGGATGTGAAAAATCATTGGAAAGACAATGGGAAAGATTTTTTCCTTCCGATTAAGGTAATCTCAAAAACATTTCGTGGAAAATACATGGCTGAACTTAAGCAGCTCTGGGAAAATGACAGGCTTGAATTTCATGGATCGGCTGCACCTTACAAAAATCACTATACTTTCAAGGAATTGTTAAATACCTGCTATGCAAAGGAATGGATTCCTTATTGCAAGAAACCATTTGACGGTGCCGAATCTGTCATCAGATATCTTGGAAAATACACCCACCGGATTGCTATCAGCAACTACCGAATCAAAGGCATGACAGAATCTACAGTTACATTTTCTGCTAAAGATTACAAAAATCAAGGGCATTGGAAAGAAATCACCCTATCCGGCGAGGAATTTATCCGTCGATTTTTAATGCACGTTCCTCCAAAGCGTTTTGTACGTATCAGGCACTATGGTATTCTTTCGTCCAGAAATAAGAAGAAACAGATTGCCCTATGCAGAAACATCCTTGGCTGCAAAAAATATATTTCCAAACTGAAAGATATGGATGCACCTGCCATTATCCGTCTTCTTTATCATAAAGATATATGCAAGTGCTCTTCCTGTGGTGGTAAGATTATTCCTCTGCCTACAGAACAACATTTTATAAAACCAAAACCACATATGCTCTGTTAACGTATCATAACTGTATATTTTTTTAGCTTCCTTAGGGAGGCTTATTTCTGGTGTCATAATACAGGACTGAATTATAAATTCTATGTGTTTCTATGTGTACATGCTATCCTATTATAAATAGAGTGTCAGAATTAAAAGTCCATATAGAGTTGACGCGCTTTGTTCAACCAGAAAAAATCGAAATTGATGCAAACGAAAGGGCAGTTAATGAAAAGTCTCAATACTGCTTTTTCGTTTGCACCACCTTCGATTCTTTCCTTAACGATTTTGTCGAAGATGGTTCGAATTTGTCTGATATATCTAGTTCTCCGTTGTCAGATAAAGGTTATGGCAACATTTCCGTGACATTAAAAAAGGAACAGAACAGTGATGAAAATGTAGGTAAAATTTTGAGTGGTGGTAAGATTACCGGCTCTTCAGGAGGGGATTATTCCAGTGCGATCAAGAATATTGAAAATACGACAGTCCGCCAGTACATATTTACGGTAGAAGTGACTGCCTATTATGAAGATGCTGCTTACACATATCGTACAGAGTATACGAGAGCGGAGAAATATCCGGTCACATTTACACATAATGGCAATACAATTGTGTGGGTGGCAAATGCGGCAGGTGGCGGCACATGGAAAGTCGGTAACAGTAGCGGAGCTGTGTATACAATTGATGATAATACGCCAATCCATTACACGTATAACCGAACAGCATCGACCTCCTGCCGATTTGAAGAGAACATATATCAGAATAGTCAGGAAGGAGGAGATACGAGTGCGGCCAATTAAGAAATCAAGGGCGAATGCCGGCGAAACGTTGGTAGAAGTAGTAGCCAGTATCTTTATATTCCTGATATTAATGGGAATCCTACAGGGGGCAATTACTTATAGCAGTAATTCCCTGAAGAAAAATAAAGAAATTCGAAGTGACAATGCAAAAATCATGGAAGCATTGCAGAATACAGAAGTAACTTCCGTAGAACACAATAAGAGCATCGATTTTAACGCGACAAACTCCGATATGTCAATCAAAGGAAATCATGTGTTTTCGGTAGCAACGGATTTGAATAAAAAGATTGTGACTTATACGGATTCAAAAGGAGAAGAACAGACAACCACGTTCTACCTTTATGGAAGTCCGGATGCAGACGCATCACAGAGTGATGCACAGGTACATACAACACCAGAGGGTGGTGGCAATTCGTGATATTAACAGATAGAAGACAAGCTGGAAAAAGAAAAGAACAATTGTCATGTGTGAAGAACCTTGTGAAAGACCGAAAAGGAACAACGCTTGTAGAGACAATGGTCACGCTATTTCTCATCAGTATTCTGATGGCAATGGCGGCAAGCGCCTTAAGCTCTGCCTCCAGAATATTTGTCAGGATCCAGAAGACCCAGTATGCACAGTCTGTTTTAGATACAACTATGACGGAACTTCGAACGATTACAAAGGACGCGGCCGGGTATGTAAAATTATATGAAAGAACAACCGTGGTGGAAGAGCAGTATGGTGGTTCTAAAGGGACGAATACAAAAGGGAATGCAATTGAATTCATGACTCCGGAAGGTTTTGTAGAATTAGTGTCTGCCAATGGATGTTCAGAGACAGAAATCCATATAGGTGATAAAACAACAGGAACAGCAGATGCAGTTGAGACAGGGCAGTTACTGACTCGGTACTACTTTCGAAACAGTAACACCGGGAAATATATCTTTACTCAGAATGGAAAGCCCATCGCAAGAGCCGTGGCAAATGTGTTCGCAAAAGGTTTTTATATGGGCAATTACGTAGAGGTAGAATATTCATATCCGATGAATGTATCGGATGGAACCAAGATAAGCAGCATTACAGCAAAAGTGACTGTCTATTCGGAGTATGATGAAGCAACAAAAAGTTTTAAAAATGTGATGGCAACCGATACAGAAGTTCTGGAATTCCGCAATCCGATCACGGTAAAAGGAAATGCAGATTCCGCTATCACAGCAATTAATGAATAGATCATATTAATAATGGTATGAACGCTTGCACCGAGGCGTTTATATAGATTCTCAAAAGAAAAAAGTAATAAAGGAGACGAGAAAAATGTTTAAGAAATTAAAAGAGAAAAAAGGATTCACATTAGTAGAGCTGATCGTAGTGTTAGTAATCCTGGCAATCCTTGCAGCACTGTTGATCCCGGCACTGACAGGTTATATTGATAAGGCAAAAAATAAATCAATCGTAGCTGAGACACGTCAGGCAGTAATGGCAGCACAGACACTAGTAGATGAGAAATATGCTAAGGAAGAAGTAGGAGCAGATACTATAGGTATCGCAGGTGGAACAGCGCCAGCAAATGCAAAAGTAACAATTACAAAGAAAGATATTGCTGATTTAGCAGAAGTTGAAGAAGGTAATATTCAGGATGGCGCAGAAGTTGAAAACGGAAAAATTAAAAAATTTGTTTACAAAAAATCTGGAAAAACTTGCACATATACAAAAGATGCTAAAAACGGAACAGATGGAGCTTATGACGTAGCAAAATAGTAATTTCGAGAAAGGCATGAACTCATGACTCAACAACAGCATGAATCAAAATTTACCCAAATTAAATATCGTTGGATCAAGAGTGTGCTTATGGTCTTAATTATTATCCTGCTTGCGATAGTGACAGTAATACCCGGAGCGCTCCGACTTTTACATCGGGCAGACGCTCAAGTGGCTCTGGGGCATGCAAAATCGGTGCGGTTGGCGCTCCAGGTAACTGGACAGGAATGTTATGGCAGGAGTGGTACTTTTTTCGACGCTTCCCAGGAGGGAGGCGTCGCTGAGAGTATCCGGACAGAAGTGCTTAATTTAAGCAAAGCACCGGGAGATTTCTGGGTGCTTCAGGTGGCAGAGGACGGATATACCGTTGAAAAGTTCGTATACCGGGAAGGTGATTACACCGTCTGGTACACATTAGAGCCAAAATCATATACGGTCTACTATGAAGACTATATGGCTGGCAAAGAAGAATAAGACAGATGAGTAGAATAACATGTTAATTGTATTAGAAAGTATTTTATGGGTGATCCGGTTCTTTTTCGGAGCCTGCATCTTTAGTTTTTTGAATGTGGTGATTGACCGCTTGCCAAGAGGAGAGAGTGTGGTAAACGGAAGAAGTCATTGTACCAATTGTGGCAGAGTATTACATGCATGGGAACTGATCCCGTGTGTCAGCTACATCTTCCTGCGCGGACGATGTGCAGGTTGTAAAAGTCACATTCCGGGAAGAGATTTCTTCGTGGAAGTGATTGGCGGCGCAGCATTTATCGGCTGCGGGATTCATTATGGCTGTGGCAGTTTTGGATTGTTATCAATGCGTGGTACAGTCATGTTGATTTATTTTGGAATACTACTTGTGGTAGCCCTTATTGATTGGGATACCCAGATCATTTATGATAGATTTCACATTTTTATTTTGATATTAGCAATTGCAAATATATGGCTTGTTCCGGAGCATGGGCTTATAGACAGGCTGATCGGGGCACTAATCGTCTCTGTTCCGATGCTGCTTCTGGCACTTGTGATTCCGGGAGCATTTGGCGGCGGGGATATCAAATTAATGGCGGTCTCCGGAGCATTTCTTGGGACAGGACCAGTAGTGTGCGCTATGTTTTTCGGGCTGCTGACAGGAGGCGCTTACGGAGCATTTATGTTAAAGAGCAAGAAATTAGGAAAAAAAGATGTATTTGCATTTGGACCATTTCTTGCATTCGGACTGGCGCTGGCGGCATCATATGGAGATCAGATCGTTACATGGTATCTGCATTTTTTATAAAGAGAGTAACTAATAAGAACACCTTGAAATTTGTGTGGTGGGGTTCTGAGCAGTTACTAAAGAGATAAAAATCAAGTATAGATATAATAGAAAGAAAGAGGAAGTTCGCACATGGCACGTTTTAAATACGTCGCAAAGGATATGAGTGGCAAGGTTCATAAGGGTACTGTGGAGGCTGCATCCGAGAATGCGCTGACACAGCAGTTACGGGAAGAGAACCTCTATCTGGTTGAAGCGAAAGATTTAAATGGAGCAAAAAAGCATAAAAAGTTAAAAGCGAAGCAGCTTGCAGCCTTTTGCCGGGAACTGTCCACACTTTTGGCATCAGGTGTCACGCTTGTAAGGGCGCTCGACATCATTTCCGAGCAGGAAGGAATGAACAAAGACGAGCGGGATATATATAAGGATGTGTTACAGGATTTAAAACGCGGTATCAGTCTGTCTGATGCCATGGAATCCAAGGAATGCTTTCCGGATCTGATGATCGGAATGATCCGTTCCGGTGAGGGAAGTGGTAACCTGGATCTGGTGACACAGAGATTATCGATTCAGTATGAGAAGGATTATAAGCTGACCCAGCAGGTGAAGTCAGCCATGACTTATCCATGTATTTTGCTGGTGCTCTGTGTTGCAATTGTGATTTTGATCGTAACCTTTATTCTGCCACAGTTTCAGAGTCTGTTTGATCAGATGGAAAGCCTTCCGATGATTACGAATATTTTGATCGCAGTTTCCAACTTTCTTGTTCAGAAATGGTACATTGCATTATTGATCGTTGCAGTGATCGTTGCACTGATTCGTATCATTGTCGGAATTCCGTCAGTGCGAAGAGGCGTAGACTGGCTGAAGGTTCATATGTGGGGCTTTGGCAAGTTGTTCAAAGTTGTCTATACGGCACGTTTTGCCAGAACACTGAGCAGTCTTTACTCCAGCGGTATGCCCCTTGTTTCAGCAGTTGGAGTGGCTGCAAAGACGATTGGAAATGGTTATGTAGAGTCTCAGTTTGACGAAGTTATCACAATGGTCCGTGGTGGGGTGCCGCTTTCACAGGGGCTGCGTGAAGTAGACGGATTGCTAAAAAAACTCTCCAGCACGATTATGGTCGGAGAAGAAAGCGGACGCTTGGATGTGATGCTGGATTCCATTGCGGAGACATTGGAATCGGATGCAGAACAGGCTACAAAGCGGATGGTCACGCTTCTGGAGCCAATCTTGATTATATTTATGGCGCTGATCGTCGGCTGTATTATGATTGGAGTTATGCTTCCAATCTATCAGTCTTACTCAGCGATCGAAAATGCGTAATTACGAAGGAGGAACTTACAGGTGAGCGATACTGTTATTGTTTTACAGGAAGAATGTATTTTGGCTGCAAGTGGAAAAGCAGGACGAAGACCAAGAATCAGCAGGACAGACATGATCCCGACCGAAGTTCACACAGACCCTTTTGAACAGTGGAAAAGGGCACTTCTTGCATATAAGGCAAAGGAGCATCCAGGTTCTGTAAAGCTTGTGCTTCCATCCAATTATTCATCCGCACGAATTTCACAGATTCCGTTTGCAACAGGCAAGCAGCTTACAAAGATGGCAGAACATGTTGTTTCAGAGTCAGCAGCAGAAGGAATTGTAGATTATGGTATTACATATGCAGATAAAAAGCAGGGCGTGACCGTATGCTGTGCCAGCGTAGAAGAAAATATTTGTAACCGGCTTTTAGCAATGTGTGAGGAGATAAATCTTCCGGTGCGTGCAATTACTGTGCCGATGGAAGCATATTTAAAAGGATTATCCCAGTTAAAGACTTATGCCAATAAGACGGCTATCTTCTTGTTTTTTGAGGATTCTGGCGTGACCAGTATCCTGTATAAGAACGGAGTATATCTGTATTCTACAAGAAGCCGTATCTTCAGCGAGCGCGGAACGCTGGATTTTGGGACAGAGATTGTCCGGAACATTTCCGGTATTGTACAGTTTTATGCAACGACAACGTCTGGAATCCCGATCACAGACATTTATTATGCAGGTTGTATGGAGGATGATTTTGAAGTATGCCTCGATGGAATCCATATGATGAACCTTCAGGCAGCTTTGCTTCAGGTGGATGCGGTTTATGAAACCCAGGGAAATCCAGAGGACTGGCTTGTGTGTGCCGGAGCATTGGTGGATGATAAGACGAAGCAGGTCAATCTCTATCAGAAATGGAAGAAGTCCGGCGGTATGGACAAAGTGGTGGAGAAAGAAAGCTTTGTAAAACATATCGTCCCACCGGTAATCACATTGGCCGTATGTATGGCGTTATTTGGAGTAGTGTCTGTCTGGAATCTGCTTGAGAGTAAGAAGATTGATGACATCAATGACTGGATCAACGACAGTCAGATCCAGCAGCAATATCAAGAGGCAGATGAGGTCATGAAAGAGAGCGAGCGTTTAGTTGAGCAGAAGCTCCAGGTGGAGCAGATGAAGCAGAATCTGGCAACTTATCCGGATCTGGATGCAGATATAATAGCCAGAATCGCGGATGTCAGCGGAAGCACCATGAATGTGGAAGTTAAGTCCATGGATGCAGAAACAGGACTTCTTACATTTCATGCGGTGAGCAGTGCAGTCATTGATATTCCGGGATATGTCAATAAACTAACGCAGACAGGATTATTTTCAAGTGTAGATTATAGCGGCTATCAGTATCAGGACGGCGAATACACGCTGGATCTGTCCTGTATACTAAAGGCTATAGATGCAGGAGGTGACAAGTAATGAAGCTGGAAACGGAATTAAAACCAGGGGATATTGTATTATTAAAGATGCTTGCCTGCATATTGATCTTATTTTTTACACTTCGCTTTCTTGTATTTCCGGGGTTGGAGAAGAACCAGGATCTGCAGAATGAGAAAGAACAGGTAGAGCAGACGAAGCAGGAGATGCAGGATACAATCAAACAAAAGAGTATTGTTGAAAAGAAAATCGTAAAGCAAAAAGCAGAGCTTGTGAATGCTTCGCAGGGATTTTATGATTTGCTTGAGAATCAGCAGGTCGATGAACTGGTGACAGGAATTGCGTTAAAGCACAATTTAAAACCAGTGTATCTTAAAATCGAAGGAACCGAAGCAGGAGTACCGGCAGCTTATCAGACTGTCACACAGACAGACGAGTCCGGTGCCCAGACGGCAAAATCTGCACAGGAGGAGCTGGATGAGAACAACCAGGAGTCTTCATCTGATACAGATTATGAACCGGAAGTTGTCTTGCAGTATGTAAATACAACGACGGTGTCCATGACTTTACAGGGAAATGAGTCGCAGATCCGGGAAATGTTAGATGATATTGCAAAAAATTATCCGGGCGTACAGGTGCGTTCCTTTGATATGAATGAAAATACTTATGTAGATTCCAGTCTGCAGCAGATTTCACAGAATAACTGCGAGTGTGTACTGGCTGTCTATACTTGCGGGCAGCTTGGTACTACTGCATCCGGAGAGGAGAACTAGAAGTGAGAACGAATCTGAGAATTGGAGAAATCCTGGAAGATAAAGGGTATGTCACCGCAGAGCAGATCGGACAGGCTCTTGCGTATCAAAAAGAGCATAGAGATAAACGAGTCGGTCAGATATTGATGGAGTTGGGATTTGTAACCGAGAATCAGGTATTAGAGGCATTGGCAGACAGACTACATCTTGAGATTGTAGATGTGGCGCAAATCCCGGTCAATCTTAAGGCGGTCGGAATGATCAATCGTGAGCTGGCAGAGAAGAATCTGATTCTTCCGGTCAGTGTAAAAGAGCATAGTATGGTTCTTGTGACCAATGATCCACTGAATTACTTTGCCCTGGAAGAAGTCAGACAGCAGACAGGCTGCCACCTTGAAATTCAGCTCAGTGAGGAAGCACCATTAAAAAAAGCAGTATCTTACTATTATGCAGAGGTTCATGCAAGAAAAGCAGCAAAACAGGCAAATGTAGGATTCTCAACAACAGATGTAGATGAGCTGGAAATCGAAAATCTGGATAATCCGGATGAAGCACCGATCATTCAGCTTCTTAATAGCCTGATTGAGCGTGCAATTAAAGCGGAAGCCAGTGATATTCATATTGAACCATTTGAGCAAGAGACAAATGTGCGGATGCGTATTGATGGTGTGGTATCGGAATATGTTAAGATACAGAAAAATATTCACGGACCATTGATTGCCCGTATTAAGATTCTGGCAAATCTGGACATTGCAGAAAAGAGAATCCCACAGGATGGACATTTTCGGGTAGCGCTTGGAGACGAACAACAAGTCAATATCCGTGTATCGGTACTTCCGACCGTATTTGGTGAGAAGGCAGTATTGCGTATTATGGCAGCAACGTCTCATCTGGATCATGCAGATCATTTTGGAATGGATGAGTACAGTTATAACCTGTTCAGACCGCTTCTGGATTATCCGAATGGAATCATTTATATTACAGGACCGACTGGAAGTGGAAAATCTACGACACTTTATATGATATTAGATTACCTGTCAGGCAGACAAGTGAACATTTCTACTATTGAAGACCCGGTGGAGAAGAATTTGTCTGGAATTAACCAGACACAGGTCAATCCGACAGCAGGACTTACATTTGATGTAGGACTTCGTGCCCTTATGCGTCAGGATCCGGATATTATCATGGTCGGCGAGACCCGTGACGGTGAGACTGCAGGAACTTCTGTCCGTGCTGCCATTACCGGACATATGGTGCTTAGTACACTTCATACCAATGATGCGGTGTCAAGTATTGTGAGACTGGAAGACATGGGAGTTGAGACTTATCTGGTCGCAAACTCTCTCGTAGGTCTGATTGCACAGCGTCTGCTCCGTAAAGTCTGCCCGAACTGCGCAAAAGAAGTAGAGACGACAGAGCAGGAGAGGATTCTTCTGGGAGAAGATGTGCGTACAGTCAAACGTGGTATGGGCTGCTCTCAGTGCAACCATACCGGATACAGGGGACGTATTGCAGTGCATGAGATCCTGGCAATTAACCAGGAGATCCGAAGAATGATTATGGAGCATGAATCCGTGGAAAATATTACAAAATATGCAAGAGAACATCAGCATATGCGCACACTGAAAGAAAGCGGACTGATTCTTGTAAAAGAAGGAGTTACGACACCGGAAGAACTGATGAAGATCAGCTATGAATAAATTGCAGAATAAGAAGATAGATAGGATAGGGGAGAAGAATATGTTAGATCGAAGACAGATTCATACAGTGATCGATACGCTTATCAGGGAGGCAAGGATCCGTTCTGTCTCCGATATTCATATTACAGAGGGGATGCCTGTGTGGTACAGGATCCACGGGTGCCTGACACAGGCCAGGGACGTATTGAAGGAGTATGATATCCGTGAAGTACTTCTTGGAATGATGAATGAGAAGCAAAGAAAGCAGTTCGAAGATGGTCAGGATGTGGATTTTGCCTGGCAGACCACGGATGGCTGCCGCCAGCGAGTGAATATTTTCTGTGAACAGAAAAAAATTGCAGCAACGATCCGGCTGCTGAATCAACATATTCCGACTCTGGAAGAACTCAAAATTCCAACGACATTGTATCAGCTTTCCGAGGAGCCAAGAGGAATTATCCTTGTTACCGGACCGACAGGAAGTGGTAAGTCAACAACTCTTGCAGCGGTCATTGAGGCTATGAATCAGAAGTATGACAGACATATTATTACAATTGAAGATCCAATTGAGTATGTCTACGAGTGCAAGAAATCTCTGATCCATCAAAGAGAGGTTGGACAGGATGTGACGAATTTTGCTTCCGCACTTCGAAGTGCCCTGCGTGAAGACCCGGATGTAATTCTGGTAGGAGAAATGCGCGATTATGAGACAATCTCAGCAGCACTTCTTGCGGCAGAAACAGGACATCTTGTATTGTCTACACTTCATACAACAGGTGCAGCCCAGACGGTGGAGCGTATCATTGATGCCTGCCCGGCAGAAAGCCAGAACCAGGTGCGTATCCAGCTTGCCGGTACTTTAAAGGGAATCATAAGCCAGTGCCTGATTCCATGTGGAGGGGGCATGACCCGTGTACCTGCAACCGAATTCCTGACAGGTTCTGATGCCATCCTGAACCTGATACGTGAAGGAAAAACGCACCAGATTTCCGCTATGATGCAATCTTCAGCGGCGAGCGGGATGCATACACTGAATATGGATCTTTCCAGATTGATGCAACAGGGATATATTACAAGAGAAGAAGCAATGAAATTTACGAATAATAAAGCGGAGTTAACACAGTATATGTAAGTAAAACAAAAAACACGCTATTATGTACAGGACCGTCACAAGAGGTGATAGGTCCTTTTTTCATATAATAGGAAATTGCACATTCTTTGTTCTTCAAAAAGAAATTGAGATATTAGTAATGCTTTCGACACCAACGCTCAAGTAGATTGATGAGCGAATAGAGAAGTGTTGCCATGAGACAGAGAAGAAGGATACTCATAAGAAGCCAATCCATCTTAAAGACCTGGCTCGCGTAGATGATCAGATATCCAAGCCCTTCTCTGGCAGCCAGAAATTCACCGATGATCACACCTACGAGGCAGAGTCCGATGTTGACTTTCATGTTACTGATGATTGCCGGAAGAGAAAAAGGAAGTACGACTTTTAGAAGCGCGTGCCTCCGATTTCCACCCAGTGTATAGATGAGTTTCAGTTTTCCTGGATCTACGGTCATAAAACTGGTATATAAGTTCAGAATGCTTCCAAAGATTGCTACAGACATTCCGGCGACGATAATTGTTGTTTTTGTTGCTCCGAGCCAGACAATAAGAAGTGGTGCAAGTGCAGACTTCGGAAGACTGTTCAGTACTACCAGGTAAGGATCCAGGATCTCTGATAACCGTCTGCTGAACCAAAGAAGAATGGTAACCAGAATGCTGGTGGCAGTGACGAGCAGGAAGCTTAAGATTGTCTCATATAGTGTGACATTGGTGTGCAGAAAAATGCTTTTATCCAGCACCATGCCCCAGAAACATAGTGCAATCTTTGACGGGCTGCTAAAGATGAAGGAGTCGATGATACCTACATTTGCAGTGAATTCCCAAAGAAAGAGAAAACTGAAAAGAATCAGAATCCTTGAGATACCGACAATGCATTTGTGCTTCTTTTGCTGTTTCAGATAGTTGATCTGATTTTCAGAAAGTTCATTTAAAAATTCAGTCATCTGTATTCAGCTCCTTCCATATTAAGTTGAAGTAATGTTTGAATTCCGGGGAGTTCCGGCGGTTCAAAGGAGTATCTTGTTCCAAATCAAAAATGAGTGGAACAGTCTGACGTATATTAGCCGGGCGTCCGGAAAGGACAATGATCCGGTCGGCAAGGGAGATGGCTTCTGACAGGTCGTGTGTTACAAGAATGGCTGATTTTCCTTCCTGCCGGATGATCTGACCAATATCGTCCCCGACATTTAAGCGGGTCTGATAGTCCAATGCGGAAAATGGTTCATCCAACAGTAGGAGATCTGGATCCAGAACGAGCGTACGGATCAGGGCGGCCCGCTGGCGCATGCCGCCGGAAAGTTCCGAGGGCCTTGCATTTTCAAACTGTTTCAGCCCATAGATGTCTAAAAGATTATGTGCTTTTTCCCTGGTCCTTGCAGTCAGCATATGCTGAATTTCCAGTCCTAAAATAACATTATTGTAAATGGTCCGCCATTCGAAAAGTTCATCATGTTGTAACATATAGCCTACATTTGTAGTGCTTTCGTGAAGGTATTTCCCATTGATTTTAATGAAGCCTTTTTCCGGTATGAGAAGTCCGGCAATAATAGAAAGAAGCGTTGACTTTCCGCAACCCGAAGGTCCGACGATGGCAACGAATTCTCCTTTATTCAGGATAAAGGAGATGCCATTTATGGCAGGAGTTTCTCCGTCCGGATTGTGGTAAGCATAGTGAATATTCTTAAGTTCCAGTACTTGATCCATGGAAACCTCCGCAAATGATAATCCTATATCTTATCATATGTATCTTGAAAGAAAATGTGTGGTCAGTTTTATATCAAACGAAAAATGTATATTTCCGTGGTCATAAAATGGTTCATAAATATGGATTTTCCCTTGTCATCTTGTTATGAAAAAGTTATAATTGCATGTGAGTACGCAAGATAGGGACGATGAGTATGAATTATCAAAAAGAATTAGACAAGTTATTGGATACGCTGACAAAAGAAGGGCGTGTTCCAAGGCTTCTGTTACACAGTTGCTGTGCTCCATGCAGCAGTTATGTGTTAGAGTATCTGAGCAATTATTTTGAAATCACAGTGTTCTACTATAATCCGAATATTTATCCGGAGACAGAGTATACGAAGCGGATTCTGGAACAACAGAAACTGATCGATGATATGAATTTCAAATATCCGGTCAGCTTTGTAGCGGGAGAATATGAGAAAGAGAAATTTTACGAGATGGCCAGGGGACTTGAGGAGGTCAAAGAAGGCGGCTCCCGGTGCATGAAATGTTATGAGCTGCGTCTCAGAGAGACTGCAGAGATTGCAAAAGCAGGAGAATATGACTATTTTACAACCACGCTTAGCATCAGTCCACTGAAGAATGCAGCAAAGCTCAATGAAATCGGGCAGCGTCTGGCAAAAGAATATGGTGTGGAATATTTGATTTCAGATTTTAAGAAGAAAAATGGTTACAAGCGTTCCACAGAACTGTCAAAAATTTATGGTTTGTACAGACAGGATTACTGTGGTTGTGAATTTTCTCAGAGACAACGAAAGTAAGACACTGTTGACTTTAGATAAAAATATGGTACACTTTTATACAGTACAGTATTAAATGACGGAAAGGAAGAGATTATGGCACAATTATGGGGAGGTCGTTTCACAAAAGAGACTGACCAGTTAGTATATAAGTTCAATGCATCTATCTCATTTGATCAGAGATTTTATGAGCAGGATATCAAAGGAAGTATGGCACATGTTACCATGCTTGCAAAGCAGGGAATCCTGACTGATGCAGAAAAAGAGACAATTATTACAGGACTTCAGGGGATTCTTGATGATGTGAAATCCGGAAAACTTGAGATTACTGATAAATATGAAGATATTCATAGTTTTGTTGAGGCAAATCTGATCGACCGTGTAGGAGATGCAGGTAAGAAACTTCATACAGGACGAAGCAGAAATGATCAGGTTGCACTGGATATGAAACTTTATATCCGTGATGAGGTGCAGGAGACAGATGCACTGATTAAGGAGATGTTAGAGGCGATTCTTGGAATTATGGAGAATAACCTTGAGACATATATGCCGGGATTCACACATTTACAGAAAGCACAGCCAATCACACTGGCTCACCACATGGGCGCGTATTTTGAGATGTTCAAAAGAGATCATGAGCGTATGAAAGACATTTATGCAAGAATGAATACATGTCCGCTTGGATCTGGTGCACTTGCAGGAACGACTTACCCGTTAGACCGTGCCTATACAGCAAAGCTTCTTGGATTTGACGGACCAACTATGAACAGTATGGATGGTGTTTCTGACAGAGATTATCTGATTGAGTATTTGTCAGCGCTTTCCATGATTATGATGCATCTGAGCCGTTTCTCAGAGGAAGTGATCATCTGGAATTCTAATGAATATAAGTTTGTTGAGATTGATGATGCTTACAGTACCGGAAGCAGTATTATGCCGCAGAAGAAGAATCCGGATATCGCAGAGCTTGTAAGAGGTAAGACTGGACGTGTCTATGCTGCACTGACCGGACTTCTTGTTACAATGAAAGGAATTCCGCTTGCATACAACAAAGACATGCAGGAAGATAAAGAACTTCCATTTGATGCAATCGATACAACAAAAGGATGCTTACAGTTATTTGCAGGCATGCTTCGTACGATGACATTTAAGAATGACCGCATGGAAGAGAGTGCAAAGCACGGATTTACAAATGCGACAGATGCAGCAGATTATCTTGTGAATCACGGAGTTCCGTTCAGAGACGCACACGGAATCGTAGGACAGCTTGTGTTACTTTGTCTGGATAAGAAGATTCCGTTGGATGATCTTCCACTTGAGGAGTATAAGAAGATTTCACCTGTATTCGAGGAAGATATCTATGAAGCAATCAGTTTAAAGACATGTGTAGAGAAACGTAATACAACTGGTGCACCGGGTGTGAAACCGATGCAGGAAGCAGTGGATAGTTATAAAAAATACATGGAAGAGTATTAGAAGGGAGACATATGAGATGGATCAGAAATTAAGAGTCGGAATATTAGGAGCAACAGGAATGGTTGGACAGCGCTTTATTGCACTTCTGGAGAACCACCCATGGTTCGAGGTTGTAACAGTTGCAGCCAGCCCGAGATCAGCAGGCAAGACATATGAAGAAGCAATCGGAGACCGCTGGAAAATGGATACACCGATGCCGGAAGGAGTTAAGAAACTGATCGTTGCGAATGTTAATGAAGTTGAGAAAGTAGCTTCTTCTGTAGACTTTGTATTTAGTGCAGTTGATATGACAAAAGACGAGATTCGCGCAATCGAGGAAGCGTATGCGAAGACAGAGACACCGGTTGTTTCCAATAACAGTGCACACCGCTGGACAAAAGATGTTCCGATGGTAGTGCCGGAGATTAACTCAGACCACTTTGAACTGATCAATGATCAGAGAAAACGTCTCGGCACAACTCGCGGATTTATTGCAGTAAAACCAAACTGCTCTATTCAGAGTTACACACCTTGCCTTGCGGCATGGAAAGAGTTCGGACCAAAAGAAGTTGTTGCTACAACATATCAGGCAATTTCCGGAGCAGGTAAAACATTCAAAGAGTGGCCGGAGATGGTAGAGAATATTATTCCATATATCGGTGGAGAGGAAGAAAAGAGCGAGCAGGAGCCGCTTCGTGTTCTTGGAACATATGAGAACGGACAGATCACACTTGCAGATGCACCGAAGATTACATGTCAGTGTCTGCGTGTGCCGGTTCTGAACGGACATACAGCCGCAGTATTTATCAACTTTGAGAAGAAACCTACAAAAGAGCAGCTTATTGAGAAACTGGAAAGTTTCAAAGGATTTCCGCAGGAGGCAGGACTTCCAAGTGCACCAAAGCAGTTTGTCCGCTACATGGAAGAGGATAACCGCCCACAGGTAAGATTGGACGTAGACTATGAGAACGGAATGGGTGTATCCATCGGACGTCTCAGAGAAGATTCTATGTTCGACTTTAAGTTCGTAGGACTTTCACACAATACAGTCCGCGGAGCAGCAGGCGGAGCTGTGCTTTGTGCAGAAGCTCTGACAGCAAAAGGCTATATTCAGGCAAAATAATTATAAAAACAGAAATGCAGCCAGTTATATAAAACAGAAACTGGCTGTATTTGTTTCTGAAAAATTGTAAATATATTATAGAAAGCAGATATGAAAAAGGGGATGAGGCTGATGAGTAAAGAGTTATTGAATTATACCCAGAACAGGGAGTTATCCTGGCTTAAGTTCAATCAAAGGGTACTGGAAGAGGCACAGGACGAGTCGGTGCCGCTTCTTGAAAGGATGAAATTCGTTGCAATTTTCACCAGCAATCTGGATGAATTCTTTATGATTCGTGTTGGAAGTCTTTATGATATGGTGCACACAGATGCCAAGGCAAAAGACAGCCGGTCCGGCATGACAGCGCAGGAGCAGATTCAGGCAATTCTGGAAGAAGTGGCACCTTTGTATAAAGAACGTGATAAGACGTATTCTGAGATAAAAAAAGAATTACATCCATATGGTGTGTGTGGGCTTGATTATAAAGAGTTGGAGCCTCAGGAAAAGAAATATGTAAAGCATTATTTTAAAAATCAGATATTACCAATTCTTTCCCCGCAGATTGTGGATGCGAATCATCCATTTCCGCATCTTTTGAATAAAGAATTGTATGTAACGGCAAGTTTGAAGATGGATAACAAAAGTATGATGGGAATTGTTCCGGTGCCACAGTTCGTCTCGGACATTTTGTGCCTTCCGGGACATGATATCCGATACATTCGTATGGAAAAGGTCATCCTGGAGCATCTGAACCTGGTATTTCCGAAGTACGAAGTGTCGGAAGCAAATTATATCTGTGTAACGAGAAATGCTGATGTGTCTCCGGATGACGAGGCTTTGGAAGTGACGGATGACTTCCGGTATCTTATGCAGCAGACGATTCACAAACGCCGCCGTATGGCGGTAGTCAGACTGGAGACTGCAAATAAACTGTCTGAAGAGACACAGAAATATTTCTGTGAGAAGTTTGAGATTGAGCCGAATCAGATTTTTCGAACAAAGATGCCGATGAAATTAGATTACATTTTTGGTATCAGTGGGAATTTACCGGAAGCTATGAAACGCTCTCTGACTTATACGCCATTTTCGCCACAGAACAGTGGACATATGGCAGCAGGTAATGTGATGCGCCAGATAAAGAAAAAAGATATCCTGTTATTCTATCCGTATGAGAGTATGGATCCGTTTTTGCGCCTTATAAAAGAAGCGTCGGTGAATCCGGATGTTATGACGATCAAGATCACGATTTATCGTCTGGCAAAGAAAGCAAGGCTGGTAGAATATCTGTGTGCGGCAGCAGAAAACGGAAAAGAAGTAACGGTTCTGATCGAACTGCGTGCAAGATTTGATGAGCAGAATAATATTGACTGGTCTGAGCGCCTGGAAGAAGCAGGGTGCCGTGTGATCTATGGATTTGACGGTTATAAGGTGCATTCAAAGATCTGTCTTATTACTTATAGAAGCCGCGGAGAAATCCAGTATATTACACAGATTGGAACTGGTAATTACAATGAAAAAACAGCGGCAATGTATACAGATCTGTCGCTTATGACAGCAAATCCGGCAATAGGGAAAGATGCGGCAGAATTCTTTAAAAATATGTCAATTGGTAATCTGGCAGGACAATATGATTATTTGATCGTATCACCGACCAGCCTGAAGCAGAAGATTCTTTATCTGATGGATGAGGAAATCAAAAAAGGTTCTAATGGGCGGATCATTATGAAAATGAATTCTGTTACGGACGTAGATTTTATACAGAAAGTATCAGAAGCATCACGCTCAGGAGTGAAAGTGGATCTGATCGTGCGGGGAATCTGTTGTATTTTGCCGGGTGTAACTGGTTATACGGACAATGTCCGTGTGATGAGTGTTGTCGGAAGATATCTGGAGCATCCGCGTATTTTCAGTTTTGGAAGTGGAAATGATCAGAAGATTTATATTGGATCAGCAGACATGATGACACGTAATACTGAGAAGCGTGTAGAAGTAGCTGCCCCGATACTGGATCAGGATATCCGCAGGCAGATCAATCACTATTTGAAAGTGATGTTAAGTGATAATGTAAAAGCAAGAGTTCTTGGAAGTGACGGGAAATACAGGCGTAAAGAGCAGAAAGAACCGTATATTGATTCACAGAATGTCTTTATGCAAGAGGCATTGCAGGCAAAACCGCCACAGGAAGTACCGGAGAAAATTGGCTTACTGAAGAGAATCGGACGGATATTCAGCAGGTAAAAAATTAATTTGCCAGTATTCTATGAGGATGATAAGAATTCGGATGTAATTAATAAAAAAGGTAAAGTAAGGAGTTAACGTAATAAATATGGGGAAATCACTATATATAGCTGAGAAACCCAGTGTTGCACAGGAGTTTGCGAAGGCATTGAAGCTGAACACCAGAAGGCAGGACGGGTATCTGGAATCAGAGGATTCCATTGTGACCTGGTGTGTAGGACATCTGGTGACTATGAGTTATCCGGAGGAGTATGATCCTGCCTTGAAAAAATGGAGTCTTCAGACGCTGCCGTTTATACCGACAAGATTCAAATATGAAGTTATACCGTCGGTGGCGAAACAGTATAAGATTGTAGCAGGGCTTTTGAACCGACCGGATGTAGAGACTATCTATGTCTGTACCGATTCAGGACGCGAGGGAGAATATATTTACCGTCTGGTAGAACAACAGGCGCAGGTGCATGGAAAAAATAGACGAAGAGTGTGGATCGATTCCCAGACAGAGGAGGAAATACTGCGAGGAATCCGCGAGGCAAAGGATTTAAGTGAGTATGACAATCTGGCAAGTGCTGCTTATCTGCGAGCCAAGGAAGATTATCTCATGGGAATCAATTTTTCAAGATTATTGACATTAAAATATGGAAATAGCATTTCTAATTATCTTGGAACGGATTACTCAGTTGTTTCTGTAGGGCGTGTAATGACTTGTGTTCTTGGAATGGTTGTAAGAAGAGAACGCGAGATTCGTGAGTTCATTGAGACACCGTTTTATCGTATTCTTGCGACAATTGGAGAACAGGGTCAGACATTTGAAGGAGAATGGCGCGCAGTCAAGGGTTCCAAGTGGTTCGAGTCATTTGATCTATATAAGGAAAATGGATTTAAAGAGCGCGAAAAGGCGCAGCAGGTCATAGATTATCTGACGCAGGAACAACCGGTAATAGGTCAGATTGCGTCCATTGAAAAGAAAAAGGAAAAGAAAAATCCACCGTTGTTATTTAACTTGGCGGAGCTGCAGAATGAATGTTCGAAACGCTTTAAAATCAGTCCGGATGAGACACTGAAAATTGCGCAGGAACTTTATGAAAAGAAATTGACGACCTATCCGAGAACCGATGCGCGTGTGCTTTCCACGGCTGTGGCAAAAGAGATACATAAGAATCTCAATGGACTTATGAAATATGAGCCGGCCGTTTTGTTTTTACAGGAGATTGTAGGATTCGGAAGTCATAAAGGTCTGGCGAAGACAAGATATGTCAATGACAAACAGATTACCGATCACTATGCCATTATTCCAACCGGACAAGGCATGAGTGCGTTAAGTGGACTTTCCTGGACGTCACGGGCGGTCTATGATGTAATCGTAAGACGATTTTTAAGTATATTTTATCCGGCGGCGGTTTATCAGAAGGTTGCCATTATGACAAAGGTAAAAGAAGAGTCTTTCTTTGCAAGCTTTAAAGTACTGGCAGAGCCTGGCTACTTAAAAGTTGTTGGAGTTCCGGGAGAAAAGAAGGGAGAATCTGGCAACGCTGCAGGAGCAGAAGTCAGAAATGTAAGTGGAAATGTAACTTCTTCAGAAGCAAGTGATGACGTTCAAAATAATAATGGTGAGAGCAATGAAGATATGGCATCTTCCCGGGCATTTTTTGAAAAAATCCAAAGCCTGAAAAAAGGGATGACTCTCCCAATCCAGGGAATGGAGATTAAAGAAGGAAAGACATCACCGCCGAAGCGCTATAATTCCGGTTCCCTGATCCTTGCTATGGAAAATGCAGGACAATTGATTGAAGACGAAGAGCTTCGCGCACAGATTAAAGGAAGTGGAATCGGAACCAGTGCGACCAGAGGTGAAATCCTAAAGAAGCTTTTTAACAATAAATATCTGGCACTCAATAAGAAGACACAGATTGTCACACCGACTATGCTTGGAGAAATGATCTATGATGTGGTTGACCATTCGGTACGGTCGCTTTTGAATCCGGAGCTGACAGCAAGCTGGGAGAAGGGACTGACCTATGTGGCAGATGGAGATATTACCTCCGATGAATACATGATGAAATTGGACCGTTTTGTATCCAGCCGCACGGAAGGCGTTAAAGGACTGAATAATCAGTATCAGCTCCGTGCCTGTTATGACCGGGTCGCACCGTTTTATAAGAATGAGAAGCAGGCGGCGAAGTACGCAAAATCCGGGCGCGCAAAGAACAGAACAAAGACCAGTACGAAAAAAGAATATAAAAAATAATAAGTAAACTGTGAACAGGAGGAGTTTGAAAATGTTCGAAGAAATGACAGTAGCAAAGATGTATAATCTTAATGAGACAATTGCAAAGGATATCTTTGAAGGAGTGACTTACCCATGGGAAGTACTTCCGAAGATCAGTGATTTCATTGTAAAACTGGGAGAGACACTTCCGGCAGACGAGTATGATAAAGCAGGAGAAAATGTGTGGATCGCAAAATCTGCAAAAGTATTTGAATCAGCATATATCCACGGACCGGCAATCATCGGAAAAGATGCAGAGGTTCGCCACTGCGCATTTATCCGTGGCAATGCAATTGTAGGAGAGGGAGCCGTAGTCGGAAATTCTACAGAACTTAAGAATGTTATACTGTTCAATAAAGTACAGGTTCCACATTACAACTATGTTGGAGATTCCGTACTTGGATACAAAGCACATATGGGAGCAGGATCTATCACTTCCAATGTAAAATCGGACAAGAAACTGGTCGTAGTAAAATCACCAGAAGGACAGATTGAGACCGGAATCAAGAAATTCGGAGCCATGCTCGGTGATGAAGTAGAAGTTGGATGTGGAACGGTATTGAATCCAGGAAGTGTAGTAGGAAGCCACAGTAATATCTATCCGCTGTCCAGCGTCAGAGGATTCGTACCTGCAAACAGTATCTACAAAAAGCAGGGTGAAGTAGTAGAGAAATATTAATATCAGCTGGGGGATTGACTCCCCCCACTGATATAAGAATATTAAAAAAAATCAAGGAAAGTGATTAAATATGTCACTTTCCTTTTTTTTATTCCTGTGTTAGTATGAGTGAGTCTTAAAAAAAGACAACTAATTTGATGAAAATTAATTTGGAAGGGTGATAGATATGAATAATTTTGAAAAGTACGAAAAGACTTATTTTATGCCACCGGTCGTCACATATGACTGGGTGAAGAAGACAGAGATTGAAAAACCGCCGGTATGGTGTAGTGTTGACCTGCGAGATGGTAACCAGGCGCTGATCGAGCCAATGAGTCTTGAGGAAAAGTTGGAGTTCTTCCAGATGTTAGTAGATATCGGATTTAAAGAGATCGAGGTTGGATTCCCGGCAGCATCTGATACCGAGTACAAGTTCATGAGAACGCTGATTGAGAAGAATATGATCCCAGATGATGTGACCGTTCAGGTACTGACTCAGGCAAGAGAGCATATTATTAAGAAGACATTTGAAGCTGTTAAGGGCGCGCCTCATGCAGTGATCCATCTGTACAACTCCACATCTGTTGCACAGAGAGAGCAGGTATTCAGAAAAAGCAAAGAGCAGATCAAGAAGATTGCAGTCGATGGAGCAGAATTACTTCTGAAGCTGGCAAATGAGACAGATGGTAACTTTACATTTGAATATAGCCCGGAGAGTTTCTCTGGAACAGAGGTTGATTATGCGGTCGAAGTTTGTAATGCAGTCTTGGACGTATGGAAACCAAGTGCGGACAACAAGGCAATCATCAATATTCCGACAACCGTTGAAAATGCGATTCCACATGTATTTGCATGCCAGTTAGAGTATGTAGATAAGAACCTGAAATACAGAGATAATGTTGTATTAAGTCTTCATCCACACAATGACCGTGGCTGTGGTGTTGCAACTGCGGAACTTGGAATTCTGGCAGGAGCTGACCGTATCGAAGGTACATTATTTGGAAATGGAGAGCGTACCGGTAATGTGGATATTGTCACATTAGGTTTAAATATGTTTTCTCACGGAGTAGATCCAAAGCTTGACTTTACTGATATGCACCATATTCGTGAAACTTATGAGAGACTGACAAGAATGCATGTCTATGAGCGTCAGCCATATGCAGGAGATCTGGTATTTACAGCATTTTCAGGATCACATCAGGATGCTATTGCAAAAGGAATGGCGTGGAGAGAAGAGAAGAAGTGCGATACATGGACAGTTCCATATCTGCCGATCGATCCACAGGATGTTGGAAGAAAATACGATTCAGATGTTATCCGCATCAACAGCCAGTCTGGTAAAGGTGGTGTGAACTACATTCTGAAACAGAGCCATGGAATCAATCTTCCAAAAGAGATGCGTGAGGAAGTCGGATATCTTGTGAAAGGTATTTCTGACCGTGCACATAAAGAGCTGACTCCAGAACTTGTATATCAGATTTTCTCTGATAACTACATTAATACAAAACCGGTATTCCATATTGACGAGTGTCATTTCAAACAGGTCAATGGAATTACAGCTGAGGTTACGATCAATCATGAGAAAGAGAGCCAGGTCATCACCGCAACGGGTAATGGACGTCTGGATGCGGTCAGCAATGCAATCAAACAGTATTTCAACGTCAGCTATGAACTGAGCTTTTACGAGGAACATTCTCTGACAAAAGGATCATCCTCCAAGGCTGTTGCATATGTTGGTATAATCTGCCAAGGAAAAACATTTTGGGGTGTTGGAATTGACGCCGATATTATCAAGGCATCCATTGAGGCACTCACAGTTGCAGTTAATAAGCTGGAAGAGATTGGAAATTCCAATACATGTAAAGACGCACGTATGATTGAAATTATGAATTATATTCAGGAGAACTATATTGATATTACATTAGATGACCTTGCTGAGAAGTTCTTCTTGTCTAAACCATACATTTCCAAATACATTAAGGAGAAATCCGGTGTCACATTTGGAGAACTGGTAAAGAAAATCCGTATGAAGAAAGCAAGAGCACTTCTTAAGAGCAGCAATATGACAGTGGAAAACATTGCATTATCTGTCGGATATCAGAATGTGGAGCATTTCAATCGATTGTTCAAAAAGGCATATAATATGACTCCAATTCAATTTAGAAATGAAAAATAAACAGAATTTATAGACCTATAAAAGCGGTTTTGAGCTAATTGCCCAAACCGCTTTTTGATTTTTAACAAAAGTCATAAATAATTAACAAATTTTGTCAAATCCTTAACAAATGTGCCTTGTAGGCGTTGCCATTTTTCGGTAAAAAAGTTATAATAAATTTGGCGAAATTTTGGTATAACCATATTTTAATAAAGAAAATGGAGGGCTAAATTATGGGCAACATGGCAACAGAAAATGCAGCAGGTAATCGCATTGAACAGTTACTTGATGCAGGCAGCTTTGTTGAAATCGGCGGAGCTGTAACAGCCAGAACAACAGATTTCAACATGCAGGAAAAGAAAACTCCGGCAGACGGTGTCATTACCGGTTATGGAGTGATCGATGGTAATCTGGTATATGTGTACAGCCAGGACGCTTCAGTATTGAAGGGATCAATTGGTGAGATGCATGCCAGAAAGATCGCGAACATTTATGATATGGCAATGAAGATGGGGGCTCCCGTTATTGGACTTGTAGATTGTGCAGGTCTCAGACTTCAGGAGGCAACAGACGCACTTGAGGCATTTGGAACATTATATTTAAAACAATCACTTGCATCAGGAGTAATTCCACAGATTACAGCAATTTTCGGAACCTGTGGCGGAGGCTTGTCCTTAGTACCAGCTCTTACAGATTTTACATTTATGGAAGAAAAGAATGCGAAGTTATTCGTAAATTCTCCGAATGCGATTCCAGGAAATACAGTAGATAAATGTGATACATCTTCTGCAAAATTCCAAAGTGAAAAGACAGGTCTTGTAGATGGTGTCGGAACAGAAGAAGAGATTCTTTCAGAGATTCGTACATTAGTAAGCATTTTACCATGTAATAATGAGGAAGATGCATCATACACAGAATGTTCAGATGATCTGAATCGTGCATGTTCAGAGATTGAAAATGCAACAGAAGATACAGCAATAGCCCTTGCTGAAATCGCAGATGATCATGTATTCTTTGAGACTCAGAAGAATCATGCGAAAGACATGGTAACAGGCTTTATTCGTTTGAATGGTATGACAGTTGGTGCTGTTGCAAACAGATCTAAAGTTTATGATGAAAATGCAGAAGTTGTAGAAGAGTTTGATGGAGCACTTTCTGCAAGAGGCGCAAGAAAAGCAGCCAGATTTGTAGAGTTCTGTGATGCATTTAATATTCCGGTTCTTACACTGACGAATGTATCAGGATTTGCAGCAACTATGTGTGCAGAAAGAAGCCTTGCAAAGGCAGCAGCAAAATTAACTTATGCATTTGCAAATGCAACTGTACCGAAAGTTAACGTTGTAATCGGAAAAGCATTTGGAAGTGCTTATGTGACAATGAACAGTAAATCTCTTGGTGCTGATATGGTCTATGCATGGCCGACAGCAGAAATCGGAATGATGGAAGCAGATCTTGCAGCAAAAATTATGTATGCAGATGCTGATGCTGAGACAATCAACGAGAAAGCAAAAGAATATGCCGAGCTTCAGTCCAGTCCGGTTTCCGCAGCAAGAAGAGGTTATGTAGATACAATTATCCAGCCTGCTGACACTAGAAAATATGTCATCGGAGCATTTGAGATGTTATTTACAAAAAGAGAAGAAAGCCCGATGAAAAAGCATGGAACAGTTTAGAGAGGTGAGGCAAAGTGAAGAAAAAGATTAGCTTATTGCTCTGCCTGATGATGACCGCAATCGTATGCCTGACAGGATGTGGTAAGACACAGACTACTTTGGAATATGATGAGGCAATGATCGAGCAGGAGACAGAGTTTCTGATAAACTACTGCCAGAATGTAGACAGTGATACACTGGCACAGTGGAACGACCAGAACGAATTCAGCAAAGAGTATCAGTTCATGATGTCTGGATTGAAGTTCACACCGGACAGCTTTGATGGCGCAGTTGACAGCTGGCAGGCAGGAATCAAAGAATGCGGTGAGTATGTCGGACATGGAGATTATACATTTGAAGCGAAAGATGATGAGCTGACAGTATCTGTACCGGCACAGTTCAAAAATCGTGATGCTACGATTGAATTTGTGTTTGATAAAGATTTATACCTTGAAAGTATGACAGTCAGTGCGAAGTTCTCACTTGGAGAGATTATGGAAAAGGCAGGCTTAAATACACTGCTTGGAATGGGAACTGTATTTGCAGTACTAATCTTCATTTCATTCCTGATTTCTTTGTTTAAATACATTCCGGCAATCCAGAATGTATTTGGCAAGAAAAAAGATGAGAAGAAAGAAGAAACGAAAGCGGCTGTAAGTGAGACAGTCGAAGAAGTGGATGAAACTGATGATCTGGAATTGATTGCTGTTATTTCAGCAGCAATTGCAGCAGCAGAAGAGACAACGACAGATGGATTTGTTGTCCGCAGCATTAAGCGCCGTCCGTCAAATAAATGGAATTCATAGTGAGTAATTAAGGAGGATATCAGAATGAAAAATTATACAATTACAGTGAATGGTAATGTTTATGATGTAACAGTAGAAGAGACAGGAGCAGGCGCAGCACCTGCACCAGCTGCACCGAAAGCAGCACCAAAAGCAGCTCCAAAGGCAGCACCGAAAGCGGCAGCAGGAGCAGCCGGATCTATTGAAGTAAAAGCAGGAGCAGCCGGAAAAGTATTCAAACTTGACACTACTGTAGGTCAGGCAGTGAAGAAGGGTGATGCTGTTCTTACAATCGAGGCAATGAAGATGGAAATCCCAGTTGTAGCACCGGAAGATGGAACTGTAGCAAGCATCAACGTAGCTGTTGGTGATGCAATCGAATCCGGAGCAGTATTAGCAACATTGAAATAATACTGCCGACACATATACGACTGGAGGTTAAGAAATGGAATATATAACAACAACATTAGGAAACCTCGTGCATCAGACGGCGTTTTTTAGTCTTACATGGGGCAATGTGGTCATGATTGCGGTGGCTTGTTTCTTCTTGTACCTGGCAATCAGACATGGATTTGAGCCTCTGCTTCTTGTGCCAATTGCATTTGGTATGCTGCTTGTAAATATCTATCCGGATATTATGTTGCATGCAGAGGATGCATCAAATGGAACGGGTGGACTTCTCTACTATTTCTATAAGCTGGATGAGTGGTCAATTCTTCCGTCACTGATCTTCCTTGGAGTAGGTGCGATGACAGACTTTGGACCGTTGATCGCGAATCCAAAGAGTTTCCTTCTTGGAGCAGCAGCACAGTTCGGTATTTTTGCTGCATACCTTGGAGCAATGTGCATGGGATTCTCCGACAAAGCAGCGGCGGCAATCTCAATCATTGGAGGAGCAGATGGACCGACATCTATCTTCCTCGCAGGTAAATTGCAGCAGACGGCGATCATGGGACCAATTGCAGTGGCGGCCTATTCTTATATGTCACTGGTGCCGATTATTCAGCCACCGATTATGAAATTACTTACAACGGAGAAAGAACGTAAGGTCAGAATGGAACAGTTAAGACCTGTATCTAAACTCGAGAAGATTCTCTTCCCGATTATTGTTACAATTGTAGTCTGCGTCATTCTTCCAACAACAGCACCACTTGTAGGTATGTTGATGCTTGGTAACCTGTTCCGTGAGTCAGGCGTCGTTAGACAGTTGACAGAGACAGCATCCAATGCATTGATGTATATTGTAGTTATCCTGCTTGGTACATCAGTAGGAGCTACAACAAGTGCGGAAGCATTCCTGAACTTTGATACATTGAAAATCGTTGTGTTAGGTCTGATCGCATTTGCATTTGGTACAGCAGCCGGAGTTGTATTTGGTAAAATCATGTGTGCGGTTACACATGGAAAAGTAAACCCTCTGATTGGTTCAGCAGGAGTTTCCGCGGTTCCTATGGCTGCGCGTGTATCTCAGAAGGTCGGTGCAGAGGCAGATCCAACGAACTTCCTTCTGATGCATGCAATGGGACCGAACGTAGCTGGTGTTATCGGTACTGCCGTAGCTGCAGGTACATTCATGGCAATCTTTGGAGTAATGTAACAGTCAATATTGTAATTGACAATATATGGAGGAAATTATAATGGCAGAAATTGAAAAAAAACCAATTAAGATAACGGAAACAGTTCTGCGTGATGCGCATCAGTCTTTGATCGCTACTCGTATGACTACAGAGCAGATGCTTCCGATTGTGGAAAAGATGGACAAAGTTGGATATCATTCTGTAGAGTGCTGGGGTGGTGCTACATTTGATGCATCTCTTCGTTTCCTGAAAGAAGATCCATGGGACAGACTTCGCAAATTCCGTGATGGATTTAAAAATACAAAATTACAGATGTTATTCCGTGGGCAGAATATCCTTGGATATCGTCCATATGCTGATGATGTGGTAAGATATTTTGTGCAGAAATCTGTTGCAAATGGAATAGATATTATTCGTATTTTTGACTGCCTGAATGATCTTCGCAACCTTCAGACAGCAGTAGATGCAGCAAATGAGGAAAAAGCAGAGGCGCAGGTAGCTCTTTCTTATACACTTGGTGATGCTTATACACTGGATTACTGGGTAGAGACAGCGAAGAGAATTGAGGATATGGGAGCAAGTTCTATCTGTATCAAAGATATGGCCGGACTTCTTGTACCATACAAAGCAACAGAGCTTGTACAGGCATTGAAAGAAGCTGTAGATCTTCCAATTCAGCTTCATACCCACTATACGTCAGGAGAGGCGTCTATGACTTACTTAAAGGCTGTAGAGGCAGGGGTCGATGTAATTGATACTGCAATGTCACCATTTGCACTTGGAACATCACAGCCGGCTACAGAGGTTATGGTTGAGACATTTAAGGGAACTCCTTATGACAGCGGACTGGATCAGAACTTACTGGCAGAGATTGCTGATTACTTCCGACCGATTCGTGATGAGGCTCTTGAGAGTGGACTTCTGAATCCTAAGAACTTAGGTGTTAATATTAAGACACTTCTTTATCAGGTACCGGGAGGAATGTTGTCTAACCTGACTTCCCAGTTAAAAGAACAGGGAGCGGAGGATAGATTCTACGACGTACTTGAGGAGGTCCCAAGAGTTCGTAAAGATCTTGGTGAACCGCCACTTGTAACACCTTCTTCACAGATTGTAGGTACACAGGCTGTATTTAATGTGCTGATGGGAGAACGCTATAAAGTTGCAACACAGGAGACAAAAGACATCTTAAGTGGAAAATATGGTAAGACAGCAAAACCATTTAATCCAGATGTCGTAAAGAAAGTTCTTGGAGATAATCCGGAAGTTATCACTTGCCGTCCGGCAGATTTGATTCCGGATGAGCTTGACACACTCAGAAAAGAATGTGCTCAGTGGATCCAGCAGGATGAAGATGTATTATCTTATGCATTGTTCCCACAGGTAGCAACAGAGTTTTTCAAATATCGTCAGGCACAGCAGACAAAGGTCGACCAGACAATTGCTGATACTGAGAATGGAAGTTATCCAGTATAGCAGAATATAAAATAATGAAAACGGGCGGAAAGTCAAAGATGCATTTATGCGGAAGATTTTCCGCCTGTTTTATTATGCTGGCTTAAAAAAGATATCAGAGGTGTGCAGTAGAAGTATTTAAGGCAGATTTGAGATAGATTAAGATATAATTAAGATAGATGATTGAGATAGATAGGATTAAAGGTTGAAGATTTCTCTATTACATCTTATAATAGAAACGATGTAATAGAAAAGGAAGACGTTATATGGGAACACAAAATGAATTAGTGCAAAGATTAGAAGACGGATATAACAAGTTCAGTAAAGGGCAGAAAAAGCTGGCGGATTTTATCCGTGAAGATTATGATAAAGCAGCATTTATGACGGCTGCAAAAATGGGTGAAGAGGTTGGAGTCAGTGAATCGACAGTTGTAAGATTTGCAACAGCTCTTGGATATGAAGGTTATCCTCAGTTTCAAAGGGCGCTTGGCGAGATGGTCCGTACAAAACTTAATTCCATTCAACGAATGGAAGTGACGTATGGACGAATCAGTCAAGGAGAGATTCTAACATCGGTTCTACAGTCGGATATAGAGAAGATAAAGCTGACAATGGAAGGAATTGACCATGAGGCGTTTGAAATGGCTGTAGACACGATTCTGAATGCAAGACGAGTATATGTAGTCGGAATACGAAGCTGTGCACCGCTTGCAAGCTTTCTGTCTTTCTATCTCAATTTGATTTGTGATAATGTGACAGCGGTTCATACGAACAGTTCCAGTGAAATCTTCGAGCAATTGCTGCGAATTGATGAAGAAGATGTGATCATTGGGATTAGTTTTCCGAGATATTCTATGAGAACGCTTAAAGCATTGGAATTTGCAAGTAACAGAAAGGCTAAGGTAATCACGATTACGGATAGTGTACATTCGCCGATGAACCTGTATTCTTCCTGTAATTTGATTGCAAGAAGTGATATGGCTTCGATCGTAGATTCTCTTGTAGCACCACTTAGCGTGATCAATGCTCTTGTGGTGGCACTCTGCATGAAGAAGCAGAAAGAAGTAATCACTACACTGGAGGCGCTGGAAGATATCTGGGATGAGTATCAGGTCTACAGTGGAGATGAACTGAATATGGTAGGCGATACAGTCAAAATGAATGACTAGAATAAGAGGATAATATAAATGAGTCATGTTATTGTAGTAGGTGGCGGAGCAGCGGGAATGTTTGCGGCAATTGCAGCGGCAAAAAACGGACATCAAGTCACGCTGTATGAAAAAAATGAAAAACTAGGAAAGAAAATATTTATTACTGGAAAAGGAAGATGTAATATTACAAATGCCGCAGATATGGAAGAGTTGTTTGATGCAGTTGTGACGAATTCTAAGTTTTTGTATAGCAGCTTTTATGGTTATACGAATCAGAATGTGATAGATTTCTTTGAAGATGCAGGGGTGCCAGTGAAGATAGAGAGAGGAAATCGAGTGTTTCCAATCTCGGATCATTCGTCTGATGTTATCCGCGCATTGGAACGGGAAATGAAAAAAGTGGGCGTGAAAGTCTGCTTAAATACAGAAGTGAAAAGTGTAGAAGCTGAAAAAGGCAAGTTTAATAAGGTGGTATTAAAAGATACTACTACACAAACCGCAGATGCATGTATTGTTGCAACAGGTGGATTGTCTTACCGTTCCACAGGATCTACAGGTGATGGATTCCGATTTGCCGAAAACGTTGGTCATAAAGTAACACAATGCTTTCCGTCTCTTGTGCCGATGGAGACAAAAGAACCATGGATCTGTGAATTGCAGGGGCTTTCACTTCGCAATGTAGAAGCAAAGATATTGGATGGAAAGAAAGAATTATATAAAGATTTTGGAGAAATGTTGTTTACACATTTTGGTGTCAGTGGTCCATTGATTATCAGTGCCAGCAGTTATGTGGGCAAAAAATTCATGGATAAAAATGGACAGAAAAAGGAACTGACATTGGAAATTGATCTGAAACCGGCTCTTACAGAAGAACAACTGGATCAGAGAGTGCTGAGAGATTTTGAAGAGAATCATAACCGGCAATTTAAAAATGCAATCACAAAGCTGTTTCCAACTAAATTAATTCCGGTCATGCTGGAACTTGGCGGGATTGATCCGGAAAAAAAGGTTAACAGTATAGAGAAAGAAGAACGGAAACAGTTTGTTCATTTGATCAAGCATTTTCGTATGACGCTTACCGGACTTCGCGACTATCCGGAAGCGATTATTACAAAAGGCGGAGTTAATGTGAAAGAAATTGATCCTGGAACGATGGAATCAAAGCTTGTAAAAGGGTTATATTTTGCGGGAGAAGTACTGGATCTGGATGCATTGACCGGAGGCTTTAATCTGCAGATTGCCTGGTCGACCGGATATGCGGCAGGAAATGCAATCCAGTAATTAAAAGAAATATAAAGCAGATTAAGAAGGAGAAAATATGGGTTATAATGTTGCGATTGATGGCCCGGCTGGTGCAGGAAAAAGTACGATTGCCAAACGGGTTGCGAAAGAAAAAGGATATATATATGTAGATACGGGAGCAATGTATCGCGCGCTTGCTGTCTATTTTTTGGACAAAAAAATTAATCCGGAGAATCTGGATGCTATTGCCGAGGCATGTGAAGGTGCAGAAGTGAAAATACAGTATGAACAAGGTGAACAGCAAGTGTATCTGAATGGCGAAAATATTACTTCCAGGCTTCGAAAAGAAGAGGTGGGAAATATGGCTTCTAAAGTATCCGCGGTTCCGGAGGTGAGGGCACATTTGCTGAATCTTCAGAAAGAACTTGCAAGAACTCAGGACGTTGTGATGGATGGAAGGGATATTGGAACCTGTGTGTTGCCTGAAGCGGATGTGAAGATTTTCCTGACAGCAAGTGTGGAGACGAGAGCGCTCCGTAGATATAAAGAACTGGAAGAAAAAGGTGTTTCATGTGATTTGGAAGAAATTAAGAAAGATATCAAAGAACGCGATGAACGCGATTGTACAAGAAAAATTGCACCTCTCAGACAGGCGGAAGATGCAGTGTTGATCGATAGCTCAGATATGACAATCGAAGAGGTTGTAAAAGCAATCACAGATAATATCGTGTGAGAAAAAGAAAAGGTGGGATGAACATGCAGGTAGAACTGGCGAAATCGGCAGGCTTCTGCTTTGGTGTACAGAGAGCTGTGGATACGGTATATAAGCAAATTGAAGAAAATTCGGCAGAGAAGATCTACACTTATGGTCCGATCATTCACAATGAAGAAGTCATCAAAGACATGGAGAAAAAGGGAGTTGAAGTAATCCTGTCAGAAGAAGAACTCAAGCAGATAAAATCAGGAATCGTGATCATCCGTTCCCACGGCGTTCCAAAGAGAATCTGTGATCTTCTGGATGAAAACAAAGTACGTTATGTAGATGCAACCTGTCCATTTGTGAAGAAAATACATAGGATCGTGGAAGAAAAAAGCCGGGACGGATATCATATTGTAATTATAGGAAACCGTGAACATCCAGAAGTTATGGGAATTGAAGGATGGGCGCAAGGCCCGGCTACGATCATTCAGACAGAAGAGGAAGCAAGGGCATTTGAACTGGTCCCGGAGAGTGAAAAAGTTTGTGTAGTAGCACAGACGACATTTAATTACAATAAATTTAAAGATTTAGTTGAAATTATTTCTGAAAAGCGTTATGATATTATTGTTTTAAATACGATTTGTAATGCAACGAAAGAGCGTCAGGAAGAGGCTTATGACATTGCAAAGCGGGTGGATGCGATGATTGTCATCGGAGACAAGAGAAGCTCAAATACCCAAAAGTTATTTGAAATCTGCAGCAATGCATGTGCGGATACGTACTATATACAGACACTTGGCGATTTGAATATGAATCAATTAAGGTCCGTGGAAACAGTAGGTATTACAGCAGGGGCATCCACGCCCAATAAAATAATTGAGGAGGTTCAAAATAATGTCAGAATTAACTTTTGAACAGATGTTGGAAGAGTCTTTAAAAACAATTAGAAACGGAGAGGTAGTAGACGGTACTGTCATCGATGTTAAACCAGATGAGATCGTTTTAAATATTGGTTACAAAGCAGATGGTATCATTACAAGAAGTGAGTACACGAACGACAGCAATGCAGATCTTACTACTATGGTATCCGTAGGTGACCCTATGACAGTGAAGGTTCTGAAAGTAAACGACGGAGAAGGACAGGTGTTGCTGACATATAAGAGATTAGCTGCCGAGAAAGGTAATGAAAGATTAAAAGAGGCTTATGAGAACCATGAAGTTCTGAAAGCTCCTGTTACACAGATCCTTGGCGGAGGTCTCAGTGTAGTAGTTGATGAAGCAAGAGTATTTATTCCTGCAAGCCTTGTGTCAGATACTTATGAGAAAGATTTGAGCAAATATCAGGACCAGGAAATTGAATTTGTGATCAGCGAGTTCAATCCAAGAAGAAACCGTGTAATCGGTGACAGAAGACAGCTTCTTGTTGCTGAGAAAGCTGAAAAACAGAAAGAGCTGTTTGAGAAGCTTCATGTTGGTGATACAGTAGAAGGTGTTGTTAAGAATGTTACTGACTTTGGTGCATTTATCGATCTTGGTGGAGTTGACGGACTTCTTCATATTTCAGAGATGTCTTGGGGACGTGTTGAGAATCCGAAGAAAGTATTTAAAGTTGGCGATGAGTTAAAGGTTCTTGTAAAAGATATTCACGATACAAAGATTGCTCTTAGCCTGAAATTCCCAGAGTCTAATCCATGGGCTAATGCTGCAGAAGATTATGCTGTTGGAACAGTAATTACAGGTAAAGTTGCAAGAATGACAGACTTCGGTGCATTTGTAGAACTTGCGCCTGGAGTAGATGCATTACTTCATGTATCTCAGATTTCAAAAGCACATGTTGACAAACCGTCAGATGTACTGAAAGTTGGAGAAGAAGTAACAGCTAAGATTGTTGATCTGAATGAAGCAGAGAAGAAGATCAGCCTTAGCATGAAAGCTCTTGAGGCAGCTGATGAAGAGACAGCTGACGCTGAGTAATAGATTATAAGATGCAAATAATAAGGGGCGGAAAGTTGTAGAACTTTCGCCCCTTTACTTTGTTAATAAAAGAACGAGCTGTATTACATAATGTACAAGAAAATCGAAGCTAACACTGGAAAAATCAGATATTTTCTAGTATAGTATAAAAAGACAAATTAGGAAGGAAGGATAAAAGGATGTCATTGTTAACATTTAAAGGTGGAGTTCATCCGAATGACGGCAAAGCTCTGGCAAAAGATAAAGCAATTGTCCAGGTACAGCCGAAAGGTGATCTGATATATCCGATGTCACAGCATATCGGTGCACCGGCAGTACCGATTGTGGCAAAAGGTGACCATGTCCTTAGAGGACAGATGATTGCGGAAGCCGGTGGTTTTGTATCAGCGCCAATTTACGCATCAGTTTCTGGAACCGTAAAAGTTATTGAACCGCGTTTCACTCCGGCTGGCTCCAAAGTCAACAGCATTGTGATTGAAAATGACGGAGAGTATGAGGAAGTTGAGTACAGTACACCAAAGGCAGTGTCAGAGATGTCAAAAGAAGAAATTCTGAATGCAATCGGAGATGCCGGAATTGTCGGTATGGGTGGAGCTGGATTTCCAACAAAGGTAAAATTATCTCCAAAAGAACCGGATAAGATCGATTATATCATTGCCAATTGTGCGGAGTGTGAGCCTTATATTACAGCAGATTACAGACAGATTTTGGAGCATGGCGAGGAGTTAGTAGAAGGTATGAAGATAATTCTTCGACTGTTTGATAATGCAAAAGGTCTTTTTGGAGTAGAAGATAATAAACCGGACTGTATTGAAAAATTAAAAGAACTGACAAAAGATGAGCCACGTATGGAAGTGCTGAAACTCCAGACAAAGTACCCACAGGGGGGTGAGCGTCAGCTCATTTATGCAACAACTGGACGTGCGATTAATTCATCAATGCTTCCGGCTGATGCTGGTTGTGTTGTAGACAATGTTGCTACGATTTCAGCAATTTACCGTGCAGTTGCAAAAGGTGAGCCATCTATGGATAGAATTGTAACAGTCAGTGGAGATGCAGTTCATGAACCTGGCAACTTCAAAGTGCCATTTGGTATGAATCAGGCAGAATTGATTGAAGCAGCTGGAGGCTATAAGGTTGATCCGGAGAAGATTATTTCCGGAGGTCCGATGATGGGATTTTCTATGTTTACAGTGGATGTTCCGGTAACAAAGACTTCTTCATCCATTCTCTGCTTCACAAAGGATGAAGTTGCACAGTACGAGCCGACAGCATGTATTAATTGTGGAAGATGTGTGGAGGTCTGTCCAAGTCGTCTGATTCCATCAAGACTTGCAGATTATGCGGAACACCATGATGAAGAAGCATTTACGAAACACGAAGGCCTGGAATGCATGGAATGTGGATCTTGTAGTTATGTCTGCCCGGCTAAGCGTCAGTTGAAGCAGGCAATCGGTTCTATGAGAAAAACAGCACTTGCAAATCGCAAGAAGAAATAAGAAAGAATAAGAGGTGAATCAACGTGAGCGATCAAACATTAAAAATGTCATCATCACCACATATCCGTGATAATATGACAACCAGCAAGATTATGCTCATGGTAGTAATTGCACTGCTGCCTGCATCTGCGTTCGGTATATATAATTTTGGAGTTCCGGCGCTCATTATGCTCATCAGTACGACAGCATCTGCAGTACTGACAGAATATATTTATGAAAAATTAATGCACAAAAAAATTACAATCGGGGATTACAGTGCGGTTGTAACAGGACTGCTTCTGGGGCTTAATATGCCACCTACAGCACCATGGTGGATGGGTGCACTTGGAAGTGTATTTGGTATCTTGATTGTAAAACAGCTTTTTGGAGGTCTGGGACAGAACTTTATGAACCCGGCACTTGGAGCAAGATGTTTCCTTTTGATTTCTTTTACAAGTCAGATGACGACATTCGTCTATGACGGAGTAACAGGAGCAACACCACTGGCGCTTCTGAAGTCAGGAAAAGCTGTTAATTCTATGGACATGCTGATCGGAACAATTCCTGGAACAATCGGTGAGACTTCAGTGATTGCAATTATCATTGGAGCAATCTTCTTAATTTTAATGGGAATTATTGATCTTCGTATTCCTGGTACATATATTGTGACATTCGTTATCTTTATTGGTATTTTTGGACATTTCCAGAATCCGGCTGTAGGATTTTTTGATGCACAGTATATTACAGCACATCTGTGTGGCGGTGGACTGATGCTTGGTGCATGGTTCATGGCAACGGATTATGTAACATGTCCGATCACGCCAAAGGGACAATACGTATATGGAATCTTGCTTGGAATTCTGACTGGACTCTTCCGTCTGTTCGGCGGTTCCGCAGAGGGAGTTTCCTATGCAATCATTATCAGTAACTTAATTGTACCATTGATCGAGAGAGTTACTCTCCCAAAACCATTTGGTAAAGGAGGAGAGAAATAATGAATAAGATTTTGAAAAACACATTGATTCTGACTGCTATCACTTTAATTGCAGGACTTGGACTTGGTCTCGTTCATGAGATAACTCTGAATCCAATCGCCCAGGCGCAGGAAAAGGCGAAAAAAGAAGCTTGGCAGGCTGTATTTCCAGATGCAAAGCTTGATGAGTTTAAAGAGACAGATGTAGATCAGAAGGCTGCAAAGCAGGCAATCAGTGATCTTGGTGTTAATGCAACTATTGACGAAGTCTGTACAGTTGGTGATACAGGATATGTCATCACAACAACCGATAAGGACGGATATGGCGGAGATATTCAGGTTAGTGTTGGTATCCAGTCTGATGGTACTGTGACAGGTGTTTCCTTCCTTTCTATCAGTGAGACTGCAGGTCTTGGTATGAAAGCAAAAGAACCGTCTTTCTATGAACAGTATGTAGGAAAGAATCCGACAAAGTTTGCTGTGTCAAAAGATGGAGGAGACGGTGAGCAGATAGATGCTTTAAGTGGTGCAACAATTACTTCAAGAGCAGTGACCGGAGCTGTCAATGCGGCCCTTGGCTATTATCAGAATGCATTTGGACAGGGAGGTAATTAAAGATGAATAAATGTACGGAAAGAGTTTATAATGGACTGATTAAAGAGAACCCTACTTTTGTTCTGATGCTTGGTATGTGTCCGACACTTGCGGTTACGACATCTGCAATCAATGGAGTTGGTATGGGACTTTCAACAACAGTTGTACTGGTCCTTTCCAATATGTTGATTTCCATGCTACGTAAGATCATACCGGATTCAGTCAGAATGCCGGCGTTCATTGTAGTTGTTGCTTCATTTGTAACAATTGTTCAGTTCCTGTTAGAAGGATTTGTGCCGAGTCTTTATGATGCACTTGGACTTTACATTCCACTGATTGTAGTAAACTGTATCATTCTTGGACGTGCTGAGAGCTATGCTTCCAAGAACCCGGTTCTTCCTTCTATCTTTGATGGAATTGGTATGGGACTTGGATTTACATTTGGACTTGCATGCATTGGTATTGTTCGTGAGTTCATCGGAACAGGAGCAATTTTTGGAAAACAGATTCTGCCGCTTGCAGATCTTGCAGCCGGACAGGGCGGTTATGTCCCGGTAACAATCTTTATCCTGCCACCAGGAGCATTCCTTGTTCTTGCATTCTTGGTTGCAGGTATGAATAAAATCAGAAAAAATGCTGAAAAGAAAGGCAAGAAAATCGCAGAGCCTCAAGGATGCTGCTCAGACTGTGCCGGATGTGCCGGATGTAGCGGAAAAGTATTTCCAACAGGCGATGAAGAATAGGAGGAGTGCAGAGTATGAAGACATTATCAGAATTACTGATTATTGCAATCGGTTCAGCTATTGTAAATAACGTTGTACTCAGCCAGTTTCTTGGAATTTGTCCATTCCTTGGAGTATCCAAAAAAGTTGAGACAGCTACAGGTATGGGAGGAGCAGTTGTGTTTGTTATTACACTTTCTTCCCTGTTGACAAGTTTGATTTATAAATTTATTCTTGTTCCATTAGGATTTGAATATCTACAGACGATTGTATTTATATTATTTATTGCAGCACTCGTTCAGTTTGTTGAGATGTTTCTGAAAAAAGCGATGCCATCACTTTATCAGGCACTTGGAGTATATCTTCCACTGATCACAACAAACTGTGCGGTTCTTGGTGTAGCACTTACAAATGTCCAGAAAGATTATACAATTTTAGAAGGCGTTGTAAATGGTGTTGGAACATCTGTTGGATTTTTGATTGCAATCGTAATTATGGCAGGTATTCGTGAGAAGATTGAGTACAATGATATTTCAGAGTCCTTCCAGGGGACGCCAATTGTCTTGCTTACAGCATGTCTTATGGCAATTGCGTTCTGTGGATTTTCAGGACTGATATAGGAGGGATAGACAATGAATATTACAGCTGTTATTATTGCTGCTGTTATCGTAGGTGGTACTGGCTTGTTCATTGGTGTATTCCTTGGACTTGCCGGAAAGAAATTTGCGGTTGAAGTAGATGAGAGAGAAGAGGCAATTCTTGGAGTGCTTCCGGGAAATAACTGTGGCGGTTGTGGATATGCCGGATGCTCCGGCCTTGCTGCAGCAATTGCAAAGGGAGAAGCGGAAGTTGGAAGCTGTCCGGTCGGAGGTGCACCAGTTGCAGCCAAGATTGGTGAGATTATGGGAGTGTCTGCAGGCGAGCAGATCCATGAAGTAGCATTTGTAAAATGTGGTGGAACATGTGAGCAGGCAGCAACAGATTACGAATATCATGGAATTGGTGATTGTGTCATGGTCAATATGATGCAGAATGGCGGGCCAAAGACTTGTACATATGGATGTCTTGGAGAAGGAACGTGTGTGAAAGCCTGTCCGTTTGATGCAATCCACATTGTTGATGGCGTTGCTGTGGTTGATAAAGAAGCTTGTAAAGCTTGTGGAAAATGTGTTGCCGCGTGTCCTCGTAAATTGATTGAGATTGTGCCATATGACATGAAACATCTTGTAAAATGTAATTCTAAAGACAAGGGTAAAGATGTCATGAAGGCATGTAAAGTTGGATGCATTGGCTGCAAGATGTGTGAAAAAGCATGCCAGTTTGATGCTGTTAAGGTTCTGGATAATGTTGCGCATATTGATTCTGAAAAATGTACCGGATGCGGTGCATGTGCGGCAAAATGTCCGAAGAAAGTTATTCTCTAGAAAGAATTAAAGTGGAAGATGGAGAAAAAACGTAATCTGAAACAAAGATTAAAAATTGGAAAAACGATATTTTTTAAAGATGTGAAACATGCAAAATGGGCGATACTTTCAGTATTCGCCTATTTTGTGTTGCTTAGGAAATTTTTTATTACAATCTGTCCAGCTGTGCTGATTACCGGACTTCCGTGTCCGGGTTGTGGCATGACGAGAGCACTTATACGTCTTTTGCATCTGGATTTTGCGGGAGCTTGGCAGATGCATCCATTTGTATATCTTTTTATGATTTTTATTCTGTGGTTCGGAATACGAAGATATATATTGGGAATTTCTGATACAAAAAAAGCATGGAAAATTCTTGCCATGCTTGGAATATTGATGATTTTGTTTTATATCTGGCGGATGCTCCGGTATTTTCCCGGAAACCCGCCAATGAGTTATTATTATGGAAATGTGTTATTGAATCTGCACCATATTATTAAAAGCTTCTTACAAATCTGAAAGATGGAAATAAGTATTTGCCGGAATTATCGAAGAAAATTCTTTGTGTAGTGAATTTCGTTGTCATTTGTAATAAACAATGCATCTACATTTTCTAACTGATCGATCAGATCGTTGGCAGCTTCATATCCCATGAGATAACATACCGTACTCAGAGCATCAGCTGTCAGGGAAGAATCGGTAATGATTGTATCACTGTACAATGTATTCTCACATGGATAACCTGTGCGAGGATCAAGAATGTGATGGTAAATTTTCCCATCTGCCTCAAAATAACGCTGGTAAATCCCGGTTGTAACAACAGATTTATTTGCTACTTTGATGGAAGTAATCGGTTCTCCGGTCTCGCCAAAGGGTTTCTGGATTCCGATGTTATATTTGGAGCCGTCGGTCTTGGATCCGAGCAGAAGGATATTTCCCCCCAAATCTATGACTGCATGTTTTACACCATTTTTTTTCAGATAATCTTTGATACGATCCGCAATATATCCTTTGGCAATAGCACCTACATCAATGGAAGCGTTTGGATCCAAAAGCTGGACGGTGTTATCAGATACACTGATATTTTTGTAATTTACGTGACTGAGCGCAGAGGCAATTGCATCTGCATCTGGAACAGTTCCGGAACCAGAAGTAAAATCCCATAATTGGGAAACAGATCCAATCGTGATATCAAAAGATCCATTGGATAAATCGCCATAGTAGATACCTTTTTTGATAAGTGTCGCAGTATCAGAGGAAACATCTACCGGCATGCCTTGGGCATGATTGATATTGTAAATGTCACTGCCTTCTACATACATAGAAAACATGGTATTGTATTTTTGACAAAGACTTTTTAATCCGCTCATGACATTCTCGTTTACAGGATCCAGAATCTGGACCTTTACAACTGTATCGTAAAGTGTGTCGGAATAAGTCTGGTCTTTTGCATTCGCAGAACTGCAGCCACATAAGAGCATGGCAACTGAACTTAGAACAGCAATCATTTGTTTTAGTTTCATAATAATCTCCATTTTCAAGTATTTATAACTATGGTAATTATAACATGAAATATGAGATATGCAATGCTATTGTTCTTTCAGATGCTTGACACTAGCTGCCTTGAGTTTAAGAAAGTGATTCTGGTGAAAGAAACAATCGAACATGTGGTTGCATAGATAGAAGTACTGTGCTAAAATATCCGTAGAGAGGTAGCCAAGATGAAAAATAGATTGAAGAAAAAAGATATTGTACTAATGATCATCATTCTGGTAGTGGCGGGATCGTGTGTGTTGTTACATAGGATTATTGGAGAGAAAAGTGCAGATTACATTACTGTAAAGGTGAATGGAAAGATAGAAGGCGTATATAGTCTGGCAGATGATCAAGAGATCGTGCTGAATCATGGAAGCAATGTTTTGAAGATCAAGAATGGAGAAGCTGATATGATCCGTGCGGATTGCCCGGATCAGCTCTGCGTGAAGCAGAAGGCGGTTTCTAAGAATAAAGAAAGTATTATCTGCCTGCCGAATAAGATTGTTGTGGAAGTTGACAGCCATCAGAACAGCCAGTATGATGCGGTAAGTAATTAAAGTTCAGAATTAGTGTCCGTGAAGCAGTAACATTATGTGCCACAGCGGATAAAGAATAAGAAAGAGCGGCCTGATATAGTAGGAGGAGACATAAAAGTGAAAAACCGCGTAGCATATTTTGGAGTATTTACAGCGCTTGCATTGATTTTTAGTTATATTGAAACTCTTGTTCCGATTTCGTTTGGAATCCCGGGAGTCAAGCTTGGGCTAGCTAATCTGATTATCGTGATTGCACTTTATAAGATACCGCTTAGGGAAGTGTATGTATTATCTATAGTACGTGTCCTTTTAAGCGGTGTTTTGTTTGGAAATTATTTTAGTATTGCGTATAGCCTAGCAGGTGGATTACTTAGTTTAACTGTGATGGCACTTTTGAAAAAGGCAGGAGGATTCAGTGTTATTGGAATCAGTATTGCAGGCGGTGTCTGTCACAATATTGGACAACTGGTTGTTGCAATGATTGTTGTTGAGACATTTGCAATGTCATATTATATGCCGGTGCTTCTTGTTGCCGGACTGATTACGGGATTTTTGATCGGTGTTGTTGCAGATCAGGTGCTTAGGAGAATAAGCGATATTATGTTTTTAGAGTAGAAGGAGCAGAGGAGGTACTATGATATCATATATACGAGGTGAGCTGGCTGCTCAATATGAAGATAAAGTAATTGTAGATGTAGGAGGCGTAGGATATGGAATTTATATGTCAGCGCAATCTATGAGTAAGCTTCCACCGGTTGGAAGTGAAGTGAAGATACATACTTATTTGAATGTCAAGGAAGATTCAATGCAGCTGTTTGGATTTCTGACAGTAGATGATTTGAATGTATTTAAGTTACTGATCGGAGTCAGCGGAATCGGGCCTAAAGGAGGTCAGGCAATTCTGTCGGTATTGTCACCAGATGATCTGAGGTTTGCAGTTATGGCTGATGATGTGAAAGCCATTTCATCCGCACCTGGGATCGGGAAAAAAACAGCGCAGAAGTTGATTGTGGAACTTAAGGATAAGTTGAGCATCGAAGATGCTCTGGAACATACAATAACAGAAGAAGGTGCTTTAAAAGCCCAGATGTCAACAGGAGGAGAGATTCAAAGCGAAGCGGTTCAGGCGCTGGTTGCATTGGGATATGGCAATACAGAAGCACTGAAAGCTGTGAAACAGGTGGAAATCACACCAGATATGCAGGTGGAAGAATTGCTTAAACGAGCATTGAAGTTCATGTTCTGATTACTGCAAGGGGAGAGATATGAGCAGGAGAATTATAACAACAGAGAATCTGGAAGAGGATGTCAAGATTGAAAGTCACCTAAGGCCCCAGCTTTTAGATGATTATATTGGACAGGAAAAAGCAAAAGAGATTTTAAAAGTATACATTACTGCGGCAAGAGAGAGGGGGGAAGCCCTGGATCATGTACTTTTTTATGGCCCTCCAGGCCTTGGTAAAACAACACTGGCCGGAATTATTGCTAATGAGATGCATGTGAATATTAAGATTACATCTGGACCGGCAATTGAAAAGCCGGGTGAGATGGCAGCAATCCTCAATAATCTACAGGAGGGAGATGTACTTTTTGTAGATGAAATTCATCGTTTGAATCGTCAGGTGGAAGAAGTTCTTTATCCGGCTATGGAAGATTATGCGATAGATATTATGATTGGAAAGGGAGCAAGTGCCAGATCCATTCGACTGGATCTTCCGAAGTTTACATTGGTGGGAGCAACAACTCGTGTCGGCATGCTGACGGCACCGCTCAGAGACCGATTTGGTGTGATTCACCGATTGGAGTTTTATACAGTTGAAGAACTTAAGAGAATTATTGCCCGGTCAGCAAAGGTTCTTGATGTAGGGATAGATGATGCCGGAGCTACTGCACTTGCGAGACGTTCCAGGGGGACGCCGAGACTTGCAAATCGTCTTTTGAAACGTGTGAGAGATTTTGCTCAGGTGAAGTATGATGGATATATTACAGAAGATGTGGCGAATTATGCACTGGATCTTCTTGACGTAGATAAGTGTGGACTAGATCAGACAGACCGGAATCTTTTGATGACGATCATAGAAAGATTTGATGGCGGTCCTGTTGGACTGGATACTTTGGCGGCTTCTTTGAGTGAGGATTCAGGAACAATAGAGGATGTGTACGAGCCATATTTATTGAAGAATGGATTTATTCAGAGAACACCGAGAGGGCGGATCGTGACAGATCTTGCGTATGCACATTTAGGGATTTTGAAGCAAAATCATGAAAAATAGTTGGTTTTTATGACAGTTTAGTTTATAATAAATTATATTCATAAGAAATAGCAGAGTTTGTGGGAGGCTTTTATGGCATCATCAAAGAATTTTACAGAAGTTTTAATTGGAGGAAAAGTATTCACTTTAAGTGGATTTGAAAGTGAAGAATATCTGCAGAAGGTATCTACATATTTGAATCATAAGATTGACGAATGCAGCAGTAGTGAGGGATATCGTAAGCAGAGTGCAGAGACAAGAAGTGTTCTGCTGGCACTTAATATTGCGGATGATTATTTTAAAGCACGAAAACAGGGTGGTACACTGGAAAGTGATATTGAAGCGAAAGATAAAGAGATGTATGATCTGAAGCATGAACTGATATCTGTACAGATCAAATTAGAGAATGCGGATAAAGCATTGGACAAGTTAAAGGAAGAGAACAAGGAACTTCAGATGAAGATTGTTCAACTGGAGACAGAGATTAAGAATAATAAAGAGAATTAGAATATGAGAGGGGCTGTCGGATTGACGGCCCTTTTTAAAGATAAAGATACCAGAATGACAGAAAAATCATAGAAAATGACAGAGAATTAAAAACTCCTGAATCCTGGTATTTTTGAATAATAATTAATTTAAGGACGAAATCAGAATGAAAAGAGAAGTTGAGATACTTGCACCGGCGGGTTCATGGGAATGCCTGGAAGCAGCGGTCTGTGCCGGAGCAGATGCGATATATATAGGAGGGAGCCGTTTCGGGGCAAGGGCGCATGCGGATAATCTGAATGAGGAACGCATGTTGGAAGCAATTGACTATGTGCATCTGCACGGACGTAAATTATATATGACAGTCAATACGTTATTAAAAGAGCAGGAACTGGGAGAACTTGTAGATTATCTCCGCCCATATTATGAACAAGGGCTGGATGCAGTGATTGTGCAGGATATCGGGGCTATGCGCCTGATTCGGGAAGCATTTCCAGATCTTCCGCTTCATGTAAGTACTCAGGCAACTGTGACACAAACACTGAGCGCACAACTTTTTCAGAGAATGGGAGCAGAGAGAATTGTGCCGGCGAGAGAGTTGTCTCTGGAAGAAATTAAGAATATGAAAAATGCAACTGGTCTGGAGATAGAATGTTTTGTGCATGGTGCTTTGTGTTACTGCTATTCCGGACAGTGCTTAATGAGCAGTATGATTGGCGGACGGAGTGGAAACCGCGGGGAATGTGCGCAGCCATGCAGACTTCCATATCGAGTTGAAAATCGAAAATCTGCAGATCTAATGAGCCTGAAAGATCTTTGTACGATCGATATGATACCCGAACTTGTTGAGGCCGGAATTGATTCTTTTAAGATTGAAGGGCGCATGAAACAGCCGGATTATGTATATACGGTGACGCAGATGTATCGGAAATATACAGATATTTATCTGCAAAAAGGGAAAAAAGGGTTTCATGTCACAAAGGAGGATAAAGAAAAGCTGGAAAATTGTTACCGCCGAAGAGGGTACTGTGATGGGTACTACAGAAAGCAGAACGGAAAAGAGATGCTTTCTTTGAAGCGTCCCGGAAAAGAGACGGAACCGAAGAAAGAAAAAATGGATTACATATTACAGGAAAAAATTGACGGAACCCTAAATCTTGCAGAAGGCACTGCCTCAGAACTGACTGTATGGCTGCATGACAGACCGGAAATGACGGTAACTGTGACAGGAGATATGGTCCAGACTGCAAAAAATCAACCCCTTGCGGCAGAACGGATCGAAAAGCAGATACGGAAAACCGGAAATACTCCGTTTGTATTTGAAGAGGTGTATATCGATGTGTCTGGAAATCTGTTTCTGCCGATGCAGAGTCTGAATGAACTACGTAGAGCAGCGCTCTCGGATCTGGAAGTGCAGATTACAGAAGAATATCGCCGGCATATGATCTGGTCGGAGATTCAGGCAGAAGACATGTCTGATAATAAGTTTGAAAATAGCAGAAGAAATTATGAGATTCAGATTTCAGTAGAGACAGTGGAACAGTTAAAGCTGGCTTTAGCCAGGGAATATGTTGATCGCATCTTTATATCTGATGCAATCGCATTTGATGAAACAGTTATCGACATGTTAGAAGAATACCGCTTAAACATGAGAGATAAAAAACATGAATCAAAGATCTGTCTGGCGATGCCATACATTTTCAGGGAAAGAGCAATGAATATTTACAAGGTATATTTTGAGAAGATTGGCCAGTATTATGAAGGTGTTCTTGTTCGGAACTGGGAAGCTTTAGAATGGATGAAATCAAAAGGATATAAAGGGGAGATTCTGTCAGATTATAATTTGTACGGATGGAATAACAGGGCAATAAAAGAATTGTCAGAACTTGGAATTGATCAGTATACGTCTTCCGTTGAATTGAATTTCCGGGAGCTTAGTGAACTGTCTACGGGAGGTAATCTGATTGTCTACGGGTATCAGCCTGTAATGATTACAGCGAACTGTATCAGAAGGACGACGGAGGACTGTCTTGGAAAAGATAGTATGTTATATATTACAGATCGCCTTGGAAATAAATTTCCTGTTAAAAATTACTGTAAATACTGTTATAATATAATATATAATTCAGCTCCGATTGTTCTTTTGGATCAGAAAAATGAAATCAGGAGCCTGGAACCATCTGGAATCCGTCTGAATTTTACATTAGAAAAAGAACGGGAGATGGAACAAATCTTAGAAAGTTATAAAAATGTTTTTCTGGAGGATAAAGAGATACCGATGCCAGATATCAGTTTTACCAGAGGACATTTTAAGCGGGGAGTAAAGTAGGTGAAAAATTGGTAAACATTATTGTTGAATTGTCAAAATATCTGATGATCATATTGATGACTTCATACACATTCTTGTGTTTCAGTATTTTTGGATATCAAGATCCGGATAAAAAGAAGAGTCTTTTGAGACAGCAGAATGTGTTGATGTTCATGATACATATTATTGCATATTTGGTCATGTACTTGGAAAAGGAGGATATCAAGCTTCTTGCATTTTATCTGATGCAGGTAGTACTGTTTGGAGCTACTATATTACTATATACGAATATTTATCCGAGAGTATCCAGGCTGGTCGTAAATAATATGTGCATGCTATTATGTATCGGTATGATCATGTTGACGAGACTAAGTTATTCCAATGCAGTAAAACAGTTCGTTATTGCAGCAGGTGGTGTGGCAATCAGTCTGGTAGTACCAGTCGTGATCCGAAAGGTGAAAAAGCTTTCGGAATGGAGAAAGGTTTATGCAATTATTGGTATTGTATCTCTGGCTCTTGTCATTGTAATTGGTTCTGTGTCTTATGGAGCAAAGCTTGGTTTTCAGGTGGCAGGAATTAACGTTCAGCCGTCTGAGCTTGTGAAAATTGTATTTGTATTTTTTGTGGCTTCCAGTTTTAAACAGTCCATGGCATTTAAAGATATCGTTGTGACGACAGCACTAGCAGCGTTTCATGTATTGATTTTGGTTGCGTCAAAGGATCTTGGAGCTGCACTGATTATATTTGTAGTGTACTTGGTTATGCTGTATGTGGCAACCAGACAGCCCTTATATGTATTGGCAGGACTAGGAGCCGGAAGTGTAGCTTCAGTGGGGGCTTATTACTTGTTTAATCACGTTAGGAACCGTGTGGTCGCCTGGAAAGATCCGATTGCTTCATATAGCGGAAGCGGATATCAGGTGGCACAGTCTTTATTTGCAATTGGAACAGGAAGCTGGTTCGGTATGGGACTGTTCCAGGGACAGCCAGATACGATTCCTGTTGCATCGTCAGATTTTATCTTTTCTGCAATCTGCGAGGAGATGGGGCTGATTTTCGGATTATGCATGACGTTGGTATGTGTTAGTTGTTATGTAATGTTTTTAAACATTGCGATGCAGCTTCGCAATATGTTTTATAAACTGGTAGCACTGGGGCTTGGAACTTGTTACATTTTTCAGGTGTTCTTGAATATTGGAGGAGTAACAAAATTCATTCCATCTACTGGAGTGACACTTCCGCTTGTCAGTTACGGAGGAAGTTCTATACTCAGTACATTGATCATGTTTGCAATTATTCAGGGACTTTATATTTTAAGAGAAGACGAGGAAGAGAATCTTGAAAGAAAAAAGAAGGAAAGGTTACGAGCAGAGAGAGGCAGAGGAGAGGTTAAAAAGAGAGCGCGAAAAACGGCAGATGTCCCGCAGAGAGCGAAAAGAAGCAGACCGGCAGGACAAGCGCCGAGAAAAGAAAAAGCGCGCCCGCAACAAAGAGTTCGCTAGAGTCACATATATTTTTGTAGCACTGTTTATTGCTATGATGGGTTATATCTCTTATTTTAATGTTGTGAAAAGCAGAGATATCATCAGCAGCCCTTATAATAAGAGGCAGGATTCTTATGCGGACCGTGTGATCCGCGGAAAGATTCTGGACAGAAATGGAAATGTGCTGGCTCAGACAAATGTGGCAGAAGATGGGACAGAGACAAGAGAATATCCGTACAATAATATATTTGCTCATGTGGTCGGTTATACTGCTCAGGGAAAATCTGGTCTGGAGTCTGTTTCTAACTTTGAACTTCTGACTTCCAATGCATTTTTTGTAGACAAATTAAAAAATGAATTCCAGGATAAGAAAAACCAGGGAGATAATGTAGTAACGACACTGGATACAAATCTCCAGGAAGCAGCTTATGATGCACTTGGTTCTAATAAAGGTGCAGTAGTTGTTATGGATCCAAGTACAGGAAAGATTTTAGCTATGGTTTCAAAACCTGATTTTGATCCGAATACAGTCAGCCAAAACTGGAATGAACTCAGCACAAGTGAGGATAGTGTGCTTCTGAATCGTGCAACGCAGGGGCAGTACGCACCTGGTTCTACGTTTAAACTTGTAACAACACTGGAGTTCATGCGTGAAAATGCAGATTTTGATTCCTATTCCTATAACTGTACAGGTTCTATTGAAAGTGGTGATGTTACAATTCATTGCTATGGTGGACACGTACACGGACAGGTGACTTTGAGGGATAGTCTTGCGTATTCATGTAATACTTCATTTTCCAATATCGGAAGATCACTGAATGCAGACACTTACAAGGATACTGCGCAAGAGCTTCTGTTTAATAAGAAACTTCCGTCTGTCCTGCCGTACAGCAAGAGTCAGTTTACGTTGACTTCATCGGACACGGAGGCAGAGCGGATGATGACTGCCATGGGACAGGGGAAAACACAGGTAAGCCCATATCATATGGCTTTGATCACGTCAGCAATTGCCAATGGCGGAACATTGATGAAACCATATCTGGTAGATTCTGTTACCAACAATGCAGGAAATGTGATCGAGAAGACAAAACCGGAGAAATATAAAGATCTGATGACTTCCAAAGAGGCGGCGCAGCTCAAAGATTATATGACAGCTGTTACCGATTATGGAACAGCATCTGTACTTGGTGGACAAAACTACACGGCTGCAGGAAAGACCGGAACGGCAGAATATAGCTCAGATAAGGAAAAAGATCATTCCTGGTTCGTTGGAATTGCTAATGTTGACAACCCGGAACTTGTGATCAGTGTGATTATTGAGCAGGCTGACGGTTCTGCAAAAGCAGTTAATATTGCAAAAAAAGTGTTTGATGCATATTATCAATAAAGAAGATTCTGTGATATGTGCAGGTAATAATTGGTAAATAGTTGAGAAAATGGAAAGATAACATGAGATATTATCGCAGACTTTACTGGGGTGAAGACCTGAAAAAGAAAAAAGAAAAGATTATAAGAAGACTGAATACGGGAAAACTTCAAAGAGATATCTATGTACTGGTATTGCCGGAACATGGGTCGAATCAGCTTGAAATTTATAATGCAGCGCTTTTTCTTCAGCCGGATTTTCCAAATGATGATTTCTTTGTTGTAGGAATTGTAAGAGGTTATGAGGCGGCTCTGGAGCTGGTAGAAGAGATCGCCGGGGAAGTGTATGAACAAACAGGAGCGGCGGATATGCGCACATATCTGTTAGAAAGAGAACAGGAAGGCTAAGATGCGATGCTACATATTTTGATTTTGATATTAAAAATAATCGGCATAATAATCGCTGTAATACTGGGAATCCTATTGCTATTGATTGCTATTTTTCTTTTTGTGCCGGTTCATTACGAGGTACAGGGAAGGTGTGATGGTGATCTGGATTCTCTGAAGGGAAAAGTGCAAGTTACCTGGCTTTTGCATCTTGTTCGGGCGGACATCTTGTATAAGAATGGAAAAATGAAGTGGCGGCTTAGATTTGCATGGCTAAAAAGAGGAAATACAGGAGCCGGAAAGAAACAGAAAGAGGTACAGACGCTGCAGAAACAAGCTGAGAAAGCTGAGATTTCTGGAATAGAAGAAGAGGAGAAAACTGAGATTTCAGAAATAGAAGAAGAGGAGAAATCGAATCATGAGAAGAGTATTACAGAAACAGACAAGATTGAAAAGAATGAACCTGAAAAATTTACAGAAAAATCTGAAGAGAATCTGGCGACGTCGCAGACGATACGCCAAAAGAGTGCGCATGCTCCGGAATCTGAAAAATGGAAAACTGAAAAAGAAATTCCTGAAAAAGAAAAATCCGTGGACAGTGAAAAGAATGGAAGCTTCTATCAGAGGATTCTTTCGTGGATTCAGAAGATAAAATGTACTTTTGGAAAATTGTGTGATAAAATAAAAGCATTGTCGGGAAAGAAAGAAAAGTTGGAAGAATTTCTTCGAGATGAGGTGCATAAAGGGGCATATCACAAATGTAAAAAAGAACTTTTCAGGCTTATGAAACATTTAAAGCCAAAAAAGGCAGATGTGAGGATTATTTATGGATTTGATGATCCGTATCATACCGGACAGGCTTTGGCAGTGTTTGGCGTGCTATATCCATTTGTTGGAGGATGTATAAGTGTGACACCTGATTTTGAACATCAGGTGCTGAAAGGTTCAGCATATTTAAAAGGAAAGATTTATCTGTGGCATTTTGTTCAGAGCGGCTGGAAACTGATCTGGAATAGAAATGTGCGTCAGACTTATCGTGATATTCGTAATTTTAAAATAAAATAACAGGAGGATTTTTATATGGCAGATAATAATTTTAAAGGGACTGTGGAGGCATTGTTCACAGGAATTGATGGAGTTGTTTCATCGAAGACAGTAGTAGGAGATGCAATCCATATCGGGGACACGATCATTCTTCCACTGGTGGATGTATCTTTTGCAATTGGAGCCGGAGCGTTTAATGCGGACAAGAAAGAAAAAGGAGCCGGAGGTGTTGGCGGCAAGATGACACCTTGCGCAGTTCTTGTAATCCAGAATGGACACACAAGACTGGTAAATATTAAGAACCAGGATACGATCACAAAGATTCTTGATATGGTGCCTGACATGGTCGACAAATTTACAGGAGGTAAAGATTCAAAACTTGACGAGGATGATGTAAAGGATATTCTTGACAGCGTAGATGTACAGTAGTTATCTGTAATGTCCGGTCTGTGTGAAGCATAGAATAGAGTAAGATACATTATAAGAGAAGGGTCGATAAAAAATGAAACGGGTAGTGGGATTTGCGCTGTTTGGAATAGCAATCGGACTTGTGATCGCCATGCTTTTGCCCAATACATTTGTAACTGTTCTGTGTGTCATACTATGCCTGCTGGCTGGATATAATTTGTTTTGCTGTAAATAACAAAAAAGGCAAATATAAATCTTGATTGAAAAATGTCGGAAAAATCTTGAAAATAATACTTGCTTTTGTGAGAATTATCTGCTAGTATATTATTGTTGCGAGTCTGAAAAAGACTTATTATGAGCGTTAGGAGGTGCAGTCATGGCAAAATGTGCTATTTGTGAAAAGGGTGCTCACTTTGGAAACAACGTAAGCCACTCTCATAGAAAATCCCCAAAAATGTGGAAATCTAATGTAAAATCTGTTCGTGTTAAGACAGAGAACGGAGCTACAAAGAGAATGTATGTTTGTACTTCTTGTTTGAAATCTGGCAAAGTTGAGCGAGCATAATAGTATAAAAGCTCAGATTCCAGAAATGGAATCTGGGCTTTTTTTCGTTGCCAAGCATACGACAAAAAGGTCCGGTGGACCTTTTTTAGTCATGTGAAAATGATGATCAGGCAGAACAGTCGGGACATGCCTGTTTTGCCTTGTAATATATAATGAAACAGAGTATAATACATATGTTAAATATACGGATATGGAGGTATCGGATATGAAAGGTTGTATGAGCACGGATCTCGGAATTATTACGATTGATCCTGAAGTGATAGCAAAATATGCAGGAACTGTAGCGGTAGAGTGTTTTGGAATCGTTGGAATGGCTGCAGTGAATATGAAGGATGGTCTGGTTCATCTGTTAAAAAAGGAGAGCCTGACTCGTGGAATTAAGGTGCGTATCTCTGAGGATAACCATGTAAGCTTGAGCTTTCATATCATTGTTGCGTATGGCGTAAGTATTTCGGCGGTTACGGATAACCTGATCAGCAATGTGAAGTATCGTGTGGAAGAGTTTTCCGGAATGCCGGTAGATAAGATTAATATCTATATCGAGGGCGTACGCGTCATTGATTAATCAAGGAGGACATAAGAAGTGGCTACAAAGACAATTGATGCAAATATGCTTGCGAAGATGTTTCTTGCAGGCGCGCAGAATATAGAAGCAAAGAAAGAATTTATCAACGAACTGAATGTATTCCCTGTTCCGGATGGAGATACGGGAACTAATATGACTTTGACAATCCTGTCAGCAGCTAAGGAAGTGACAGCGCTTGCAGATGTTGATATGAAGAATCTGGCAAAAGCAATTTCTTCCGGTTCCTTAAGAGGAGCCAGAGGTAACTCGGGAGTTATTCTTTCTCAGCTTTTAAGAGGGTTTACAAAGTCGATCTGTGATGAAAAAGAGATTGACACTGCAGCCCTTGCAGCAGCTTGCCAGAGAGCAAGAGACACAGCATACAAGGCGGTTATGAAGCCGAAGGAAGGAACAATCCTTACTGTTGCAAGTGGAATCGCAGATAAAGCAGCAGAGCTTGCTCTTGAGACAGAAGATCTTGAGGAGTTTATCCCGGCAGTTATTGAGCATGCGGATGAAGTCCTTCAGAAGACGCCGGAGATGCTCCCGGTTTTGAAAGAAGCAGGGGTAGTGGATTCTGGTGGACAGGGACTCTTAGAAGTTATCCGCGGAGCATATGATGCATTTCTTGGGAAAGAGATTGATTATAGCGCAATTGCACCGGCTGCTGGAAATAGTACAGCAGTAAAAGTCAGCGTCGAGGAAGAAAAAGAGATTAAATTTGGCTACTGTACAGAGTTTATCATTCTTCTCGAAAAGGAATTTACAGAGAACGACGAGCATGAGCTGAAAGCATACTTGTCATCCATTGGTGATTCTATCGTATGTGTAGCAGATGATGAAATCGTGAAGATCCACGTACACACGAATGATCCAGGACTTGCAATTCAGAAAGCACTGACTTATGGACAGTTATCACGCATGAAAATAGATAATATGCGTGAGGAGCATAGGGAAAAACTGATTCGTGATTCCGAGAAGCTTGCAAAAGAACAGGCAGAAGCCGAAGAAGCTAAAAAGACTGCAGAGCCGAAGAAGCCAATGGGATTTATTGCAGTATCTATCGGTGATGGAATGAACGAAATCTTCCGTGAACTTGGAGCAGATTATATCATTGAGGGTGGACAGACTATGAACCCAAGTACAGATGATATGTTAAAAGCCATTGATCAGGTCAATGCAGAGACAATTTTTATTCTTCCAAATAACAAGAATATTATTCTTGCAGCAAATCAGGCAAAAGACCTTGTAGAAGATAAAGAAATCATTGTAATCCCAACAAAGACTGTTCCACAGGGGATTACAGCAATTATTAACTTTGTTCCGGATGCAGATGCAAAGTCTAACGAAGAGACAATGCTTGATGAAATTAAGAATGTGAAAACCGGACAGGTTACTTATGCAGTCCGTGATACACACATTGATGACAAAGAGATTCATCAGGGAGATATTATGGGAATTGGTGATGCAGGAATCCTTTCTGTAGGACAGGATATTGCAGAGACTACACTGGAGATGTTAGAACAGCTTGTAGATGATGATTCGGAACTGATCAGTCTGTATTATGGACAGGATGTGACTGAGGAAGAGGCGGATGCCTTTACACAGGAAGTTGAAAAACTCTATCCAGATATAGATGTTGATGTGCACTGTGGTGGTCAGCCAATCTATTATTATGTATTAGCTGTAGAATAAGAGATATGATTGAACAGAGTAAGATTCATGAAATAAAAGGCGTCGGGGAGAAGACGGAGAAGCTGTTTGCAAAACTGGGAATTTATACAGTTGGTGACCTTCTCAGGTATTATCCGAGAAATTACGACGTGTATGAGGAGGCCGTCCCTATCGCAGAGGTAGAGGACGGTCGAACTGTTACTGTAACAGGAATGATTTTCGGGCGTGTGCAGGTGGGCGGAAGTCGTAACTTACAGGTGACGACCATTCACGTAAAAGATCTGACGGGGATGATCAAAGCAGTCTGGTTTCGTATGCCGTTTCTTAAAAATACGCTGGCAGGTGGTGGTCAGATTACCTTGCGCGGCCGGGCTGTGAATCGGCGGGACGGACTTGTACTGGAACATCCGGAAATCTTTTATCCAAGTGAAAAATATGAAGAAAAACTGCATACACTACAACCGATTTATAATCTGACAGCAGGCCTAACGAACAATGCGATTTCAAAAGCTGTTAAGCAGGTCGTAGAAAGCCTTGATCTTACAAAAGAGCATTTGCCTGAAGAAATCCGTCTGCATTATCAGTTGGCAGAATATAATTATGCCATTCGTGGTATTCATTTTCCGGAAGATAAAGAAGTCTTTTATCATGCAAGAGAACGGCTTGTATTTGAAGAGTTTTTACAGTTTATACTTGCAATCCGGAAACTAAAAGACAGCAATAGCCGCATGGATAATGAATATGTGATTCCATTGGATTTACGGACAGAGGAGTTTCAAAAAGCGTTACCATTTGAACTGACCGGGGCGCAGCAGAACGTATGGAGAGAAATCCAGCAGGACATGGCATCTGAGCATGCCATGTCAAGACTTGTGCAGGGAGATGTAGGGTCAGGTAAAACGATCGTTGCAGTATTAGCGCTTCTTAATACCGCATTAAAAGGCTATCAGGCGGCAATGATGGCACCGACAGAGGTGCTGGCAAGACAACATTATGAATCGATCACCAGTCTTTTTGAAGCATATAATATTCCGATAAAAGTAGTGCTTTTGACAGGTTCGATGACGGCAAAAGAAAAACGCAGAGCTTACGACCGGATCGAGTGCGGATTTGCGAAGATCATCGTGGGGACGCATGCACTTATTCAGGACGCAGTTTATTATGATAATCTGGCACTTGTAGTGACAGATGAACAGCATAGATTTGGGGTAAAACAAAGAGAGTCATTTGCAAAAAAAGGCGGCGTTCCGCATGTTCTTGTTATGAGTGCGACACCGATTCCGAGAACCCTTGCAATCATTTTATACGGAGATCTTGATATTTCTGTGATAGATGAACTTCCGGCGAACCGTCTGCCTATTAAGAATTGTGTGGTAGACACCAGTTACCGGCAGACGGCCTACACATTTATGAAAAAGCAGATTGCAGAAGGAAGACAGTGTTACATTATCTGCCCGATGGTAGAAGACAGTGAAGCTATGGAGGCGGAAAATGTGACAGATTATTCCAGAATGCTGCAAGAAGAAATGGGGACTCAGATTGTAGTTGATCATCTTCATGGGAAAATGAAGCAGGCAGCAAAAGACGAGATTATGGAGCGTTTTGGACGTAATGAAATCCAGATCCTTGTGTCAACGACAGTGATTGAGGTTGGAATTGATGTGCCTAACGCAACCGTTATGATGATTGAAAATGCAGAGCGTTTCGGACTGGCGCAGCTTCATCAGCTCCGCGGTCGTGTTGGACGAGGAAAATATCAGTCTTATTGTATTTTTATGACCGGCTCAAAGGCAAAAGAAACAAAAAAACGTCTGGAAATTTTAAATAAAACGAACGATGGATTTAAAATCGCAAGCGAAGATTTAAAACTTCGCGGACCGGGAGATTTGTTTGGAATCCGTCAAAGCGGACTTATGGATTTTGGACTGGGAGACATTTATCAGGATGCGGCAATTTTGCAGAAAGCGAACGAAGCCGCAGAATGGCTCTTAAAAAATAATTCTGAATATGTCCAGCAAATTCCAGATTATGAAGGAACTTCTAGTGTAATAATTTAAATCCTCCATATACTAACAACGTAACAAAAACAAAGTTACAAAAGGAGGAGTATAAAATGGCAAATCGTTCATCTAACAAAGCAGCAGTTCCAGAGGCAAAAGGAGCACTGGACAAATTCAAGTATGAGGTAGCAACAGAACTTGGAGTACCATTAACAGACGGTTACAATGGTGATCTGACTTCCAGACAGAATGGATCAGTTGGTGGTTATATGGTAAAAAAGATGATTGAACAGCAGGAAAAACAGATGGCCGGTAAATAATATTTAACGGTAACAGAACAAAGATGAAATGGGGATATGACAAGAAAAAGTCGTATCCCTAATTTCATGGAGTCAGTGTCAGAATTTTGCATAGAATACAGTACATCGGGGAATTGGATTGACATTTCCATGGGACAAATTTATAATGAACGAGAAACTAAGAAAAATTTACGAAAAATATAGATAAAAATAGATGAAATAGTATAAAAAAGAACTGATAAAGATAAAGAGGAATGTGATATGAGAGTAATTGCAGGAACAGCCAGACGTCTGCAGCTTAAGACACTGGATGGAATGGATACAAGACCTACAACAGACCGGATAAAAGAAACATTGTTTAATATGATTTCGGCAGAACTCTATGATAGTAATTTCCTGGATCTCTTTTCCGGAAGCGGCGGGATTGGGATTGAGGCGCTGAGCCGCGGGGCGGCAAATGCGGTATTCGTAGAGAAGAATCCAAAAGCTATGAAGTGCATACAGGAGAATCTGGAATCTACAAAATTAAAAGACCGGGCAAAGACGATGCAGATGGACGTATTTGCGGCGCTTTCGAGGCTGAATGGTGAGTGGAAGTTTGAATATATATTTATGGATCCACCGTATAATCACGAATGGGAAAAGCAAGTGCTGGAATTTCTCGCTGATACGACTTTGCTGGCGGATGACGGAATTATTATCGTGGAAGCATCGAAGGAGACAGATCTGTCTTATGCAGAAGAACTGGGTTATTCCATAATAAAAGAAAAGATGTATAAGACAAATAAACATATTTTCCTGGAGAAAGAATAAGGAGCAGTTATGAAGAGAGCAATTTATCCCGGAAGTTTTGATCCGGTTACATATGGACATTTGGATATTATCAGAAGATCCGCACCGCTTGTGGACGAGCTGGTCATCGGAGTATTGAATAATAATGCAAAAACCCCGTTGTTTTCCGTAGAGGAACGTGTTAAAATGTTAAATGAGGTAACACGGGATATGACAAATGTAATCGTAGTCCCATTTGATGGGCTGCTGGTAGAATTTGCCAAAAAGATGGATGCCTGTATGATAGTTCGAGGACTCAGGGCAATCACAGATTTTGAATATGAGCTTCAGATGGCTCAGACGAACCATAAACTGGAGCCAAGTGTTGAGACAGTTTTTTTAACGACAAGCCTGGAGTATTCTTATCTGAGCTCTACCATAGTAAAAGAAGTAGCTTTCTATCATGGAGATATTTCAAAGTTTGTTCCCGATGTTGTGCGAGAAAGAATAAGGGAGAAAATGAATCAAAAAGGAGAGTGTAGATAATGAGCAGCCGTATTGAGCAGATCATTGAAGAAATCGAGGAATATATTGACAGTTGTAAGTTTCAGCCACTGTCTACATCAAAAATTATTGTAAATAAAGATCAGATGGACGAGCTCCTTCGTGAGCTTCGTATGAAGACACCAGATGAAATCAAGCGTTATCAGAAGATCATTGCAAATAAAGATGCAATCCTTGCTGATGCACAGGCAAAAGCGGACAGCATGCTGGAGGAAGCACAGATTCATACGAATGAACTGGTGAGCGAGCATGAAATTATGCAGCAGGCATACGCACAGGCGAATGAGATTGTAACTGCTGCCACAGAGCAGGCACAAGAGATTCTTGATAATGCAACAAGCGATGCGAATGAAATCCGTATCGGAGCTATGCGTTATGCAGATAATCTGATGGCGAATGCAGAAGGAATCATCGGACATACACTGGACAGTTATACAACCAAGTATGATAGTCTTGTGAATTCTCTTCAGGAGTGCTATGACATGGTTCGTAATAACCGTGCGGAGCTGGATATTCCGGATCAGCCGGTAGCAGCACAGAATGAAGATCAGGGATATGAGCAGGAAGAAGAACCAGCAGAGGATGCATTCCCGGATTTTGACCTGGACAGTGAAGAGTAGATTCTTTATCCTGTACGAAGATTTGTTTACAGATTCTCAATTAAGAGTCAGGAATTGCTACTGATGTGAGTGCAAACACAGTTTTTAGGTTGAATGTATATAAAGATAAGCAAACAGACTGGTCACCAGAGCGGTGACCAGTTTTTTTCTTGCATAGGAGTTGAGAGAAAGTCCGCTTCCATTTATCATGCTGCCTGTCTGAAAAAGTGCACACCAGCCGCCGAAAGCAGTGTGTCCCATACAGAGGCTATAATAGATAGGAAAAGACAGAGGGATGGTCTGGGCGGTTATTGTTTTGTTTAAGAGAGCACAGCCGTTAGTTAGTTCTAAAGATGGCAGAAGAAATAACTGATAAAACGGGTGTGAAATCGGGAGCTTTTGGAGTAAATTTAAAATGACGGAAAAAAGGATAATATATCCGCCGATTTTAACGATAGCCTCAGAACTATCCATAAGACAGAAATCGAGAGAACAGGAAGGAATTTTTGAAATAGTAAATGGAGATGTAATGTCTGTAGTGTTCGATGATGCGAAATGTTTTTTTATGCGAAAGAAAAATGTTAATAGAATAGGCGTTCCGTATAAGATCAGCACAGATGGGAAAATGAGTCTGGGGTTCTGAAAATATCCGAGAACAATATAATGGATGAGGAATGCAGGGCTTGTATTATTGCAAAATGACAGTAGATAAGAAGCTTCTGCTTTTGAAATCTGCCTTGCATGAAAGAGATCGGCGGTAATCTTTGCCCCCATAGGATAACCACACAGGAATCCTACAATAAAAGCGAAGGAACCTTGGGCGGAAATGCCGAACAGACGGCTTATCACAGGAGCAAGGAGTTTGTTTAAAAGTGAACAGGCACAGGAGTCAAGAAGCAGGCGCGAAATGAGAAGAAATGGAAAAAGCGTTGGCAAAACAGTAAGGAACCAAAGTAGAAGTCCGGATTTTGCGCCTTCAAATACTTCAGAAGGAAATGAAAGCATCACAAAAAAGCATAGGATCAGAAAAAACTGAAAAAAATGATTTTTCATGGAACAGGCCTCCTGCTGAGCAAAATCTTAAAACTTAATTAACCATATGGAAATATTTGATTTTTTATGACAAATGATACATAATAGAGAAAGAAATTCGTGGTTGCACAGATATGGGGTGACCACAAAAATTATTTCAAAAAGAGGGTTATAAACATGGTATTAGAAAACTTAGAACCAAAAGAAGTATTTCGATTTTTCGAGGAAATCTGCCAGGTACCTCATGGTACATTCGATACAAAGCGAATCAGTGATTACTGCGTAGCATTTGCAAAAGAAAGAGGACTTGCATGCATACAGGATGAGACAAATAACATTATCATTTCCAAACCGGGAACAGTGGGATATGAGAACAGTGAACCGGTCATTATTCAGGGACATATGGATATGGTATGTGAGAAACGTCCGGAATCAAATCATGATTTTAAGAAAGATCCGCTTGAACTGTATGTAGAAGACGGATATGTAAAAGCAAAAGACACTACACTTGGCGGTGATGACGGTATTGCAGTTGCTATGGCACTGGCGATTTTGGACAGCAAGGATATTCCGCATCCACCAATTGAGGCTGTGTTTACGGTAGATGAAGAGATTGGAATGGGTGGAGCAGAGAATATTGACTTGTCCGTACTTAAAGGAAAGAAGCTTATTAATATTGACTCTGAAGAAGAGGGAATCCTGACAGTTGGCTGTGCAGGCGGATTCGGATATAATACTGAGATTCCAGTCACACGCGAGAACGCAGAAGGAGAGAAAATCAGTATCCGTATCCACGGACTTCTTGGAGGACATTCCGGAGCAGAGATTCACAAACAGCGTGGAAATGGACATAAAATGATGGGAAGACTTCTGAATCACGTATCTTTGGAGACTGACATCCGCCTGATCAGCATTGCAGGAGGAACAAAGAACAATGTCATTTCAAGTGAGTGTAAGGCAGAGATTCTTGTGGCGAAAGAAGATGCTGATAAAGTAAAAGCTTCTGTTGCAGAGTTAAAAGCAACATGGGACAAGGAGTTTCTTGGAAAAGAACCGGGACTTACTGTGGATGTAGAAGAAGAAAGTGTATCTGGTGTGGCAGTTATGAACGCGGAGAGTACAAAACGTGTAATCACATATTTTATCATCTGCCCGAACGGAGTACAGTGCTATGACCGTGAACTGGAAGGACTGGTTGAAACTTCCCTGAATCTTGGTATTGTAGAGACGACTAAGGACACTGTAAAGCTTGAAAGTCTTGTAAGAAGTTCTATGGAGAGTAAGAAAGCAGATATGAAAGAAATCCTGGATACTTGTGCACAGGTTGTCGGAGCTAGCGGAAAGGTGCAGGGTGGATATCCTGCATGGGAGTACAAAGTAGATTCCGAACTTCGCAAAGTAATGGTAGAGACATTCGTAGAGCAGTATGGAAAAGAACCGGTTGTATCTACCATTCACGCCGGACTGGAGTGTGGACTTTTCCTTGGAAAGAAACCAGATTTGGATTGTGTATCTATGGGACCGGATCTTTTGGATATTCATTCCTTTAATGAGAAGCTGGATATTGCCTCTACACAGAGAACATGGGAATACTTAAAAGGAATTCTTGCAAAATTAAAATAGGATAATGTGGTGTGTAGTATAAAAAATCTACAGACATCATGTCAGTTTGAAAAATAAGAAAATATAAAAGTAGAACATATGGAGAAAGAATCTGTATGTTCTATTTTTATTTTTATCATCTGCAGAGGTGGGAGTTATTTTACATTTGATATAGTCATATAGTAGAAGAAAAATGTGCGGAAAATGAGAATAAAACTGAAATGAAGAAAAACAGGAATCTTAGAAATAAACTAGTGTATACCTGGCAGGTAAGCTTGAGGCTGTTTGCAATTCTGCTTGTGATAGCGCTACTGGATGCTGTTGGAATATCAATTTCATATACGTCCGGAAAACACATGACAGATCGAATGATGACGTTGGCTGCGCAGCAATTTCGAGATAAATTTTTTTCGGAAGAACTGCGTCAGAATAAATACCTGTCTTTAACATGCAGGCAGGCGATGCAAAATGTGGAAAAAGAGGCCTTGTATTTCCCGATTCCAGAGTCTGATTTGGATAAATCATTGAAAGTAAGTTTTGTGGACACCTGGCATATGGAACGTAATTATGGCGGAAAGCGGGTGCATGAAGGAACAGATATTATGGCGGCTGAAAATAAACGTGGGCTGTATCCGGTGGTGAGCGTCAGTGACGGAACGGTGAAAAATAAGGGCTGGCTTGAAAAAGGGGGGTGGCGGATTGGTATCATAAGCGATAGTAGTACATATTACTACTACGCACATCTGGACTCTTATACAAATCTGAAAATAGGAGATTATGTAAGAGCAGGAGAATTGCTTGGGTACATGGGAGACAGTGGTTATGGAGCAGAAGGAACGGTGGGACAGTTTCCCGTACATTTACATTTTGGAATTTATTTTTATGAAAATGGGAAAGAAATCAGCGTTAATCCGTATGAAGTGCTTTTGTTTTTAGAAAATAAAAAATTAATCTATTCATATTTCTAGAGTTATACACCCAGATATGATATACTATATTATGTATGTTTATGCGCTGGAGGAGAAAAATCAATGAGATTGCCAGAGAATTTTGAAAAAAAGATGCGAGATCTTCTGAAAGAAGATTTTGACGATTATATTGCATGTTATGAAGAGCCGCGTTATTATGGGCTTCGTGTAAATACGAATAAAATTTCCGTAGAAGAGTTTAAAAAGATCTGTCCGTTTGAAATCGAGCCGATTCCCTGGATTGAGAATGGATTCTATTATGACGGGGAGCATGTAACTCCGTCTAAACATCCATATTATTTTGCAGGGCTTTATTATCTGCAGGAGCCAAGTGCCATGACACCAGCAAACCGGCTTCCGGTGGAACCGGGAGACAAGGTGTTAGATGTATGTGCGGCACCGGGAGGAAAGGCTACGGAGCTTGGAGCAAAGCTTCAGGGGGAAGGAGTACTTGCGGCCAATGATATTAGTAATTCCAGAGCCAAGGGACTTCTGAAAAATATTGAGGTGTTCGGTATTGGCAATGTTCTTGTTTTAAGTGAAGAGCCTGGAAAAATGGAAAGCTATTTTACAGAGTATTTTGATAAGATTCTGATTGACGCACCGTGTTCCGGAGAAGGAATGTTCCGAAAAGATAAAAAAATGGTATCTGCATGGGAGGAGCATGGGCCGGACTTTTTCTGTAATATTCAGAAGAGCATTATCTTGCAGGCTGCCCGTATGCTAAAACAAGGCGGAATGATGCTGTATTCCACCTGTACTTTTGATCCGAGAGAAAATGAGCAGGTCATCGAACATTTACTTAAGACCTATCCGGAATTTAGAATCTTGAAGATTGCGCCATATGAAGGCTTTGTTCAGGGGATGCCGGAAGTGACAGAATCACGGGATCCGTCGCTTGCGGATACTGTCCGCATATTCCCACATAAAATGAAAGGGGAAGGACATTATCTGGCACTTGTACAAAAGGGCGAACCGTGTGACCGTGTGAAAGGTGAACTGACCGGTGGAAAAGGAAAGAAGAAATTACCAGAGGAACTGGAAGAATTTTTAAATGATGTAAAGAAAGAAATCCGTACGGATCTTCTGGATATCCACGGCGAGCGTGTCTATGTAATGCCGGCAGGACTTCCTGATCTTAAGGGACTTCGGTTCCTGCGTACCGGACTTTTACTTGGAGAACTTAAGAAAAAACGGTTTGAGCCAAGCCAGGCCTTTGCCATGACCCTCAAAAAAGATGATTATGAGAAGATTATTGATCTGCCACTAGAAGATGATCGTGTGAGCCGTTATCTGAAAGGGGAAACACTGGATGTTGATGATTTGGTAGAGACGAAAGCAAAAGGCTGGTATCTGGTCTGCGTGGATGGTTATCCACTGGGATGGGGAAAGCTTGCTAATGGAACTTTGAAGAATAAATATCTGCCGGGATGGAGGTTGAATTCATGATCCGGTTAGACAAGTTCCTGTCTGAGATGGGCGTAGGAACCAGGCAGGAAGTGAAGCAGTATATTCGAAAAGGCAAAGTAGAGGTAGATGGCGAGATTGCAAAGCGCCCGGAACTTAAAGTGGACGAGACAAAAGCAAATGTTACACTGGACGGTGAACGAATCGGATATGCCTCTTATGTATACTATATGTTGAATAAACCGTCGGGGGTGGTGTCTGCAACAGAAGATAAACGCGAGAAGACCGTGATCGATCTGATCAAGGGACAGAAGCGGAAAGATTTGTTCCCGGTGGGGCGTCTGGATAAGGATACGGTGGGACTTCTTTTAATTACAAATGATGGAAATCTGGCACACCGGTTACTTTCTCCGAAACATCATGTGGATAAATGCTATTTTGCAAAAGTGCAGGGGAACGTTACAAAAGACGATGCGGAAAAATTTGCAGAAGGTGTAAATATTGGCACAGAAGATGAACCGGAGATCACGATGCCGGGAAAACTCGACATTATAAAAAGTGATGATTTATCCGAAATACGTCTGACCATCCAGGAAGGAAAGTTTCATCAAGTAAAACGCATGTTCCAGGCAGTGGGAAAAGAGGTTGTTTATCTGAAACGGGAACGTATGGGCAGCTTGGTTCTGGATGATAATCTGGCAGAGGGCGAATACCGCATGCTGACCGAAGAAGAATTAAAGAATTTATTATTTTGAACGCTACAAGTGAGGTATTATAGATGTCACAGGGATTTTTACCAATATGTAAAAAGGATATGGAAGAACGGGGCTGGGAACAGTTGGACTTTGTGTACATTTCAGGGGACGCTTATGTAGACCATCCATCATTTGGACCGGCAGTTATTACAAGGCTTCTGGAAGATTATGGATACAAGGTCGGAATCATCGCACAGCCGGATTGGAAAGATAAGAACAGCATCACCGTTCTTGGCGAGCCAAGACTTGCTTTTCTTGTATCGGCAGGTAATATGGATTCTATGGTAAATCATTACTCTGTATCAAAAAGGCGTAGAAGTACAGATGCCTATACTCCAGGCGGTGTTATGGGAAAACGTCCGGATTATGCGGTGACAGTCTATGGCAACCTGATCCGTCAGGTTTATAAAAAGACACCAATCATTCTCGGAGGAATCGAGGCGAGTCTTCGAAGACTGGCACATTACGATTATTGGTCCAATAAATTAAAACGCTCCGTGCTATTGGATTCCGGGGCGGATATTATTTCATATGGAATGGGTGAGCACTCGATCATTGAGATTGCGGAGGCATTAGACAGTGGACTTAGTATTCAAGATATTACTTACATTCCGGGAACTGTGTGTAAGGTCAAGAGTCTGGACAGTGTCTATGAACCGACAATTCTTCCATCCTATGAGCAATTGAAAGAGGACAAGCTCAATTATGCAAGAAGTTTTTATGTGCAGTATTGTAATACAGATCCGTTTTCGGGGAAATGTCTCGTAGAGCCTTACAGCGATCATCTTTATGTTGTACAGAATCCACCTGCAAAACCGCTTTCTCAGGACGAGATGGATCTGGTGTATGGCCTTCCGTATATGAGAACTTATCATCCGAGTTATGAAAAAGACGGAGGGGTTCCGGCAATCAAAGAAATCAAGTTCAGTCTGATCAGTAACCGTGGCTGTTTTGGAGGGTGCAGCTTCTGTGCCCTGACCTTTCATCAAGGAAGGATTGTGCAGACGAGAAGTCATGAGTCCTTATTAAAAGAAGCGAATGAAATGGTGAAGGACAAGGATTTTAAAGGATATATTCATGACGTTGGAGGCCCAACGGCAAACTTCCGTGCACCGTCCTGTGAAAAGCAGTTAAAATACGGCGTCTGCAAGGAAAAGCAGTGTCTGTTCCCGAAACCGTGTAAAAATATGAAGGTCGATCACCGGGATTACGTGGCACTTCTTAGAAAATTGCGTAAAATACCTGGAGTCAAGAAAGTTTTTATCCGTTCCGGAATCCGGTTCGACTACGTTATGGCAGATAAGGATGACACGTTTTTAAAGGAACTGTGCCAGTATCATATAAGCGGGCAGCTTAAGGTTGCACCGGAGCATGTATCAGACGCAGTCCTGGAGAAAATGGGAAAACCGGAGAATTCTGTCTATAAGGGGTTTGTAAAACGGTATAAAAAAATGAACGAGCGTCTTGGTATGGATCAATATCTGGTGCCGTATCTAATGTCTTCTCACCCGGGGTCAACGTTAAAGGAAGCAGTCGAGCTTGCAGAACATTTACGGGATCTTGGATATATGCCGGAGCAAGTACAGGACTTCTATCCGACACCGTCCACCATATCTACCTGTATGTACTACACAGGCGTAGACCCAAGAAATATGAAACCAGTTTATGTACCGAAGAACCCGCATGAAAAAGCAATGCAGAGAGCATTGATCCAGTACCGGGATCCGAAGAATTATGATCTGGTCATGGAGGCGCTTAGAAAATCCGGGCGCATGGATCTGGTGGGATTTGACCAGAAATGCTTGATCAAGCCAAGGAAAATCAAGTCAGACATGTCTGGAGTAAAAAGAAAGCAGAACTGCAAGAATTCAAAAAATGTAAAAAATAACAGAGGCGGAAACAATAAACGCCGAAAGAGCAGATAATAACAGCGAAAGTGATAATTGTAAACACTGCAAGAGGTGATAGGAGTATGATGAAGATAGCATTGATTACAGGGGCATCTTCCGGACTTGGAAGAGAATTTGCAAGGCAGATTCCAAAGCTTTATCAGAATCTGGATGAAATCTGGGTCGTCGCAAGACGGGCAGAACGTCTGAACGAACTGGAAATGGAATTAAAAGTTCCGGTGCGTATTTTTGACGGAGATCTGAACCAGGATTATATTTATAAAAAACTGGGAATAGCACTGGGAAAATCCCACGCCAATGTACGGATGCTCGTAAATGCGGCGGGTTATGGAAAGATTGGAACATTCTGCGAGTATGGCTGGAAGGAAGAAACCGGCATGGTAGATCTCAACTGCCGGTCACTGACAAGAATGACAGCACTTTGTCTTCCGTATATGCATTGTGGCAGCAGAATTGTGAACCTTTCATCAGCTGCAGCATTTGGGCCACAGCCTGGATTTGCAGTGTATGCAGCAACAAAATCTTACGTTTACAGCCTGTCCATGGCACTTGGCAGAGAACTCAAAGGAAGCGGTATTTATGTGACTGCAGTGTGTCCGGGACCGGTGGATACAGAATTCTTTGATCATACCGGAAAAGAAGTCGCAAGTGTGAAAAAGAAATTTCGTGCCGATGCGAAAGACGTGGTCAGAAAAGCTCTGATCGACAGCGCGAGAGGCAAAAAGATTTCCGTGTATGGTCTATCCATGAAAGCTGCGCAGGTGGCATCAAAAGTTGTGCCGGACAGTGTGATCGTGGCAGTGATGGAGAAAATTGCAGAATAGGAGGTTCGCATGAAGAAAAAAGAAAAGGGACAGCCTGGTTATATTAAATGGAGAAAAGAAAAATACCTGATCGGAACGATTGCGGAGTTTGCAGTTGTCATAGCACTTGTCGTGCTCGGTTATGTGCAGACGAAGACCAAGCTGAATCTGCTCACAGTAGTTGCAGTCGTCGGGTGTCTTCCGGCATCAAAGATGCTGGTCGAATTTATTACCATTGCACCACATCAGAGTATAGAAAAAGATATTTATCAGGAAATCGAGGCGAAAGCGTCACTTTTAAAAAGAGTTTATGATCTTGTCATTACAAGTCCGGAGAAAGTGATGCCGGTTGACGCTATTGTGATTTCCGGGCATACAGTCATCGGTTATGCGTCGAATACAAAGACGGACGAGGTAACATGTGCCAGATATTTGAAGGACATGCTCAATGCAAATCATCACGAAAAAATGACGGTCAAGATATTCCACGATTACAAAGCATTTTTAAGCCGCGTGGAGGGCATGAATAATATTGTTGAGGTGGGACATACAGAAAACGGACGGGAAGACCGTGCAGTCCGGAAACTGATTTTGTCCACTTGTATGTAGATTATGAGAGAGACGATTATCAAAGAAAATGAGTCCGGTCAGAGGCTGGACAAATATTTGAAAAAATATCTTCCCCAGGCGCCTGGAAGTTTCATTTATAAAATGCTCAGAAAGAAGAATATTACATTAAATGGGAAAAAGGCAGCAGGGCAGGAGAAACTTAATACCGGAGATTCGATAAAGTTTTTTCTTGCAGAGGAGACAATCGATAAATTTACAGGAAATGCAGCAGCAAGTGAGTCTTATCCGGTAAAAAAGGATCTGGAGATTATTTATGAAGACGATAATATTCTGCTTATAAATAAACCGGCAGGCATGTTATCTCAGAAAGCGAAGAAAGAAGATGTGTCACTGGTGGAATATGTGATTGGATATCTTCTGTTAAATGGTTCTGTTACAAAAGAAGAACTTCTGACATTTCACCCTGGAATCTGCAACCGGCTGGACCGAAACACAAGCGGTATGGTCGTGGCAGGGAAAAGCCTGGCCGGGCTTCAGATTATGGGGGAAGCTTTTAAAGAAAGAACCCTTGCAAAATATTACCTCTGTCTGGTCAAAGGCTGTATTAAAGAAACTTCACATATTCGTGGATATCTGAAAAAAGATGAGAAAACGAATAAAGTTATGATTAGCCGGAAAATGTCGGAAGGGGCAGCAGCCATTGAGACAGAATATGAGCCAGTGGCTTATCAAAAAGAGCTTACGCTGTTAAAGGTTCATCTGATCACCGGTCGGACGCACCAGATCCGTGCACATCTGGCAAGTATCGGACACCCGTTAATGGGGGACTACAAATATGGAAATATATCCTGGAACCACCAGTATGAGACATATGGTGTAAAGGCACAAATGCTGCATTCTTATGAGCTACATTTTCCGCAGATGCCAAAACCTTTGGAGAATCTTTCGGAAAATGTATTTCAGGCGCGTATTCCGGGTAAATTTTATCAACTTATTAAGGAGACAGCATGGGAACATGGAACTCAAGAGGCCTTAGAGGTTCTACATTAGAAGAGATGGTCAATTGGACCAACGACCATTATCTGGAAAAGGGACTTGCCCTGATTCAGAAGATACCGACCCCCATTACACCGGTGCGCATGGACGCAGATCACAAACAGATCACACTGGCGTATTTTGAAAAACGAAGTACGGTAGATTACATTGGAGCAGTCCAGGGAATTCCAGTGTGCTTTGATGCAAAAGAATGTGTAGCTGATACATTCCCATTACATAATATCCATGAGCATCAGATTACATTTATGACTCAGTTCGAGCATCAAGATGGAATTGCGTTTATCCTGATTTATTATTCTGAACGGAACGAACTTTATTATATGCGATTTGAAGAAATGATTCGTTTCTGGAACAGAGCATGTGATGGCGGGCGTAAAAGTATCCGCTACGAGGAATTAGATCCACGATTTTTTATGAAACCCAAAAACGGGTATTATATTCCTTATCTGGACTTCATAAATCTGGATTTGGAACTCCGTGAGGAAGCTTGACAAAGTGCCTGGAAATGCGTATAATGCAATAAGGTTTTAATATGGTAGCACGCTAAAGTGCGGGAGGAATGATCTATGGAAAAACTACTTCATACGCCGGAGGGAGTCCGGGATATTTATAATGTTGAGTGCGGAAAGAAGCTGGCACTGGAAAATCGACTGAAAAAAACACTGCATTTATTTGGATATCATGATATTCAGACTCCGACCTTTGAATATTTTGATGTGTTCCGGAAGGAAATCGGAACAATACCGTCCAAAGATCTGTACAAATTTTTTGATAAAGAAGGCAACACGCTGGTTTTGCGACCAGATATCACACCGTCCATCGCACGTGTGGCTGCTACATTATTTGGAGAGGAAGATCTGCCGATACGGCTTTGTTACACAGGTAATACATTTATTAATCATTCCAACAATCAGGGACGATTAAGAGAAGTGACCCAGATGGGAGCTGAGCTGATTGGGGATGATTCCGTGGAGGCAGATGCAGAGATGCTTGCTATGGTCATTGAATCTATGCAGGCAATCGGACTTAAGGAATTTCAATTAAGCGTTGGACATCTTGGCTTTTTCCAAAGTCTTATTGAAGATGCAGCATTGGACGAAGAAGCACGGGAGCGGGTCGTTGAACTGATCAACAACCGCAATTACTTCGGAGTTGAGGAATATCTGGACAGTATTATGGTAAAGAGAAGCTCAAAAGAGGCATTTGCAGCTCTTGGAAATCTGGTCGGAGGCGTGGAAGTTCTTGCGAAAGCAAAGAACATTGCACCCAATTCCAGTGGAATCATGGCTGTGAAGCGGCTGGAGAAGATTTATGATATCCTTGCACTTTACGGAGTCGAGAAGTTTGTGACTTTTGATCTGAGTATGACAGGAAATTATGGATATTATACGGGAATCATCTTCCGTGGTTATACATTTGGAACCGGAGATGCGGTAGTCAAAGGCGGCCGTTATGATCATTTGCTGGAGAAGTTTGGAAAGACATCAGCATCTATCGGCTTTGCCATTGTCATTGATGAGTTGATGAATGCTCTGATCCGCCAAAAAATCCGCATTGTTTATACAAGAAAGAATGCAATTATTCTTTATGATGAGAGCCGTGCAAGAGATGCAATCCGGCTTGCAAAAGATTTCCGGGCGAAGGCAAAGAACACAGAACTGATTAAGAAATCACCGGAGAAGGGACTGGAAGACTATATCCGGTTCGGCAAGGAATATTACGCCGGAAGTCTTGTATATATTAAGAAAAGCGGTGAAATTACCATGGTAAATCTGGTGACCGGAGAACAAAAGGAAGTTAATAATAACAAATAAAATGTCTGCTTTGGCAGACTCGGATTCGAAAACCCCTGAAAATGGGTTATGAATTTGACGATAGGAGTTTTTTATATGAGATATCTGACATTTGCCCTCGGAAAAGGGCGTCTTGCCAATCAGACACTGGAACTATTTGAAAAGATTGGTATTACTTGCGAAGAGATGAAGGACAAGAATTCCAGAAAGCTGATTTTTACCAATGAAGAATTGAAGCTTCGTTTCTTTCTGGCAAAGGGACCAGATGTACCGACCTATGTAGAGTATGGTGCAGCTGATATTGGAGTTGTAGGAAAGGACACCATTTTGGAGGAAGGGCGTAAAGTCCACGAGGTTCTGGATCTTGGCTATGGAAAATGTAAAATGTGTGTCTGCGGATATAAGGATGCAGCGCCACTTTTACAGCATCATGAGTTGATTCGTGTGGCAACAAAATATCCGAATATTGCAAAAGATTATTTTTATAATAAAAAGCATCAGACTGTGGAGATCATTAAACTGAACGGTTCCATTGAACTGGCACCAATCGTTGGACTTTCTGAGGTCATTGTCGATATTGTGGAGACCGGTTCCACACTTCGTGAAAATGGACTGGAAGTTCTGGAGGAAGTATGTCCTCTTTCCGCAAGAATGATTGTGAATCCAGTCAGCATGCGTATGGAAAGCGAGCGGATCAAGAATCTGTTGATGAAGCTTCGCACACAGATTTAAAATAATAAATGGTTTCTGGACAGAAAAAGCGAAAAGATATGTAAGATGATAACAGGAGCCTTGTGTATAGGAGGAAGAACGGCAATGAGAATACAGAAGTTAGATGAAAACAGCAGAAAAAATCTTTTAGAAGATCTGTTAAAGAGAAGCCCGAACAATTATGGACAGTACGAGCAGGGAGTGACAGAAATTCTCGCAAATGTAAAGGCAAACGGAGATCAGGCTCTGTTTGAGTACACAAAAAAATTTGATCAGGCAGACTTAAATGCAGGAAACATCAAAGTTACAGATGCTGAGATTGAAGAGGCTTATGCACTGGTAGATCGAAAGCTTGTTGAGATTATCCGTAAATCACTTGCAAATATACGTACTTATCATGAAAAACAGCGTCAGACAAGCTGGTTTGACAGCAAACCGGACGGAACGATCCTTGGACAGAAAGTGACAGCACTTCACAGAGTAGGTGTGTATGTACCAGGTGGAAAGGCAGCGTATCCATCTTCTGTATTGATGAACATTGTACCGGCAAAGGTAGCTGGAGTTGATGAGATTATTATGGTGACACCTCCGGGAAAAGACGGAAAGGTAACACCGACTACACTGGTGGCAGCAAAAGAGGCCGGAGCAGATGCAATCTATAAAGTCGGCGGAGCACAGGCAATCGGAGCACTTGCTTATGGAACTGAGAGCATACCAAAAGTTGACAAAATCGTAGGACCTGGTAATATTTATGTGGCACTTGCAAAGAAAGCAGTTTATGGTTATGTAAGTATTGATGCCATTGCCGGACCAAGTGAGATTCTTGTTATTGCAGACGAGACTGCAAACCCAAGATTCGTGGCAGCAGACCTTCTGTCACAGGCAGAACATGATGAACTCGCCTCAGCAATCCTTGTAACAACAAGCGAAGAACTTGCCAAGAAAGTTTCTGATGAGACTGACAAATTCATAAAAGAATTATCCCGTGGTGAGATTATTCAGAAATCTCTCGATAACTATGGATACATACTGGTTACAGATACGATGGATGAGGCCATTGAGACAGCAAATGAGATTGCATCAGAGCATCTTGAAATCCAGACAAAGAATCCATTCGATGTCATGACAAAAATCCGCAATGCCGGAGCTATTTTCATCGGAGAGTACGCAAGTGAGCCACTGGGAGATTATTTTGCCGGACCGAACCATGTTCTTCCGACAAATGGAACTGCAAAATTTTTCTCACCACTTTCCGTAGATGATTTTGTTAAGAAATCAAGTATAATATCTTATTCTGAAAATGCACTTCGTGCGATCCACGAGGATATTGAAGCATTTGCTACAGCTGAACACTTAACTGCACATGCAAATTCAATTAAAGTTCGTTTTGAGAAATAAGGAGGCTTGAAAGATATGGCAAGAATAGCAACAAAGAAACGTACAACAAAAGAAACTGACATTGAAGTAACACTGAATCTTGATGGAATCGGGAACAATCAGATCGATACTGGAATTGGATTTTTTGATCATATGTTGGACGGAATGGCAAGACATGGGTTGTTCAATCTTACCGTAAAGGTCAATGGAGATCTGGATGTGGATTGTCATCACACCATAGAAGATACCGGAATCGTAATCGGACAGGCAATTTTGGAAGCGGTAGGAGATAAAGCCGGAATCAAGCGGTTCGGGCATATGATTCTTCCGATGGACGAGACACTGGCACTGTGTGCAGTAGATCTTTCCGGACGTCCGTATTTGAAATATGATGCAGAATTTACGGTAGAGAATATCGGTGAGCTGGATACCGAAATGATCAAAGAATTCTTCTATGCCATATCTTACAGTGCAATGATGAATATTCATCTGAAAATTATGGACGGAGAAAATAATCACCATATGGCAGAAGCCCTGTTCAAGAGCTTTGGTAAGGCTCTCGACATGGCGACAATGAGAGAACCACGTATTGATGAGGCGTGGACAACGAAAGGAAGCCTGTAAAAGGAGAGAATAAAACTTAATTATGATAAGTTATAGAAAATTAATCCCATGCATTTATATTGCAGGAGGGAAAGCGATAAAATGGTTTAATGACCGGGAAGTACTGGCAGATAATGTGGTAGAGCTCGCGAAGCACTACAGTGACCGCGGGGCAGATGAACTTCTGATTTTTGATTTATCAGATTCTGATGATGATCACGAGGCATCTTTAAATCTGCTCAGACAGATTCATAATGTAATCAGTATTCCAATGGTAGCAGGAGGCAACATCAAACGTATGGAAGATGTACAGAGAATCCTGTATTCCGGAGCTAAACGAGTAATTTTGAATTTTTCAAAACCGGACAGTGCTGAGATGATGGCAAAAGCAGCTGAACGTTTCGGAAAAGAGAAGGTTGCAGTTTCGTTAGATGATTTTGACGGATTGTTCAAGCATCAGCATTTGATTGAAGATAATTGCAGCCAACTGATTTTTATGCACAGACTGGATCTGAACTCTGTTGTGGCAGTTACAGACATTCCATGTGTCATTGTGACTGATACGATGGAAGAACTGGAATTATTTAAAATTTTAAAATCCGAAGGAGTCAAAGGTCTGTCTGGACGATATATCAGTCAGCCGGAAATGAATTTTAATGATTTTAAAGAACTCTGCGAAAAAGAAGATATTCAGATGACTTCATTTGAAAGTATTATGGAGTTCTCACAGTTTAAGAAAAATCCACAGGGGCTTCTTCCGGTCATCGTACAGCATTACCAGACAGGAGAAGTGCTGATGCTGGCGTATATGAATGAAGAAGCATTTAACCAGACGGTTAAGACCGGGCGCATGACTTATTACAGCAGAAGCAGACAGAAGCTTTGGCTGAAAGGAGAGACAAGCGGACATTTTCAGTATGTGAAGTCACTGACAATAGATTGTGATCTGGATACGCTCCTTGCAAAAGTCGATCAGGTGGGAGCAGCCTGTCACACAGGAAATCCAACTTGTTTCTTCCAGCCTATTGTTGGAAGTGATAATAATGAGAAGAGTCCGGTACAGGTGTTCGAACATGTTTACCAGACAATTATTGACAGAAAAAATAATCCAAAGGAGGGGTCTTATACAAATTATCTCTTTGAACAGGGACAGGATAAGATCCTGAAGAAGATTGGAGAAGAAGCAACCGGCATTGTGATCGCCTCTAAAAATCCAAATCCGGAAGAATTGAAAACGGAAATGGCAGATTTCCTTTATCATGCTATGGTACTGATGGTGGAAAAAGGAATTACATGGGAAGATATTACAAATCAGTTATTGCAGAAATAGATTCCTTGCAGGTATAGGTGCGTAAGTAAGTTCATAGATTTAAGAAAGCGATAAATGTTCAATAATGAATAAGGCGGAGGAATCTATGAATGATGCAGAAAGACGCAGGCAGGAGCTTTTGGAGCAGACAAGGGCTCTGTATAATGATAGACGGACGATACCTGCAGTACACCCAAGATATGCAAATGCATATCATTACCTGTATGGAAAGCAACAAGAGGATATCAATGAAGATACAAAAGGCGGAACATTTGGAATCCGCCTTTTTTTATGTGCATTGATGTTTGCGGCATTTTTAACAGTGGATAAACAAAAACAGGAAGTATTTCATATGAGCAGCAGTGATATAGCCAATGAAATTACAAAAGATATGGATATTCAGGAAATTTGGAAATCAATGTAACAGTTGTAATAAGTTGTAACAAAACCTTAAGAAATTCCTAATAACTATCCCGTTGAGAAAAATGTCGAACTGAGCTATACTTAACTGAGAATAAGAACAGGGAAAGTGGAGAAAGAATACCTATGAGTAAATTTCGAGATGAAGATGAATTTAATATAGATGAAAATCAGAGATATGCCTTTGATGAAGACTATGATCTGGACGATGAAGACAGCGGGTTAGATGAAGATGAAGACTATGATCTGGACGATGATTATATAGATTACGGAACAGAAATAGAAGATTCGGAGAGGGATTCTGACTATGACGATGATTGGATTTCTCATGAGAATAGAAGAATCCATGGAAACCATTCGAAGAAAAAATCGGATGATCTGAAAGGGCATGATAGCAGAAGTGAAAGACATGAAAGCCTTAAAAATCGCCGAAAGAGAAAGAAGAGGAATCAAATCCTGATTTTTGCGGCCTGTTTAGTACTTGCATGTCTGGTCTTGACCGGAATATTAAAGTTTGCCGGAGTGATCGGTGTTAAGACTGAAGTTACGCTCAAAGCAGACAAGATTGAAATGCAACAGAACAGTCAGGATCCGGTAAATCTTACAGCTACTGCAACATCAGAGGACGAGAAAAAAGCTGCCAAAGTATGGCTGGATAAGAAAAAGGGTTACAGTGTTGCAGATTTCATCAATGAACTGAGAGCTGGAAAGAATTATGAGATTTCCACAGATGCCAAGACTGATACAGAAGGGAAATACAAGATCACGATTAAGATGAATTCCGATATCCAGAAAAAGCTGGAAAATGAATGGAAACATAAAGTCAGACTGACAGTTGTAGGCGGTACATTTGTTGTGACAAATCCAACGGGAACATGGGATGGAGACAAGTTTAAGAAGTACGATGGTACATATGTAATGAATGATTTTGTAGTTTCCAAAGGTAAGACTTATTATTTTGATGCAGATGGTAATAAAGTAACCGGAAAGCAGACCATCAATAATGCAACATATTTCTTCAATAAAGACGGTGTTATGCAGACCGGATGGAAGAAAACGGATGACGGAACATATTATCTAGGTGATAATGGCGCGGCAGCCATTGGCTGGCAGACCATTGAAGATGAAGATTATTATTTCGACAATAGTGGAATTATGGCGACCGGAGAAGTTCAGGTAGGTCTTGTAAAATGTACATTTTCCAAAAAAGGTAAACTGAAATCAAAAGGAGATGTCAATATTGATGCGAGTAAACCGATGGTGGCGCTTACATTTGATGACGGACCGGGAGAACGAACCGGAGAGCTTCTGGCTCAGTTAGAGAAGTATAATGCACATGCAACATTTTTTATGCAGGGAAAGAATATTCCAGGAAAAGAAGATTTTGTAAAAAAGATGAAAGAAATTGGTTGTGAATTAGGAAACCATTCTTATGACCATCCGCAGCTTACAAAGCTCAGTGCAGATAAGATCGCAAATCAGATGGGTACAACGAACGATCTGATCCAACAGGCAGCAGGATCCACGGCAACCGTCATGAGACCACCTTATGGTGCAATCAATGATACGGTAAGGTCTTCTGTAGGACTGCCAATGATTTTATGGAGTATTGATACTCTGGATTGGAAGACAAGAAATGCACAGTCAAGCATTGATACGGTTATGAATGATGTACAGGATGGAGATGTTATTCTGATGCATGATATCCATACAGAATCTATTGATGCGGCACTTGTCTTGATTCCAAAACTTGAAGAAGCAGGCTATCAGCTCGTGACAGTTTCAGAGATGGCAAAGGCAAAAGGCGTTGCATTACAGAACGGTGAGAAGTATGTTGATTTCTGGGAAAAAGATGTAGAAAAGTATAAGAGCAGCGGCTCAGCCCTGACAGATACAAGCAGCAGTTCATCATCTGATGCGAAGAGTGAAGCAACCTCTGATGCAGACAGCTCAAAGAAAAGTGACAGCAGTTCTTCAAAAGACAGCAGTTCTAAAAGGAGTAGCAAGAAGAGTAATTGAAATCATAAGGCGTTAAAGAAAGAATCTGTATAATATATCAGCTGGGAGATGACTCCCACCTCGCAGCAAGAATGCCGAGGCATTCTTGAATATTATTCAATAGTTAAGAAGGGACAACTTGTGAAAGCTAAAAGGACAAACATTATAAAAAAACAAGGAACAAAGACATTGGCAGGGATTCTGGCAGTTGGCATGACATTTGGCACACCGATTTCAGTACTTGCAGATGATAATACATCGGACAGTACGATGGAACAACAGGCAGAGGTACAAAATGTACTGGCAAAAAAAGTTGATGGTTCAGAAACTTTGGTGAAAGTATCTGAAGTAGTACTTGGAATGATTCAGCGCAGTGAGGTGAAGCTGGACACCGATAAGTATCTGAAAGATGTGACGACTGGACAGAAGGTGGATCCGACAACCGGAGAACGAGTAACAGAACTGGGAACACCCGTAGAACCGAGCGAACCGGAAATACCGACAACACCGACAGAACCGAGTGAACCGAGTGAACCGGAAATACCGGAAACACCGGCAGAACCGAGTGAGCCAAATGAACCGGAAACTCCTGCTGACAATATAGAAAATACAGAGACAGATCAGAATGGGCAAGCTGATCAGGAGGAAGCGGTTCAAACTGAGAATACAGAAACAGCAAGTAATGAGGATTTAATTTCCAGGCAGCAGATTGTAAAACTTCCACAGATTATTGATGATTTCAGATTTTGGACAGTTGCGAGAACTTATGCATTTGCAAAGGAGAATCTGTATGTCAGAGAATCCATTCCGAAAGGAATAGATGGAACAGCTGACACATCAGATGAGTCTTTGAAAGCAGATAAAAAGGCTGCGAAAAAAGAAGCAAAAAAGTTAAATGCCATTTACGAAAAGGCAGAGCAGAATAAAAAAGCAGCAATTCACGCAGAGCCTATTACAGAACAGCAACAGACAGAAGACGATGTGACGCTAAACGAGAATGTAACAGATCAGAATGCTGAGCAGGTCCGTTACATAGGTAAACTTGATAAGAATGGTCTTCTTTACATTTTAAAAGAAGAAAATGGCTGGCTTTACGTAGAGTCTGGTAATGTCAGAGGATTTGTGAAAGCATCAGAAGTTTATACCAGCAATGCAGCGCAGAAACTTTTGGAAGTTTATCAAAAAGAAGCAAAGAAAACTGCAGCAGAGAATGGGACTGAATATACTGGAATTGAAGGAACGGCAGCAATTGCCCAGACATTAGTTTCACCACTGGAAAATCAGGCATATACGTATCTGCGTGCAACGGTAAATCAAACTGTTGCAGACAAGAATTATGCGACGGTAAATGCGACGATGCTGAATGTGCGTGAGGGCAAAGGTACAGAATCCAGAATCGTGGGAACGATGAATCGGGGAGCGCTTTGTTATGTGCTTGCAGATGCGGATTCTGACTGGATATATGTGGAGTCCGCAGATGTGCGTGGATTTGTGGCAAGACAATATCTGAATACTGGAGATGAAGTAACCACACAGGTGGAGATTACAGGTGAGGATCACTATCAGACTGCAGAAGAAATTATATCACCAGAAGAGAATCAGGCACTTTACTATACACTTACGTCTACAAAAGAAGGAACTCCGAATGGAGCAGTTCGAGAATCTATTTTGGAATATGCTTCTCAGTTTATAGGTAATCCATATGTTTGGGGAGGAACCAGTCTAACAGAAGGGGCAGACTGTTCTGGATTTGTGCAGCAGATTTATAAGGCATATGGGTATGACATTCCAAGAGTTGCACAAGATCAGAGTCAGTATGGGACACAGATTCCTGTGGAAGATGCCCAGCCGGGAGATCTGATTTTCTACGCAAAAGCAGGACATGTTTACCATGTAGTTATGTATGCAGGCGATGGAAAAACGATTGAGGCAGCCAACACGAAAGCCGGAATTATCAGTGGCACTGTCAATACGGAAAATGCAGTGTGGGCAACTCGTATATTAGAGGATAATGAGGTAGTTGTTGATGGAGGCATTGGAGAAGTCAATGCAACGACAGATATGTATGGTACATGTCTTGGAAATTTTAAGATTACATACTATTGTGCATGCGAAAAGTGTTGTAATAAAGCAGATGGAATTACAGCAACAGGAAGCCATGTGGCAGAAGGAAGAACCATTGCAGTTGATCCAAGTGTAATTCCATACGGAACAAAAGTTATCATCGGAGGACATATATTTACAGCAGAAGACTGTGGTGGAGCGATTAAGCAGAATCACATTGATATCTATGTGAACAGCCATGAAGAGGCAAAGGCGCTTGGTGTGGCAAATGCCCCTGTATATCTGGTGAAGTAAAGACATTGTTTTTTTGCAGATTTATTACAAGATCACAATAATTATTATAAATTGCAAAATGAGAGACAGTAAAGCAATGAAGTCATGCTTTGCTGTCTTTTCTGAGCTAAAAACACAGGCACATTTTTTGTATAAAGGATAATAAAAAAGGAAGAAAATTATGAGCAGGGAAAAGAAATACGAGATTGATATGTGTAATGGATCAATCATGGACAAGTTAATATCATTTGCATTACCGTTGATGTTATCCGGTATGCTTCAGTTAATGTTCAATGCGGTGGATATTGTAGTCGTAGGAAGATTCAGTGGAAGCCAGTCTCTTGCGGCAGTAGGGGCAACGACAGCGCTTATTTATCTTTTTACAAACTTATTTATTGGTATTTCTCTTGGTGCAAATGTATTAGCTGCCCGCTACTATGCGGCGGGAAAGCATGAAGAAATGTCCGAGACCGTTCATACAGCGATGATGTTTGCTTTAATCAGTGGAATTATTATGATTTTTGTGGGATTATTTTTTTCAAGACTTGCGCTTGAGATTATGGGTACCCCTTCGGATGTTATTGATCAGGCAACGTTGTATATGAGAATTTATTTCCTGGGCATGCCTTTTTTTATGCTTTATAATTACGGCGCAGCCATATTAAGAGCTGTCGGAGATACGAAACGGCCACTTATATTCCTAATTATTTCCGGAGTGGTCAATGCATGCTTAAATATGTTGCTTGTTATTGTATTCCATCTGGACGTGGCAGGAGTTGCGATTGCAACGGTGACTTCACAATTTATTTCCTGTGTACTGGTAATTGGTTGTTTATACAGAACTAAGAGCAGCTACCAGTTACGATTTTCCCGCTTGAAGATCCAAAAGGAATATCTGAAACCAATCTGCCAGGTTGGAATCCCGGCTGGAATTCAAAGTACTGTAATTAATTTTTCAAATGCATTGCTTCAATCTTCGGTGAATTCATTTGGCTCAACGACTATGGCCGGATATACAGCAGCAAATAATATTTTTGGATTTCTCTATGTCTCTGTCAATGCAATCACACAGGCATGTATGAGCTTTACCAGTCAGAACTATGGACTGCGAAAACTGAAACGTATGGATAAAATATTGATTGATTGTCTGATTCTGACAGTTATCGTATCGCTTGTATTAGGAGGCGGAGTTTATTTATTTGGAGCAGAGATTCTGAGATTATATACGGAAGAGGCAGAAGTGATTAGTTGTGGTATAGAAATTTTTGCATATACCACCGTGACATATTTCCTGTGCGGAATTATGGATCTTTTTCCAGGGGCACTCCGTGGTATGGATCGTTCAACAGTACCGATGATCTTATCAGTTATTGGTACAGTGGGAACAAGAATTGTATGGGTGTTCTGGTTGTTTCCGGCTCACCGTTCGCTGGCATTTTTGTTTATCTCATATCCGGCGTCATGGCTCATTACAATTGTGATGCAAGTTATTTGCTTTTATTTTGTGAGGAGAAAAGTGCATGGGTAACAGTAGGTTACGCTAAGATTTAACGGAAGATTCCAGATGTAACCGATAGTGAATAATATGCGGAAAAATATGCAATCGAATTTAATTGACTATTATCTGATTACAATATATTATGATATAGAATTCAAAGTAAACCTCAATAGTTTTACTTTTTGGGTATTACAATATAGCGGATGTGTAGAAGTTCTTGACAGAGGAAAGAAAGGCGAGAAATCTTATAGAAACAAGATTAAAGAAACACTGAAAAAGCATTGGAAAAGTATGGGGATTAAAGATGAAGATAATAACTTGGAATGTAAATAGATTCAATGGTACTAGCAAATATGATATATGGATTGAGGCAAGAAAACGTTATTTAAAAGAAGTGTATACGTATATTGAACAACAACAAATTGGAGAGGATGATATTATATTACTTCAGGAAGTTCCTAGAGATATGGAATGGCAAGATGTGATAAAAGAAAACTACAAAATTTTATCATGGTATGATGATAATGAAAAGTTTATCGATGAAAAATCTGATATAACTATAGAGAATAGAAATAGTAGGTTTAGATCTCAAACAATTGCAATAGTTACTAAGGAGAGTAATTGGGATTTAAAAAAATTTTGTGATGCAATAAATTTTGGAAAATGCGATGAAAAAAACGGAGGTAAGTTCAATTATGTTAATAGATATGTTCAACTTAAAAACAAAAAAAGTAAGATTGAATTATTAGGCATTCATATGCCAGTTGGAGATAAGGGAGAGGGTGGAATAGTTGAATTGGATAAAGCTGCTAAAGAATTATACGATAAAGAGTATATACTACCACATATAATAATGGGCGATTTAAATGCTGGAGATTATGAAAAGGAAGGTGGGTGTCAAGACTTTCAAGAAAACAGAAATAATTATAATGATTTTGTAAAAAAATACGGTTATGAAGATGCAATAAAAAATGTAAAAACTACAAATTATCAAACACCAACAGAAATAGATCATGTTTTGATAAAAAAAGATTCTATATATAAAGATTCTTCATATGTACCTGAAATGCAAAAAGTTGACTATAAGGAATTATCAGATCATTATCCGATAATAGTAAATATGAAGAAATATTAAGGAGAGAGCCAAATGGCTCTCTTTTTTTGAAAGTAGGAAGTTGTAAAGGTTTATGCTCAATCCAATTATGTATAAATATAACATAGCGGACGGAAATTACCTAATTCAAGAGGTTGATATCAAAGAGGAGAATTCGTCCTCCGTTTGCTCCTCTGCCGAAACCTTGCAAGTACACTATAATAAAATCAGAATCAAGAAAGAGAGGATAACGAAATGGTAGTTTTTGACAATTGGAAATTCAGAGAAATATTGAAAAGCATAGTAGAGAAAAAGGAACTTAATGGAGACAGGATATCTTCTAAACAACAGTTATATGTGCGGATAGGTGAAGAACTGCATGTATCACCGGAAACAGTTAAATATTGGCAGAGAGATAAATCCAGTGGACCAGATCCTAGAATGCCGGAACTTTTGGATGAATTGGAGAGTTATTTGGGATATCCGAAAGGTGCTTTGCAAAAGGAGATAAAGATAGTGGAAGAAAAAACGGAGGATAAGAGAATGGATAAAGTAAGTGAATTTCAGAAACAGCAGATTATGGATATTTATGAAGCTTTAAAAAAATTTGTGAGTGGAATGGATATAGAAAATGAAGATGAATACTACAGAATCCGAGCTGTGATAGAAAGAAAGAAACTGGTTCTTCCGGAGACAATATTCAATGCGATACTGCAGTTTATGGACAATATCGTTGAGGAATATGTTTTTAAAGCGGAGTATCCAGCTTTTACCGAGGAAGAAGCAGAATATGAGAATGGTGTGATGAACATAAAAACAGATGCAGCGTTTAATAAGCTGATGAGTCATTTCTTAGAAAGACTCCAGGAGTTGGATGAAAAAATAGACCAATTCGCGGAACAAGAACTGCGAGCGTATCTTTTAGGATAATATTTTCGAAAGGATCGATTTATGCGGATTAAAAACAGAGCCATATTATACAATCTCACCATAAAAGGCAGAAAGAGTCATTGGTGATGTATTTCAGACATCGGATAATGGGCTTTAATCCGCAAGGGATAGGAGAGTAGTAAATCAGAATCAATAAGGAGACAACATGGGATTTAAACATTATAAATTTCAACCAAATGAGTATGTGCTTGTGATGAAGAATGGGAAAGTTATAAAGCAGGGAAATGGATTATCATTTTTTTGTAACACACTTAACACAGGAATGTCAGTGGTTCCTACAGTGTCATTTGACACATTCTTTACTTTCGATGATGTGTTGACATCGGATTTTCAGAGAATCAATATACAGGGTGATATTTCTTACATTATTCGTGATTACGAAAAGGTAGCTGGAATGATTGATTTTTCGTACACAAGTGAATCAGGGTATGAAGGGAAAAAAGTTGAAGCAAAGCAGGTGATGGGAAAGCGAATAACAAACTTAGCAAAGACATCTGTTTCTAAGTTTGTTAATGCAAGAGATGTAAAGGCGGTAATTCATGCACAGGAGAAATTAGCAGCATTTTTGTCTGAAGAAATGACCTCCAACGAAGCCATTAAAGAGTTAGGATTGGAAGTTGTAACCGTATCAATTTTGGCTGTTTCTCCTTCGCTGGAAACAAAAAGAGCCTTGGAAGCGGCTACAAGAGAACAGATTCTTCAACAACAGGATGAGGCGATTTATAAGAGAAGAAATGCGGCAATCGAACAGGAACGAATTGTTAAGGAAAATGAGTTGAATACAGAAATAAAAGTTGCGGAGAAAGAGCATGAAAATCAAATGCTAAGGCAAAAAAATGCTTTGGAAGAGGTTGAGCTTGAAAGTAAGTTAAGAAAAGAGCAAGCGGACACTAAAGCATACGCCAATGAAGTTGTACTTAAAGCATTGGAATCAGTGGATAAGGAAGTTCTTCTTGCCATTCTTTTATCCGGTATGGACAGTAAAACACTGATTGCAAAGGCATTTAACAGTCTTGCGGAAAACACGGATAAAATCGGAAATTTGAATATTTCGCCGGATCTTCTGGAGACACTGACATCTTCAGGTGTTGCTACAAGTAAATAAGTATATAATCCGGGTGGTCCAATCTGGAAATTGCCCGGCAATGGAGAGCAAATGGATAGAAATGCAAATAAAATTGTGATTGTGACGCAGAAGAGTCGCCTTCAAGAGCTTTTGTACAAGTATAATACGAAGGCTCAGGCAAAGTTTTATATAGAGCATATGGGAGCAGACTTTTCCGATTATATATTGGAAGATGAAACGTATCAAAAGGCACTCGCTAATGTGAAACAGATTGCTGATAAGTATGCAAAAATTACAGTGGTTGACAGGGAATTTATTCCCAATATGCTGTTTGGAAAAGATGATATCGTTATTACTGTCGGAAGAGATGGTCTGGTATGTAATACGGTGAAGTATTTGAGCGGACAAAAGTTAATCGGAGTCAATCCTGATCCTGCAAGGTGGGATGGGGTCCTCCTTCCGTTTGAGGCGAGAGAATTGGAGAAGATTATCCCCCAAACGATAACTGGTGACTGTGATGTAAAAAATGTTACCATGGCAAAGGCTGTAACCAATGATGGTCAGAAAATGCTTGCTGTGAATGATTTTTTTATCGGTCCCAAATCTCATACATCAGCACGATATGACTTAACCACACGCCATACTTTGGGGCGTGTCATAACAGAAACACAGTCTTCATCCGGTATAATAGTTTCTACAGGAATTGGGCAGACTGGATGGTATAAGTCAGTAATGGCACAGGCAAAGGCCGCATGTGGATTGTTTGGTTATGATGATAGTGGTGATTATGAAAAGATTGGATGGGATGAGAAAAAGTTAAGTTTTGTTGTTAGAGAGCCATTTCCTTCAAATACAACAGATGCTACTGTTGTATTTGGAACGATTGGTGAAGGAGATCTGTTCCGGGTATTATCTAAAATGCCTGAAAATGGAGTAATCTTCTCTGATGGAATGGAGGAAGACGCGATTGAGTTTAATTCTGGAGTAGAAGTAAATATTGGAATGTCGGAATGGAAAGGTTGTCTGGTGAGATAGATGGCAGAAGTATATGATGTGACGAGGGATGTTTTAGTTGAAGATTTAGTTTTTATAGCCATAAATAAGGAAAACGGGATAACTATAGAAGTTCCTTTTTGCTATTTATATCCCTATGAAGGGGAAGTCGTGGATATTTGTCTTGATTGTCTTGCATATCGTCGAGATGACAGGAACAATTTGCCTGTGGGAATTTATGATAATGATTTTATTTGGAGATTAAAAAGAATAGACGAAGAACCTTCGGACATAAAACCAATCAAGTTCATTTCGGCTTATCATACGAAGGAATACTGTTTGGTAATAGAAACGACAGCAGATACGAGAGAATATGATTTTCATAGATTACATAAGTATTACTCAGAGTGCAGTTTTGAAAGTTTTACGATTAAAGAATATTTTATTATATTCGAACATGGACCAGAGATCAGATATTCGGATTTGTATAGGTATACCTAGTTATATGGATGAAGATGTGTAATTGAACCGTTTATTAACTATTCAGGAGACCGGAGATTCTTAACATTGTCAGTGTAAAATTAAAAAATAGGGTAGTGATTTTTGCGTAAAATGCAGATAGCCATGAATACTAAAGGTTATCTGTATTTTTGTGTCACAATTTATTTCAATCTAGATATCTTATCTGTAGATTGAAAATTTAATTAAGATGCTTTGTCTAATAAATCTTTGCAGTAAATTTACGGTTCTGGGATTAAAGAATGGATTACGCCTGGAAAATATAGTATAATTTGTATTAGAAATTTTGGCATATATACTGAGCTAGACAGAAAATGCAATATCATTATAGTATAGCACCATAATCTGAGAAATGTGAAATATATAAGAATATGAAAAAGAGAGAGGCTGATAAAATGACATTAGAACAATATATGAGAGAACTATGGTTAATGGATAAACAGTATGGACAAGAGGAAGAATTATATCCACTAATTAATATGCTTTTGAGAGATGGTCCGAACATGGAAAACCTTTCGATACGTGATGTTCATAAGGGGGAAAGAGCTAATAATGTTAAGTCAAGAAAATATATAGATGGATTTGGAAGCTTTCCAGACCTTGCGATTTTTGATGAAAGTTTTCCAGATCTTTCGG
>ENA-OUQP01000119-OUQP01000119.1-human-gut-metagenome-genome-assembly--contig:-NODE-119-length-84905-cov-5.482216_pt1 | contig 84905 bp, 66 predicted proteins | sample MGYA00237951_ERZ548836 | MGnify/ENA primary metagenome ERZ548836 (study PRJEB26490, sample SAMN05194702) | human gut metagenome | biome: terrestrial biome; feature: human-associated habitat; material...
TCTTCCAGCGCCGCCTCCGACAACGTCATCACCGTCGGCGCCTCCCCCTCGCCCCACGCAGAGATCCTCGAGGCCATCAAGCCCGAGCTTGAGGCCCAGGGCTACGAGCTGAAGGTCGTCGAGTACAGCGACTATGTCCAGCCCAACGTCGCGCTCTCCGAGGGCGACCTGGACGCCAACTACTTCCAGCACCTCCCCTACCTGGAGAACTACAACACCGAGAACGGCACTGACCTCGCGAGCGCTGGCGCCATCCACTTCGAGCCGATGGGTCTCTACGCCGGCAAGAGCTCCGACATCACCAACGTGCCCGACGGCGCCAAGATCGCCGTTCCCTCCGACGCCACCAACGAGGCTCGCGCGCTGCTGCTGCTCCAGGACCAGGGCGTGATCAAGCTCACCGACGGCGTGGGCCTCGAGGCCACCGCCAACGACATCGTCGAGAACCCGCACAACGTCGAGCTCGTCGAGGTTGAGGCCGCTGCCGTTCCCCGCTCCCTCCAGGACGTCGACTTCGGCGTGATCAACGGCAACTACGCGCTCTCCGCCGGCCTTGACACCTCCGCCACCCTCGCCAGCGAGGGTGCCGACTCCGAGGCCGCCCAGACCTACGCCAACATCGTCGCCGTCCGCAATGGCGACGAAGACTCCGAGAAGACCCAAGCCCTCCTGAAGGCCCTCACCTCGGACACCGCCCGCAAGTTCATCGAGGACACCTACAAGGGCTCCGTCATCCCGGTGTTCTAAGAGGCATCAGCCCCATATGATGGGACCAACGCCCCCGTCTCGCGTGCAGAGACGGGGGCGTTGCTGCATACTTGCAGCTATGACTACTTCATTTGCCGAGCTCGGGCTAAACGAGCAGATTCTCGCCGGGGTCAACGCCCTCGGCTTCACAGAGCCAACTCCCGTCCAGGCAGCTGCCATCCCCGCCGTCCTCGACAGCAGAGACGTACTCGCCAGCGCGCAGACCGGCACGGGCAAGACCTGCGCCTTCACCCTGCCGACGCTCCAGCGCATCGCCGAGACGAAGGGCAAGGCCTCGCCCAAGAAGCCCCGCGCCCTCGTCATCACGCCCACGCGCGAGCTCGCGGCGCAGATCGAAGACGTCACGAAGGAGGTCTGCGCGCAGACCGGCCAGTCGACCGTCGTCGTGATGGGCGGCGCCAAGTTCGACAAGCAGATTCGTGCGCTTGAGAAGGGCTGTGACCTCCTCGTCGCCACCCCCGGCCGCCTCATCGACCTCATGGAGCATGACCACGTGAGCCTCTCCGAGGTCCAGGTCCTCGTTCTCGACGAGGCCGACCGCATGCTCGACATGGGCTTCTGGCCGAGCGTCCGTCGCATCGTGAAGGCCTGCCCCGAGAAGCGCCAGACGCTCCTGTTCTCCGCGACCATCCCGCCCAGCATCAAGGGCACGGTCGACGCCATGCTTCCAGACCCGGTCGTGGTCGAGATTGCCCGCGTCGGCGAGACGGCCGCCACGGTTGACGAGCACCTTTGCCCCGTCACCCAGGGCGACAAGATCTCGCTGCTCGAGGCCCTCATGAAGCAGGAGAGCTTCGAGCGCGTGCTCGTCTTCTGCCGCACCAAGATGCGCGTCGACGGCGTGTGCGGCACCCTGAAGAAGAGTGGGATCAAGGTCGATGTCATGCACGCAGACCGCCCGCAGAAGGCTCGCGAGAAGGCGCTCGAGCGCTTTCGCGATGGCAAGATTCGCGTGCTCGTCGCCACGGACGTCATGAGCCGCGGCATCGACGTCTCCGGCATTGACGCCGTCGTGAACTTCGACGTGCCCATGGACCCGGAGGATTACGTCCACCGCATCGGCCGCACGGGCCGCGCCGGCGCCGCGGGACAGGCCTACACCTTCATGGCGCCAGACGAGGTGACCCCGCTTCGAGAGATCGAGTACTTCACCAAGAAGCTCATTCCCCTCTTTGACCTCGAGGGATTCTCGTACTCTGAGGGCCGCATCGTTCCCAACGAGCGCCGCAGCACCTCCAAGCCCACCCGCAGTCTCTTCAGTGGCTCACGCGGTCGCGGCCGCGGCCCTCGTGGCGGCCGCTACGGAAGACACTTCTAGGCGACGCGGGACACGAAACGAACGACACGCAATAGCAGGGCCATCGACGCAGGTCGATGGCCCTTTCTCATACTCTTACGCCGAGGTTGTCGAACAGGCGATCCAGCCACGCGGTCAGGCCTCGCTTGTGGCCATCCCGCTCGCGACAGACGCCGCCTTCTTCTTGGCGCGCCTCTCTCGGAAGAACGTCCTCAACTCGTCCGCGCACTCCTGCTCAAGCACTCCGGGCCTCACCTCAAACTCGTGGTTAAGCCTCTCGTCATGGCTTACGTCGAAGAGGGTGCCAAGCGCACCGCCCTTTGGGTCCGGCGCGCCATAGACGCACTTATCGATGCGCGAGTTGACCATAAGACCTGCGCACATGATGCAGGGCTCGAGCGTCACGTAAACGGTGCAACCCGTAAGGCGCCAGCGGTCAAGCACTCGGGCAGCAGCGCACATGGCGGAGAACTCCGCGTGAGCCGAGGGGTCACGATCGGTCTCGCGACGATTATGCGCCCGCGCCACGACCTCGCCATCGCACACGACGACGGCGCCGATGGGCACCTCGCCCTCCTCGGCTGCCAAGCGCGCCTCATCAAGCGCCAGGCGCATGTAATCCTCGTCCGTCATGGCGCTCCCCTCGTCCGCCTTAGCCGCCGCATGGCGGTTGTCGAACCTACAGCATACCCAATGCGCCCGGATCCAGTGGAAGGGGAGGAACTGGACCCGGGCGCGGGAGGCGACCTTTCGCTTGAGGCTAGAGGTCGCGTATGAAAGAGCTAGCTAGCGTCACTCGCATATGCGGCGGGCGCGAAAGCCGTGCTACTTGGCGATGTCCTGGAACATCTCCCAAGCCTCGACGTCGGTCATGCCCTCGTGGACGATCTTGTTGACGCACTGGGCCATCTCGATGGGGTGCGTGGACTGGAAGATGTTACGGCCCATGTCAACGCCGTGGGCACCCTTGCGGATGACGTCGTAGGCAAGGTGCAGGGCGTCCTTCTCGGGAAGCTTCTTGCCACCGGCGACGACGATGGGCACGGGGCAGGCAGCCACGACCTCCTCGAAGTCATCGCAGTCATAGGTCTTGACCATCTGGCAGCCCATCTCGGCGATGATGCGGGTCGCGAGCTTGAAGAAGCGCGGGGTGCGCTCCATGTCCTTGCCCACGGCGCAGACGCCGAGCGTCGGGATGCTGTAGCGGAAGCCGGCGTTGATGGTCTGGCTCAGGTTGTCGATGGAGGACAGCTGGCCGTCGCCACCGATGAAGGTCTGAACGGCCATGCAGTCGGCGTTCATACGGATGGCGTCCTCGACGTCCACAGCGATGACCTCATGGGAGAGATCAGCCTGGAGCATGGAGGAGCCGGAGGTGGTGCGGAGGGCGATGCCCTTCGTGATCTCGGGCGGGACGCAGGAGCGAATGGCACCGCGGGTGCCCATGAAGCAGTCGACGTAGGGGGCGAGCTTCGGCAGGAGCAGGTCAAGACGCTCGAGACCGGCGGTGGCGCCCATGAAGTAGCCGTGGTCGAAGGCGAACATGACGGTGTTGCCGCTCTTGGGGTTGAAGATGTTGGAGAGATGCTTCTTCATGCCCCAGTCAAGGCTGTTGGCGCCCTTGACGTAGAAGCCCTTGTCGTTCGCAAACGGGGTGTCGACGTGGTAGTCGTGAGCGACCTTCAGTCCATCCAGATCAGCCATAGGTGGATTCCTTTCCTCGTTCGCCTCCCACGCCCCCGCGGGAGGTCGCCAGTATGGTAGCGATTTGACAGATGCGGCCCGCGCCAGCGAATGCGCTGCGCAAGCATGAGGCGGAGCCTCCGTGGTATCGGACGACAATGTCCCCACTCGTGTGTGCCCCGCGTGAGAGCGTGCGCGAGTCGCCAGGCGAACGACCTCACGCGGGGCAAACGGGGACGCCGCCGAGCGGCGACGCCCCCCCTTGCAAGGAGCGAAGCGACAGCTTAGAAGCTGTAGTCGTTCATGTTGTCCTTGGTGAAGACGAGGCGCTCGGGCAGGAGCACGACGCCGTTGTTCTCGTCGAGCGTCTCAGCGCCCTCGGAGATGGAGTCGTTGGCCTCGACGGTGACGTCACCGATACTCGGGATGGAGATGGTGTCGCCAACCTTGACGGTGTTGCCAGCGGCGAGGTAGGCAGCGACGTAGCAGCCCATGGCGCCCTGGACGGCGCAGTCCCAGAGGCCCCAGTTGTAGATGGTGCCGTGCTCGCAGTAGCTCTTGATGGACTGCGGGGAAGCGAAGCCCGTGATCGTAATCTTCGTGGCGTCGTAGCCCTTGTTCTCGGCGGCCTGGAGCTGGCCGGGGAGAGCGGTGGAGTCGTTGCAGATGATCAGGTCAATGTCGGGGTAAGCGTCGAGAACGGCCTCGCCGGTCGTGATGGCGAGCTCGGCGTCCTGGTTGCTGTAGTAGTTGTCAGCGACCTTCTTCCAGTTCGGGTAATCCTTCTGGATGATGGCCTCAGCGGCAACCTGCCAGGAGTTCTGGTCGGTGACGGTGGCCTGAGAGTAGTGCCAGACGTAGGTGATCTCGTCGGCAGAGGGATCCTTGCCGCGCTCCTTGAGGCCATCGACGGACATATCGACGAGCATCTGACCGAGGATCTCAGGGGTGCCCTGGGAAACCATGAGGGTACGGTCCTCGACCTGGGCGTCGGAGTCCCAGGTGGTGACGACAATACCGGCGTCCGTGGCCTTCTTCAGGGCGTCAGACACACCAGCGGCGTCAACCGTGGAGATGCAGAGGGCGTCGACGCCATTGGCGACGGCCTGGTTGATGACGGCGACCTGAGCGGACGCGGAAGCGGTGGAATCGCCGATGTAGTCAACGGTGATGCCCCAGTCCTTGGCGTACTTCTGAGCGCCGTCGTTGGCGGACTCGAAGAAGGCGTTGCCGGTCACCTTCGGGATGAAGGCGACGGTCTTGCCGGTGATGTCTCCGCCCTCGGCAGCACCGCTGGCGGCAGCGGTGGTGGCGGCGGAACCAGAACCACCACAGCCGGCCAGGCCAAGGCCTGCGACGGCGGCGCCAGCACCGGCAACCTTCAGGAATCCGCGACGAGTCATGTTCTTCATAACTAACGAACCTCCCTTATCTTGCCCATTATTGGGCACTTGCCTCCGAACTACCCTTCCTTGCAAACAGCGAGCGCAGCCACGGGACGATTCCCGTGTTTGTCGCCGCAGAACGCCCAACGATGACCGCGACAAGCAGGACACCAACCGGAATGTCGAGGTACTGGGTGCCGATCTTGAAGCAGAGCGGGAGACCGAAGCGAAGGAACGCGATGGCGAGAGATGCCAGGGCGGTTCCGATGATCGATCCCTTGCCGCCCGTGGAGAGCGTGCCTCCGAGGACGACGGCCGTGATGATGTCCATCGTGAGATCGCCACCGAGATCGGACTTAGCGGTGCCGAGGTACGCGGTGAGAACGGTGCCGGCGATGGCAGCGGCGAGCGCGCTCAGGACATACGTGGACATTATCACCCTACGCGTATTAATGCCCGAATATTCGGCAGCCGAGGGGTTTACGCCGGTGAGTATCACCTTGCGGCCATACTTGGTCTTGTGAAGCAGGATGTAAGCGACCACGAGCATGACAACATAGATGATGATCTGGAACGGGATCTCGCCGCCGGCCTTGTAGTTCGCGATGAATTTGAACTCGTCGGGGAAGCCTCCGATGGACTCGTACGAGGCGGTGCTGGAAAGCGTGGAGACGAGCAGGGCGAGGCCGGAGTACAGGAAGCTACCGCCCAGGGTAATGACCATCGCTTGTACGCCGCAATAGCCAATCAGGAAGCCAGAGAGCGCGCCACAGAGGCAGACGACGACGGTAGCGAGCGCAACGGCGGCCCAGATGGACAAGCCGAAGTCCTGCCAGGATACGCCGATGATGATCGACGTGAGGCCAACGAGCGAGGCAACCTGAATGTCGATGCCGCCAGTGCACATGACGAGCGTGACAAAGAGCGACAGGATGAACACGGCAAGGTTGTCGTTGATGCTGGTGAAGAGGAGTGCCGGACGCAGGAACTTGGGGTTGGCACCGCCAAAGATGGCGAACTCCAGGACGATAAGAACCACGAGCAGGATGTTCCAGGCGGACTGGCCGCGGGTAAGCACCTTCTTGAGCTTATCCATTACTGCTCACCGCCCTTCTCGGCGTTGGCATCCGCAGCAGGGGCCTCCGCAGCGGGAGCCGAGGCGGAGACGCGGGCAGCAAGCCTCGCGTGACGGTTGTTGACGAGCGAGCGGTGCTGGATCACGGCGTCGACGACGACGATGACGAGCAGGATGATACCGGTGATCGCGTTGTCGTAGTTGGACGAGAAACCCATGAAGACGAGCAGGTAGGAGATCGAAGCCATGATGACGGCGCCGATGGCAGAGCCGATCACGGAGCCGACGCCGCCGGCGAGCGAGATACCACCGAGGACGCAGGCCGCGATGGCCTTCATCTCATAGCCATTGCCGCTCATCGGGGTGACGAAGCCGATGCGGCTGCAGAAGATCACGCCACCGATGGAAGCCATGACCGCGCAGATCACGTAGGCGAGCATCTTCGTCTTGAGCGTGGGCAGGCCGACGAGCGTAGCACCCTGGGCGTTGTCGCCCACGGCCACGAAGTAACGGCCCTGACGCGTACGGGTGAGGATGAGGTGGATGATGATGACGAGCGCGATGACGGCGCAGTAGTAGACCGTCAGGGGGCCAACCAGCGTAACGGACGAGAAGTCCTTGAAGGACTTGGGCAGGTTCTCAACCCAGGCACCATTCGTGTACAGGTAGATGATGCCGCGCAGGATGCCGTTGACGCCGAGGGTGAAGATCAGCGATGGCGCACCCATGATGCAGACGCCCCAACCGTTGATGAGGCCGATGACGACGCCAATGATGATGGCGACGACGATTGCGACCACGAGCGACTGCCCGTCGCGCAGGAACGTGCCGACGACGGCGGCGACGAGGCCAAGGTTCGAGCCGACGGAAACATCGATCTCACCAATGAACAGGACGAAGGCCATACCAACTGCAATAAGCGTGTAGACGACGGACGTGTTGAAGCACGCGGAGACGTTGGACGGGCTCAAGAACATCGGGTTCATGAAGCCAACGATGGCAAACAGCGCGATGAGGAAGATCAGGCTGGTGAGCTCGCGCGCCTTAAAAAGCTTCTTTACCTTCTCCATCGATTACACCTCTTTCCTCTGGTCGCTATCCGAACGGGTCTCTTCGATCTGGCGGTTTAGGCTCATGCCGACACCGCCTCCTTGTCGCCGGAGACGCCAAAGGCGGCGGCCATGAGGTTGTCCTGCGTGATATCCGCCTTCTTGAACTCGCTGTTGATGCGGCCCTGGAACATGACCACGGCGCGGTCGGCGAGCTCGACGACCTCCTCCATGTCAGAGGAGATGAGAAGAATCGAAACCCCGGTCTTGCGGAGCTCTTGGAGCACGGCGTAGACGTCGCCACGAGCCGCGGCGTCGATGCCGCGGGTGGGCTCGTCGAGGATGACGAGCTTGGGCTCGGTCGCGAAGATACGGCCGATGATGATCTTCTGCTGATTGCCGCCGGAAAGGCCGCCAACCTCCTGGTCGAGGCCCGTTACCTTGGTGCGGAAGTCATTGACGTAGCCCTGGCTGATCTCGTCAGCCTTCTTGGAGTTGAGCAGGAAGCTGCCGATCTTCTTGCCGCAGAGCAGCGAGCTCGTCGTGTTCTCGGAGACATCGCGAATGCGGAAGAGGGCGTCGGCGAAGCGGTCCTCGGGCAGGTAGTTAACGCCGGCGTTGATGACGTCAGGCGTCTTCATGCCCGTGATGTCGCGACCGTCGAGGAGCACCTTGCCGCCCAGCACCTTGTCGCGGCCGAAGATGGTGGTCGCCATCTCGGTGCGGCCGGCGCCCACGACGCCAGCCATGCCCACGATCTCGCCGGGGTAGACCTTGAGGTTGACATCGGCGAAGCCATAGCCGCTGAAGTCCTTGAGCTCGAGAACGGGCCTCGCGTCGTAGTCGATAACGTCAGACGCGACAACCTTCTCCTTCTCGATGTTGCCGGCATCGGGCGGAAGCAGGCCGCGGACGAGGTCCTCGCGCGTGAATTCCTTCACGCTGCCCTGCATGGCAACGATGCCGTCGCGGAGAATGGCGACCGTCGTGGCGAGCTCGAAGACCTCGGCCAGACGGTGGGTGATGTAGACGATGCCAATGTTCTTCTTCTGCAGCTCATGCACGCAGTTGAACAGGCTCTGGACCTCGTCGAAGGTGAGTGCCGAGGTGGGCTCGTCGAGGATGAGCACCTCGGGGTCGCGCATGAGGCCACGGAGAATCTCGACCATGCCCTGCTCCGCGATGGAGAGCGTGAGGGCCTTGCGGTCGAGGTCCATGTGCCAACCCGTGGTATCCATGACCTTCTCGAGACGCTCGGACAGCACGGAGGGCTTCTCGTTGAAGCCAATCGTGATGTTCTCGCGCACGGTCATGTTCGGGAACAGCATGGGCTCCTGCGGAACCATATAGATGCTGTGGGCGAGAGCGGCCTTAGGGTTGGAGATGTCAACCTTGTCTCCGCCGATCTCGATCTCTCCGCTATCAGCCGAGTAGATGCCCATGATGATCTTCATGAGCGTCGACTTACCAGCGCCGTTACCTCCGATGAGTGCGAGCACCTCGCCCGGACGGACCTCCAGGCTAATGCCCTTCAGGACCGCGTTGGTTCCGAAGGACTTATAGATGTCGTGCACTGACAGAAGCGTGTCACGGCTCTGGATGTCCTCGACAACCTCGCGGAGGGCATGCGTGGCGCCCGTCATGGGCGTCGTCTGGGTATCGTTGGTCATTCGATTCCCTCCCCTTTGGACAAATGACACAGTCAGCAACGAAATACTTCGATACGCCTAAGACGGTATCCATTCGAGTCCGCCCGCCAAATGACGTGGAGACCGAACGGTAGAAATTGGCCAACGAACGGTAATTTGCTCACGAGGTGGACGATTGTCCAGAATTGTAAGCAATCAAGTGTCGCCATAACAGGCTTGTGGCGACCCACCAACCAGGCCCAACATATTGCGGACAGATTTGCATTTCACGCAGCAGCTTTGTTTCACGCGGATTACACCCCATATAAATGCGATTATTTACGCGCCAGCATCCCATTGGTGCTGTTCGCCTAGGAGTTCAGACCTCTCGCGGGAATTACCATCGCATTCGATTGACTCTCCCTTATGCGAGGGGTATAGCAAAAGCGTACTTTTGTTGGTTGCTTCAACATTTGTTCGCTTTTAAGGGCTCATTCAGAGCCCCACATGAAAGCGGCCGCGCGGCACGGGAGTGGCCATGCGGCAGAGAGGCGCGCACGAGGAGAGGGGGCGGCACATGGCCGATGCAGACTACCAGTTGATGCTCAAGGCAACCTGGTACTACTACATGGAGAACTACACCCAGCAGCAGATCTCACAACTTCTGGGCGTGAGTAGGGCCAAGGTCATTCGCCTTCTCGACGAAGCGCGCGCCACCGGGGTCATCCGCTTCCTGTTCCGCGAGGATGACCGCGCCCGCATGGAAGTCGAGCGCGAGCTGATTGGCCACTTCGGCCTCGAGGACGCCTTCGTCGTGCCCACGCCCGCCCACACCGCGGACCTCACGCAGAGCATCGCCCAGGCGGCCTCCGTCTACATCGCGGACCACCTGCGCGCGGACGGCTTCCTCAACATCGGCTATGGCGACATGACGGGCCTCATTCTCGACAACCTCGCCTCGAGCCGACGCTCGGACATCAACGTCGCGAGCCTCACGGGCGGCGTGAGCTACTACCTGCCCAAGGTGAGCTCCGAGGTCTTCGCGATGCACCTCTATCTCGTGCCCTCGCCCCTGATCCTCTCCTCCGCCGAGCTCAGGGACCAGCTCCTCAAGGAGCCGGCGATCCAGGACGTCTTCCGTATGACCTCCCACGCGGACATGACCGTCGTGGGCGTGGGAAGCATGGATGAGGACGCCACGATCATCCGCAACGGCATCCTCTCCAAGACGGACTTCGCGCTCCTCAAGATGCAGGGCGCCGTGGGAGACATCCTCAACCACTTCATCGACGCAGATGGCAATCCCGTTGGCACCTCCATCGAGGACCGCATCGTCAGCTCGAGCCTCGACAAGCTCCAGAGCATGCGCAACGTCATCGGCGCGGCGGGAGGCTCCGTAAAGGTGCCCGCCATGCACGCGGCCCTCACGCACGGTTATTTCAACGTCCTCGTCACGGACGAACAAACGGCAAAGGAACTCCTCGAGTATTCGACCAAGAGCTAGGAGATGTACGCCATGGCAAAGTACCTGATGGCAATGGACGCGGGAACCGGCAGCGTGCGCGCTGTCATCTTCTCCACCGAAGGCGACCAGGTGGGCTGTGTCCAGAAGGAGTGGACCCACAACGAGGATCCCCGTTGGCCCGGCAGCATGGACTTCGACTGGGTAACCAACTGGGAGCTTGCCCGCGCCTGCGTGAGCGAGGTTCTCGCCGAGACGGGCATCGATGCCTCGGACATCGCCGCCGTCTCGACCACCTGCATGCGCGAGGGCATCCTCCTCTATGACGAGGAGGGCAACGAGATTTGGGCTTGCGCCAACGTCGACGCCCGCTCAAACGACGAGGTGGGCGAACTCATCGCCATGAACCCGGAGCTTGAGGCGGAGCTCTACCGCGAGAGCGGCCAGACCTACGCCCTCGGCGCCCTCCCGCGCCTGCTGTGGGTCAAGAACAAGATGCCCGAGATCTACGAGAAGACCGCCCGCATCGGCATGTTCAACGACTGGCTCATCTACAAGCTCACCGGCGAGCTGGCCGTCGAGCCCTCCAACGGCTCGACCACCGGCATCATGAGCCTCGAGACCCGCAACTGGGACCCGACCATCGCCGAGCGCTGCGGCCTGCGCACCGACATCTTCGGCGCGGTCAAGGAGAGCGGCGAGCTCGCCGGCCACGTCAACGCCAAGGGCGCCGCTGACACCGGCCTCGCCGAGGGCACGCCCGTCATCGTTGGCGGCGGCGACTGCCAGCTTGGCATGATCGGCGTGGGTGCCTGCCTCCCCAACCAGGCCGGCGTCTTTGGCGGCAGCTTCTGGCAGTACGAGTTCAACACCGACAACGCTGCCACCGACCCGCAGTGCCGCGTGCGCGTAAACTGCCACGCCACCCCGGGCGTCTGGCAGTACGAGGCGCTCGCCTTCAAGCCGGGCCTCGTCATGCGCTGGTTCCGCGACGGCTTCTGCCAGGCGGAGAAGGAGCAGGCCAAGGCCGAGGGCCGCGACGTCTATGACGTCATGAACGAGCACGCCGAGAAGGTCCCCGCGGGCTCCTACGGCATGCTCTGCTGCTTCAGCGACGTCATGAACTACATCCACTGGACGCACTCCTCGCCCACCTTCACCAACTTCGAGCTCGAGCCGGAGAAGTTCAACAAGTACACCTTCTACCGCGCCATCCTCGAAAACACGGCGCTGCTCGTCCGTGGTCACATCGACCTCGTCCGAGAGGCCACAGGTAACGAACCCGACGAGCTCATGTTCGCCGGCGGCGCCTCAAAGAGCCCTCTCTGGAGCCAGATCGTCGCCGATGTCACGGGCAAGACGGTCAAGGTCCCCGTGGTGAAGGAGGCCACCGCCCTTGGTGCCGCCATCATCGCCGGCACCGGCGTGGGCATCTACCCGAGTGTCTCCGAGGGTGCCAAGCGGGTCGTCAAGTTCGAGCGAACCTTTGAGCCCAACCCCGAAAACGCCGCCGTCTACGAGGAGCTTTACAAGACGTGGTGCGAGGTCTACAAGGCCCAGTTTGCGCTGAGCGAGGCCGGTGTGACCAAGAGCATGTGGCGCGCCCCCGGCCTGTAACGTCCTCGCACGCCGCGGTGGCTCGCAGCTATGCGCCACCGCGGCGCCGATCCGCCCATCGGGCAGGCGCGAGCGTTTGCCCGCCAGCAGTCCGACCGCGCACGCTCGCGTATCAATTAGTCCCAGTCCGCACGCCCAATTAGTCCCAGTCCGCACGCCCAGCACCTGGGTGAGTAAAAGGAGTAGAACATGGCAGAGACCTTCGTCGTCAACGAGAACGACTTCGAGTATCGCTTCGGTGATTCCGGCCCCAAGTACCTCATGAAGGGCCCGCGCATGAACTTCGCGCTGGTACAGTTCCAGCCCCACCAGAACTTCCAGGCCCACCACCACAACATCATGGAGGAGAACTTCTTCATCCTCGAGGGCAAGGTCGACATCGTGGTCGACGGCGTCGTGCACACGCTGTCCGCCGGAGACTTCATTCACATTGGCCCGGGTGAGGTCCACTTCGTGAACAACCCGTATGACGAGCCCATCAAGATGGTCTCCACCCTCGCCCCCTTCCAGGAGGTCGACAAGGTCGAGGACCCGAACCCCGAGTACTAGAGGCATCGTGCCCGACACGAAAGCCTCGTGTTCGGTAGAATGTTCTTCTGCTCGGAGGAGTGGCAGAGCGGTTGAATGCGGCGGTCTTGAAAACCGTTGGGCGGCTCGTCCGTCTCGAGAGTTCGAATCTCTCCTCCTCCGCCATTTGACAGCAAGCGGGGCGGCGACGGTAGTGTCGCTGCCCCGCTTTTGCTTACCCCGGAATGACCAGCGCCGCGCCGGGCCAAATCCCGAGCCGGTCCACGCTCGGCCGCCATGGCACCTGGGTATACTCCATACCAAACGTCGCAGGAAGCGACATTACTGCAAGGAGACACCATGCCTGCCATTATCGCCATCGTCGTCATCGCGATTGCCGTCGCGCTCTTCTGCATCAAGATGAGCAACGACATCGTTCGCGCTTCCAATCGCTGCGACAATGCCTGGGATCAGATTAACGCCCAGCTCAAGCGCCGCGCAGACCTCATCCCCAACCTCGTCGAGACCGTCAAAGGCTACGCTTCGCACGAATCCGGCACGCTCGAGGCCGTCATCGCCGCTCGCAACGGCGTTGCCGCCGCAGCCACGCCCGAGGATGTCATGGCCGCCAACAGTCAGCTCACCGGCGCCCTCCGCCAGCTCTTCGCCCTTTCCGAGAGCTACCCCGACCTGAAGGCCAATGCCAACTTCCAGCAGCTCCAGGCGCAGCTTGAAGAGACCGAGAACAAGATCGTCTACGCCCGCCAGAGCTACAACGACTGCGTCCTCATGTTCAACAACGCCATCCAGACCTTCCCCGGCAGCCTTTTCGCCGGCGGCCGCACGCCCAGGAAGGGTTTCGAGATTTCCGAGGCTGACGCCACCGCACCCCGGGTACAGTTCTAGTCTCGCCCACATATAGGCCGGAAGGCCCCATCCCATTTCGTCGCATTCTCGCGCTTTGCGCTCGAAAAATGCTCCTCAATGGAATGGGGCCTTCCTCTACGTAGTCGAGACGTTTCCCTTGGCTTCATCTTTCAACTTGCACTTAAGAAGCGAATGGAAAGCGCTGTAACGGGCGCGGCGGGGCGAGGGGAAGGTTGAGAGGCATTTTCGAAGCGCGCAACGCGCGCGAGCATGCCTCGATGCCTTCCCCTCGCCCCGCCGCTTGGGGATCCGTTAGCAGCCGGCCATGATCTGGATTCCGGCGCTGCAGCCGAGACGGTCGGCCCCGGCCTCGACCATGGCGCGGGCCTCGTCAGCGGTGTGGATGCCACCGGCGGCCTTGACCAGGCAGCGGTCGCCCACGGTCTTGCGCATAAGGGCGACATCGGCCACGGTAGCGCCACCGGTGGAGAAGCCCGTGCTCGTCTTCACGAAGGTCGCTCCAGCCTCGACGGAGAGTTCGCAAGCCTTGACCTTCTGCTCGTCCGCGAGCAGGCAGGCCTCGATGATGACCTTCACGCACTTGCCGTCAGCAGCCTTCACAACGGCGGCGATGTCGTCGCGGACAGCGTCGTACTCGCCATCGAGCAGCCAACCGATGTTGATGACCATGTCGACCTCGTCAGCGCCCGCCTCGACGGCAAGGCGAGTCTCAGCGGCCTTGGCCTCGGTCAGCATGGCACCGAGGGGGAAGCCGACGACGCAGCACGTGTTAACCTCGCTGCCGGCCAGCTTCTCGTGGGCAAGCGGTACCCAGCAGGTGTTCACGCAGACAGAGGCGAAGTTGTACTCCAGAGCCTCGTCGCAGAGCTCCTCGATCTGAGCGCGCGTGGCGTTGGCCTTAAGCAGCGTGTGGTCGATCATGCGGTTAAGTTCCATGGTTCCTCCCTTGCTTAGCGCCCGCAGGCGCTCTGCCTACAAAGCGAGACACGCCAAAGGTGTGCCTGGCTTCAAAGGCAGATTTGCTTTGCTGAAGACTGGCGCGCGACCAACCGCGAGATAACTTTTGTAGCACCAGAGCTCATATCCAAATGAAAGGCCCGGGCCGCCGCCAGCTTTCGCCACGCGACAGCGCCGGGCCAGTTCCTCTGGAAAGGATTCCATCAAATTTGATGGTATGCGCCCGTGAGGCGCGGAGATGCTTACTGCTCGAGAGCAGCGACCAGCTTCTCCTTGAGCTCGTTCTTGTCAACGATGTTGGTAAGAACGACCTTGCGCTCATCAGGAACGCCCTTGATGAAGTCAGCAAGATCACGGCCGACGACGAAGAGGTCAGCCGTCTCAGGAGTGACATCGGAGGTGGTGGTGTGACCGACGGTGATGTCGCTCTTGCCGAGCTCCTTGAGGACGCTCTCGATGTTCATCTGGACCATAAGGCTGGTGCCGAGGCCAGAACCACAAGCGCACATAATGCTGCGGACTTCCATGTTTCCTCTTTTCATATCGCGATTGGCCGGAGGGCCAGCCGCTTGTTGGCGATACGCGGATGCCCGCGCATATCAGATATTACCCAATTGCGGGGCCGAAGCCGCAGCCCCAACCCCGCAACCGGTAAGTGACACTATTAAAGGGTTAGACGGATAACACGAGCTAAAGCGCCATGTTGGTCGCTAACCCTCCGCAGCAGATGCTACTCGGCAACAGCAGCCTTGGGCTTCGGGGCGACGAAGTTGTAAACGATCGGCACGATGAAGCAAAGGAGGCAGATGACGAACAGCGGCATGCCAGGGGTGGCCTGAGCGAGGTTACCGAACACGATGCCGAGCCAGGAGAAGTCAGCATCAGAGAAGGTAGTGGAGGTGAAGCCCAGAGCCGTGAAGACGGGCATGCAGATGGCAGGCAGGAAGGTGATGAGCAGGCCGTGGACGAAAGCACCGGCGACGCAGCCCTTGAGACCGCCCTCAGCGTTGCCGAAGACACCAGCGGAAGCGCCGCAGAAGAAGTGCGGGACAACGCCGGGGAGAATCAGGGCAACGGGAGCGAGGTTGGCGTCGATGGCCATGAGGATGAGGAGGCCCACGATGCCGCCAACGAAGGAGACAAGGAAGCCGATGATGACCGCGTTAGGAGCGTACGGGAAGCAGACCGGGCAGTCGATGGAGGGGATGGCGCCAGGGACGAGCTTCTCGGAGATGCCCTTGAAGGCGGGGACGATCTCGCCGACGATCAGACGGACGCCGGAAAGAACGATGTAGACGCCACCAGCGAAGGCCATGCCGGACTCGAGGGCCCAGACGATCCAGTTGCTCGTGGTCTCGGTACCAACGTTGAGGAGGACGTTAAGGTTGGAGAACTGCGTCGGGTCAGCATCGAGGATGCCGTTGGCAACAGCAACACCGGTCACGATGAGGAAGAAGATCATCATCGTCATGGAGATGGCGACGGTGGTGTCACGCAGGAAGATGAGACGCTTCGGGAAGTTGATGTCCTCGGTGGACTTGCCGCCCTTGAAGAGCTTGCCAACCTGGCCGGCAATGGCGTAGCCGATGCCGCCGAAGTGGCCGAAGCCCACGGCGTCACCAGCACCAGTCACCTTGCGGAAGGTGGGCTGGCAGTAAGCCGGGGAGAGAACCATGATCATGGCGAGGACGCAGCCACCGCCGATGATGAGCATCGGGCCCTCGAGGCCACCGATGCTGAGCACGACGGCGAGCATGCAAGCCATGTACAGCGTGTGGTGACCGGTGAGGAAGATGTAGTGCATGCGAGAGAAGCGGGCAAGCAAGATGTTCAGAACCATGCCGACGCACATGATCAGAGCGGAGTCAGAGCCGAACTGGGCGAGGGCCATGGAAACGACGGCCTCGTTGTTCGGGACGACGCCCTGCATGTGGAAGGCGTAGTTGAACAGCTCACCGAAGGCGAGCAGGGAACCAGTCTGCAGGTAGCTAGCACCAGCAGAGAGCACGAGGAAGCCGACGACGGTCTTCACGGTGCCCATAACGATATCCTCGATAGCCTTGCCCTGGAGGGCGAGACCCACGAGAGCAAGGAGGCCGACTAGCAGCGCCGGCTCGGACAGAATGCTGACGATAAAGTTAATAACAGCCATTCTTTCCTTCCTTTCCTTCCAACTTACTTCCTATAAATGCCGCGGTTCGTGGCTGCGGACACTCCGCGCGGCGCGATCGCCAAAATCAAGAAGTTATGCCTCGGCAGGGGCGACGAAATCGGCGTAAACCTCATCCGCGTCCTTGGCCTCGGCAATCTTGGTGATGTTGGCGGGATCACTGAACATAACGGCGAGCGAGCGCATGACCTCAATGTGAGAGTCGGCGTCCTCAGCGGCGAGCGTCACGAGCAGGCGGACATCCGGGCCCTCCTCCTTGAAGCGGACGGGCTCGCGAAGCACGGTGACGGCAAGCTGCTGCTTGATGACGCCCTGCTCGGGGCGGGCATGAAGAAGGGCGAGATCGGGGCAGATCACGAAGTAGGGGCCAAACTCCTTGGCGTTCGAGATGATGCCGTCGATGTAGTCGCTCTTGACGTAGCCCTGGTCGACGAGCGGCTGCACCGCGACGTGGACGGACTCCTCCCAATCAGAGACCTTCTCGATGATCTGCACGTTCTCGCGCTTGAGCATGTCCTCCATACCGGCCATGGACAAACCCCTTTCTGCACTAAAAAGGCATAGTTCCATTCATATTCTTCACCAATTGTACACGACAGGAGAGATTTGGGCTTCCGATTTCCTGGTTTTTCCTGTTTTGCCCATCCTGCTTCCCGCTTACGGTAGGTATTTGGCGGCGAACGGTAGGATCAGCTCTGTTCAATAATTGATTCGTTACGCTCTCTGCATGCGTAAGTAAATAACTTTACCTCGAGTTTTGCAGTAACGAGGCATTGCGTTGGAGGCATGTAGCATATTTTCTTTAGATGTGGGCGATACGATTTCGGCCCTATTATGTAAGTCTAAGCATCATTAGTCCGCCCCCACCCCCACCGGAGTCTACGTTGTTCCCGAAAGAGCGCCGCAAAGAGATCATCAGCATTGTGAATTCCACGGGCTTTGCCACCGTGGATGACCTCGCCAAGCGCTTTGCCGTCAGCGTTGACAGCATCCGCAAGGACCTCAAGGTCCTTCAGAATGAGGGCAAGATCAAGCGCGAGTACGGTGGCGCCCTCAAGGTCGACGGTCCGGTTGCGCAGACGCAGCCGCACGACAGCGTGGCGGCGACCGTCGCGCTCCAGCGCGATGCCGAGGATGACGGCCGCCGCGCCGTCGCCGCGCGTGCGTTCCTCGAGATCAACGACGGCGACGCCATCTTCCTCGGCGTCTCCCGCACGAACCTCTATCTTGCAGACATGATCGCCTCGAGCGACAAACGCCTCATCGTGACCACGAACATGATTGACGTCCTCCCCCGTCTCGCCAGGAACCCCAAGGTCACGACACTTGCCACGGGTGGCTACCTCAACGTGCCCCTCAACGGTTTCACGGGCCCCGCCACGATCAGCCTTCTCGAGCCACTGCTGTTCTCGAAGGCGTTCATCGGTACCTGCGGCGTCGATCTCGCTAAGAGCGCGGTGCTCGCGACCTCCGTCGACGACGGCCGCGTCAACGAGCAGGTCCTCAAGAACGCCTCCTACTGCTTCCTCCTCGCCGAGGAGGGCAAGTTCGCCGTCCACAGGGGCTACCGCTACGCCTCCGTGTCTGACTTCAGCGCCATCATCACGGACTCCACCAACCGCGACATCCTCACTGCCATCGCCTCCACCGGCACCCCCGTCCTCTGTTAGCGAATAGCATCCCGGCGCATCGCGCCTCATGCGAAGCGAATAGCAGCCACCCTTCGCACCCATCTCAACCGGCAGCTAAAGAGCCGATTTAACCGCCCGTGAGCACCCTCGACCACACGGGAGGATTGCCTCGCGATGGTAACGGGCCAACCAACAGAGATACAGAAGGCGGCGGGCAACCGTCGTTCCCTGCGAGTTCTTCGCCACCGGCGAAGCTGTCTGAGCAGGGAACGACGGACGCCCGCCGCCGTTGGGAATCCGTCAGCTGGAGCCCTTTGAGAATCCGTGAGCTACGCCCTCAGCGTGGTGCGGCCGTAGTTCTTCTCCCACGAAGCGGTGAAGTCGTGCACGGCACCCACGGTGCCCGGCTGGTCGATCATCGAGTTGAGGATCGCCGGCGGGAAGGTGATCGCCTGAATGCCCGCGAGGATGAGCTCGTGCACCTGGTTGGTGTTGTGCAGCGACGCGGCCATGACCTTCGTGTCGAGGCCCTGCACGGCGAGCATCTCGATGAGGTCCGCGACCTGCTGGATGCCGTCGCCGTAGTTGGACATGCGGTTCACGTAGGGAGCGAGGTAGTCAGCGCCGTTGAGGGCGGCGAGGAAGGCGGACTCAGGCGAGAAGATCGCCGTGGCGAGAACGCCGAGGCCCTCGTTGTGGGCATCCTTCACGGCCTTAAGGCCATCGCGGGTGACGGGGATCTTGGCGTAGGTGTTCTCCGGGCGAAGGCCGTTGATGTAGCGGGCCTCCTCCATGATGCCGTCGTAATCCTCGGAGACGACCTGGACGAAGAGCTTCTGGTCCGGGCGAAGATACTCGATGATCTCGGGGAGGACGACCTCGGGAGTCTTGCCGCTGCGCGTGATGATCGTGGGGTTGGTGGTCACGCCGTCGACGTTGAGCAGGGCGTCGAGCTTCTTGATCTCGTCGAGGTTGGCGGTATCGATGATGAGTTCCATGAGCAGTCCCTTCGACTGACCGCGTGCGGTCGTTTTTTGCGAGGCCGTCACGCGCAGCGCGCGCTTCCGGCCCTCGCATGATTCCTTTTGCGACGCCTCGCGACGACGCCATTCTCTGCGCTCAGATTACTTCTGCGATTATTGATTTGCAAGCATTTTCTCTTATTCTATCGTAGTTTGTCCGTATTCGGCATAATTTGGATGGTATGATTTGGGCGCAAGCTACGAACTCGAACGAAGTGAGACGGAGAGCGGATGTTTCTCGAAGCACGCCAAGAGGCGATAGCCCGGCTCATCGAGCGGGAGGGTCACGTCACCGTCTCCGCCCTCGCGGAGAAGTTCGACGTGACGGAGGATTGCATCCGCAAAGACCTTCGCAGGCTTGTCGCCGAGGGTCGCTGCCGCAAGGTCTACGGCGGAGCCACGCGAATTGACCCCGAGGTAAACCGCGTCGTCGCGGAGCGCGTCGACCTCCTCCGCCCAGAGAAGCAGGCCATCGCCGCAAAGGCGTTCGCGATGCTCAAGCCCAGGCAGACCGTCTACCTCGACTTCTCCTCCTCGAACATCCTCCTCGCCCAGCTCGTGGGCGCGGGCGACCTCTCGCTCACCGTCGTCTCGAGCTCCGTTGACGTGCTGCGCGCCGCCAGCTCCGGCACCAACGTGCGTACCTTCTGCCCTGGCGGCTCGTATGACGCGGAGTACAACGGGTTTGTCGGCAACCTCGCCGCAAGTGCGCTCGACCCGTACCGCTTCGACGCCGCATTCATGGGTGCCGTGGGCGTCGAGGCCGAGGCTGGCGACGTGCTCACGCTCGACATGGAAGACGTCCCCGCCAAGCAGGCCGCAATGGCCCGCGCCGAGGTAAACGTGCTGCTCTGCGACACAGACAAGCTCGGCCACGCGGGCACCTACCGCTACGCCACACTCGACGACTTCGACCTCGCCATCTGCGACGAGGTCCGTCCGGACGCCGTCGAGCTCCTCCGCGCCACGGGCCTCACGGTGATGTAGCGCCGAGACGTGGACGGCTTGCGGCGCGACCGCCGTGGCCGGCGCGCGGCGCGGCCGGTGCGCCCCGCGAGCACAAAACCTACCTCTTGTAACGAATTGGCCCCGTTTTTGGCCCGGATTCCTTACAAGAGGTAGGTTTTGCCGCCAGTGCGCCCTGCCGGCACGCCCGCCAGCTCTCCCGTCGCCGGCTTGCTCGCTAGCCCTTGCGCTTGAACGGCGCCATCGCGAGGCCATGAAGGCCGCGGGAGACCTCGACGTAGGCAGGATGGCAGCGCTTCTCGAGCTCGCGCACTACGGGCTCGAGGCTCGGCGTGGCGAACAGCACGGAGGTGGGAACGATTCCAACACGATCCTGCGCGGCTTCGCCCTCGTAGGTGACATACACCCAGGCGGGCGTCTTGACCTCGAATCTCTTGTCGATGTCCTCCACGATGCGGCACGAGAAGCTCTCGTCACCCGGCACGAACACCTCGGTCTCGAACGCGCAAAGACGATGCGGCATCAAGCAGATGTCGCGCGCCTCGCCCAGCTCCTCGATCCTGTCGATGCGCGCGAGGGCGATCTTGCCGCGACGCACGCGAAGTGCTACGAGCACGGCCTCCGCGCGGACTGCCGCGAAACGCAGCACCAGGTAGGCAACGGCAGTCGCGGCAACGACCATCAGCAGCGCGGAGATTGGGCCACCCTTCGGGTCCGCATAGATGCCCGGAAACACCGCAAAGATCACGATGGCAAGGGCCGCGATAATCACAGCCGCCACAATCCCCATCCTACGCTGCGCAAACCTATACATATGCCTTCTCCCGGATACAGACGGGGCGCCGGACACGCCGACGCCCCACCAGCTCAAATCAACATTGCCAAGCTCGCCGCCCCACCGCGCCAGAACGCGGCGCTCGGGCGCGAAGCAGAAGACACTCTAGCAAAACCTATTCGAAAGGCATGATCTTCGAGATGGAAGCCGTCTTGGACTCGCAAATCTTCCTGAAGTTGTCGAACATGGGGTGCTTCTCCCACTTGTGAAGGTCGGTCGTCGCGCGATACGCCAGGATCTGGAACAGCGGCAGTACGTAGAGCGGCATGAGCAGCGGCTCCTCGATATCCTCGGGCAGACGCAACGCATGCGCGTCGTCGACCTCGGGGTTGTTCGTGACCACGAAGACACGGTCGCTCACGCTGCGGGAGGCGCGAGCGAGCTGGACGAGACGATCGGACGTCTTGCCGAGGTCATCGATGAAGAACAGCGTGTAGTTGGGCGTGAGCTGCAGGTTGGGACCATGGTTGAACTCCTCCGCCTCATAGGCGAAGCTCGGAATCTGGATGGTCTCGCCAATCTTGAGAGCGCCCTCGCAGGCGATGCCATAGCCCTGGGCGAAGCCGCAGGAGTAGGCGACCGTCATCGAAGTGAGCGCAGCCTTGTTGCGGTCATAGAACTCGTGGACCTGCTTCTGGAAGGCAACGTGGCGCTCGGGGCACTTCTCCATCTCGGCGATAACCGCGTCGTGGGCCTCGGCGGAGACGACGCCGCGCTTAGCACCGGCCTCGACGGCGAACAGCATGAGGAACTCGACGAGCGTGGTCACGCCCTTCGTGACGTATCCCACGTACTCCTCGCCCACACCATAATCAACGAGGACGTCGGCGTGGTCCTTGAAGTCGGACTCGAGGTTGCCGGTAAGGCCAACGGCCTTGCGGCCCATCGCGCGAAGCTTGTCGAGTGCCTCGATGGAGTTGGTGGAGCAACCGCTCTGGGAAACCACGAAGACGAAGTCGTCCTCCGCGAGGCGATCCTTGTAGGCGATGAACGTGTTGGGCGGCACAACCTGCACGTCAGCGTCGAGATACTTCATCATGAACGGCTTGGCGCACTGAGAGGCGTTGGAGCTGGAGCCGCACGCAATGATCCAGATGTTGTGGTAGCCGCCATCGACATAGGCATCGACGAGGCCACCGACGAGCGCCTGGCGGTTCTCGATGTTAGCGGCGAGCTGAGCCGGAGTCTCCTCGATGTAGGTGAGCATGGTTGGACGGTTCTCTTCGGACATATCCGTTCCCTTCCCTTGGAGTCTTAGTTTGGCCTGAAGGACAAAGCGCTACTTAGATGTCGTCATCCTCGTCGTCATCGTCGCTGGCGCTCGCAGGCATTTCGAACTTCACGAGCGAGGCATGGCCGGAGGCAATCGCAGCGTCCGCGAGGGCATCGGCGGAGTCAAAGCCGGCACGCGTGAGATGCGTCTCGACAAGAAGAGGCAGGTTGGTACCAGCGATAACACGGACGTCGTCGCGACCCTGCGCAAGCACCACGGCGGCCTTGAAGGGTGACCCGCCGAGAAGGTCACAGCAGACAAGAACGCCTTCGCAGCCGGCAAGCTCATCGAGCGCCGCCGTCAGCTTCGCGGCGAGGTCCTCGGTGGTGTCGCCGTCGGGGAAATCGACGGCGACGAAGTCACTCGGCTCGCCGCCGAGAAGGGCAAGCGCGCTCTTGAGGCCGGTCGCGAAATGGCCGTGGCCCGCAACGATCAAACCGATCATTTGAACTCTCCAATCCTTCTCTTGAGATACTCGAGAATTTCCTGGTGCGTATCGAATGCCAGCGTAGCATCGCGATCGCTGATGTTGCCATGCGTCTTGCAAAGGGCAACCACCTCAGCGCCCGCTCGCCTACCGGCGGTGATGCCATATTCGGAATCCTCCACGACAACCGCCTCGCCCGGCTGGCAGCCAAGCTCGCCAAACGTGTGGAGGTAGATCTCCGGGTTGGGTTTGGACTCCTCGAAGTCATCGCCCGTGACGACAGCGTCAAATGCATGCCCAAGCTCGCACTCGTCGAGCATCTGGCGAATCTCCGGCATGGAGCTTGAGGAAGCGAGGCCAACGGCGATACCCTCCTCATGCAGCCACGCAAGCAGTTCGCGGATACCGGGAATGAGGGCTTCGCGATAGTCGATGCGATGCGCAGCGAAGTACGCCGTGACGGCAGGCGCAATCTCTTCCGCGGTCTCGCCGAGGTGCTTAGCGATGGTCATGTTCTGAATCTGGGTCGTGCAGCCGTACATCGCGTTGCGGTCTTCCTCGGTGAGCTTGGTAGCGCCGCGGCTCGTAAGGAAATCATCGATGATCGCGAGGTAAAGCGGCTCGGACTCGATGATCACGCCATCCATGTCAAAGACGACGGCACGAACCTCGCCATCGCGCGCGGCATGGCCAAAGGCACCTTCAACCTGGCACATCCTCGCGGCGTGCGCGGCGGCGGCGGCAAGCGCGTCCTCGAGCCGGCTCGCCTCAGGCAGGGCCGCGCCTCGACGCCAGCCCCTCTCGACGAGGGAGGTCACGAGCGCCGTCACGAATGAGTCGCCCGCGCCCATCGTGTCCACGGCGTCGCCCGCAGCGGCGACTCCCTGGACCCGTCCTCCGTCCCAAGAGAGAAGCGGCGGCAGGCTGCCTCTCGTAACGAGCACGGGGCAATCGAACTGCCAGCCGGCAAGAAACTCGTCAATGGCCGCCTGGTCGGTGTCACTCATCGAGAACTGCGCCAAATCGATATGGGGGGCTATCTTGGCGAGGTTCTCAGGCGTGCGGTACTTGTCCTTCTCGCCGAAGTCATAGGAGAGAACGCCCCGACGCCCGTCGAGCAGGGGCAGCCAATCGTCGACCTTCGCGTTGCAGCTCGTGAGGATGGCGTCGAACCCGCAGGCGCACTCAACGGCAGGGCCACTCGGCACGGGAGCTCCCGGCCAGGCCTCCCCCAGCTCGACGCCTTTGAAGTGGCGCTCGCCATCAATGCGGTCCTGATGGCAGACCTTGGTCGTGCCGCCGGGGACGATCTCGCAGGCGCCCGCGTCCACGTGCTCTGCCTTGAGCGCGCCGAGCAGGCGCTCTCCCCAGAGGTCATCCGCCACACGGCCAAGGTAGCTCGCCTCGTGCCCGAGGCGCGACGCACTCACGGCAACGTTCACGGCGTTGCCGCCGGGATAGGCGATGCCGAGATTGTCGTAGGAGTCGAAGACGTTGTCTCCCAGGCCGAGGACCTTCATTAGTACTCCAGCTTGCGGTAGTAGCGACGGATGTCGAGCGAGTGGCCGGTGATGTCCTCCATATTCTTGGAGATGCGCTGGAGGGCGGCGTTCATCACGACGGGGCCAAGCCAGTGGCGGGTCTCGGCGGAAATGCCGGGCATGTCGAACCCGGCGGCGTCGATGACGGTGAGCTCATCGGTGACCTTCTCGGCGAAATCCTTCACGCGAAGATCCAGGGCGCGCGTGGAACCCTCGCCCACGAGCAGCGTGAGGGGCACGTCCTTCTCGAGGAGCTCGAGCGTGCCATGGAAGAACTCGGGGCTCGAGACGCTCTTAGTGCGAATCCACTGGCTCTCCTCGAGCACGCACATGGCATAGGCGTAGCAGGTGGGCCAGATGTCACCAGAGGAGACCCAGATGTGATAAGGCGCGTCGTGATAGCGCTCGCAGTAGGCACGAGCTCGGGCATCGAACTGCTTGCGCACGGAGACGAGACCCGGAACGAGGTTGGCGAGCTCGTCGGCAAAGGTGGGATAGGCGTCGAAGCAGCCGGCGTTGTGAAGCAGGCGGCCCAGGAACAGGTAGACGATGAGCTCCTGCGGACGACCGTCGCCGTAGACGAAGCTGAAGTCAGAGACCTCCTCGAGCGGAGAGTCCGCCTTGCCGATGACGGAGAAGATCGTGCAGCCACGCTCCTTGAGCCAGCGGGCGGCGGCAAGGGTCTCGGTGGTGTCGCCGGACTTGCTGGTCATGAGAACGAGGGTCTTCTCGTCCACCATGTTGCAGCCGGTGAGCACGAGCTCGGCGGAGAGGACGGAGCGCCAGGGGATGTCGCTCAGCTCGTCGATCATCGCGGAGAACGGAGCGAGCATGGCCTGGGAACCGCCGGAGGAGGAAATGAGAATACCGGAGAAGCCCTTCTCGGTGACGGCATCCGCCATCGCCTCGATCTCGGCGCGACGGCTATAGATCGCCTCACCCTGGGCAAGGATCGTCTCCTCGTTGAATGTGACCATTTCTGCCATGGACCTTTAACCTCCAAGGTAGTTGACGTATTTGCAGAAGGGGGCACGCGAGCGCTTCCGGATGCGCCCGCACGAGCAAGACCGATGCCCCATCGGTCCGCCCTGCGACGGCTCGCCCGAGACGGGGCGTCGCAGGAAGGACCCCACAGGGAGGGACCCGAAGGTCCCTCCCCTAACCAGGGTGTTACTAGACCGGACTACATCCAGCCCAGGAACGACATAAGGATGCCGAACGCGATGATTCCGAGAATGATCGCGATGACGTTGACCTTCTTCTTGAAGAGCCAGTAGATGAAGAAGACCAGGGCGAGCGGGAGCATGTTGGGCAGCACGCCATCGAAGACGCTCTGCACCGTGGTGCCGCCGATGCCAAAGACGAGCTCCTCGCTGAAGGCGAGGGAGACGTAGGACGGGATCAGGCCGCCCACGACCATCGTGCCGAGAATGCCAGCAGCCTCGGTGACGTACTTGGTGTTCTCACTGATCTTGTCGATGAACTTCGAGCCAAGGTTGTAGCCGAGCTCAGCGAACCAGATGCGGGAGATGGCCGAGAAGCCCCAGATGAGCATATAGAGGATCGGGCCGAGCGGGGAGCCGTTCTGCGCGAGGGAGCAGCAGATGGCGGCAGAGATCGGCAGGAGGGTAAACCAGAAGATGGCGTCGCCCAGGCCGGCGAGCGGTCCGAACAGGCCGTTACGGATGCCGGCGATGAGCTTGCGGTCCTCGTGCTTCTCCTCCATGGAGAGGATGAGGCCCATGAGGAAGGTGCCCATGTGCATCTCGGTGTTCATGAACTCCATGTTGTAGGTCATGAACTCGACCATATCCTCCTTGGAGTCGCCGTAGAGCTTCTCGAAGGTGGGCATCATCGACATGGTGAAGCCAGGGGCCTGCATGCGCTCGAAGCTGAAGCCGGACTGCATCGCGATGGAGCGGATGCCGAGCTTGTAAAGATCGTTGCGGGTGAGCTTGCGCTCGGTGGTCTCGTTAGATGTCGTCATCGTCGTCGCTCCCATCGGTGTCGCTGTGCGAGGAGGTGGCGAGGGCAATGGCGTCGTCACCCTTCTTCTCATGCACGAAGTTGATGTAAGCAAGGCACACCGCGGCAATGGCGATGGGCAGGACGTTCGGGAGGTTCATGAACGTGGCCATGATGAAGCCGAGGAAGAGGTAGGCGATGTTGCTGCTCTTGAGCATGACCATGAGCAGGAGGCCAAGGCCGACCGCGGGCAGGATGCCGCCAGCAACCTCGAAGCCGTGGACGAGCCAGACGGGGAAGGTGTTAACAAAGGCCTGAAGCGGAGCCTGGAGGGCGAAGGAGCAGAGGAACGCGAGCAGCGCCACGGCGCCAGCCTTCAGGATGAGGGCGCCCCAGACGGTGCGGTTAAGGGCCTTCGCGTCGCCAGCCGCGGCGCAGGCGTCGCACTTGTGGGCGACGGAGACGTACACGGTGTTGAAGAAGATGCCGAGCCACTGCGCGAGGAGGGCGAACGGCAGGGACAGGCCGAGGGCCGCCTCAGCAGACTGGCCAGTGGTGTAGGCGATGACCACGGTCATCAGGCCGGCCATCAGCGGGTCAGGCGGGACGGTTCCTCCGACGGTGAGCAGACCGAGATAGCTCAGCTCGGCCACGGCACCGCAGGCGATGCCCAGCTGCATGTCGCCCAGCATGATGCCGGCAAAGAACGACACGACCAGCGGACGGAACCAATAGAACGCCTCGAAGACCTGGTCTAGCGCACAGATAAATGCGACGAGCGCGAGAAGCAGGCCTTGTACAAGGGTAATCTCCATGCTTTCCTTCCTTTCTTCCAAACAGGCACGTGCAATCGTCTAGCTACGCAAGCATCGCCTCCTAAATCTCGGTCTTGCGGTCGGTGGGGAGAATCTGGATGAAGAGGTCAACGCCAGCCGCCTTGATGGCGTCGAAATCGGCGAGGTCCCGATCGTCCACATAGACGTGAGACTCGTGGTAGACGGTCTTCTTGCCGTCAGCGTGCATGTTGCCAACGTTCACGCTCTTGATGGGCACGCCCCCCTCGACGAGCTTGCGAACGGCCGCGGGGTCATGGGCCACGAGCAGGATCGACTTCTTCGGGGTCTTACGAGAGAAGACGTCAATGGTGTGATCGAGCGTGAAGAACTTGATGTCGCAACCTGCGGACTCCGCCGTCATCTTCATGAGCTGCTGCTGGACCTTGTCCTCGGCCGCCGCGTCATCAGCGACAATGACGAGATTGGCACCGGTGGCGCCCACCCAGGCGTTTCCCACCTGGCCGTGGACGAGACGGTTATCGATGCGCGTCCAAACGATTCCTGCTTCTGCCATGATGCTCTCCGTTCTCCCTGGTTAGTTCACCGGGTGCTTTCGCACCCCTCACAGGGCAATATATGCCCAGCGGGACCCTCGTCCTCGCACGTCACACGACTATCGAGAACGAGGTTGATGACGATGCTTCCCACAATCAGCACGGCGCCTATGAAGGCGAAGCGCCCGAAGGATTCGCCAAAGGCGAGAAACGCCCAGGTCGGCGCGAGAATGACCTCGCTCATGCAGATCATGTTCGCGCTGAACGCAGGAACACGGCGAATGCCGCGGGCGTAGAAGATGCTCGAGACTCCAGAGCACACGATGCCCTGGCAAAGCATGAGCGCCCAGTTCATAAGAGAGACGGTGGAACCTCGGGCGCGACGACAAGGAAGCCGAGCGAGGGCACGGCAAACCCCACGAGCGAAGAGGGCATGGGAAGGGCGCCTGGCTTGGCGTTCATGAAGAACACGAGACCAAAGAATGCGCCCGAGGCGATCGAGAGGAGATTGCCCAGCATTCCCTCGGCCGTAAGCTCATCAAAGAAGAACAGCAGCATGCCGGCAAACGCCGTCGCCACAACGCCGATCTTCGAGGCGTGGGGGAGGTGACGGCGCTCAATCGACTCGTAGATGATGACGAAGATCGTCGAGCTGTACTGCAGGACAATCGCATTGCCCACGGAGGTGAGCTTGTTTGCGAACACAAACGTTAAGCTCATCACGCAGTTCGCAAGGCCAACGAGCACAGCGCGCTTGGTGAACCTGAGAGTGGGACGTACGACAACGAGGAGAAAGAGCAGGCCGGACAGCGAGGCCACGGCAGAAGTGAGCCATGCGGAGCAAGCGTTAGACCTCGTGAAGAGTCCGACGAAGCTCCAGCACAGAGCCGTAAGAAAGAGGTCGGCGCAGCCACCCGTCCTGTCTTCTGCCGTCACGTTCGTCATCTTCACCTCGCCCCGTGCCTGTCCGCGTCCTTCATTGCTTCGCCCTGGCTCCAAACGCGCCGCGCACCGCTTTTGACGCATCCTCACCTAGCTCCGACTGCCATCCAAGTGTCGCTTCGGCCTGTTACCAAGTGTCGTCTTCGCTTGTTACCATTCGCGAAACGTCATATATCGTTAAACGACAGCTTCACCATAGACGCCCCGGGGCCATGTGACCAGCCAACCGGGGTGAACGGTATGAGACAACCGGCAAACGTTATATATCGTTATATTCGTTATCGATAACGCTGGGTGGAGAAAAGCCCTGGACGTCGCGATGCCCAGGGTTTCTGCGCGGCTTTCAAGCTCGCTGTTAGACGGCTAGTTTCGGAGGCGGAGTCGCTAGAACGCGAAGGTGTAACGGGATCCCACGACGCGCTGAACACCCATGTAGAGCGGCTTCTCGTCCTGATCGTTATATTGCGCCGTGAACACGAAGAGTGGCTCGCCGGCGGAAACGTTCAGCACATCCGCGAGCACAACGTCGGCACGAGTGGAACTGATTCGACACTCGCCCACCATGTGGGGAACTTTGCCGGCCTTCTCCTCAATCAACTTGTACAGCGAAATGCCGCCGAGCTTCGCATCTACGAGGAACTCGAACCCCGCCCTCGGAAACACGTTCGTCTCGATCATGATGGGCGTCGAGTCCGCAAGGCAGACTCGCGTGAAAGAGATGACCTCGTCACCCTCGGAAAGGCCGAGGAATGCGCACTCATCCGGAGCCGCCTCGCGAACGCAGTGCTCCGTCTCGATTGAACCGGGAGCGTAGCCGCTGTTGCGACAGGCCTCGCTAAAGCTCTGGGCCTCGAGGCCCGTCCTGCGCTGCACCATCATGAGATCGCGCGAGCTCTTGACGAACGTTCCGCGCCCTTGCTGCTTCACGAGGTATCCGGCCTCAACGAGTTCGCTCACGGCACGCCTCACGGTGATGCGGCTCACGCCGTACTGCTCACCAAGCTCAGCCTCGGTGGGGATCTTGTCGCCGACCTTATACTTACCGGAATCGATGGCGTACTTGATATTGCCAACAACTTGCAGGTACAGGGGCATAAGCGACGATGTCATCACTTGCTTTGTCATATGTCCCGCACCTCCCGGGTCGCCTGATTGTCATGCCGCCCACGCAGCAATGAAATGTTCGGCACGCTGCCGGGGCACCGCCACGCCCCCAACGAGACGCTGGTCCAACGGCATGCATTCGTCCTTTTATAGTAACGCCTAACCAGCCAGAACACTTTTCGGACAATAACATCGCTAGTCTTGCACCGCTCGCCGAGAAGAAGCGACGTGCCAGCTTTAATACGTATTGTAACGTTATAAGGTGGCTGTATTCACGTGTCTCTTCGTCGATTGGAGTGCTCCATGACCAAACGCTATACGCTCGATGACTTCGCCCGACTCTTCGACCACACGAACCTCCAGCCGGACGCCACCGACGCCGACATGCGCAAACTCTGCGACGAGGCGCTCGAAAATCACTTCTGCATGGTCGCCATCAACTCTGGCCAGAGCGCTCGCTGCCACGCCATGCTCGAAGGCACCGACATCCACGTTGGCGCCGCGATTGGCTTTCCTCTCGGCCAGACTTCCATTGCCTGCAAGACCTTCGAGACCAAAGATGCCCTCGCCGCCGGCGCGGACGAGATCGACTACGTTGTTAATCTCACCGAAGTCAAGGAGAGTAACTGGACTTACGTGACCGAGGAGATGCGCTCGATCGTCGACGTCTGCCGCGAGGAGACCGATCGCCGCGGCGTCCTCGTCCCCTCGAAGGTCATCTTCGAGAACTGCCTGCTCACGCGAGACGAGAAGCTCAAGCTCTGCGAGATTGCACGCGAGGTCGAGCCCACGTTCGTCAAGACAAGCACGGGCTTTTCCACCGGCGGCGCCACCGTCGATGACGTGCGTCTCATGCGCGAGAATGTCGGCCCCAACGTCAAGGTAAAGGCCGCCGGCAAGATCCGCGATGCCGAGACGATGCTCGCCATGGTCGCCGCCGGAGCCGAGCGCATCGGTGCCCGCGCCAGCGTAGCTATCATGGACGAGCTCCGCCAGCGCTTCGCCGCCGAAGGCCTCGACTACCTCGAAATCTAGCGCGTCGCGGCCCGCGCGGGGCCGCGACCGCCGCCTGCCGCCAGCCGCCAGCAACCCACACCGGCCTGCCGCCAGCAACCCGCGCCGGCCCGCCCGGGCCCGCCCACACATGCCGAGACATACACTTTCTCGAGCTATGGCGCCGATTCGGCTCCGACATCTCGAGGAAGTGCGTGTCTCGCCAACCACCTTCGCCGCAACGCACTTTCAACGTGCCGCTCGCGGAATCCGATACGCATCCATCAGCCTCTTGAAGCGCCCCTCGTCCATCACGTCCTCGTAGCGCAGGCGCATCACCTCGACTCCGTGCGACGTGAGCAGCGCTTCGCGCTGGCGCTCGTCGAGCAGGACTCTGAGCGGAGTCCTTCCGACAAGCATCTCGGGGTCCTCGTACTTGCACTTACCATCGAGCTCAACAACGACCAGCCTCTTGCCGCATCGGATAAGCATGTCAGCACGATACGTGTGCCCGGGCTCGAGCGGATTGGGAAACTCAACCTGTAGTTCCGGCTCCTTGTAGCCAAGCTCAATCATGCGCGCGCGAACCATAGACTCTCCGCCACTCTCCGCACGGCCATCCATACACGCGAGGACGCGACGAGCGTTTCTGATTCCCCTCGCTCGATCGGAACCAGCAACAAGCTCCGCAAACTCGCCCACCTCCATCAGCCTCATGTGGAGGGCCGAGTCCGCCATTGCCAGCGACTCGTCAAACGGCAAGCAGCGGACGCAGTCGAATACCGTTTGCGCTGGCGAAGCAACAAGCAGGCCCGAAGCTCGCCAGACGGTATCGGAACCCAAACGTGGCAACATGCGGATGCCATTTCGCTCGCCGCAATGCGCCTCCGAAGGTGCCGCAATCTCGATTGGCAGCCCTTCGAAATCATGGCGCGCGTACGTCATGGATAGACCCAGCGCCATGGCAGCCGTCATCCTGCAGAAAACCCAATCCGGATGCTCGCGCGCGAGCGCACGAGCGACATGAAGGTGCCTTTCAATCGGACTCAAGTCCGTCCAGTAAGACGTGCGGGCATAGAGGCCTCGCCGCACCCGAATAACGCCGCCATTCTTGGTCCTCACGCCAAGAGCCGACGCGAGCCACGGGGCATCCCCGGCAAGGCAACGCCCGTCTCGCTCCGCAAGCTCAAACAAACCGTTGAGCCTTTCACTGACACACCGCTTTTCCCGAGTGCTACTCCCCATGGACGCCCCCTCCGCACCGTATGGGCAAGAGCATGGATGGAAGAATCACGGCAAGCTCGAGAAAGTGAAAAAAGGCCCGCGCGTTCAAACGCGAATCAGACAGCAACCCAACACGTTTTGGCGATTTTGCGCCAATCGAATTCAAACAAGAAGATGCGCGTCACGTTTAGCTGCGACGACGTTGGGACGTCCGATATTGAAACTGGCCGGCAGCACCAGCGAAATTCATTAGTGTCCGCCTGGCTGCACGCTGGCAAACGAGAAGCCCCTCGAGACATGCAAGTATTCGAGTTATTGAGGGCGAATCGGCCCCACATCTCGAAAAAGTGCATGTCTCGGCGAAAGAACGAGAGGGGCGGACGCGTTGGGGGCGGGCGCGTTGGGGACGGCCGCGCGGCGGCCGCGGCGGCGAAAGTGCTGCTAGTAGCCCATGGCCTGCAGCACGAACATCACGACGGTGAGAATCGCGACGACAACCACGATGAACCAGGTCAGCGTGGTCCAGAGACGGCTGTTGGCGTAGGCGCCCATGACGTGACGGTCGTCGGCAATGCGCACCATGAAGACGAGAAGGACCGGCAGCAGCACGCCGTTGATGACCTGCGCAATCATCATGATGCCGAAGAGGTCCACGTTGGGCATGACGACAACAATCGCGGAGAGCAGCGTAATCGCCGTGACCATGCCGCGATACGCCGGGGCCTCGGCCCAGCTCTTGTCCTGACCGCGCTCCCAGCCAAAGGCCTCGCACACGGCGCTCGAGGTGATGCCCGGCAGCACGCACGCGGCAAGGAAGCTCGCACCCACGAGACCCACGCCAAACAGGACCTCGGCATACGGGCCGGCAAGCGGCGCCAGCGCGCGGGCAGCGGCCTCGGCCGAGTTGACCTCGATTCCCGCCGGGTGCAGCACGCTACCCGTGCAGACCACGATGAAGAAAGCGATGAGCTGCGCCACCACGGCACCGCTCACGGTATCGATACGCTGATAGGGCAGGTCATCGGCGTCGCAGTTCTTCTCCACGACGTTGCCTTGGCCCATGAAGATCATGTACGGCGAGATGGTGGTGCCGATGTTGGCCACCAGCAGGCTCACGTATGCGGGCGTCACGTTGACCTGCGGCAGAAACGTGGAGTGGAGCACCACGCCCCAATCCGGCCCCACCATGAAGCTCGCCGCGACGTACGTCACGAACACGCAGCCAATAGCGAGGAGAATCTTCTCGATGCGCTTGTAGGACCCGCTCATGCCCAAGAGCCACACGGCGATGGCGGCAATGGGCACGCTCACGATGGGCGGAACGCCAAACAGCTGCATACCTGAGGCAATGCCCGCGAACTCAGACAGCGTAACCGCCGTATTGGAGATGATGAGCGCCAGCATCGCGAACGCAGAAAGGCGCACGCCATACTGCTCACGAATGAGCGCCGCAAAGCCCTTGCCCGTGACGCAGCCCATGCGCGCGGCGGTCTCCTGCACGACGATGAGCAGGAAGCACATCACCGGGATACTCCACAGCTGCTCATAGCCAAAGACGGCACCGGCGTTCGAGAAGGTCGCCACACCGCCGGCGTCCATGCCGGCGAGGGCGGTCAAGAGGCCCGGCCCCATCGCGCCGAGAACGAGCGCCGCTTTAAGCGGCTTGCGGATGGGCGAGGTGGTGGAGGTGTCGGCGCCTACGGCTCGAACACCTCGAAGGTTGCGCCACGCTTTGAAGGACCTCACGCGGCCTCTCCCCCTATGCAGTCACGTTGGTTCGCCATGCGCGCTATCCCATGATGGGCGTGGTCAGCAGGAAGGCAACCACAACGAATACGACGAGGGCGATCGTCAAAGCGGCAATCTGGAGAGCCAGGCCACTCGTATCCGCGCCATTGGCATCGCGCTGACGGAGGAACTTGAGGTACGCGGGCGCCGTGGCGAAACTCAGCACAATCACGGCCGCAGCCGCCTCGAAGCCGCGAAGCAGCTCAAACACAACGGCACCAAGACCCTCGCTCGCGGTCGAGAGAACGCCGTTCACGCCCACGATGACGAGAAGAACGATGGCGGCCCAAACCACACCGATCGCGAGACCCTTGACGGCAAAGCCGCCGATGGACGGCGCGTCCTCGTCATCCTCGTCATACTCGATGAAGAAGCCGGTCACGTAGCGAATCATCTCGCTAGCCGCAACAAGCGCGACGGGCGCACCCACAGAGACGGCAATGCCAATCTCCGGGCCGAGAAGGAGCGCGAGCGCAAGACCGGCAATCGCCCAGAAGAAGAACCACATCTGGTTGCGGAGGAAGCGCAGGAACTCGCCCGAACTCTCGCCGGAATCAGAGGTGTTGGTCGAGCCACCCGCAATGCGCAGGTCCTCCTCGTGCTCTTCCTCAAGAACGTCGAGCGCGTCATCGACCGTGACGATGCCGAGAATCTTACCGCTGTTCTCATCGACGACGGGCATAGCAAGCAGGTTGTACTTGGCGATGTCCTCGGCGACGTCCTCCTGGTCGTCATCCGGCCTGGCGGTAAGAACCGCGTCATCGCTGGCAAGCTTGCCAATGGTGTCCTCGGGCTGCGAGACGAACAGGCGGCGCACGGGGACGACCCCGGCGAGCTTTTCCTCGTCATCGGTCACGTAGATGTAGTTGACGGGCTCGAAGTCCTCCGGGAGCGCACGCATGCGGTCGACGACCTCGGCGACGGTGGTGTCGCGCGGCAAGGCAACGAACTCCGAGGTCATGATTCGACCCGCAGTGTCGTCCTTATAGCCCAGCAGCTGTCGAATAGCGCGCTGCTCCTTGATGCCCATGAGGCGCAGGAGCTTCTCGGCGCGCTCATAGTCGAGCTCTCCCACGAGCTCGGCGGCGTCGTCTGGGTCCATCTCGGACAGCATGCGCGACGCGTCGGCGTCTTCCATGTTGTCCATGATCCTCGCGGCCATCTCGTCGTCATCGAGCTCCGCGATTGCCTCGGCGGCTTGGGCGTCATCCAGCTGGGCAAAGACCTGACCACGCAGGCGCGGGTCAAGCTGCTCGATGATGTCCGCGACGTCAGCGGGGTGCAGGTCATCGAGCGTCTGGTGCGAGACGGAGAGCTTCACGCTCGAAAGGTCTCGATCGATGAGATCCATGTAGTTCCACGCGATGATCTTCTCGGGAATCTCATCACCAAAAGCGTGGGCAGCACGAACGGCCAGGCGCTCGAGGGCGGGAGACAGTGCGCGGAGAATGCCACGAGCGCCCACCTCGGCACCAAGGAGGCGCAGCTGGCTCTGGCTCGTGTCGGAGAGCTTGAGGTCGTTCACGCGGACGACTCGCATGCCGCGCGTGTCGACGATCTGTTTGTTGAGGAGGTCGCGCGCGATGAGGACCTCGTCCGGCTGCAGGTAGGAGAAGCGGATATCCGTCGCCGGAACCGCGAGCCTAACCTCGCCGTCATCGAAGGAGTCGACGTACTTGCGCCACGAAATCATGAACGGCGTCTTGCCGGGGCCGCGGAATGCGAGCGAAGTAACGCGGGGAAAGACCTCGCGCGTGGCGATGCCGAGGTCATTGACGACGCCGATCTTCTCGCCGTTGGCGTCAAGAACTGGATTTCCCAGAAGCTGGGACAGATAAATCATTTGTGCTCCTTCGCGCTTGCGACCAAAGCGATCGCAACCTTAGCCACCCGCGCGAGACGCTCTCAGGCGACGGCGCCGAGGCTCGGACACCCCATGCGGCGCGTCCGTTTGAAGCACGTCACACGGGGTCATCGACTCACAGGTCGAGGTTTCATCAATGACCCTTCTCTTTGGATAGAGGCACGGCGAACATGCCGCACCACCGCCGAAACTAAGCCGGCGGCGCCGGGCCATCGAGGCCCTAGCGCCGCCAATTGTACACGCAAAACGTCAGCTGAGGGTAAGGGGCGACTACCTTGCCCAAAAAAGCTGCTGCCAGGCACGCCCGCGAGCGGCTCGTTCCCAAGCGGGCACGCCCTCGAGTGGCTCATTCCCAGTCAGGCACGCCCGCAAGTGGCTCCGTTCGCGCGCCGCACGCATCCGCCCGGCGCGCCCAAGCCACCCGAGCGCCGGTGGCTCCTAGTCCTCGCCCGAGCCGTCTCCGCTTGCCGCCGCGGTGGTGGCGGCAGTCGTCGCATCGTCGTCATCGCCCTTGATCTCCGTGGGCCAGACGCAACCCTCCGGCATCGTCGCGTTACCGGACGCGATGTCCTCGGGAATGGAGCTGTCGCTCTTCATGAGCTCCGTCACGGTGACGAACTCATAGCCCTCCCCTTGGAGGGTCTCGATGATGGTCGGGAGCGCCTCGACGTCCTGGTCGCGGTTGCCGCCGCCATCATGCATGAGAATGATGCTTCCCGAGGTAATGCCCTTGAGGGAGTTCTGGACGATCGCATCCGCACCGGGACGCTTCCAGTCAAGCGAGTCCTGGTTCCACAGCACGCTCACGCTGGCGAGACCACCCGAGTTGAGCCAGGCATTCTCGTTGAAGTCGCCATAAGGCGGACGGAACGCCGTGGTATCGGTACCAGCGTTGTCCTTAATATCCTGGAAGGCGCTTGAGAACTCGTTCTGCAACGCCGAGGCATCGAGCTTGGTGAGCTGTGCGTGCTGGTAGGTGTGGCTCTGGATCTCACTGCCCTGGTCGATGACCTTCTTGGCGATATCCGGATACGCCTCGATGTTCTGGCCAAGGTTATAGAACGTGGCGTGAATGTTGTACTTGTCAAGAATATCGAGGTAAGCCTCGGTGTATTTCTCCGCGGGACCATCGTCGAAGGTGAGGGCGACGAGCTTCTTGCCGTCATCGGGCGCAATCTGGTGCACGGTGATGACGGCGTTCTGGGTCTCCTCAAGCGTGTCGCCACGGGCCGTCTCGCCCGAGCGCTTACCGGTACGCATCTCGTACGAGCCGGGCTTCGGCCACTGGGAGACATAGGTGATGTTGCCCCAGGCGTCGCCGCCCATCTCGAGCTTCGGGCTCTCCTGCATCACCTGGACGTCGTAGTCCTCCATGCGGTCCCCGCCGTCGGTGATCTCAAGCTCGTCGCCGCCGGTCACGCGGTACGCCGCGGCGTCTTCGGAAGAGAGCTCGTTGCCCCCGAGGGTCGCCGTGAAGGCATAGCCGGCGCCGTCCTCCAGGTTCTTGCCAGAGACCGAGACGAGGTTGCCCGCCTTGGGCGAGAGCTCGGCAGCGGAGATGACCTGCTCGCACGTACTGTTCACGCGGACGCTAAAGTCCTCGCCATTGAGCTTGATGTCGACCTTGCGATTCGACCACAAAAGAATGCCGACAATCGCGCAGATGGCAACGCACGCAATGCCAATGATCGCGGGGCGGGCACCGGCGAAGTCAACGCGGCGCGCGCCGCTGGCGGGCATACCACCGCGGCTATGGGCGCTAAACGCGCTGGTAGTAAGTCTGGGCATCCCAATCTTGGGTGCGCCGCCGCGGCCGTTCGCGGACCGGCGGCCTGCCTGGCCACGGCCACGCGAGCTCGAGCGCCCGCCCGCCGGCGTGGAATAGCGGTTGCCAGCGCCCTGACGCGCATACGAGCCAGACGCACGACGACGATCCCCGCCACCCAGCTGCGGGGCATCCTGATAGCGGCCAGGCTGACGAGACGCCGCAGGTCGCCCGTCTCGAGACGCGCTCCGCTTACGAGAAGAACCGCCCGTACGCGGAGAGGTCACACCAGATGAGTACCCTCCGGCACGGCGGTCGCGGGCATACGCATCTCCACGAGGGGCGCGCGGATCGCTGGCGTAGCCACGAGCGCCAGCACCAGCCCCGTAGCTCCCCGTCCTGCCATAGGCATCAGAGGAAGGCCTCTGGCTGCGGTAGTCACCGGCAGGACGCTGGCCACGGTAGCCTTCACCACCGGCGCGCTGATACGAGTCATAGCCCCCGGCGCGCGAGTCGCGAGCGCGACGACGGTCGTCGCCGCGGCGCTGATCGCCGTAGGGATTCTGGTCATAGGACATGTCGTTTCCGTTCGTTCGGGAATGCGGGCACGCCGTTACTTGCTCGCGTCCTTGAACTCGCGCAGAAAGCCGGAAAACATGCCCTTGGTCTTGCCAAGCTGCTCCCCAACGACGCGAGCAGCCTTCTGACCATTATCGGACGTGGGCGTGGCGTGCGCTACCCTATTTCCGGCGGCTGCCGAAGCATCTCCTGCAGCCGTGTTTGCCGCAGCCTTGCCGGTCCGTGCCGCGCCGTCCGCACCGGAAGCCTCCTGGAAGTCCTCCACCGCATGTTGAACGCCAACCTTGGCCTTGCCAATCACCCTGCCAAGCCCATGGCTTCCCTTGTCGACGGCGACCGAGGCAGCGGCTCCGGCCTTGGAAGCAGCCTGCTTCGCACCTTCCTTGGCGGCAGCATAGCCCTCGCCCGCCTTACCGGCGAGGCCACCGGAAAGCTCGATTTTCGCAGCCTGGTCCTTCACGATCATGCGCCCGCGGTCATAGCGGACGACCCACGCCGCCGGGATGTCAAAGGTGCCCACGAGCGAAGAGGCCGCGGAGCCTTCCTGGGCGCAGAAGCAATCGACCTCGCCCGTCTCCACGTCGACGCTGGCGTCCATGACATAGCCGAGGAACTTTCCGGACTCGCAGTAGACGTCCGCACCACCCCAGATGATGCAATGGTCGAGGTCGAGGCTCAGGCGCTTGCAGGCGTCCTTGTCGAAATCATCCTTCTCGCCACGGCAGATGACGCCCGCGTCAACGAACTTGAGCGCGTCAAGCGGAATGAAGCGGTCGTCCTGCTTGACCATGCCCGCGATGTCCGGGCGCTTGAGCATCACGCCGACAACGACGCGGCTATCCGCGGAGAAGACGAGGTTGTGCACCTTGCCGATCTTCTTGGGATCAGCTGGCTGATCGTTCTTCTTCTGCTTCTTGGTCTGCTTTCCGCGCACGTAGACGCGTGAGCCAACGAGCTTGGCCATCATCTGCTTTGCCATCAATACCCCCGGCTATCTATGGGCGCGCCTGAGCCCAAGCACGCGACGGGGCGCCCGCGGTTGACCGCCGGCGCCCCGTGTCTTCTTACTTCTATGACCGAGACCTACTCCTCGGTGCCCTCAGCATCCTCGGCGGCGTCCTCGACGCGGACGTCCGCGGCCTCGGCAGCGGGAGCCTGAGGAACGGCGGCGCCAACCTTCTCGGCGACATCAGAGACGGCGGCGGTCACGTTGTCAGCGGCGACGGCGACGTTGTCAGAGATGGTGTTGCGGAGCTGATCCATGCGCTCGCGGGCAAGATCGATCTTGGCACGGAGCTCGTCAGTCGTGGCATCGACGGACGGACGGATGTTGTTCAGGCGATCGGCGACGGCGTTGCCGCCCTTCTCGTAAGCGTCAGCGGCGGCGTCCCACGCGTCATTCATGGCATCCGCAGCCATGGCGCGGCTCTCTGCGCCGGAGCGCGGAGCCAGCATCATGCCGGCAGCGGCACCCACCGCAGCACCAAAGACGCTGCCAAGGACAAATCCAACTGCACCCTTGCTCATTGTTGCCTCCTTAGGCGCTCCGCACACGCGGACGCACGGCTATTCGGTCGTTGTAGGCGATTATACCCACGCAGGCGGTTATGCTTCCTCGTTCTCGGTAGACGCGGTATCAGCACAATCGCCCTCTTGATCGGCAACGCCCTCGGGCTCAGCGGCCTCCTTGGCGGCAGCGTCCTCCGCGGCCTCGCGGCTGGCAATCTCCTCAGCGTGCTCCACGAGCTCACGAATGCCGGAGACGATGGCCTCAACGTCAGGCTTGGGGTCAACCGCGCCCGCATAGGCCCACTGCAAGATCCACGCCGCACTCGAAAGAGCAGAGGCAACGAGGACGTCATCCGGACAGGAAAGCTGCACGTCATAGGTGCGAGGCTCGCCCGTGACCTCCCAGGTGCGGCCGCACGAGATGTCGCCGGCGAGGCCGGTGCGAGCGATGAGCTCGATAGTCACGTGCTCAAGCAGGTGGGCGACCTCGGTGGCACCCATGGCCTCCTTGAAGGTCTCTCCCGCATCACCAAGGCATGCGTGATTGATGATCTCCGGCAGGAGGTTATAGACGTGGGTGGTGCCGATCAGGTCCTCGTCCGTGGTGAGCGGGCCACCGTTGGCGATGCGCACGCGGGCCGTGAAGTGCTGCGGCGAAACCGCAACGCGCTTGATTTCGATGAGCTGAGCCATGCTTTGGTTCCCTCCGTTGTCGCGCCCCTGCGGCGCGCCCATGCTGCAATGGTAGCCGATAAAAAGACATCCGCCCGACGGCGTCAGGCGGATGGCACGGATTAATGACTCTTATGTGGCCGTCGGGCAGAAAGAGCCCCGACGCCATCTCCCCTACAGGAAACGATAGCTGACGGTGCGAACGCCCCAGTTATCCGTGGAGGTTGCGCCAAAAGCGCGCCAAACGCCACCTGCGAGGTCAAGATCACGACCGAGAGGAGCGAAGCCGCCCGTATCGGTGACCTTGGCGGTAACGGTCATGCCGTTGTAATAAATCTCGACCGTGCGGCCGAGAAGATCGGAGCGACTGGAGGGAACGGCAACGGTCATGCTGTTCTCGGTAAGCTTGGTGCCGGAAGCCGTGGCGTCATAGCCGTCGTTGCAGGCGAGCGTGTATGCAGAAGCGGTGCCCTGCTGCCAGCCTTCGTCGCGGGTGACGACGACGTTATCGCCGTCCATGGCGACGCCGGCGGAGACAGAACCGGCCTCAGAGGGACCAATGGTCTTGACCACATAGCCGGTACGAGTGGAAGAGCTGGTGAGATCAGTGGTGGTGGCGGGGGTCTCCGCCTCAGCGAACTTGCCCGCGGCATCGCTGGAGAGCTGCGCCGTCGAGGACAGGTCGCCAACTCCGATAGCCGCCACGTCATCAGCGCCAATCGCCGCGCGGGCGGGACCAACGTGAGTGACGGCAAAGACGACGGCCACCATGATTGCAACGCCCAACGTCACCGTGAGCGGCACAACCCTAAAGCGCCTCGTCTTATTCACGCGTTTTGCCAAGCGCGTCCTCCGCCTCGGGGGAGCTCGAAAGAACAGCATCCCTGCGTATGATCGAGGCGTGGTCGTGTTTGGTGTTCAATACCCCGATGCTGCAGCATCCGGCTGCAAGCTTTGATGCCCACGTGCGGCATCAGAAGGCTATTTTATCTTAAATATGCAAGGTGCCGCCCGCCCGCTGGCGAACGGCACCCGTTTTATGAAGCGTTAATGAAGAATCCCCATAAATTCGCAGGTCACAGACGTATGCGTTTGCTTGCCGATTCTATGCATCCGCGAACGGCTAGTCCTCCTCCGCGTCTTCCTCATCGTCCTCGGCAGGGGTCTCCGGCGCGGTCACGCGGAGAAGCGCGATGCGGCGGCCGCGCAGGGACTGGACGCGGAAGGTATAGCCATCGACGGTGAAGACCTCACCGGGGCTGGGCACGGAATCCGCAAGGTCGAGCACGAAGCCGGCAACGGTCTCGAACTCGTCCGAGTCAGGGATGGGCCAGCCCAGGTCGCGCGCGTCATCAATCGAGAAGCGACCGTCAACCAGCCACTCTCGCTCGGACAGGCGCGTGAGGTACTTGTTGTCCGGGTCGAACTCGTCCTCGATCTCGCCCACGACCTCCTCGACGATGTCCTCGATCGTGATGACGCCGGCGGTTCCGCCGTACTCGTCCACGACGATGGCCATCTGGTCATGGCTGCTCTGCATCTCCGAGAGAAGCGGGATGATGTCCTTCGTGTCCGGCACGAAGATCGGGGCACGGACGTAGGCACCCACGGCACGGTCCGCCTCGTCCTTGTCGACGATGGGCGCGAGAAGGTCCTTGATGTGGGCGATGCCCACGATACGGTCGACATCCTCATGGTAGACGGGGATGCGGGAATAGCCGGTGCGGCGCATAAGTCTGAGGACGTCAGACAGGGTCTCGGTGTCCTCGACGGCAGTGAGATCAACGCGCGGGACCATGACCTCGCGGGCGATTGTGTCGCCAAGGTCGAAGATCTCGTGGATCATCGACTTCTCTTTGTCAGAGAGATCGTCGGCGTCGGTCACCATATAGCGAATCTCCTCTTCGGAGACATCCTGTCGGTCGTCCGCAGACTTGATGCCCAAGATCTTGGAGAGGCCGTCCGAGGATTTAGCCGTGAGCCACACGAGGGGTGCGACCACCCTGGAGAACGTGCGCAGGAAGGGCGCGACGCTCTTCGAGACTTCCTCCGCGTTCGCAAGCGCAATGCGCTTGGGAACGAGCTCGCCCATCACGACGGAGACATAGGAGACGATCACCGTGATGACGATCGGCGCGATGGCCTGCGTGGGGGCAGCGGGCGCGCCGAGGGAGATGACCCACGATGCCAGCGGATCTGACAGCGTGGTGGAAGCGACCATCGCGGAGAAGAATCCCACGAGCGTGATGGCGACCTGGATCGCCGCGAGGAACTGGCTGGAATCGCCCGAGAGCTCGAGCGCCACCTTCGCCTTACGGTCCCCCTCGTCAGCGTCATGCTCCAGCACGGCACGCTTCGCGGCGACGAGCGCCGCCTCTGACATTGAGAAATAACCGTTTGCGAGCGTGAGAAGCAGCGTGAGAATGATGCTGAGTGCTACGCCCATGATCCCACCTCCCTCAAGCTGGAGGTTTGGCAGGAAAGGGAGCTGCTACTGTGGCAGTCTCCGGTATCGCTCTTGGCGTTCATGGGCTCCTCGCTCTTAATTCGCCGGACGCCTCCGGCAGGTGCCGGGTCCGTCCCGGCACTTATACCAGCAACGGCCGGCACAGTCCTTTTAGTATACCCAGCTTGGATGCTTATGCTTGGAGCATGGCCGATCCCTAACAAAAGGCGAGGCCGCGACCCCCGCTGCGGCGGACAACGTGCAGCCAGCGCATCGCATCTGCAAACAAAAGGCGAGGCCGCAACCCCCGTTACGACCTCGCCTTACACGGTGCCCCCTGGAAGCTAGAGACTACCTACCAACGTTGCGGCGGTTCTGCCACTCCTCCGCAAGCTTTGCCTGGACGTCATACGGAACCTGCTCGTAGCCATCGATCTCGAGCGCGAACTCACCCGTGCCGCGGGAGAGCGAGCGCAGGCGCGTGGCGTAATCGACGACCTCCGCGTACGGGACGCGAGCCTGGATGACAGTGGTGCCACGCTCGCCGGCCTCCATACCCTCGACGCGACCGCGAGACGCCGAAACGTCACCCATGATGGAGCCCGCGTAGTCCTCCGGAACGGTCACCATGAGCTTGGCCATGGGCTCGAGCACGACAGGCTCCGCCTGCTCCGCGGCCTTCAGGAAGCCAAGACGGGCGGCGGACTTGAAAGCCATCTCGTTCGAGTCAACGGAGTGATAGCTGCCGTCATAGCAAGCTACGCGCACGTCGATCATCGGGTAGCCGGCGACGACGCCCTCGCGCATGGTCTCCTGGACTCCCTTGTCGACCGCAGGGATGAGGCCCTTGGGGATGCGGCCGCCGACGACCTCGTCAACGAACTCGTAGCCCGCGCCCGGGTTGGGCTCGAGGCGCAGCCAGCAATCACCGTACTGACCGGCGCCACCAGTCTGCTTCTTGTGGCGACCCTGGGCGCTCGCGGTGCGGCGGATGGTCTCGCGATAGGGCACGCGCATCGGCACGATGTGGGCCGTGACGCCCGCGCGGGCGGCCATGCGATCGAGCAGGACTGAGACCTGGGCCTCTCCGATGGCGGAGATGACAGTCTGGCCGGTGTCCTCGTTGCGGGAGACGGACATCGTCGGGTCTGCGTCGCAGCTCTTCTCGAGGAAGCTATAGAGCTTGTCCTCCGTGCCGCGCTTGTCCGGCTCGATGGCGACCCGGTAGAGGGAGTTGGGGAAGCGGAAGGCCGCAGCCTCGACCTTGCCCGTGACGGAGAGGGTGTCACCGGCCATGGCGGCAATCTTCGGCACGACGACGATGTCGCCGGCGGCAGCGGACGGAACCTCGGACATGTCGCGGCCAACCATGCGATAGATATGGGCCAGACGCTCGGGCTTGCGGGTGCGGGCGCAGATGAGCTCGAGGCCCGGCTTGACCGTGCCGGCGAGCACCTTCGCCAGGGCAAGGCGACCGTTCTGCGGGTCATTCAGGACCTTGAAGACGAAGGCGACCGGACGGTCATCGCCCTCGTCGATGTCGAGATAATCGCCGTTCACCAGGGGCACGGAGCCGAAGTCGCTCGCGCTCGGGAAGTAGGTCGCGATGTCATCCATCAGACTCGTGACGCCCTCCTCGGCGGTGCAAGAGCCGGCGAAGACGGGCACGAAGATGCGCTCCGCAATGGCCTTGGCGAGCAGGCCCTCGAGCTCCTCCTGGGTAAGCTGACCGTCACCCTCGAGGTACTTGAGCATGAGCTCGTCATCCGCCTCGACGACAAGCTCGCACAGGTGGGCGCGAGCCTCCTCGGCGGCGTCCGCGTACTCCGCGGGGATGTCGCACTCGGCGGGCTTGCCCGCGCCATCAAGATGACGAGCCTTCATGCGGATGACATCGATGATGCCCTTGAAGTCCTCACCAACACCCCACGGCAGCGTGACGGCGCCGAGGCGCTGGCCGAAGCGCTCCTGGAGCGCGGCAAGCGTGGCGTCATACTTGGCCTCGGAGCGGTCGATGCGGTTGACGAAGACGGCGCGGGCGAGGGAGAGGTCCTCGGCGGCATACCACAGGCGGGTGGTAACGGCACCCGGGTCTCCCGCGGCGTCAACGACGAAGATGGCCGTCTCGACGGCGGACATGGCAGCGTACGCGTCACCGATGAAGTCCGGATAGCAGGGGGCGTCAATGACGTTCAGGCGCGCGCCGCCCCAAGAGACGGGCGCCATGGCGAGCTTGATCGAGAAGGAGCGCTTCTCTTCCTCAGGGTCGTAGTCGAGCGTGGGCTTGGTGCCCTTGTGGCCACCCAGGCGACTGGTAACGCCCGAGAGATGAAGCATGGCCTCCGCGAGCATGGTCTTGCCCACGCCGCCTTGGCCCACGAGGGCAACGTTCCTGATCTTCTCGCTCATGATGACTCCCTCCGTTGAGGTCCACGTGGCCCAACGGAAAGGGAAAATCGCCGCGCGCGACCCACCCAGACCGTTGGCTGGATGGGCGTCGGGGTGCCCATACGCACGCCACGGCATTCGTTGGATTTACCGTACCCAAACATCTGGACAAAAAAGCCCCACCCGCCAGCGTGTCTGGCGAGCGGGGCATGAAGCGTGGCGAATGGCACAAACAACGGCATCCGGCAGAGGAGCACTCCCCAGTGAGTGCCCTACTCCTTGCGAACCGTCGGGTGGGTCAGCCTCACCTCGATGCGGCAGCCGAGGGCGTTGGCGACAGACTCGAGTGTGGCGATGGTTGCATTGCCATTACCCTGCTCGAGCCGGCTCAGACTGGATTGGTGGATGCCGCAGATCTTCGCAACCTCCCCTGCGTGAGGTTCGCCTCGGCGCGAGCCTCAGCAAAGGTTCGCCCGACCCTGTACATCAGCTCATCTTCTTTGTAGCGTTTTTGGCTCATCGGTACTCACCAACCTTTCGTTGGTGCTGAGGACCAGTATGCTTCGGGGCGCGCGAGGCCTTTGGCCGGTGACGCCCCCCCCCCCGCACTTTTTTTTGAATGAGCCTCCAAACCGCACTAACAAGCAGGTCCTTCGCATGTAGACCCGCTCGTTATCCATACGATACGTTACGCAGCGTAACGGCGGTTGTTGACATTTATAAAAGGCGCCCATATGCCGGCCAAACGTTCAATCCAACTCGGAGTCCACCTTCACGACGCGCTCGCCCTCGCCCGTGAGTTCGTACTCGTTTTCGAGCTGACCGCCGTTGCGCAGGTAACGTGCCCGAACCGAAACGAGGTCCTTGTGCTCAAGGGAGTGGATGGAGTTCCTAATCGTCCCCTCGCTGCACGAGAAGTCGCGAGCCAGCCCGTTGATGCTCAGGACATGCGTCCCGTCGCCGTCCGCGATTCGCTTGAGGATCGCAAGCTCGCGCTCATTGAGACGCACTCCCGCGACGGCACTCACCTTGGCCCTCTTTGTCATCTCGTTTCCATCCAATCTCTGCTCGTCGAAAAAGGCCGTCGCCCACATATCCAGGCGACGGCCCACAAGGTCTCTAGTGCTCGCGACGGCGCAGCGCGATGCCCGCGCCAAGTGCGGCGAGAGAGCCGCCTGCGAGAAGGGCCGGGAGTGCCGCGGACGTCGTGTCGCCGGTCTGGGGCAGCTTCTTGTCAGGCGTCTTGTTGCCCGCATCCGGGGTTGTCGGGGCCGCGGGGTTCTTAGTCCACTTGCCGTAAAGCGTCATGGAGCCGGTCAGGGCGTCACCGTCATTCCACTTGGCGGTGCAGGCCTCGTCGGTGTACCAGCCATCGAAGGTGTAGCCGTCGATGGACTCCGGAGCCTTGGCCGTATAGGCGGCTCCAAGCTCGAGGTCAGTATCGGTATCGGGAACCTTGGCGCCCTCGGGAGCATCGCCAACGTACTTGTAGTCGACGCTCACGAGGCCGTGCGCCGCCTTGAGGGCGATGGCGTCCTCTTTGGCGACAAGAGAAGTGCCCGGCTGGACAGCGGCAACGTGTTTGATCTCACCGTGTGCGGACCAACGGGTTGCAGCAGCGTCGCCATACCAGCCGTCGATATCGTGGCCACAGCCGTCGAACTCGGTGAGGGCGTTATTGTGAGTGGCGCCAAAAGTGAGGGTGCCACCCTCCTCGACATACAGGTCATCGCCAGCAAGAGCAGCGTTGTTGTTGTCAATCACAGCAGAGGCAGGAAGCGTGAGGCTCGATCCGCCACGCACTACAACACCGCCACCCATCTGCGCGAGCTTCATCTTGGCAGAGCAGTTCGCCGAAGAAGCGTCGTTGCCGGTAATGGTGAGATTGGCGCCTTTGGCAAACGTCGCCTCCGAACCTGCATCGAGGAAGAGACCCGTAACCTTATTGCCGGTAATGGACACTGTTGAGGCGGCATCGACATTGAGGCTAGCACCCTTCGCCTTGAGGCGCATGCCGGCGCTCCAGTAGCTCGTTCCGCGCGTGCCAGAAATCTGTACATTGGCACCATTCTTGAACTCGCCCTCGCCGGTAAAGATGATGCCTGTAAGGGCGTTGTTGTCGGCAGTCACCGTAGAGTTATCGACAGTGAGATTGCCGGCAGAAAGGCCGTGAGAACCGTTGCCAGAGAAGTCTACAACGGAACCATTCACGATATTGAAGTGGGAGCCGTTCGATCCATTACCGGTAGAGTTCACGACGTTCACATGAGAGCCGTCAATCGTGACGCCGAAGGTGCCCGTGAAGCCAGAACGGTTATGGTCGGAGGTATAGGTAGAGCCTCCCGTGATGTTCACGTTGTAGTGACCGTCGCCGCCGTCCCACTCGAGGGCGTCCTGCTTGTAGTTTTTGATCGTGAGGTTCGAGCCATTCGTAATGTTCAGCTTGTTGTTGCTGCAGAAGTAGATGGCATGCACGTTGCTGGCAGTACCGGTACCGTCCATGGTGAGTGTGGCCGCATCAAGCGCAAGTGAGCCACCTTTGCTCGCGCAGATAGACATCCAATTCCACTCGCCATAGGGCGTAGAGCCAACGCGGCTCATACTCGCATCGACGTTCTTAAACGTCAAAGCATGCTCCCAGACGGCAATGCCCTTGTCGTTGAAGGTCAGGCTATGCTTGTCGGCACCACCGTCGATGGTGAGGTCGCCTTTCAGATTGAGCCCCTTCGTCACGGCATCCTGGAGAAGCTCGATGGTTGCGCCATCCTCGGCATCGGCAACAGCCTCGTCAAAAGACGCGTAGGTCTTGTTGCCGATCTTGGCAACGGGGTTGGCGACCGGCGTCTCCGTACCTGCGGCGGGCTGATCGTCAGCAGTATCCTCCGCTGCAAGCGTGACGGGCGCAGTGGCGGCGACATCCGTGTCGGCCTCAGGCTCCTCGGCAGACTGGGCAGCGGGATCTAGCTGCGTGGTCGCCTCGAGCGTAGTCGCGGGCGCCTCATCGGCAACGGCGACGGAAGGCGCAAGCACGCCGAGAGAGGCCGCAAGGCCAGCCGCGATCACGGCTGCGGCCACGCGACCACATCCCACAGCGAGGTGCGATTTGTTCATCTTCATTTAAGGCTCCTCTCACCCATCAGGTGGCGGATGCCTACGTCGCGCTACTCATGCTCATGCGTTATGAGAAAGAAAGAAGGGCATCCCCTCTGTAGAAGTTAGGTATATGCGCGCGTAACCAGGCAAAATATCGCTTATATGCATATTTAGGGAGTGATAGCCCGGGTGCGTACTTTTTTCTGCCACGTGAACGCATGCTCGCTATGCGTGACATGCATATTTATCGATAGCAGAGTATCGGGTGCTGCGCTCTCGCGACATCGTGAACAAGCGCGTTGCGACCCGCGGCACGATGCCAGATGAACAAGCGCTACGCACCCGCGGCCCGAGTGGCTGCTCACCTTCGCTATCCCTCAATTTGTGAGGCTCAAATCCGGCGCAAAATGAGAGCCCGGCAGGCGAAATGCCTACCGGGCTCGTGGTTCAAACGCTATTTTCGAGCTTCGAGGTTACTTCCTCTTGCGGCTCACGGTCACGCCAGCAGCAATGCAGACAACGGCGGCGACGACAAACACGATGGGGAGCGTCGCGTTGTTGGTGTCACCCGTCTGGGGAAGCTGCTTCGCGGGCTGCTCGGGCTCGCTGGGCTTAGCGGCGGGAGCAGTGTAGCTGTTGGTGAAGGTCGGGTTGTTGCCCTCGACGGTTGCCACGAGCTGACCCTCGCCCTTGTCGCCAACCGTAACCTTGACCGTGTACTCGGAGTTGTCGTAGGTCATGCCCTCGACGTCGCCGTCGACCTCATGCATGGTGAAGGTGTAGGTGCCGGCCTGCTTGAGGGTGAGCTCGCGGAAGGCGACGTTGCCCTTGGCGTCGTTGGTGGCACGGTCCATGACGTCGCCGTTGTTGAGGAGCTCGAAGGTGAACTGGCCATCGGAGAGGTCAGCGCCCTCGAGGACCTTCGTGGCCGCGAGGTTCACGGTCGCGGGAGCGGCAGCGTAAGTGTTGTTGAACACGATCTCGCTCGCACCCTCGGTACTCGCGTCAAGCTGGCCCTCGCCGTTGTCCTTGACGTTCACGGTAACCGTATAGGTCTTCGGGTCATAGCTGACGCCGGCGGCGTCGCCCTGGACCTCGCGAACCGTGTAGACGTGCGTGCCAGGCTCGGCGTAGTGCTGCTGGGCCTTAAAGACCACGGAGCCATCGGCCGCGTTGGTGGCGGTGTCGACGACCTTATTGCCCTCGACGAGCTCGAAGTCGAACTCGCCCTGCTTGAGGTCACGGCCATCGAGCTTCTTCGTGACGGAGACGTTCTGCAACACGTTGAAGTAGACGTCCTTGGCGGAGTATTTGTTCACGAAGTTGAGGTCGCCATCGGTGGTGGCGGTGAGGTTGCCCTCGCCGTCATCGGTGACGGTGACCTTGACGATGTGGGCGTCGTCGTTAGTAACGCCGGGCTTGGAGCCGCTCTCGGTAACGGTGTACTCGAACGTCTTGCTCATCTCTCCGCCAAGGTCGGTCTTGGTGAAGGTGAGGTCGCCGAAGCTGAAGTCGCCGTGAGCGTCGTTGGAGACGACCGTCTCGGTCATGTTGGCGGGCATGGGGGCACCCACGGTAACAGGGGCAAGGGTGAACCAGTAGTCATCACCATTGAGCGCCGGGGCATTGAGGCCGTCGTCGGCGGCGATGGTCTTGTTGCCGGTCAGGGAAACCGTGGCGTCGTTCTTCGGGCCGTACTCGTTGACGAACTCGAGGCCGCCCTCGGGAAGCCTAACGTTCGCCTTGAGAGCGCCCTGCTCGTAGGTCACGTCAATCTCGACGGTCTTGGGAAGTGTCTTGGGGCTGACGCCAACAGCGGAAAGGTTGCTGGTGTCCTCGGCCACCTCGTAGAGATAGGTGCCCGTCTTGGTGAAAGTGATGTCGCCGAAGTGGAAGTAGCCGGCGGCGTCGTTAGAGACGGTCGTCTCGGCAGGAAGCGGTGCACCATCGGCGGAAATCGTGAACTTGAACTCGTCAGCGGCGAGAGCACGGCCGATGAGCGTCTTGTGGCCGACGAGGCTATCGGCACCCTTAACAGTGACGGACGCAGGAGCGGCGAGCTCGATCGTCGGGACGTCGAAGTTGGCCGTCTTAGCATCGGAGACGATGTCGCCCTGACCAGTCTGCGTCTGGACGGTCTTGTACTCGACGTAGCTCGCAGCGTCCACGTTCGTCTCGAAGGTCTTAGCCTCGCCAGCCGCAGCAACCTCAGCCTTGGCCGCGTCGCTGGGGCGAATGGTGAACGTCACGGAGTAGGTGACGCCCTTCTCGAGCGTACCGAGCCCAGAAAGATCCCAGCTGAGGTTGCCGCCGTTGATGGTAGCAGGAGGAGCGCCGTTCCATGCCTCACCGTTCTTGGCATAGCGGGCATTCTCGATGGAGCCGTCCGCGGCCGTGCCCTCGACCCACTGCGTGAGCTGGTCGACGATCTTGACATCCTTGTAGCCGGCGGACTTGGTGATGACCTGGCCGATCTGCGAGAACGCAGAGGCGAGGTTGTCAGCCGTGGTGCCGTCGAGGAAGGTGCCAGTGGTGTCAGTCGCGAAGGACTGCATCTTGTCGGCGTCCTTGGCGACGCTCACGACAAACAGGTTGGCGCCGTTGCGGCGGTTGGCCTCAGCCTTGGCGGCGGCGTAGCAACGACCGTCATAGGTGTCGACGTTACCGAGGCCGTAAATGTCGTTTTCCTTGTGGTCGACCCGACCATAGCCGAACCAGCCACCCTCGTCCTCCGGCGTATAGCCCATGGGGCTCACGCGGTACGTCGGGTTGCCGTCGGAGAGGAACACAATGTGCTTCTCAGCGCCCTCGCGGCCACTCGTCTGGGCGTTCGCGAGCTTGAGGCCGCCCTCCCAGTTCGTGCCCTGGTTCCTCTTGGCATTCGTCGGGACAGCGTTGGCGACGACGCTCGGGTCGCTCGTGAAGCCCGTGGCAACCTGGGCGTTCGTGCCAAACGTCACGACGGAGACCTGAATCTGCTTGTTGGCGTTCTCGCCGGTGAGCAGGCTGTTCGCGAGGGAGGCAGCGGCATCGTGCGCGGCCTTCATGCGGCTCTTGCCGCGCCAACCGCTCACCGTGTCGTTCATGCTCGAAGACACGTCAACGACGAACACGACGTCCACCGGCTTGGCGGACGAGGACTGCTCGGTGTCGCCGGTCACTGACAACGTGAGGTCATACGTACCGTCACCGTTGTCCTTGATGGTCTTGCTGTGGGCGGGCGTCCTATCAACCACGCTGCCGGCGTTCTCCGCCAGCGCCGCGGTGGGCGTCGCAATCCCAAGCGCGAGCATGACCGTAGCGGCTACCGCAAACAGACGGCGACGCCACGAGCGGCTCGCGTGGCCGTTCGATTTCATACAAGCTCCTCTCCCCAGCGCTTGCGCGCCGATCGCGCGGAGCCGTCAAACTACATTTACGGTGGCCCCGAAGGGCGTCAAATAGACAGCTCCGGCTTATAGTTTGCTAAAAGAAGCTATCTACCTGCGGAAATATAGCTTATATGCATATTTGGGGACAGAATGCTGTCCAAAGTCATGTGCGTCGCGGATGATGGGTCACGCGCAATGGCACGACGCGCGCGTCGCACGGCCCACGCCAACGCCGAGCCTCGATGCAAGACATAGCGACCCACCACGCCCCGCCGCAAGGCCCACGCCAGCGCCGAGACCCAATGCAAGCCATGGCGCCAACGCCGAGACCCGACGCAAAAGAAAAGCCCGGCAGACGCAAGCCTGCCGGGCAAACTACATCTCTTCAGTTATCGCAAGGCAAGGGCGGGCGTCATGGCTCCGCGCCGGGAGCGCCTAGTTACACGCGGGCCTCGTCGTTCCACCAGCTGCCGAGCTGGGCGATGTTGCCGCGGATGTGCTCGCAGCTCGCGTGGAAGGCGGCCTGCTCGCGCGCGTCGAGCGGCAGCTCGAAGGTCTCCTCGACACCGTTCACGCCCACGACGCACGGGATGGACGAGAAGATGTCCTCCTCGCCGTGCTCACCGGTGAGCAGCGTCGAGCAGCAGGTCACGTAGTGCTCATTGCCAAGGACGGCCTGGACGAGACGGACGGCGGCGTTAGCGACCGCGTACTCGGTGCACTGCTTGCCGGCGTAGGTAACGTAGCCGCCGTGGCGGGCCTCGGCCTCGCACTCGGCCCGGTCGAAGCCGAAGCGCTCGGGCTGCTCGGCGGCGAGATCAGCGAGCGTCTTGCAGCCGAAGCTCACGCAGGACATGGCGGCGAACTGGGACGCGCCGTGCTCGCCGAGCATATAGGCGTTGATTGAGTGCTGGTCGAGGCCGACGCGCTTGGAGATGGCGTTGCGCAGGCGGCCGGAGTCCAGGGCGGTACCGGAGCCGACGATGCGCCTGGGGTCGCAGCCGGAGAGGCGCCAGATCTCGGTACAGATGACGTCGCAGGGGTTGGAGATGGAGACCCAGACGCCGTCGAAGCCGGCATCGGCGACGCGAGCGATAAAGGTGCGGGCGATCTCGGAGGTAACGAAGAGCTCGCCGTCGCGGTCCTTGGCGGCAGCGGAGACGTCACCGGCGGCGTTCACGATGACGTCGCAGCCGGCGAGCTTCTCGTACTCGGCACCACAGGCGACGATCTTGCAGTTACGGGGATAGAACGACAGAGCGTCCGTGAAGTCCTGGACCTCGCTCGTCAGCTTCTGCTCGTTGATGTCGCAGAGATAGAGCTCGTCCGCAAGACCCTGCATGAGAAGGGCGTTCGCGACGTGCGCGCCCACGTGACCCTGACCAATGATGCCGACCTTGCGGATGTATGCCATGTCGTATCCTTTCGTAGTGGGCGCGGGCGCGCCCAAGTTAGGGAGCTACGGTAACACTCCCGTTTTGCCAGAATGTAACCGCTTCGCCATCAGGGCGAATTGCAAGATGAGGAGACGCATGGGGTTCAAGACGTACACCTGCCCGATCGCCAAGAGTTGCGGCGGATGCGAGTGGCTGGCAGTGCCCTACCCCATCCAGCTCAAGCGCAAGCGCGAGGCCGTGGTCGAGCTCTTCTCGGATATCCTCCCGGCGGACGTCATCGATGGCCTTGCGGTCTATGGCATGGACGAGGACGGCGAGGAGCCCGTCCGCTACCGCCACAAGGCGGCGACGCCTTTCGCCCCCGGCCCGCACGGCCGCGTGCGCTCGGGGTTCTATGCCAGGGGAACGCACCGCATCGTCCCGTGCGCCAACTGCCTGGTCGAGGCGCCCCGCGCGCGCCAGGCCCTGAACGCCGTGGCTCGCGCCGCCGAGGACCTGCGCATCCCCGCCTATGACGAGGACCGCGGCCGCGGGCTTCTCCGTCACGCCGTAGTGCGCATGGGCTACGCGACCGACGAGTGCCTGCTCACCGTCGTGACGAACGGCAGGGGCATCGCGCGCGAGAGAGAGTTCGTCCAGCGCGTGCGCGCGAGGGCACCCTTCGTCACCGCGATGGCGCAGAACGTCAACCAGCGTCGTACGAACGCGATCCTCGGCCACGAGTCCCGCCCGCTCTTTGGCGGCGGCAAGATGGTCGACGAACTCCTCGGCTGCGAGTTCGAGATTGGGCCCACCTCGTTCTACCAGACGAACCCCTCCCAGACCGAGGTGCTCTACTCCCTCGCCATCAACGGCGCGGGGCTCGAGAGCGGCATGCGCGTGCTCGACGCCTACTGCGGTATCGGCACCATCGGCATGTGCGCGGCGCGCCAGGTCCCCGGCCTCGAGGTCGTGGGCGTGGAGCAGGTGGACGGCGCCGTCGGCGACGCGCGCAAGAACGCCCGCCGCAACAACCTCGAGGACCGCTGCCGCTTCGTCTGCGCGGATGCGACCGCCTACATGAAGGACGTCGCCCGTGGCGACCGCGCGGGCTTCGACGTCGTCCTCATGGACCCGCCCCGCGCGGGTTCGACGCCCACGTTCATCAACGGTGTGCTTGGGCTCGCACCCGAACGCGTCGTCTACGTGAGCTGCAACCCCGTGACCCAGCGCCGTGACCTCGAACAGTTCCTCGCCGGCGGCTATGAGGTGGAGCGGCTTGACGTGGTGGACATGTTCCCGCACACCAAGCACGCGGAGACGGTCGCAGTGCTAAAGCGCAGGTAGGGGGCAAGCGACGCAGCGCCACGCGCGCAGACGCACCCTGACACCCAGGCAGCCACGGCACGCAACAAAAGGTCCCGGCCACCCTCGTAAACGAGAAGTGACCGGGACCTCTTCATTAAGCTAGTTCGGTGAACCCGTTGCGGCGAACCCGTCGTGATGAACCCGTTGCGGCGGATGCCCTACGCCGGATCAATCGCCACGGTGTTGTTCTCGCGAACATGAACGCGACCGTCCGCGAGCCAGCCGATGACCTCGGGATAGAGCTCGTGCTCGATCTCGTGGATGTGGGCTTCGAGGGTGTCGACGTCCCAGCCCTCCTCAACCGCCAGCGCACGCTGGGCGATGATCGGGCCCTTGTCGTACTCCTCGTTGGCAAAGTGAACCGTGACGCCCGTGACCTTCACGCCGCGGTCGAACGCGTCCTGGATGGCGTGCGCGCCACGGAAGCTCGGCAGGAGCGCCGGGTGCAGGTTCACGACGCGGTTGGGGAAGGCGTCGAGTAGCGACGCATGGACCATGCGCATGTAGCCGGCCATGATGATGTACTCGCAGCCACGCTCGCGGAACATCCTGGCGATGAAATCGTCGGGATCGTCGTTCTCCTTGTAGAACTCCTTGGAGAGCGTGAAGGAATCGACGCCCGCCGCCTCGGCGCGCTTGAGGCCGTAGGCGTCGGGGCGGCTCGAGATCACGAGCTCGACGCTCGCGTTCAGGCTACCGTCGTTGATGCGGTCGATGATGGCCTGCAGGTTCGTGCCGCTGCCGGAGATCAGGACGCCAATCTTGAGGGGTTCGCTCATGCTACCCCCCTACTCGGCGTCGTCGCGGTAGAGGACCTCGCCGGAACCGGCGACGCACTCGCCCATGAGGAACGGGTCGAGACCCTCGGCCTTAAGGGCGGCCGTCACGGCGTCGACGTCCTCGGGAGCGCAGATGATGCTCATGCCAACGCCCATGTTGAAGGTCTTGTAGGCCTCGTCGAGAGAGAGGCCAGCAAGGCGGCTCACGTAGCCGATGATGGGCGGGATGCTCCAGGCGGGGCCAGCCTCGCCGCCGCGATAGACCAGGGCGTCGACGTCCGCGGGAAGCGCGCGGTTGAGGTTCTCGGTGATGCCGCCGCCAGTGATGTGGGCCATGGCGTGAATGGGCGCGCCGGCATGCAGGGCGCGGATGAGCTGGCCGGCGTAGATGGTGGTCGGGCGCATGACAGCGTCAGCCACGGACTCGCCGAGCTCCTCGTTATAGGCCTCGAGCTCCTCGACGGTCTTGCCCTCGATGGCGACCTTGCGGACGAGCGAGTAGCCGTTCGAGTGGATGCCGGAGCTGGCGAGGCCAAGGATGACGTCTCCGGCCTTGACCTTCTCGGGACCGATCATCTTCGGTCGGTCGACGACGCCCACGACGAAACCGGCGAGGTCATAGTCGTCCGGGTTCATGACGCCGGGATGCTCGGCCATCTCGCCGCCGACGAGGGCGCAGCCACTCTTCTTGCAGCCGTTAGCGATGCCCTTAACAATCTCAGCGACGTGCTCGGCGCGAAGCTTGCCGATAGCAACGTAGTCGAGGAAGAACAGCGGCTCGGCGCCGATGGGCACGACGTCATCGACGCACATCGCGACGAGGTCCTCACCCACGGTGTCGTGACGATCGAGCAGCTGGGCGATAGCGAGCTTGGTGCCCACGCCATCGGTGCCGGAGACCATCACGGGGTCTTCCATGTCCTTGAACGCGGCCGCGGAGAAGCAGCCGCCAAAGCCGCCGAGGCCACCGATGACCTCAGGACGGTTGGTCTCCTTCACAGCCGCCTTGATGGCGTCGACCGCGCGAGCGCCCTCAGCGGTGGAGACGCCGGCGTCCTCGTACGTCACGTGCTTTTCGTTGCTCATGTCTGTCCTTTCGCGGGCCTGGGACCCTCGAGCCTTCGATCGCACACCCGGCACCTTGCCGGGAGAGCGGCTTGTCTACAGTTCCTTCTTGGCGACGTCCTGGATATCCATCTGCGAGGCCTCGCTCGCACGGCTGAGGTTGCGCGGCTTATAGCCCTCGAGGAACTTGCCCTTCGAGAAGCTCGCGGGGATCTCGACGGGATAGCAGCCGGTGAAGCATGCCTCGCAGTAGCCGGAGCAGCCCTCGGCGCAACCCTCGCACCCCGCGAGAGACGGGACACAGGCGCGCAGGCCGTCAACGGAAAGGAAGCCAAGGGAGTCCGCGCCGATGAACTCGCAGATCTCATCGACGTCCTTGCGGGCGGAGATGAGCTGGTCCTGCGTGTCCGTGTCGATACCGTAGAAGCACGGCCAGATGACCTCAGGCGAGTTGATGCGCATGTGGACTTCGGCGGCGCCGGCGTCCTTCAGCATGCGGACGATCTGCTTGGAGGTGGTGCCGCGCACGATCGAGTCATCGATGACAACGAGGCGCTTGCCGGCGACGTTGTCCGCAAGGGCGTTGAGCTTGAGACGGACGCCCATCTCGCGCAGCTCCTGCGTGGGTTGGATGAAGGTGCGGGCGACGTAGCGGTTCTTGATGAGGCCCTCGCCAAAGGGCAGGCCGAGCTCATGGGCGAAGCCCTCCGCGGGCGGCAGGCCGGAATCGGGCACGCCAATGACGAGGTCCGCGTCGACCGGGCACTCGCGAGCGAGCTGAACGCCCATCTGATAGCGCATCGAGTAGACGCTCTTGCCGTGGAAGCGCGTGTCAGGGCGCGCGAAGTAGACGTGCTCGAAGATGCACTCCGCGCGAGGCTCCGGATCGAGCACCTGCTCGCAAGAGATGCCGTCGTCAGAGATGCGGATGATCTCACCGGGACGAACGTCGCGAACATACTCTGCACCCACGATATCGAGGGCGCAGGTCTCGCTGGCGACGCACCAACCCTGCTCGTTAGGGAGCTTGCCGAGGCACAGCGGGCGGATGCCACGGGGGTCACGGAAGGCATAGAGGGCGTTCTCGCGGACGAGTGCCATGGCGTAACCGCCCTCCATCATGGCCATCGCATGAGCGATACCACTACGGAGCTGGTGCTTCTTCTCCGTGAAGAAGCCGATGAGGCGCGCGGCGACCTCGGAGTCGGTCTGGGTGCGGAAGGGAACGCCCATGTTGATGAGCTCGACGCGAAGCTGGTCGAAGTTCACGAGCGTGCCGTTGTGGGCGAGGGCAATGATGACCTCGTTGATGGCGGAAAGGTGCGGCTGGGCACTCTCCCAGCCCTTCGAGCCCGCGGTGCCGTAACGGACGTGGCCCACGGCGACCTTACCGGAAAGAGCGGAGAGGTCGGAGTCCGTGAAGACCTGCGTGACGAGGCCGAGGTCCTTGCGCACGAACACGCTCTTGCCATCGCCGACGGCGATACCCGCGCTCTCCTGGCCGCGGTGCTGCAGGGCGTGGAGCGCGAAGTAGGTCATGCGCGCGACATCGCGACCGGGAGCCCAGATACCGAAGATGCCGCACTCGTCGTGGAGGGAGTCATCCCCCATGGTCGCCTCGAGACCCGCCGGCTTGTCACCGGAGTCGACGCCGACCACGTGGGTCGCCTCGCAGACGTCGATCATGGAGCAGTCAGACATTCGTTACCTTCCGCTTCGCTAGCTTTCGCTGTTCTGGTTGGGGTGGATCTCACTCTTGAGGGCGCACACGAGCAGGCCGCGCCCATTGCCTTTGCCAAAGTTGTTCTCGTAGTCACACGTGCAGAGCGTAAGCACCTTCGTGACCGAATTCACCGCCGAGTCGGCGTCCGTCGCGCTCGCGCTCGCGCGGGCGAGAAGGCCCTTAAGGTAGGTGTGGAAGTCATCGTCAGACGCGAAGGCGACGGAGCGTGCCTCGGCCTCGGTTGCCGCGGCCTTGTAGAAGAGCAGGGGCTCCAGCTCGTAGGCGGCATCAGGCGTGACGTACCAAATAGACGAGAAGGAATTCAGGCCGTCCTGGTTCGCAAACTCGTCGATATCCGCGAACATCGACCCGTCGTTCAGGTGGTGCCCGTAGATGATGGTCTGACGGTCAACGAGGCCGGGGCGGGCGTTGTCGCAGTCCATGAAGATCTGGCCACCGACGGAGTACTCGCCAGACGCCGTCGTGCGGAGGTACTCGTTGTTGGTGTCACCCTGGTAGACGGGGTAATCGACATGCGTGCCCGGAATGTACAGCCAGCCCGTGATGTCGTCGTTCACGGCCCGCAGGCCATCCCAGTCGACGCTCACCGGGCAGCCGCTTTCGGCCGGATCATCCGAGACAGTCGCATATGCGGCGAGTTTCTCGTTGTTGGCGGCGTTCGCGGCGTACTCCGCCTGGGCGCGCGCGTAGAGCACGCCGGCGGTAACGAGAAGGGCCACGCCCACGACGAGCAGCACCGTGGAGAGCACGTTGCGGCCCTTGCGTTTTGGTTGCCTCTGCTGCCGAGGAGCTGCCGTGCGACGTGAGGATGACATCCTAGGACCAGCCGGGAGCGGCTGGACTGCGGCATGACGACGAGTCTGCGTGGGCTGCGCGTCAGTCTTGAAGTGCTTTCCCCTCGATGCGTCTCTAGACACGAAGACTACCGCCTAGGCCTCTGCCATGGCACGCTTGAACTCGACCATCTTTTCGCGCCACTCGGGCATGGTGGCGCCGAGGATCTGCGTGGCGTAGATGGCGGCGTTCTTCGCGCCGTTGATGGCGACGCAGGCGACAGGGACGCCGGAAGGCATCTGCACCATCGAGAGGAGGGAGTCCATGCCACCGAGGTCACTCGTCTTCATGGGGACGCCGATGATGGGCAGCGGCGTGAAGGCGGCGACGACGCCACCCAGGTGCGCGGCCTTGCCGGCTGCGGCGATGATGACCTTGATTCCGCGGTCCGCGGCGCTCGAGGCCCACTCGTGGACCTTGTCGGGCGTACGGTGGGCGCTCGCGATCACGAGCTCATAGGGGACGCCAAGCTCGTCAAGCTGCTTGGTGCATGCCTCCATCACCGGCATGTCAGACTTCGATCCCATGATGATTCCAACAAGTGGCTGCACTGCCATGTGTCGCTCCTCTGGTTGGTTGTATGTGATGCGGGCTTGCCGCAAATTACTAGTATAACCACGATAAGCCCGATAGCGGACAAGCAGCGTGAAGGGCTATCCTGTGATGGCATCATTTATCTGAGATTTGCGGCGCGTCGCCCAATCTCGTACGCGACCTACCTGGAGAGTCCATGACCTGCGCCCGCGACCTTGTCCTCTATGAACGTCGAGGCCCCGTCCTCCCCCGCGTCGCCGCCGTCCACGACTTGTGCGGTTACGGCAAGTGTTCCCTTGGCATCGCCATACCCGTGCTCTCCTGCGCGGGCATCGACGTGTGCGCAGTTCCCACCTCGCTCCTCTCGGCACACACGAAGTTTGCGGACTTCTACATGCATGACACCACGCCCTTGCTTGGCGCCTATCTCGACGCCTGGGCAAAGGAGGGTATCGAGCTCGACGGCATCTACTCCGGGTTCCTCGGTTCTGCCGAGCAGGTCTCCTATGTCCGCAGGCTCTGGCGCGAGCAGCCGGGCGCGCTTCGCATCGTCGACCCGGTCATGGGAGACGGCGGTAAGAAGTACCGCACCTACACGGACGAGATGTGCGAGGCCACGCGAGCGCTCGTCGCCGGTACGGACCTCCTCACGCCCAACCTCACGGAGGCATCCATCCTGACGGGCCTTCCCTACGAGGGCCAGAACGTCGACGAGAACTTCGTGGCTCGTATGGCGTCCTCCCTGCTCGAGATGGGCGCGAAGTGTGTCGTCATCAAGGGCGTCGTGCGCGAGGGCGAGAGCGTCATCAGGAACTACGTCGCCTGCGACACCGATGACGCGCCCGTCGAGGTGACCGGCGAGCTCCTTCCCTACATGATCCACGGCACGGGAGACCTCTTCGCGAGCGCCCTCACGGCGGCGGTCTTCGCCGGGAAGCCCGTGGTCGAGGCCGTACGATTCGCCGGCACGCTCGTCAGGGACGCCATGCGCATCACCCCGGCGCAGCCGGATTACGAGCTGCGTGGCGTTAGCTTCGAGTCTGTCCTCGGTGAGGTCACCGCGCTGCTCGATTAACGCCGGGGGTGCCCGCGCGCAAAGCGTCCCGGCTAACAAACAAGGCCGCCAGCGAATCATCCCGCTGGCGGCCTTCTCGTGTCTATGAGAGCCGGAGCTACTTGCCAGCAGCCTCGGTGGTGGCGGTCTCCGTCGTGGTGGCCTCGGTCGACGCCTCGGCAGTCGTGGCGGCCTCCGTCGTCGCCGGATTGCCAAGCACCGCGTCGAGCAGGTTGCCCTGGACCGTCACCTTGTCGCGGAGATTCTCGGCGGCGGTCTCGTCAAGACCGGTGATCATGCAGTTGAAGTTGAAGCCGCCATTGGGCGACGAGCTCTTCGTCCAGATGAAGGTCGCAAAGCGCTTGACGTTACCCGTGGGCTTGAGGAAGCCGAAGAAGGTGGACTGCTGGAACTTGCCGGTCTCGCTCACGTGCACGTCGACGTGGTAGACCACCTGCGTGATGTTGGGGTTGAGCAAGGCGTTGACCGAGAGGGCCGCCGCCTGAATCTGGGAGCCGGCGAGGCAGGCGAGTTCATCCTTGCTCGCGGTGTCGACGACGGTGACCTCGATGCGGCCGCTCTCCTCGTTTGCCTCGAGGACCGTGAAGTCCTCCGGGAACTGGGTGAAGCCGTCACCCCACTCGACGCCGTTGCGAAGTGCCGAGGTGACCGAGGCATTATCGACCTTGTTGGCGAGCTGTGCGGTACCGGCACGGCGAATGACGCCACACGAGACCTGCGCGATGATCACGACGGCGAGCAGCGCCGCGACGACGAAGAACGCCGCGCGGGACATCGTCTTGCCAACGTTTGAGCCGGAGGGGTCCTCGCCAGAAAGCGGGTCGACATCGACGGCAGCCTTCTTCTGGCGACGACGGCCATGTTCCTTGCGAGCCTTGGAGGCGTTGGTGTGGCCCGTCTCGTCGACGTCGGCGAACAGGGCCTCGACCTCGTCCGGGGTGGGAGCAGTCTGCTTGTTGTCCTTCTTTGCCATGAATCCATCTCCGCTTGGTTCGCCGCCGGGCGGCGCGAGTCAGTGGCAACCAGTATAGGCAGACCCCCTTCTAGCCGGGCAAATTCCCCTCAAGCTACATATGGCGGAAGAGAGGACAAAAGCTACGCGCCGGAACCCGAACGGGATCCGGCGCGTCTCAAACGCATCTATGTGGCCGTAGCACCACTATTTACACGGCCTTCGATCCAAACTGCATGCGATAGTAGCTCGCATACGTACCATCGAGGGCCATGAGCTCCTCGTGCGTGCCGCGTTCCGCCACGCGGCCGTTCGCGATGGTAACGATCTCGTCCGCGTCGCGGATGGTCGAGAGCCTATGGGCGATGACCAGCGTGGTGCGCCCGCTCGCAAGGCGCGCGAGGGACTCCTGAACGGCATGCTCGCTCTCGTTGTCGAGGGCGCTCGTAGCCTCGTCAAGCACGAGAATCTTCGGATTCTTGAGGAAGACGCGCGCGATGGCGATGCGCTGCTTCTGACCGCCGGAGAGACGGGCTCCGCGCTCGCCCACCTGGGTGTCGTAGCCGTCGGGCATCGCGCTCACAAAGGCGTCCGCATTCGCGAGCCTGGCCGCCTCGCGAATCTCCTCCGCCGTGGCTCCGGGCCTGCCATAGGCGATGTTCTCCGCAATGGTGCCGTCGAAGAGGTAGACGTCCTGTTGAACGATACCCACCGCCTCGCGAAGACTCTTCTGCGTGACGGAACGCACGTCCTGTCCGTCGATCTCAATCGAGCCTGCCGCCACGTCATAGAAGCGCGGGAGAAGGCTGCAGGTGGTCGACTTACCACCACCGGACGGTCCCACGAGCGCGATGGTCTCGCCCGGAGCGATATCGAGGTCGAGGCCGCGGATGACCTCCTCCTCTCCGTCATAGGAGAAGTGGACGTCCGAGTAGCAGATGTGACCGGCGCTCACCTCGAGCGGCTTGGCATCCGGCGCGTCGACGATGTCGGGCACCGTCTCGAGGATCTCGATGAAGCGACGGAAGCCCGCAATGGCTTTCTGGAAGGTCTCCGTGAAGTTGAGAATGTTCTCGATGGGCGTGGTGAGCATCGAGATATAGAGCGCGTAGGTCGCAAGGTCGGCGGCCTGCATCTGGCCCTGCGCGATCAGCCATCCGCCATAGACGAGGACGAGCGTGTTGAGACCGCCCATCATGCAGGAGATGGAGGCCTGGTAGCGACCCATCGCCCTATACATGTCGACCTTCGTGACGAGATACGCGTCGTTGCTCTTGCGGAAACGGGCGCGCTCGACGTCCTCCGCGGCGAAGCCCTTCACCACGCGGATACCGCCGAGGGAATCCTCGACGCGGGCGTTCACGTTCGAGATGCCCACGCGGTTTTCGCTAAAGACCGCCTTCATGTGCGCGTTGGCCCAGGCGTTGTACGCCACGAGCGCGGCCGTGATCACGGCAAGGACAAGCGTGAGCGGCGCGTTGATGGTCGCCAGGATCACGAAGGCACCCACGACCTCGACAATGCCGATAAGGAGGAACTCCGGGCCGTGGTGCGCGGCCTCGCAGATGTCGAAGAGGTCCGATACGAGGCGGCTCATGAGGTCGCCCGACTTGTTCTTGTCAAAGAACGAGAAGCTCATGCGTTCGTAGGCATCGAAGAGGTCCTCACGCATGCGACTCTCCATGCGTGCGCCCATGACGTGACCCCAAAAGGCCACGAAGTAGCGGCACGCGAAGCGGATGGCGTACATGCAGACGAGACCCGCGGCGAGCATCCAAAGCGCAGCGAGAATGGCATCGGACCCCTCGCGGAAGAGACCCCTCGAAACCATTCTCAGAATCTGGGGGAACGACAGGTCGATCGCAGCAACCGCCAGCGAACAGACGAGGTCGGCCACGAAGAGGTGCATCTCCCCCTCGTAATAAGAGAGGAAGCGTGCGAAGAGGCTCTTGCCGGCGTCCTTTTCGCATGCGGCGTGGTCGCCAGAGGCGCTCGTCACGTCGTCAGTTGATTGCATTGCGTTAGTCCTCCGTTTTGACTTCGGGAGTAAGCCTGTGGGCGACGGCGTCGCACGCGAGCGCGCCAACGACGGTCTTCGCGTCCTCGACGCGACCGTCGAGGACGGCGTCCACGAGTTCGCCGAGCTCGACCATGTCAACGTTGATGAACTCGTCATCGTCCGGGTCACTCTTGACGAAGGTGAGGTCCGTCGCCATATAGAGGTGGATAACCTCGTCCGTGAAGCCGTCCGAGCTGGCGATGCTCGTGAGGTAGGCCATCTTGCCCGCGGCGAAGCCCGTCTCCTCCGTCAGCTCGCGATGGGCGGCGTCGAGCGGGTCCTCGCCCGGGTCGAGCTTGCCGGCGGGAATCTCGACCGTCACGCGACCAAGGGCCGTACGGTATTGACGCACCAGGCAGATGCGTCCGTCATTCGTGAGGGCGACGATGGCCACGGCACCCGGGTGACGCACGATGTCGCGGACGGACTCACGACCGTCAGGAAGCTTCACGTGCAGGCGGCTCACCGAGAAGATACGGCCGGTCCAGGTCGTCTCCTCGCTGAGGGGCACCTCGGCGAGGGTGGCGTCACGAGGATCGTCATCGCCGCAGACGAAGCGGCGCGTCTCAGGCTCGCCGCTCGTGTGGTCATGCGTGCGGCGGGCGCCGTCGAAGGTGAACGCCTCCACAGCTTCGTTAAGGCCCTCTTCCTTCTCGCCCATCGCTACACCTCCCACGCGTCGCGACCGCGAAGGGCGCGGGCACCGATGTCGTGGCGCAGGGTCTTGCCCTCGAAGTCGATGAGCTCGCAGGCCTTGTAGGCGAGCTCGCGAGCGCCCTCGAAGCTATCGGCAACGGCGGTAACGTTGAGCACGCGGCCACCGTTGGTGACGAGCTTGCCGTCTTCAAGCTTGGTGCCGGCGTGATAGACGGTCACGCCCTCGAGCGCCTCGGCGTCCTCGATGCCGGTGATCTCCTTGCCCTTCTCGTAAGAGCCGGGATAGCCGGCGCTCGTGAGAACGACGGAGACGGCCCAATCGTCATCCCAGCTGACATCAGCCTGGTCGAGCATGCCGTTGTCACAGCGGCAGAAGACATCAACGAGGTCGGCCTTCATGCGCGGAAGCACGACCTGGGTCTCGGGATCGCCAAAACGGGCGTTGAACTCGAGGACCTTCGGGCCGTCCTTCGTGAGCATGAAGCCGCCGTAGAGGCAGCCGGAGTAGTTGATGCCGTCAGCCTTGAGCTGGGCGACGACGCGGCGCTCGATGTCGACCATGGCCTCGTGCTCCTCGGGCGTCACGAACGGCACCGGGGAATAGACGCCCATGCCACCCGTGTTGGGACCGAGGTCACCCTCGAGGGCACGCTTGTGGTCCTGGGAGCTCGCGAGGGGGATGACGGTCGTGCCGTCAGTGAGGGCGAGCAGGGAGCACTCGGGGCCCTTCAGCATCTCTTCGACGACGACGGTCGAACCAGCCTCGCCAAAGGTGCCGGAGAAGCACTCGCGAACGCCCTCGAGGGCCTCCTCGACCGTCTGGGCGACGATGACGCCCTTGCCGGCGGCGAGGCCGTCGGCCTTCACGACGCAAGGGCCGTTGAGCTCGCGGACGTACTCCTCGGCGGCATCGGCCTCGGTAAAGCTCTTGTAGCGGGCGGTGGGAACGCCGGCGCGCTCCATGACCTCCTTGGCGAAGACCTTCGACCCCTCCATCTGGGCCGCCTCGCCAGAGGGGCCAAAGCAAGCGACGCCCGCAGCGCGGACGGCGTCAGCGACACCGGAGACGAGCGGAGCCTCAGGGCCAATCACGACGAGGCCAACGCCATGCTCGGTCGCAAAGCCGGCGACGGCGGCGGGGTCGTTCTGGTCGATGTTCGCGAGCTCGGCCTCGGCGAGGATGCCGCCGTTGCCGGGCGCCGCCCAGATCTTGCCCGCGCGCGGGCTCTCGGCGAGCTTACGAAGCATCGCGTGCTCGCGACCGCCAGCACCAAGTAGCAGGATGTCGATCGTGTCAGTACCGGACATGGGGCTCCTCTTTCCTGGTAAGTGTTCCAACCCTCTTATCGTAACGCGAACGGCCGGGTACATAGCCCCGGCCGCTCCATTTCTAGTCCGCTTTGTTACGTTAGCCGCGATACAGCATCTCGGTGGGAACGCAGGAAAATGCCACGAGGCCGATGCCGGTGTGCGTCGAGATGACCGGGCCGGCGCTGTAAGTGCCCTGGAGGTCGACGGTGATGCCCCGCTTCTCGATGGCTTCGAGGCACTCCTTGCAGCCCTCCTCGTTGTCAGAGGTGGCGAAAGCCGCGGTAAGCCTCGCGCCCGCGCCGTACTTGGCCTCGACGATCTTCGCAAGGGCCTGATACGCGCGCTGCATGCCGCGGCCCTTGGCGATGGGCTCGAGGGTGCCCTCGTCAGTGACGTGGAGGACGGCCTTGATGTTGAGGACCGCGCTCATGAGGCCCTTGGCGCGGGAGCAGCGGCCGTTCTTGACAATGTTCTCGAGCGTGTCGAGCACAAAGACGAGAGAGGACTGCTCGCGTAGTTTCTCGAGGTGAGTAAGGGTGTCGTCGAGGGACTCGCCGGCGTCGCGCATGCGGCAGGCCTCCTTGACGTAAATGCCCTGCATGGACGTACCGATCTTGGTGTCCCACACGCGGACGGGCACGGGGCTGTCCTGAGCGGCAAGCGCGGCCGAGTTCGCGGTTCCGGAAAGTGCGCCGGAGATATGGATGGACAGAACCTGCTTGGCACCCGCCTCGGCAAGCTTCGCAAAGGCAGTGGCAAAGGCCGAGGGGGACGGCTGGGAGCTGTGCGGCAGCTCTTCCGCCGCCGTCATCTTGGCGTAGAACTCCTTGGGCTTGATCTCGATCTGGTCGAGGTGGCAGCTGTCCCCAACGAAGACGTGCAGAGGAACCATCTCGACACCAAGCTCGGCAAGCTCCTCAACGGGGAGATCGCACGTGCTATCGGTCACAATCTCAAACTGGTGGTCCATGCTGGTCCTTTCCATCTGCCGGGCCGAGCAGCGCAGCCGAGTGGCAGCGCGAGGCTCAATGTCCGGTGTTTACGGCGACACGGATACTCGCCGTCCGGTGTTTACATAAAAAAGGGCCCGCCGAAATTGGCGGGCCCGGAATGCTTACTTCCAGTGGCGGTTGATCGTCTGCTCGCGATCGGGGCCAACGGCGATGAGGGAAACCCTCACGCCGGAGAGCTGCTCGATGAGGTCGATGTAATCCTTGGCCTCGCGCGGCAGATCATAGAAGCTGCGGCAACCGGAGATGTCCTCCTGCCAACCGGGAACCTCGATGTACTTGGGCTTGGCGTGATAGAAGACGCTCTGGTGCTCGGGAACGGTGGTGTACTCGACGCCATCGCACTCGTAGGCGGTGCAGATCTTGATGGTGTCGAGGCCGCCGAGGACGTCGAGCTTGGTGATCGCAAGGTCCGTCAGGCCATTGACGCGAGCGGCGTAGTTGACGACGACGGCATCATACCAACCGCAACGACGCTTGCGGCCGGTGGTCACGCCATACTCGTGACCCTTCTCGAGGAGGTACTTGCCGACGCCCTCGTCCTCGGAGAGCTCCGTGGGGAACGGGCCAGAGCCAACGCGCGTGAGGTAGGCCTTGGCGATGCCGAGGACGCGATCGATGTTGGTGGGACCAACGCCCGAACCGGTGACGGCGCCGCCGGCGGTGCAGTTGGAGGAGGTCACGAACGGGTAGGTGCCGTGGTCGATGTCGAGCATCGTGGCCTGGGCGCCCTCGAACAGGATGTTCTTGCCGTCAGCGAGGAGCTCGTTGAGGAGCTTGGAGCTCTCGATGATGTAGGGGCGGATGCGCTCGGCATACGGGAGGTAGGTCTCGCAGATCTGCTCAACGGTGTAGGTGGGCAGCTCGTAGACCTTCTCGAGGATCGGGTTCGTGTACTCGAGGGCAGCCTCGAGCTTCTCACGGAAGATCTTCTCGTCGAGCATGTCCTGGACGCGAAGACCGGTGCGGTTCATCTTGTCCATGTAGCAGGGGCCGACGCCACGCTTGGTGGTGCCGATGAGGTTCTTGCCGAGCTTCTTCTCGTGGGCACCGTCGAGGTCCTTGTGATAGGGCATGACGATGTGGGCGTTGCCGGAGACGCGCAGGCCAGCGCAGTCAATGCCCTGACCCTGGAGCGTGTCGAGCTCCTCAAGCATGACGGAGGGGTCAACAATGCAGCCGTTACCGATGACGGACAGAACACCGTCATACATGACGCCAGAGGGAATCTGGTGAAGCGCGAGCTTGTGGCCGTTGGCGATAACCGTGTGACCGGCATTCGCGCCACCCTGGTAGCGGCAGACGCAATCAAAATCACCGGAGACGAGGTCGGTGACCTTACCCTTGCCTTCGTCGCCCCACTGGGAACCAACCAGAACAGTTGCCGACATGAAGAGCTCCTTCTCTTACGGCTTAGCCAACTTGTTAAGTATACGACAGAAAAGGACCCCGGCTAAGCGGGGCCCTTCTTCTACACGTCGTCGTGATGGGTATCGACCTCGAGGAACTTGGTCTTCTCGGCAAAGAAGGCCATGTCGATGATGCCAAGAGGGCCGGAACGGTTCTTGGCGACGACGAACTGCGTGATGCCGTAGTCCGGGCGGTCCTCACGAGCGCCCTCGTCCTCCGTCATCGAACGGTCGAGCAGGATGACGATGTCTGCGTCCTGCTCGATGGAGCCCGATTCGCGAAGGTCAGACAGCTGGGGGCGCTTGCCGTGGTGACCCGTGCGGTCCTCGTTCTTACGCGAGAGCTGAGACAGCGCGATGACGGGAATGCCAAGGTCCTTGGCCATGATCTTGATGCCACGGCTCATCTCCGAGACCTCCGTCGCGCGCGAGTCCGCGCGGCGGTTGGGCGGAGGCGAGACGAGCTGCAGGTAGTCGAGGATGACGACGCCCTTCTCCTTGTTACGGAGCATGCGGCGGGCCTTGGCGCGCACCTCGGTCACCGTGGTGCCGGGGGTGTCATCGATCAACAGGTCAAGCTGCGAGAGGTCTTGCGTGGCCTGGAGGATGTCGTTCCACTGCTCGGGCGCAATCTTGCCGGAGCGGATGTTCTGGAGGGGCACCTGCGAATAGGTGGAGAGCAGGCGCTGGGCGATTTCCTCAGAGCTCATCTCGAGGGAGAAGAAGCAGACGCACGCGCCGCCCTGCGCCATCTGAATGGCGAGGTTAAGGGCGAACGACGTCTTGCCGACGCCAGGGCGAGCACCGACGACGATCATCTGGCCGGCGCGGAGGCCGAGGAACATGCGATCCATCGCGGGGAAGCCCGTCTGGATGCCAACCGCCTCGTTACCAACCTGCGAGAGACGCGAGAGCTCGTCGTAAAGGGACACCATCGCATCCTCGATCTTGACGTAGCTCGTCTTGATGTCGCGGTTGGTGACGTCGAGCAGCATCTTCTCTGCGCTGTCGACGACCTCCTTGGTGTCCTCCGGCGCGTTGGCGGCGAGCGTCGCGATCTTGGCCGAGGCATCAATCATCAGGCGGAGCGTCGAGTCGCGGTGAAGCATCTCCGCATGGTGACGCCAGCTCGCGATGGAGAAGGAATCCTCGCCAAGGCGCGCAAGGGCAGGCAGACCACCGGCTCGCTCAAGTTCGCCGGTCGACGTGAGGTAGTCTGCGAGGGAGATGGGGTCAACTGGGTTGCTGCGCTCGAACATCGTCCGCATGGCGGAGAAGATGATACGGTTTGCGTCGAGGAAGAAGTCTTCCTCCGTGAGTTCGACAAGGGCGTTCTCGAGCACCTCGGGCGAGAGGAGCATTGCGGAGAGAACGGAACGCTCCGCAGCGACGTCTGAGGGCATGGTCTTGATAGAGGCGAACGCGGCCGGTGACGGCGCTGCGTCATACACGATCTCGTCCATAGTCCTCCCCTGTCATCTCAAGTTACGTTCATAGCGGTTGCGCCCGTGCATCTTAGCCCATGATCGCAATACTTGCAGCATGTTTTTTACACCATAGTGCCTATGAACAGGGCATTGTTGAGAGCTTCCGGCGTTTACCCCGACGAATGCGAGTTTTCACACTTTTCAACAATTTTATCGTGATTCGGCGAAAGGTTATCAACATTGCAGGACACGTGTTCGCATTGCGGCCAAAATACGAACAAGATGTCAGGAATTAGGCCTTCTTCCTCGTGTTTTGTGTAATTACGCAGGTAGATGCCTGTATCTTATTTATACCTTTTGGAAGGTGCCACCGCGCTCAACTGGGGTTTTGTAATTGATTGTTCCCGTCGAACCCAACAGCAGAACGAATACCTGCGTGTTTGCTGTCGAAAAAAGGACCCGCAGTCGAAACTGCGGGTCCTTGCTCATGCTAAGGCATGTTAACGCACCCAAGGTGCGCAGGAGGCTCGCCTACTCGGCAGCCTCGGTGGCCTCGGGGTTCTCCTCGACAGCCTCGGTCTCGACAACCTCAGCCTCGGGAGCCTCCTCGACGACCTCCTCGACGGCCGGCTTGCCGACCTGGAGGTTAAGCTCAGCGGCGATCTCGCGGTACAGGCTCACCTTGACGGTGTGCAGACCGGAGGTCTTGATGGCGCGGTTGAGCTCGATGCGCTTGCGATCGACCTCGACACCGAGCTCGTTCTTGACGGCGTCGGCGACCATCACGTTGGTGACGGAACCGAAGAGCTGGCCCTCATCTCCAACCTTGGCGTCGATGAGGACGGTCTTGCCGTCGAGGGCGGCCTTCAGGGCCTCGGCATCGGCGATGCGCTTCTCCTCGCGCTTGGCGATGTTGTGACGACGCTCCTCGAGCTGCTTCATGTTGCCCTTGGTGGCCGGCAGGGCCATGCGGTTGGGGAACAGGTAGTTCTCAGCGAACCCCTGGGCGACCTCGACGACGTCGCCCTCTCCGCCCTTGCCCTTGAGCTCACCCAGAAGGATGACTTTCATGGACACTCCTTACTTAGCTGCGGTCGCGACGGCCACCACGGCTGGACACCACGGAAACGGTGTACGGCAGAAGGGCCATCTCGCGAGCGCGCTTGATGGCGTTGGCGATGTCGTGCTGGTGCTGCGTGCAGGCGCCAGTGACGCGACGGGGCTTGATCTTGCCACGGTCGGTCATGTACTTGCGAAGGAGCTGAGTATCCTTGTAGTCGATGAACTCAGTGTTCTCCTTGCAGAACTGGCAGTACTTGCGACGCGGCTGACGCTGGTACTCAGTAGCCATGTCTCAAAACCTTTCTGTTGGCGTGCGGCCGGCTTGCGGCCGGACGCCGGTTCTCTCGGCGACGTGACCCGCGATGCGGGTACGCCAGCCACCTGGTGCTGGGACGATGCCCGGCCTGGGTGGCCTAGAACGGGATGTCCGCGTCGTACACATCCGCCGCGGGAGGTGCGGCGACGGGGACGGTGGCCGGCGCGGGCTGTGGAGCCTGCGGGGCCTGGTAGGGAGCCTGCGGAGCTTGGGGGGCATAGCCACCCTGTTGCTGGTAACCACCGGCGTTGCCGCCCTGACGAGAGCTCATGAATTCGATCTCGTCGATGACGACCTCGATCTTGGAACGCTTCTGACCGTCACGCTCCCAAGAGCTGTAACGCAGACGACCCTCGATGGCTACCTTGGTTCCCTTGGTAAGGTAGCGCTGAATCGCCTCGGCACGGGTGCCGAACATCACGCAGTCGATGAAGTTGGGGTAGTCCTCCCAGTTGCCGGTCTGCGGATTGCGACGACGATCGTTGACCGCCACGCCCAAGTGCAGCACCTGCGTGCCGCCCTGCGTGCTGCGCAGCTCGGGATCCCTGGTTAGGTTGCCCGTAATGTTCACTCGGTTGATGCTCACGATACTCACTACCTTCCACGTGCGGACTGTACGCCCGCTTCCATGACTGACTTACTCGTTCTCGGGACGACGCACGATCATGTGGCGCTTCACAGCATCATTGATGCGGAGAACGCGATCGAGCTCGGCGATCTGCGTGGGGTCAGCGTGGAAGTTGACGAGGGTGTAATCACCCTCAGTGAGCTTGTCGATCTCGTAGGCGAGCTTGCGCTTGCCCCAGTTATCGACGTTGTCGACGGCGCCGCCGTTCTCGGTGATGGCGACTTCGATGCGCTTCATAACACCAGCGCGAGTCTCATCAGTGATCGTCGGGTCGACAAAAAACAGCAGTTCATAAGCCTTCATGTGGTCACCTCCTCTGGGCATGTGGCCTCGGGTCGTGAAGGTTTGCGCCCGAGACAGGAAAGGTTCGGTGGGGAATCATACCACGTCCGCGCCGCCTACAGTTAGGTGCGGGCGCAAAACGCCCGTTTGTCCGCACACAGCGCACACATGTTCAGCATTTGACTTGGCCCACGCTGACCCCTTTCTTGCTCCAAGGCTAACAGCCGAACCTGACAAATATGGGCATCCAACCCGACAGATACCTGACACCGCAGGTAGAAGCGGAAATCGAAAGCGCGAGATATTCTCGAGGACCTCTCGAAGGCAAATGCATGCCGTTCGCCGCAACAGAAGGCCCCCGAATGGTTCATCCATCCAGGGGCCTTGAGCCAAACGCTCTGGAAATAGCTACTGCTGCGAGGTGTTGTTGGGGTTATCCGTAGGCGATGATTCCGAGGCCCCAGTTCCTTCTTCGCCTCTTGGGCGCACGAGGGGAACGATGACCTCGTCACTCGGCTGAGCCTCCGTCTCCGGCGCTGCGGTCGGGGCAGGCGTCACGTTCGTCGAAGCGACGGTGGGAGCCGACACCTGGGTGGGCATGGGAACCTGAGCCGGAGCGGCTCCCATCTGGGCGGAGGCGGGCATTGACGCCTCGGGATCCTGCGACGATGGCACGGGAACGGTCGCGGGAGCCATCGTCTGCTGGCATGCCTGCCCCGCCGGCTCCTGATACGGTTGGGCCGCCGGCGCCTGGTATGGCTGGCTCGTTGTCTGCTGATATGGCTGCGCAGCGGGCGCCTGATAGGTCTGATTCGCAGGCGGCGCATATGTCACAGGCGGCTGCTGGGCGGGGTAACCACCGCCGGCACCGGGCGTGGTCGGCGGAACCGTAGACGTGGGAAGAGAGGCGGCCTGCGGAAGGGGGTCGCTCGGGCCACCCCAGCGGGCAACGTCAAACTGCCTCATCCAGAGACCAACCGCGTTGTACGAGAGAAGCGAGGTCGCCGCATTCACGACGGACGACAGATATCCGGCAATCGCGGCAATAGGCATGACGATGCGAAGCATCGCGGTAAGGTGCCTGATAAACATGGCGTCATCAAAGCTACCCGTAGCGGCTCGGGCCATCTTGATGATTTCGGGCAGGACAGAGACGCCTCCCAGCAGCATAAAGAAAATCCAGATAGCGCTGGCGATAAGTCCGCCGACAATCGGAATGAGGACGAAGAAGAACAGGTCACCCGGCGCTCGCTTCACCATCTCGAGAACGCGAGAGGGGTTGAGACCAGCAGAAATCTTGGTGTAGATCGCGGCGCGGAGCACGGCGACATACATCACGAGGATGTAGAAGAGCTGGGCAAGTACAAGCAGGGAACCAATCAAGCTCGCCAGGGCATCCGGGAGCAAGACATCCGCAATGGAGTTCACGATGCCGGCTGCAAGCATCCAAACAAACATCCACACGAAAGTCACCACGAGGGCACGCCAGCCGGACGCCAGGCACTCCCCAATGCGCACGCCGCGCTGCTTCGGCGAAGAGTCGATACCCCACGCCGTGAGACGCGCCCACTCAAGGCCATAACCCACGAGACCAATCAGCCCCACAAACGGAACGAAACTCGCGAGAGCAAGCAACAGGATGACCTTGATCCAGCCCTTGTCACGCGTGAGCATGTCCCAGCTTCTCGAAATGTAATGCGGCTTTCCATCTGCGACGTATGCCATGGCTACCTCCTACGCACGTGTTATGCGCATGAGTATAACCGGGCACAGCACAAACAAAAAAGGGCCCGGCTCACAAGCGAACCGGACCCTGCATTTTCTGGCGGAGAGGGAGGGATTTGAACCCTCGTAACCACAAAGTGGTTAAACGGTTTTCGAGACCGCCGCATTCAGCCGCTCTGCCACCTCTCCAGAATATGAGAGCGGCGCCCACACAGGACGCCGCGAAAGATTCTGGCGGAGAGTCGGGGATTTGAACCCCGGAGACGCTTTAGACGCCTACACGATTTCCAATCGTGCGCCTTCGACCACTCGGCCAACTCTCCATTAAGCGCGGCGACTATTCTAACCTAAATATCTTGCTAAGTACAAGAGAAATTTCTCAGATTCTCAAAGGCGATTGTTTAGACGAGAAAAGCGATCCAACGACAAGCGCCACAACATACCCGTGGACCATACCGCAAGCCGCGACCACACGGACGAGGTTCTCGCGCCCGTCAGGAGGGATGCCTCTCGGGCAAGGAGACGCGCGAGGAAGCACGACACTCGTTAGCGCAAGCGCTTTGGACGCGAGGGCTCGGATCGCGAGGGTTCAGTTCGCACGCCTCAACACACTCAGACACAAATAGGGGGCGCACCGCATCTGCGGCACGCCCCCACTCACGATAATCGCAAGGATGGCTTACTTGTTCACGAGACCGGCGCGCACGTTGGCCTTCTTGCGCTCGATCGCGTTGAGGATGCGCTTGCGCATGCGGATGCTCTTCGGCGTGACCTCGACGAGCTCGTCGTCCATGATGTACTCGAGCGCCTCCTCGAGGGAGAAGGTGCGCGGCGGGGTGAGCTGAACGGCGATGTCTGCCGTGGAGCTACGCTGGTTGCCGAGCTGCTTGGAACGAGCAATGTTAACGACCATGTCGCCAGGCTTTGAGCGCTCGCCCACGAGCATGCCCTCGTAGCACTCGTCGCCAGGGCCCACGAAAAGCTGACCGCGCTCCTGGAGCGTGCCGAGGGCGTAGGCGACGGCCTTCTCGGTGGTCATGGAGATCATGGCGCCGTTGTTGCGCACGCCAATCTCGCCGGCGAACGGGCCGTACTCGAGGAAGGTGTGATAGAAGACGCCCTCGCCGTGGGTGACGTTGAGGATGCGGTTCTTGAGGCCCATGATGCCGCGGGTCGGAATCTTGAACTCGATGTGGCAGATGGTATCGCCCTGCTCGAGGTTGGTCAGGGTGCCGGAGGCGTTACCGAAAAGCTCGATGACCTTACCGGAGTACTCGCCCGGGCACTCGACGACGGCCTGCTCGATCGGCTCGATACGGTTGCCATCCTCATCCTTCTTGATGAGGACGCGCGGACGGCCTACCTGGAACTCGAAGCCCTCGCGGCGCATGGTCTCCATGAGGACGGAGAGGTGGAGAATGCCTCGGCCAGCGACCTCGACGCCCGTCTTGTCAGGGAGCTCCTCGATGCGCATGGTCACGTTGTTCTCGGCCTCGTTCATGAGGCGCTCCTTGAGCTGGCGAGCGCCCACGATATCACCCTCGCGGCCGACGAGCGGGCTCGTGCTGGCCTCGAAGACGATGGCAAGGGTCGGCGGGTCAATCTCGATCGGGTCAAGCTCGACGGGGTTCTCCGGATCGGTGTAGACGTCACCGATGTCGGTACGGTCGATGCCCACGACAGCAGCGATGTCACCGGCGCTGACCTCCTGGCACTCGGTGCGGCCGAGGTAGTCGAAGGTGAAGAGCTGCTTGACGGTGGCCTCGGCGCGCGAGCCGTCGTTCTTGACGACGAGGATGCGATCGCCGTCATGAATGGTGCCGGAGTAGATGCGGCCGATACCGATGCGGCCCACATACTCGGAGTGGTCGATCGTCACGCACTGCATGGCCAGCGGGGCGTCGACGTCGGCCTCGGGGGCGGGCATGTCGTCGATGATCATGTCAAGGAGCGGGTACATGTCGTTGTTGTCGTCAGAGGGATCGAGGCGGGCGTAGCCGTTCATCGCGCTCGCATAGACGACGTGCTCCATGGCGAACTCGAGCTGCTCGTCCGTGGCGCCGAGGTCGGCCATGAGGTCGAGGCAGTCGTTGTAGGCCTTCTCGGGGTTGGCGCCCGGGCGGTCGATCTTGTTGACGACGATCATGATGGAGAGGCCGCCGTCGATGGCGTGACGGAGCACGAAGCGCGTCTGGGGCATCGGGCCCTCGAAGGCGTCGACGAGCAACAGGGCGCCGTCGGCCATCTTGAGGACGCGCTCGACCTCGCCGCCGAAGTCAGCGTGGCCCGGGGTGTCGAGGACGTTGATCTTGACGCCCTTGTACTCGATGGAGATGTTCTTGGCGAGGATGGTGATGCCGCGCTCGCGCTCCTGGTCGTTGGAGTCGAGCACGCGGTCCTCGACCTGCTGGTTCTCGCGGAAGGCGTCGGTGGCGCGCAGGAGCTTGTCAACGATAGTCGTCTTACCGTGGTCGACGTGGGCGATGATGGCGATGTTGCGTAGGTGTTCCTGGCGCATGTTTATCCTCAATCTCGTGCGGCGCGTCGGATTACGCGCGATATGGCATGTTTGGGCCGAATTCTCGGCCAACGGCTTAGTTTAGCGCGGTGGACGGTAGGTTGCTTTCCTCACAAGCGCATCCATCGAGGTATCACGGTTGAGACCGGTCTCACTCGGATGGGCGGGCGCCGAGAATGGCGCGAGGGCTTATGGGCTTGTCGAGGGGCGGGCTAAAAACCGCCGTGGCGAGTCCTACAGCAGGCTCGGGGTCTCCCCGGCCGGGGCGGGATCGCTCCAGGCGAGGTCATCGCCCGCGCCAATCCCCTCGACGAGCGAGAAGGCTGAGTAGCCGCACTCGGCACCGCGCTCGCCAAACTCGAGGATGAGCGCATCTCGGAAGACGTCATCCTCATCCGCAACCGCGCCAAGGTACGCGATCGCGTAGCAGGCGGGCTTGCCAATAACGCGAGCGTTGTCCTCGCCACGAGCGCCGTTGCGAACCCACGTGCGGGCCGCTTCGAGGCACTGTTCGGCGGAATCATCGTCGAATTCGCAGGTCATACGCTGGCCCTGGGAATCCGCAGCGGTGGCGACGACGGAGAAGTCCTCGCCAGCAGCGAGACGATCGAGGGCCTCGCCCATGAGGGTGCTACCGAGCTCGTCGGTCTGAGCGGAAACGCCGCCGTTGCCGTGATTGTCCGCCATGTGTCACCCTCCGCGTTCGCCGTGATGTCGAAAAGATGGTAACGCATCCGCGCACGAGGTTGCGCGCTCCGCACCAAAAGAGAAGGGAGCCGAGGCCAATTGACCTCGGCTCCCAGAGCACCGGGCGGGAATTGCGGAAGGAGAACGGGAGAAACTCGACAAACCCGCCCGGTGGAAATGGGCAGACCCTCGCCGGCGCGACAATGGGAGGAGTCGCGCCGGCTTAGGTTTTCTTAGCCCCCTAGCTCCTCTTGCCCCTCTTGTTCACAACGAGGGCGACGGCGAGGATGGCGACGCCGAGAACCGCGCTAACCACGATGGGTGCGGACTCGATGGGGTCACCCGTCTGGGGGATGAACTTCGTGGGCGGCGTCGGGGTCGAGGGCTTCGCAGGTTCCTCGGGCTTGGTGTACGTGTTGCGGAACACGCAAGCCGCGAGCTCCTCCTGGTTCACGCTCGCGATGAGGTTGCCCTGAAGATCGTCTTCAACCGTGACGGTAACCTTGCGCTCCGCCTCGTCGTACGTGACGCCCTGCTGGCCATCGTTCACCTCGGAGATGGTAAACGTGTAGGTGCCGGCCTGCGTGAAGGAGAGCTCGGAGAACGTAACCTGACCGTTCGCGTCATTCGTCGCGGTGAGCTCGACACCGCCACCGAAGAGCTTGAAGGTGAACTGGCCAGCCTTGAGGTCTGCGCCCTCGAGAACCTTGGCCGCGGTGAGCGCGAGCTTCGTGGGCTTGGCAGTGTAGACGTTTTCGAACTCAACCTCACCCGCATCTACGAGCTTGTGGGTAACGCCGAGGGTTCCGTCCCCGTTGTCCACGACGGTCGTCGTCACACGGTAGGTTGCATCGCTATACGTAACGCCATTCGCGGTGGTCCCGTAGCCATGTTCGCGAATCGTATAGTTGTGGACGCCAGGAGTGGTGTACTTGATGGCGCTCAGAGCCACATTGCCGGACGCATCGTTCGTGCCAGTAGCAACGATCGTATCCCCCTCGAGGAGGTCAAACGTGAACTCGTTCTCATCGAGGGTGCGCCCAGTCAGGGTCTTGTGGACCTTGATCTGATCGGTGACGCTCGAAGTGGTAGGCGTGACGCTGTAGGAGTTCGTGAAGGTGAAGGCCGGGCCATCGAGCTCGTTGCCGTTCGCGTCGACGCGAGCGACGGCGAGCTTGCCGTGGCCATTGTCCGTAACCTTGATGTACACGACGCGCGAGGACTGCGCGTCGTTCGTGACGCCCTTCGCAGAACCGCTCTCGGTGATGACATAGCGGTAGGTGTAGGAACGCTCGCGAACGGGCTCGGTGCCGGCTTCGCCATCGGTCGCGGCAGCGGCGGTGTCGGAGACGACGCGCATCAGCCTGCGAGATCTACGCCAGGAAGCGGTGGCGACGCTATCCGCCTCAACGTCGTGGTTGGCAAGGGCCTGAGGTGCCGGCTCGGGAGCGGACTCGGACTCCGCAGCGGGAGCGGACTCAGACGCAGCACCCTCAGACGGCACGGGAACGGCTTCCTGAGTTGCGGGAGGAGCAGCGTCGGGCTCGGAATCGACAGCGGGGTTCCCGGTCTCTCCCACCGCAGGCTCGTTGAGCTGCGCGTTAGGCGTGGGCGAGGATTCGCCCAGGGCAGCGGCGTCACCAGCCACGGCGCCCGCACCTTCCGCCTCGCCAGCGGCATCATTGGTCTCGACGTTCTCGCCAAGGGCCTTCAGAAGGTCCTCGAGCGTGAATTTGATCGAGCCAAAGCCGACGTTGCCGTTCGCATCGTTCGTAGTCGAGGTGCGGGTGGGCATGGGGGCGCCGTCCTCGCCCTCGACGATGAAGGTGAACTTCTTGGTGATATCGGTGCCATTAAGGCCTTCAGGCACGTTGAGCTGCTTGGATCCCACAAGGTCGATAGAGACGGGCTCGCCCGTCGCATACGTATTGAGGAACGCAAGGCCACCGTCAGAGAGGTCCGTGGTGCAAGTCAGCTTTCCGTCGCCGTTATCCACAACGGTCACGTTGAAGGAGAAGCTCGACGCCGTGGGCGTCACACCCTTGTCGCTGAGACCGTCAGTGACCTCGTAGGCAACGTACGGAATCGTCCAAGTATTGCCCACGCGGGTAGCGAGATTGTCGCGAACAAGGCCCGCGAGCATATCGCTGTTGTAGGACAGGACTCCGAAGTCAACCTTACCAGAGACGTTCGTGGCAGTGGAAACGACCTTGCCGGCGTCCTTGCCGTAAACCAGGCGGAAGTTGAAGTCGTTATTGAACATGAGACCGTTCGTCATGGACTTCGTGCCAACGATGGGGTCGGTCGCGCCGGCGGCGGCATAGGAGTTCACGAAGGAGACCTTCGCAGCGGCGTTCGCGTCAGAACCGGCAACGTAGGTGTACGTGTTGTTGACACCAGACGTGCTCGTGATGTGCGTCGTTACCGTGAGCCTGGCGGTAGAGGCGTCATCAGCCGTGGTGATCTCGACGTAGTAGCTCGTTGCGTCATAGATGACGCCACCAAGATTGCCGCCCTTCTCGGTAATGGTGTAGGAGTAGACCTTCCCTACGTCTTCCTGGGTAAACGTGATGCCCGCGGGAGAGCTCACCACAAGGGCCTCGTCCCCGTCAGGGGCTGCGGAGTTGGCGTGCTCGCCGGCAATGCCGAGCTTGTCGCCGTCACCAGTAGCGATGACGTCGAACCTGAACTCGCCCGCCGCCTGCGCGCGACCGCTCATCTTCTTCGTCACACTCAGGCCGCCAGCGGCCGTGTAGTCGAGGCGAGAGCTGTAGGTGTTCGTGAAGACGTTGCTCCCGTTCGACACGACGGCGCTCATCGTGCCGTTGCCCCGGTCAGCGACCGTTACGGTCACCGTCGCGGCATGCTTGTCGTCGGAGATTCCGGGGATGCCAGAAGCGTTCTCGGTGACCTCGTAGACGAACGTACGCTCGCCGTCACGCACCATATCGTAGGTGAACGGGATGGTGCCAAACGTGAAGTCTGCCGCCTCGGTGGCGTCATGGACGGTCACGCTGGTGACTTCCTCGCCGTTGGCATTGACGGGAAGCGGCGCTCCGTCGGTCTTAGCGCTGATCGTGAAGGTGAAGCTGTCTCCCTCGCGCCACTCGCGGCCTTCGAGGACCTTGGAGAAGTGGGGGTTCACGAGCTGATCAGATGGGATGCTCGAGTCATAGGTGTTGACGAACTCCCCGTCACCGGACACGCGCTCGACGGAAGCCTCGAGCTTGCCAGTCTCGGTGTTATCGCGGACGGTAACGCGGAGGACAGCGACGTTGTCAGAGTAGCTCATGCCACCGGCGCTTCCGCGTTCCTCGGTGACCTTGTATTCGTACTGGCCAGGCTGCGTGTACACGATGGAGCCAAAGTCAATCTTCGCCGCGCCGTCGACGACGTCATCGGGACCGAGGACGACCCTCGTGGAGGGAGCGCCGTCGTCACCCATGGGGACGGGAGCGCCGGCGGCGCCCTCGAGCAGGAAGGCGAAGCTGTCGCCATCCTGCCAGTCGCGACCCTCAAGGACCTTCGTCAGGCCGAAGTCAGCCGTAGCGAAGCTGGCGTCCGCGGCATGGTACGTGTTCTCGAACAGGACCCTGCGGCTGTCGCCGTTCACGACCTGGCCGTCAATCTTCGTCGTAACCGTCAGCGTGCCGTCAAGGTTGTCGATGACGGAGATGACCACCTCGTGCGTACGCTCGTCATAGGTAACGCCGGGGACCTTATCCTCATCGGCAGGGATGACCTCCGTCACCTCGAACGCGTAGGTCTTGTTGGCGTTCTCCGCGTTAAAGACCACGTCAGACAGCTTCGCCATGTCCTCGGCGATGCCGCCTGCGCGCCTCTGGGTGTTGGAGAAGCTCTTGTCGGAATCGGCGAGCAAGGCATTTGCTTCGTCAGCCGTCGCAGCAGTGGTTCCGGTCGCGGCGGTGGCATCCTTGCCCGTAATGGTGAAGGAGAACATGTCCATATCCATGGAACGGCCGGTGAGGACCTTGCTCACGGTAAGACCGGGATAGTAGGCAACCTCGGTGGGCCCGTAGACGTTCGTAAAGGCCGCATGATCGGTAACGGTCTTGTCCGTGTCGATCGCGGAGGTCGTGTTGTCGTAGGAGACCTTCCCAAGGGCGAGTTTGCCATTGTCGTCAACGATAGTGACGGTTGCGGTGGCGACGTGGCGGTCCCACGTGATGCCCACGCTATCCTCGGCAGGGACGTTCTCACGAATATCGAAGGTGTACTCGCCGGGCTTGGTGAACGTCATCTCGCCAGACTCAAAGTTGACCACGTTGCCGTTGGTCTTGTGCTCGAGGGCCATGTCAGAGGCGACGCCGTTCTCGGGGCCAGAGACGAGGCTCAGGGAGAAATTGAAGTTATCCGTATCGAGCATGTCTCGGCCAACAAGCTGCTTCTCGCCCTTGATGATTCCGGACTCAACGAATGCCTGGGGCGTATAGGAGTTCTCGAACGCGGCCTCAGCGAGCCCGTCGGACTCCCCCTCGCGCGTATAGGTCGCGGAAACCTTGACGAGGTTCTCGCCGTCGACGGACTCGTGGGTCACGGTCACGGTCGCAATCCAGACCGTGGTGTCATACGTCATGCCGGGGCGAGGGTCGGCGGGGACCTTCTCGCAAATCTTGTACTGGTAGGTCTTGCCCACGTCCTCACTCGTGAAGGTGATTCCCTCGAAGACCACGACGCCATGGGCATTGTTGTGGCCAACGAGCTCGGTCGCGTCGGCGGGCATGGGGGCGTCGTCCACAGGCGTCAGCGAGAACTCGAACATCTCGGGCTGGAGGGACAGCGCGCCGGACGCGTCGCTCAGCGTCTTCGTGGCGATGGGCGCCCACTCCTGCGAAGCGGCGTCGAAGGTGTTCGTAAACGTCGCGACGTCCGCAGCGGCGGCGTCGGAGGCGACGTCGGCACCGAGGTCATCGTGGACGCGCGTGATCTCGGAGGAGGCGACAAGCGTTCCGTCGTGGTTATCCTCGACCGTGACGGTCACGGTGTAGAGGGCGAGCGAGGTCGACACACCGGGCGTCATGGCTTCCTCGGCGGGCTCGAAGACCTGGTAGACGTACGTTCCGGGCGCCTCATAGGCGATGTCGCCGAAGTTGAAGGCGACAGGCGTGCCGGAGTCCGTACCCTCGGCGCTCCTGACGACGAGCCTGCAGACGTCGCCCTCAGAGCCCGCGGGCATGGGTGCGCCATCGAGGCCCTGGAGGATAAACGTGAAGCTATCGTTTGCAAGCCAATCGCGGCCATTGAGGATCTTCTCGCCAACGAGGCTCTCTCCACCGGAGAGCGTTCCCGTAGCGGAGTAAGTGTTCGTGAATTCCTCCTTAGCCTCGAGCCCAGCCTCGACCACACCTTCCTGCGCAGTGGAAGGCGAAGTCTCGAAGCCACTCGCGGCTTTCTCGGTCACGGTATAGGCAGCTCCCCGAGCTAGACCATACACGTAGAGCGTCTCTCCGTGCTTGAGCGTGTGCGTGGCATGGCCGCTGGCGTCAAACGCGAGATCCCAGGACTCGTCACCGTGGACCGTCCCGTCCTCACCCTTGACGGTTGCCTTGAACGTCTTGCCGGCGGCGTCGGGGATGGAGATGTCGAACGTGAAATCGAAGTCGTTGTAGTACGCCTCGTCAAAGCCATCAGGGACGACAACCGTCTTGGAAATCGCGAGCGTCCCGGGCTTCTCGAGGGAGAGGCGACCGTTGTTGCCAAGGGCAACGTTGATCGTCGTGCCATTCCAGTGGGGATTGATGATGGAGGAGGCGGTGCCCGTGGCGTTGGGATTCTTGTCGGTACGCAGCTCGTTGATATAGGTGAGACGGCGGGCACCCTTTTTCAGAACGAGATATCCAGATTCATCGGTGCCAATTCCGCCGGTAATACCCTCGGCAACACTACCGGAGAAGGAAACCGCCTTCGAAGCCTTAGTGGCCTTTCCATCAGCAATGTCATACCAAGAGTGCTCGTAGTAATACGTCGCAGAGCTACTCAGCGGACCACGGGCGCGCTGGGTGCACTCGGCATCGAGATAGAGCGGAGCGTCTTCGGTGATGTAGTAGTACCTGTTACCCGTCGCGGGAGTGAACGTAGACGTTGTGTCACCATCCGCCCCACCGGAGTACGCGTTCGCGAGGAAGTAGACCTTCCCCTCCTCATCCGTGTGGCTGGCAATGTAGTCCGCCATGGCCTCATCGGGATTCGCGAGGAGGTCAATCGCCTCTTCCTTGAGGCTCGACCCGTAGAACACGCGGATGGGGAACGTCAGCGTCACGTCGCCGGTTCCCGCATCCTCATCGACGTTGAAATGACGAAGCGGAATAAGGGATGCCGGAATGGAAACGGTCACCTTGTCGCCAGTCCGGGCATCATCGGAGTGCTCGAAGCGAATAATGACATCGGCAAGGTTACCCGTGGGATAGAGCACGTTACCGGCCGTGCCGTGGAACGTGTAGGTATCGACATTACCAGAGGTGGAGACATCGGGATTGGAGAAGACCTGCTTGGCAAAGACGATGCTTTCGAAGCTGTCGACCTTCATGTAGTCGCCCAGCTGATCGGTAAACGTCACGTAGCCAGACGTGTTCTCGGCACCTTCGACGACATCAGTGGGATGTCCCGCCGCGTTCGCGATGTCCTGCGAGATTCCGCTAAAGACATCCTTGAGGCCGTCGGCGCTTGTCGCCGTCTTATAGAAGTCGGAGTCAGTCGCGCGCGCACCAAGTTCGTCATACTCCGTTGCGGCGGGATAGTTGCTGGACACGGCGTGCAGGAACTTGTTCTCGTTCGTAACGCCCCAGCCATTGGGATCAACGGAAGGATTGGCGCCACTCTGGATGCCAACGGTGTAGATGGTGGTTCCGCCGTCCTTGAGCGCCTTGGCGGTGGAGACGGCGGAGTTGGCAACGGACTCGCTGAACCTGTTGCTCTTAGTCGGCGTACCGTCCGTGAAGAAAACGACGACCTTCTTTGCGCCGGGGCGAGCATCGTTCAGCGCCTTCTGCGCATGGCTCATACCATAGTCGGCACGCGTGGCGCCGGCAGGATCGAGCGCGTTGATCTGCGAGCTGATGGCACCCTTACCATCCTGCGTGCACGGCGTGAGGCCAATCATGCGCTGGCTGCAGTTGTAGCCGTCCCAGGTGAAGTTATTGCCTACACGGTCGGTAGTGTCGCTGGCGAACTTCACGATGGAAACCCGGTGCTGCAGCTCCGGGTCGTCGATTCCCTCGTTTGCCTTTGCGATCTCGTCGACGAAGGCGTTCGCGGCAGCCTTCAGGGCGGCAATCTTCGTTCCTCCGTCAGTCATCTCCTCCTCCATCGAACCAGAGGCATCAAGGACGAGGACGATGTCGAGCGGCGTGGTCGACGTCGTCGTTAGGTTCGACGTCGAGGAGATGGCGGAGAGTGACGTCAGAAAGTCCGAGTCACCCTTCTCGATCGTCATGGTGCCGCCGGCACCCGTGAGGTCGATGTTGCCATCCGAGACGGTCTTGTCAGTCCAAATGCGGCCAACGTTCTCCGTCGAGTTTTCAAGACCCCAGTTGCGCCATGTTGACGCAGAGGAGGGATCGGCGATCGTGGCGGCGAAGGCCGAGACAGGTGCCAACGTAAGGAATATCGCAAACAACAACAGAAGCCTTAGCCGCTTCATGGTGACCTCCTCCGACGAAAGCTAGATAGCCGAGCTTATCGTCAGTAAATCGAGGTCAATTCAATAGGTCACATGTGTGCCAACTTTGAGAATTCGCAGGTAGATTAACCTGTTTCAAAAACTACCGTTTCCGCGAACGGTATGGGAAAACCAAACCCTGCGTTGGCCGCGGAGGCGCATATCTGTCGATACGGAAGAGCGATCAATCATGTCCAGAAGTGTCGAAACGAGCGTTTGATATCGACGAGCGGCACCCCGTTCGCTCTCTCTACGCCTTCCCGTGGACCCTGAGCCCATCGAACCAGGCATCGAATTCTCGATAGAGACCAACGCGCGTAGTCACTCCCGCCTTCTCGTATATGGCGGAGATATGCCTATACGCCACACGGCGTGAGACGAACAGGCCATCCGCAATCTCTTGAACGCCGAGGTCCGTCGTCAGGAGGGCCGTATACACTTCCCCTTCCCTCGTGGTGAGACCAATCTTCTCGGCGTATAGGGCAAGCGCCTCTTCGCGGGATGGAAGGGCGGGCATCTGGTTGAGGCCTTCGCCAATCCCCGCCTTCTCCTCGTCCAGGTTCTCCGTAATTCCCCACGCGATGTCGCGAACAAGGACGAGAAGGCAAACGACCGAAAGCAAGCATGACAAGGTCACCGTCACGACCACGCCCAGCGATTCAAAGAGGAGACGTGCGAACAGTGCACCCAAAGCGCCCACAAGACAGCTGATAGCCCTTCCCATACTTGCAACGATCTCCGGACAAGATGTCTTGGGCGCAACCCTCATGAAGCTCGCGCTGAGATACATGACATAGAAAGAGCCACTAATTCCTGCGATAAAGGCGGCGGCAGGCATTCCCTCCGGCGTTTCCGCCGCGGGCACCGCCGCAGCGACAAGGAACATCGCACATATCGTGATGAGGGAGCGAAGACGGCCTTTCTTCAGGTCAAACAACACGCCAACGAACGGAAGCGAAAGCGAGTAGGCGATCTTGAAGAGACCGGTGCTGAGGATATTTCCATTTGCATAGTTCCAGACGAGAACTCCGTCGAGAAGGCCGTAGTCGAGGGTCATGGCCGCGGCAGCAACTGCAAGAAGGACGATCGACCCCCTGCTCACGCCGGATACCTGCTGCGGCGATGGCCGGTGATCGTATAGCCACCGCCTAGCGGGACGACCGTCAAGCCACAAAATGGCGAGCGCGCTCAGGAC
>ENA-OUQP01000125-OUQP01000125.1-human-gut-metagenome-genome-assembly--contig:-NODE-125-length-81357-cov-15.370938_pt1 | contig 81357 bp, 72 predicted proteins | sample MGYA00237951_ERZ548836 | MGnify/ENA primary metagenome ERZ548836 (study PRJEB26490, sample SAMN05194702) | human gut metagenome | biome: terrestrial biome; feature: human-associated habitat; material...
AGGCGAACATCGCCGAGATCCTGAAGCGTGAAGGCTACATCAAGGACTTCACCGCCAAGGAAGCCAAGGTCGGCCAGACTCTCGAGGTCACCCTCAAGTACGGTCCGAACGGCGAGCGTTCCATCCAGGGCATCAAGCGCATCTCCAAGCCGGGCCTGCGTCGCTACGCAAAGTCCGATGCTCTGCCGATGCCGCTCGGTGGCCTTGGCATCGCAATCATCTCGACTAGCTCGGGACTGCTGACCCAGAAGGAATGCCTCGATCGAGGCATCGGCGGCGAAATCGTCGCTTTCGTTTGGTGAGAAAGGAGAGCTGAAACATGGCATCGCATATTGGTAAGCTCCCCGTCACCATTCCTGCTGGCGTGGAAGTCAAGATCGACGGTCAGTCCTTCACCGCCAAGGGCGCCAAGGGCACTGACTCCTACGAGATTCCGGAAGGCATCACCGCTCAGGTCGAAGGCAACGAGATCATCCTCGTTCCGGCTGACGATCTGCGTCCGACCCGTGCAAAGCACGGCTTGGCTCGTTCCATCGTGGCGAGCATGGTCAAGGGCGTGCACGAGGGTTACGCCAAGACTCTGGACATCATCGGCACCGGTTACCGTGCTCAGGCGAAGGGCAAGGGTATCGAGTTCTCCCTCGGTTACTCCCACACCATTACCGTTGAGCCGCCGGAAGGTATCGAGTTCGAACTGCCGAATCCGAACCAGGTGATCGTCAAGGGTATCGACAAGCAGGCTGTCGGCCAGTGCGCCGCTAACATCCGCAAGCTTCGCGCTCCGGAACCCTACAAGGGCAAGGGCATCAAGTACTCGGATGAACGCATCCTGCGCAAGGCTGGAAAGGCTGGTAAGTAATGAGCGTCCAGATTTTCGGTAAGGGCAAGAAGGTCGCGCTTCAGCGCCGTCACGCTCGTCTGCGCAAGCGCATCAGCGGTACCCCGGAGCTCCCGCGTCTGGTGGTTACCCGTTCCAACCGTCACATGGTTGCCCAGATCATCGATGACACCAAGGGCATTACCCTGGTGAGCGAATCCACTCTGATGAGCGATTTCGCAGGTTTCGAAGGCACCAAGACCGAAGCTGCCAAGAAGGTCGGCGAACTGATTGCCAAGAAGGCTCAGGACGCAGGCATCACCGCGGTTGTGTTCGATCGTGGCGGCAACAAGTATCATGGCCGCGTCGCAGCTGTCGCTGAAGGCGCCCGCGAGGGAGGTCTGGCACTGTGAGCGACAACGAAAAGGAAACCCAAGTGGCTGAAGAAACTCAGAACACTCAGGCTGCTGCTGAAGCTACCAACGAGGATCGTAAGTCCCGTCGTGGCCAGCGTGGTGAGGGTCGTCGTGGCGAGCGTCGCAACCGTCGTGAGGAATCTCACGAGAACGAGATGCTCGATCGCGTGGTGACCATCAACCGTGTGTCCAAGACCCACAAGGGTGGTCGTACGTTCAGCTTCGCTGCCCTCGTGGTGGTTGGCGACGGCAACGGCACCGTGGGTGTCGGCTACGGCAAGTCCCGTGAGGTCCCGGCTGCAATCGCTAAGGGCCAGCTGGATGCCAAGAAGCACATGTTCACCGTTCCGCGCATCAAGGGCACCGTCACTCACCCGGTGATCGGCCATGATGCTGCTGGCACCGTGCTCCTGCGTCCGGCTGCTCCGGGTACCGGCGTTATCGCCGGCGGTGCGGTCCGCGCCGTCATGGAATGCGCTGGCATCACCGACGTCCTGACCAAGTCGATGGGCTCCGCCACCGCCGTTAACGTGGTGCGCGCAACCGTCGACGCTCTCAAGAAGCTCGAAGAGCCGGAAGAGATCGCAGCCCGTCGTGGCATGTCCCTCGAAGAGGTGGCTCCTGACTCCCTGCTGCGTGCTCGCGCCGAAGGCATCGCCGAGGCTCGTAAGGCCCGTGAAGAAGCACAGGCCAAGGCCGCTCAGAAGGACGGTGAGTGATGACTAACCTGAACATCAAGCTGCACCACGGTCTGGTGAACTCCACTCCGAAGCAGCGTGCTGCGGCTCAGACTCTGGGCCTGAACAAGATTGGCAAGACCGTGACCCGTGAAGACACGCCGGCCCTCCGTGGCCAGCTGCTGGTCCTCCGTCACCTGGTCACCGTTGAGGAGGCTGACTGATTATGGCAGATATCCTGCAGATGCATGACCTGAAGCCGGCTCCGGGCGCCAAGAAGGATCGCATTCGCGTCGGCCGTGGTGAAGGCTCCAAGGGTAAGACCTCGGGCCGTGGCGACAAGGGCACCAAGAAGCGTTACCAGGTTCGTCCGGGCTTCGAAGGTGGCCAGCTGCCGCTGTACATGCGCCTTCCGAAGCTGCGTGGCTTCAAGAGCCCGTTCAAGAAGGAATATCAGGTCGTCAACGTTGCTGCTCTCGCGGAACTGTTCCCGCAGGGCGGCGAAATCACCGTTGCCGATCTGGTCGCCAAGGGTGCCGTGCGTAACGGCTACCCGGTCAAGGTCCTGGGCGACGGCGAGGTTTCGGCAGCCTACACCATCAAGGGTGTTAAGGCTTCCGCTTCCGCCAAGTCCAAGATCGAGGCTGCCGGCGGCTCCATCTCCGAGGACTGATTCCAAGGAATGTAGAGCTGACTGAAGCTTGCAAGTGAGGCTTCTCCCGCTTAGACGGGGGAGGCCTCACTTCGTTTTGGTCCAGTACGGGGAACAAAACGAAAACAATGCCTCGAAATCTTGTAAAAAACCGACAAAGGATGGAACACTCCACGTGTAGGTAGACGCCGTACGCTAGACTCGATCGGTAGAGTCTGTTTTGCATGGGTGCGCAGGCGCGCACGTCGATGGAAGGAATCCCAGGTGAGGACGTTAATCCAGGCCTTGAAAACCAAGGAGTTGAGGAACAAGATCCTCTTCACTCTTGGTATCATCATCATTTATCGTATTGGTTCGTTCATTCCGACCCCAGGCGTCGACTATAAGGTCGTTCAGCAGTGCGTCGGTTCGATGAACAGCACCTCCGAAAACTTCATTGGTCTGGTGAACCTCTTCTCCGGCGGCGCAATGTTGCAGCTATCGATCTTCGCACTGGGCGTTATGCCGTACATCACGGCATCCATCGTCATCCAGCTGCTGCGTGTGGTGATTCCTCGCTTCGAGGCGCTGCACAAGGAAGGCCAGTCCGGCGAAGCCAAACTGACCCAGTACACCCGTTACCTGACCATCGGCCTTGCAGTGTTGCAGTCCACCACCATTCTGGTGACCGCACGCTCCGGCGCCCTGTTCAACTACCGGTGCTCTCAGGTTGTGCCTGACGGTTCCGTCTGGAACCTCGTGGTCATGGTGCTCATCATGACTGGCGGCACCGGCCTCATCATGTGGATGGCCGAATTGATCACCGACAAGGGTCTCGGTCAAGGCATGTCCATCCTTATCTTCATGTCCATCTGCTCCGGCTTCCTGCCGCAGCTTTGGGAGATCGGTTGGGGCACCGATGGCGCCGATGGCGATTGGGCCAAGTTCGCGGCCGTCGTCGGCGTGCTGCTGGTCATCATGATCCTCGTCATCTATGTCGAGCTTTCCCAGCGTCGTATTCCGGTGCAGTACACCCGTCGTATGATCGGTCGTAAGATGTACGGCGGATCCTCCACCTACCTGCCGCTGAAGATCAATATGAGCGGCGTTATCCCGCCGATCTTCGCGTCCTCCATTCTGGCCATCCCGACTCTGATCGCACAGTTCGGCAATTCCGACCAGTCTTGGGTCAAATGGATCAACTCCAATCTGGCCAACACCACTTCCGTGTGGTACATCGCCCTGTACGCGCTCATGATCGTGTTCTTCTGCTTCTTCTACACGGAGATCACTTTCAATCCGGACGAAACCGCGGACAACATGAAGCAGTACGGTGGCTTCATTCCTGGCATCCGCGCAGGCAGCGCCACCAGTCGTTACCTGAGCTATGTGATGAACAGGCTTAACACCGTCGGCGCCGTGTACCTGCTGTTCGTGGCGCTCATCCCGACCGTGCTCATCATGGCGCTCGACCTCAACACCAAGCTGCCATTCGGCGGCACCACCATCCTGATCATCGCAGGCGTCGGCCTCGACACCCTGCGCCAGGCCAAGGCCCAGACCGAGCAGTTCCAGTACGCTGGTTTCCTGTTCGAGGGCACTGACCACAAGGAAGGCAAGTAAGACCTGAATCGTGATGCCGCTTCGTCATGGGGCGGTATCACGATTTTTTATGTAACCAATCGAGAATCAGAAAGCCTCGCAAGAGGCTAAATGAAACGGAGAATAACATGCGACTGCTGATTATGGGACCGCAGGGCGTCGGCAAGGGCACCCAGGCTGCGCTGCTGAGCGAGCACTACGGTATTCCGGCAATCTCCACCGGCGATATCTTCCGCTATAACATCAAGAACAAGACCGAGCTCGGTGTTGAGGCACTGAAGTACATCGACAAGGGCGAACTGGTTCCGGACGAGCTGACCAACAAGATCGTCAAGGATCGTCTGGCCATGGATGATGCCAAGAACGGTTGGATCCTCGACGGCTATCCGCGCAACGCATCCCAGGTTGAGGCACTGGACGCCATCCTCGCCGATCTGAACACTCCTCTGGACGCTGTGGTGGCTCTCGACGCTGACCATGACGTGCTTATGGAGCGCATGAAGAAGCGTGCCGAGATCGAAGGCCGTTCCGACGACACTCCGGAAGCCATCGCCAAGCGTCTTGATGTGTATGCCAAGGAAACCGCTCCGTTGCTGGCCACCTATGAAGAGCGCGGGCTGCTGAAGGCCTTCAACGGCGTCGGCTCCGTCGAAGAGATCCAGTCCACCATCGTGGCTGAGCTTGGCTGATATAGCTGAAAATCGGGCAGATTCAAATCGTATGCAACGATAAGAAAGCTCAATAAAATACCACAAAACAATCGAAAACGGGAATTGCGACACGCCGAACGTGCCGTAGCTCCCGTTTTCGTGTATTCTTGCAAGTTGGTGTGTCTTCGGGCACGCATAGTAATCGCCAAAGAACGGAACGAGGCTCATGGCTAAAGACGGTGTGATTGAAGTCGAAGGACAGGTAGTGGAAGCACTGCCGAACGCGATGTTCCGCGTTGAACTCGAGAACAAGCATATCGTGCTCGCAACCATCTCGGGCAAGATGAGGAAGAACTATATTCGCATTCTGCCGCAGGATCGTGTTGTGCTGGAAATGAGCCCTTATGATCTGAACCGCGGCCGTATTACGTACCGTTACAAGTAAGGTACACAAGCAAAGGAAAACCATGAAGGTCAGCCCTAGTGTGAAGAGGATCTGCGAGAACTGCCGCGTGATCCGTCGTCACGGCCGCGTCATGGTGATCTGCATCAACCCGCGCCACAAGCAGCGTCAGGGCTGAGAGCAGATCCAGCGGCATAATAAGTACAGGCGCTGAGTCACAGATCGCGCAAGCGGTATGAACCCCGGGTACGCAGGCCCGGGCCGGGAAACCGGACGACTCGGTGCAAGACCTGCGGAAAACAGAAGGAATCGCAATGGCACGTCTTGCCGGAGTCGACATCCCCAATGAGAAGCGCATCGAGATCGCCCTCACCTACATCTTTGGTGTGGGTCGCACTCGTGCCAAGGAAACGCTTGCCGCGACCGGTATCAACCCGGACATTCGCGTCAAGGATCTGACGGATGAGCAGCTGATCACGCTGCGTGACTACCTCGAGGGTAACTACAAGATCGAGGGCGATCTGCGTCGTGAAATCGATGCGGATATCCGTCGTAAGATTCAGATCAACTGCTACCAAGGCCAGCGTCACCGTAAGGGACTTCCTGTGCGCGGTCAGCGCACCAAGACCAATGCTCGTACCCGCAAGGGCCCGAAGCGCACGGTCGCCGGAAAGAAGAAGGCCACCAAGTAATAGGTGGCTGTCAGTTCAGACCACGAGACGTAAGTTTCATCGCCTGAACAACAAAGCAAATTCGTTATTAGGAAACGAGGGTCAATGGCAGCTCAAAAGCAAGCCGCGCGCAAGCCGCGTCGCCGCGACCGCAAGTCGGTCCCGGTTGGGCAGGCGCACATCAAGTCCACTTTCAACAACACTATTATTTCGATCACCGACCCGTCCGGCGCAGTTGTGTCTTGGGCGTCCGGTGGCGATGTCGGTTTCAAGGGCTCCCGTAAGTCCACGCCGTACGCCGCTGGTATGGCCGCTGAATCCGCAGCCCGCAAGGCTATGGAGCACGGTCTGAAGAAGGTCGACGTGTTCGTGAAGGGCCCGGGTTCCGGTCGTGAAACCGCTATCCGTTCCTTGCAGTCCGCCGGACTCGAAGTCGGTTCCATCACCGACGTCACCCCGCAGGCACACAACGGCGTTCGTCCTCCGAAGCGCCGTCGCGTCTGAGCACTAGAAGAAATCATCAATCCAACGCCGCTTATGGCCGGTGAGTGCACCACCGGCCTGAAGCTGAAAGGATAACCACAGTGCTTATCGCACAGCGTCCGACACTTACCGAGGAATCTCTCAACCCTCAGCGTTCCCGCTTCACCATCGAGCCTCTCGAGCCTGGTTTCGGCTACACGCTTGGCAACTCGCTGCGCCGTACCCTCCTGAGCTCCATCCCTGGAGCGGCTGTGACTTCGGTGCGTATCTCCGGCGTCCCGCATGAGTTCACCACTCTGCCGGGTGTTGAAGAGGACGTTACCGAGATCCTGTTGAACATCAAGGGCATCGTGCTCACCAGCGAATACGATGAGCCGGTTGTCATGTATCTGCGCAAGAGCGGCAAGGGCGAGGCCACCGCGGGTGATATCACTCCGCCGGCCGGCGTCACTATCGCCAACCCGGATATGCATATCGCAACTCTCGCTGAAGATGGCGAACTCGAGATCGAGTTCACCGTCGAGCGTGGCCGCGGTTATGTGCCAGCCCAGATGAACAAGCAGGATAACGCCGAGATCGGCCGTATCCCGGTCGACTCGATTTACTCCCCGGTGCTCAAGGTGAGCTATCGCGTGGAAGCCACTCGCGTTGAACAGCGCACTGACTTCGACAAGCTCATCCTGGACGTGGAGACCAAGCCGGCAATCTCCCCGCGTGATGCTGTCGCATCCGCAGGCTCCACCTTGGTGGAACTCTTCGGCCTGTGCCGCGAGCTCAACGCCCAGGCTGAGGGCGTCGAGGTTGGACCTGCCCCGGTGGCAGAGGAAACCAACCCGGAGATGGCCGTTCCGATCGAGGATCTCAACCTCACCCAGCGCAGCTACAACTGCCTGAAGCGCGAGGGCATCCACACGATCGGCGAGCTGGTCGCCCACACCGAGCAGGATCTGCTCGACATCCGCAATTTCGGTATGAAGTCCATTGACGAAGTCAAGGAAAAGCTCCAGTCCTTGGGTCTGGCCCTCAAGGCTTCCCCGCTGGGCAACTTCGATACCAACAACCTCGAAGGCGGCACTTTCTTCTCGCCGGAAGACGAGTGATTCGCCGCTTTTGACCTAACCGCTTCGTCGGATTCGGATGTTCGGGCAACTGCCCACCTGAGTCCGACGGGGCTTTCAAGGAGAAACAATGCCTACACCAAAGAAGGGTCCGCGTCTGGCCTCCAGCCCGGCTCATGAGCGTCTTATGCTCGCGAACATGGCCACTAGCCTGTTCCAGCATGGCCGCATCACCACCACCCTGCCGAAGGCCAAGCGCCTTCGTCCGCTGGTTGAGCGCCTGATCACGCTCGCCAAGCGTGGTGATCTGCACAACCGTCGTCGCGTGATGCGCGTCATCCGCAACAAGTCCGTCGTGCACAAGCTGTTCACCGAGATCGCCGAGCAGATGGAGCAGCGTGAGGGTGGCTACACCCGTATCGTCAAGATCGCTTCGCGTCGTGGCGATTCCGCTCCGGCAGCCATCATCGAGCTCGTCACCGAGCCGGTGAGCCCGAAGCAGGCCGTGGTCAAGGAAGCTGAAGCCGCAACCAAGGTTGCTGCTGAAGAAGCTCCGGTTGTCGAAGAGGCACCGGTCGAGGCTCCGGAAGCCGCAGCTGAGGAAGCCACCGCAGAGAACGCCGAGTGATTGGCATCGAAAAGGCTTGACTAGCTGATAGAAAAGGCTGGGAATCGAAAGGTTCCCAGCCTTTTTGCTATGTATCGTTCCGTTGTTATGCGCCTTTTGTTATGCTCAATGCCGTGAGATTGCGAATCGACTTGGCATATGACGGCACTGGCTTTTACGGATGGGCCAAACAACCCGACATGCGTACCGTGCAGGGGGAAATTGAACGAGTGCTGCATACCGTTCTTCGTGTACCGGAAGGCGATGATGACGAGCCGCTGCGCCTGACTGTCGCAGGCCGTACCGATACCGGCGTGCACGCATCGCACCAAGTTTGCCATCTCGATATCAATGAAGAGACACTTGCACGTTGCGTCGGGCATATGCAGATCGAACCGGCGATGGCGTTGACGCGACGACTGCAACGCATGCTGCCGAATGACATCGCCATTCGTTCCATCGAGGAAGCTCCCGAAGGATTCGACGCACGTTTCTCCGCGCTGGAACGCACCTACGTATATCGCATTGCCGACCGATCAAGCGAAATCGATCCACGTACCAGAAATTGCGTGCTGCATATCGACGATGATCTCGACATCGAAGCCATGAACAAGGCTGCTGAAATGACGATCGGTCTGCATGATTTCGGCTCATTCGCAACCCCGAATCCTGGAGGCACGACCATACGTGAGGTGAAAACCGCGTATTGGCGTCGTATACCGCAGCATCCGCTGATCGACGACGGAACCACCATGGGGGAGCGGTACCGAACGCCCGCCTTGGAATCGGGACTGCTCTGCTTCACCATCGTCGCCGACGCATTCGCACGCAATATGGTGCGTTCGTTGGTTAACGGTTGCGTACAGGTCGGTATCGGCAAACGTTCCTTGGATTGGTTCGCCGAAAAAATGGCGACTCCGTTGCGTGAAGGCAGCACCGGTCCGATCGCTCCGCAAGGATTGACGCTCGAACATATCGAATATCCGGAAGACGACCAGCTGGCGATTCGTGCCGAAGCGATTCGTGCGAAGCGCACTTTGTAAGAGCACATACTGTATAGCAGCACAGAAGATCGCACTATACGATCGCACCAGATATCGCATCGCAAAACTGCATCAAGCAATCGCAAGAAAAACGGAAAACGAGATATAGTTCGAAAAGAACACGCGAATCATGCGAAATGCCATGACGACGTTACGTCGTTCTCACGAGTCCGTGACCGAGACGCAATCGTAATAATTCGTTGCATTTTAGGGTAATCGAACGCCAGTACGTCTTCTATCGAGGATTGAGCGGCCTTAAGACGGGCATGCATTTTCAGGGGTAGAAGAAGTGTGCGACGATGAATGAAAGCATAAAAGTTGCAGATCGTCTAAAACAATAACCTTGGCTCCTATGTGCTCCTACGTGCCACAGGGCTGTAAGCAATAAAAAAACCGAAGCGCCATTGCTCCGGTTTTTCTACTTGCGGATAAGGCGAGATTCGAACTCGCGGAGGGGTTCGCCCTCACACGCTTTCGAGGCGTGCTCCTTAGACCGCTCGGACACTTATCCATTGGCTACTTGAAAACAAGCAACTTTATTATTTTGCCACAGCTTTGGCGATTGTCAAATCCGATTGAGGGATTTTTGCGATGTCTGCGATTGCTCGGCGTGTCTTATTCGCGGGAACACTGCGTCGCATTGCGCGAAGACGGTTGCGCGGACAGCGTACGCAAGTCTGCGCTATGCGAATAGCGCTTCGTCGAATGCCGGATAACCCCAGGCGAGTGCCAGATCCACGCGGTCGGCGATCATGCTGGCGAGCATGCCCAGTGACTGTTCACGGGAGTCATCCGAATGGTCGTCCGAGGTTGTTTGGGACTTCGTCGAGGCGTTCGACGAAGTCGAGCTTGCCGTAACGGCTGCGATTTCACTGCGCGCGCAATTCATTTCTAGGACGGCATCGGTTGGCGCGTACAAGCCCGTTGCGGAATCCACGATGGTATTAGGATTGGCGAGCAGCTGCGTGACATCATAGGTTTTCGCACGATTGTCTTCGGCTCCGGAAATAGAAATCAGGCGTTGCGAAGTGGTTTTATGACGATCGCTGATGTCAAGCGTCGCATGACCGAAGGAACGCGCGGCGAACACCTCCATCGCGAACCCCACCTGATCTTCCGCAGCAGCCATGGCTGCAAGCGAATCCGCGTCGACGTCAAGCGAGTCAATGCCATCGCATCGTGACAGCGTGGGCTGTGCGATGTCAATCGCAAGCCGTGAGGCCATCAATCTGACGGCGTGACGGGCCTGCGCGCTGCGCAACGTGCCATCGGCGAATCGCGCCGGGCAATATGCCGCGGTGTTGGCCCAATCTGAAACCGCCTCCTGCGCGGCAAGATAGCGCATTACGATATGGCGTGACCTGTCTGCCATGATGTCGGCGTTGGCAGTCGCGTCTGCATACGCCTTTTCGCAAGGACTTGGCTGTTGTTCGGCTTCGGCGCGGCCTGCGATTCGAGGAGTGGAACACGCGGCCAGTGATGCCACAAGGGCGCTCGCGCACACCAAGACGCAGGCGCGTCTGACAGTCGACAAGGCCAAGGGGAAAAACGGGGAGCGTGTCTGCATGAAACATTAGACTAGTAGTCGACTGTGACCATTGGGCCGAGCGCTCGGAATAACTTCATATAGGAGGTCTTGGAAGTATGGAACTGGACCTGGCAGGAATGCACCAGCTCGCAGCTGGGCAGGGAATCGATCCCGAGACGCTGGATGCCGCACTCTCGGAAGCATTGCGACTGGCATATCTGAAAACGCCGCACGCGGCGAAGCATGCTCGTGTGGAGCTTGATCCGCGTGCCGGAAGCTTTACCGTTTGGGCTCAGGATGAGATCCCCGTCGAGCCGACCGAGGATGATCCGCACCCTGCGCCGACTCTGGGCGAGGAATATGATGACACCCCGCGTGACTTCGGCCGTCTGGCCGCCGCCACCGCGCGTCAGGTCATCAGCCAGCTGTTCCGCAAGGCCGAGGACGACAAGGTGTTCGGCGCGTTCTCCGGGCAGAAGGGCAAGCTGATCACCGGCATTGTGCAGCAGGATGTGAAGGACACCTCCAATGTGCACGTGGCCGTTGGCGACGTCGAAGCGTTGCTGCCGCGTCGTGAACAGGTGCCGGGAGAGCGTTACCGCCATGGTGAGCGCATCCGCGTGTATGTGGTGAATGTCGCACGTGGCCTCAAAGGCCCGGAAATCGTGGTGTCCCGCTCCCATCCCGAGCTGGTTCGCCGTCTGTTCGAACGTGAGGTTCCGGAACTGGTTTCCGGTGCCGTCTCGATCATGGCCATCGCGCGTGAGGCCGGTGCCCGTACCAAGATCGCGGTGCGCGCCAACACCGAGGGCGTCAATCCGAAGGGCGCTCTGATCGGCCCCGGCGGTGCTCGCGTGCGTGCGGTGATGGAGAACCTTGGGCCGGAGAAGATCGATATCGTCGACTGGTCTGCCGATCCGGCGAAGTTCGTCGCGGCGGCACTGTCTCCGGCGGTCGCCACCGGTGTGCAGGTGATCAGCGAGAAGAACCAGACCGCAATCGCCTTCATTCATGATGATCAGCTGTCGCTGGCCATCGGCAAGGAAGGCCAGAACGCACGTTTGGCCGCCAAGCTGACCGGATGGAAGATCGGCATCGAATCCGCCGAGGCACACGCCAAGAAGATGGCCGAAGCGCAGGCTTCGACCAGCGGGGAAACCGCCGAATAACCAACACTTTCAGCAACGGTAAGCCCGTGGGCGTTCAATCCACGGGCTTGAGTATGCTGGACTCGATAATCCAAAGCGTGGGGGTACGTGCCGTCATGCCCAGGGAAAAGACGAGGTATCACGAACATGGTTGCACGATGAGAAGGAACAAGCTCGCCGTGAATCAGTAGCGGTCGCGCTCGTATGCGCGCGGCCCAAGATAGGAGAAATTGAGTGCCGAAAGCACGCGTATATGAACTTGCCAAGGAACTTGGCGTTGACAGCAAGACTGTTTTGAACAAACTTGAGGCGATGGGCGAATTTGTGAAGTCCGCATCGTCTACCGTTGAACCTCCGGTTGCCCGTAAGCTGAGGAATGCTTTCGCTTCCAACGCGCAGGGCAACGCATCTGAATCCAAGAAGCCTGCGGTCCCGGCCAAGAAGCCGGCTGCCCCGGCAGCTTCGCCTACTCCTGCGCCTCGTGCCACTCCGGCTGCTCCCGCGGCATCCGCGGCAAAGCCTGCCGCTCCAAAGCCGGCACGTCCTGCAGCATCCAAGTCCGAAGCCCCGAAGCCCGGCCAGCGCATGCCTCGTCCGGGTGATTCCCGCCAGCATGGCAATCGTGCCAACGGCAACGCTCCGCGTCCGCAGGGCGAACGCCGTCAGGGCGGCAAGCCGGCTCCGGTTCCGGGACCTCGCGCACAGCGCAACAATAACAATACCAATGCTCCGCAGGGCGGCAATGGCAACAATGCCGCCAATGGTGCGAAGCCGCACACTCCGGGCCCACGTCCGGGTAACAATCCGTTCAGCCGCAAGCAGGGCATGCATACCCCGACTCCGGGTGACATTCCGCGTCCGCATCCGATGAACCGTCCGAACGCCAACAACAATAACAACGGCGAAGGTCGTCGCGGCGGCCGTCCGGGTCAGGGCGGCGGTCAGCGTGGAGGTTTCCGTGGTCGTCCGGGCCAAGGCACCGGTGCGAAGCCGGGTCAGTGGGGCCAGCATCGTCCGGGTCAGGGCGGCGGTCAGCGTCCGGCAGGTGGTGGCAACCGTTTCGGTGGCGGCGCCAATACCAATGGTGGCGGCTTCCAGGGCGGCAACAGCGCTCCGAGCAACGGTCCGGCACGCGGCGGCGGCCGCGGTCGTGGCGGTGCTGCAGGCGCGTTCGGTCGTCAGGGCGGCAAGTCCTCGAAGGCTCGTAAGAACCGTCTGGCAAAGCGTCAGGAATTCCAGGAGATGAAGGCCCCGGTCATCGGCGGCGTGCGTATTCCTACCGGCAACGGTCAGACCGTTCGTCTGCGTCAGGGCGCATCCCTTGCCGATCTGGCCGAGAAGATCAACGTCAATCCGGCGGCACTGGTCACCGTACTGTTCCACCTTGGTGAGATGGCCACGGCAACCCAGTCCTTGGACGAATCCACCTTCCAGATCCTCGGTGAGGAAATCGGCTGGGACATCAAGATTGTGTCCGCCGAAGAGGAAGACAAGGAACTGCTGCAGCAGTTCGACATCGATCTGGACGAAGAAGAACTTCAGGAAGATGAAGATCTGAAGCCGCGTCCGCCGGTCGTCACCGTGATGGGCCATGTCGATCATGGTAAGACCCGACTGCTTGACACCATCCGTCGTACCAACGTCATCGCACGTGAGGCCGGCGGCATCACCCAGCGTATCGGTGCATACCAGGTGACCGTCGATCTCGAAGGCGAACCGCGTAAGATCACGTTCCTCGATACCCCAGGCCACGAAGCCTTCACCGCCATGCGTGCCCGTGGCGCCGAACTCACCGACGTTGCGATCCTTGTGGTCGCGGCCGATGACGGCGTGATGCCGCAGACCGTGGAAGCCATCAACCACGCTCAGGCGGCCAACGTGCCGATCGTGGTGGCCGTCAACAAGATTGATAAGCCGGGCGCGAACCCAGACAAGGTCCGTGGCCAGCTCACCGAGTACGGCCTCGTTCCGGAAGAGTACGGTGGCAACACCATGTTCGTCGACATTTCCGCCAAGCAGGGCACCAATGTCGACAAGCTGCTGGAAGCCGTGCTGCTGACCGCGGACGCCGAACTTGATCTGCGTGCCAACCCGGATATGGACGCTCGCGGTGCCACAGTGGAAGCCCGACTCGACAAGGGCCGCGGTGCCGTGGCAACCGTGCTCGTTCAGTCCGGTACTCTGCACATCGGCGATTCCATCGTCGCAGGAACGTCGTATGGCCGTGTCCGCGCCATGCTCGACGAAAACGGTACCCATATGAAGGAAGCCACGCCGTCCACTCCGGTGCAGGTGCTTGGTTTGACCTCCGTGCCGACAGCAGGCGATCTGTTCCTGGTGGCCTCCGATGACCGTACCGCACGTCAGATCGCCGAAAAGCGTCAGGCCACCGAGCGTGCGGCCCAGCTGGCCAAGCGTCGTAAGGTCGTGTCGCTCGAAAGCCTCAAGGAGCAGTTCGCCAAGGCTGAGGTCGACATGCTCAACATCGTCATCAAGGGCGATTCCTCCGGTTCCGTCGAGGCGCTGGAAGATTCCTTGATGAAGATCGAGGTGTCCGACGAGGTCGGCATCCAGGTGATCCACCGCGGTGTCGGTGCCATCACCCAGAACGATGTCAACCTGGCTACCGTCGACAAGGCCGTCATCATCGGCTTCAACGTTCGTCCGAACCGTCAGGTGGCGGATATGGCCGAACGCGAAGGCGTGGAAATCAAGTACTACTCGATCATCTACAAGGCCATCGAAGACATCGAAGCATCCCTCAAGGGCATGCTCAAGCCGGAATTCGAAGAGGTCGTCACGTCCCACTCCGAGATCCGCGAGATCTTCCGTTCTTCCAAGTTCGGCAATATCGCAGGTGTTATGGTGCAGGACGGCGAAGTCAAGCGCGGTACGAAGTGCCGTATTCTGCGCAACGGCATCGCCACCGTCAATGATCTCGAAATCTCCTCGCTGCGTCGCTTCAAGGACGATGTCAACTCCGTCAAGGAAGGCTACGAAGCGGGTATCAACCTCGGTTCGTTCAACGACATCGAGCTTGGCGATATCATCGAGACCTTCGAAATGCAGGAAATCGAACGCAAGTAGTCGATTGATTCGAATCAGCAATCGATAACAAGAAAGGAACGCCCACAGCTGACATACGGCTGCGGGCGTTCCGTAATACAACAGAACTTACCTGATTAAAGGACAACAATGGCAGGAACCAATCCTCGCGCCGCACGCATCGCGGCGTTGATCCAACGTGTGATCGCATCCTCCATGGAGGCGCAATTGCACGATAAGCGTCTCACAAACGTGACCATCACCGAAGTGCGCGTGACCAACGATCTGCAGATCGCCAAAGTCTACTGGACCCAGCTTGGCCGTGAAGGCCATGAGCAGGGCGAACGCCGCCGTGCACAGCAGGCACTGAACCAAGCCAAGGGTCGTCTGCGTTCCCTCGTGGGCACCAAGGCCGGTCTGCGTTTGACCCCGCAGCTCGAATTCGTATTCGACGAGGTGCCGGGCGAGGCGCATGAGATCGAAGACATTCTCGCCATCGCGCGCAAGCGTGACGAAGAACTCGCCAAGGCTCGTGAAACCGCCCAGTATGCGGGCGAAGCCGATCCGTACAAGCATCCGGAAGAGGATGACGACGATGATTTCGACGATGATGACGTCGAAGTCGAAGATTGGGATGATGACGAAGAAGCCTGAACATTCCGGCCTGCTGGTCATCGATAAGCCGCAGGGGGTCACCAGCCATGACGTGGTCGCGGCCGTGCGCGGCGCCCTGCATATGAAGCGTGTCGGCCATGCTGGCACGCTCGACCCGATGGCCACCGGCGTGCTGGTGGTGGGTTTCGGCAATGCCACGCGACTGCTCAACTACATTGTCGACCATAACAAAACGTACGAGGCCACCATTCGCCTTGGACAGCGCACCACTACGGACGATGCCGAAGGCGAGCTGTTGCCGGCGGGGGAGCGGGCAGTGAACTTTCCTTCGCGTCAAGCCGTGGAACAGCTGATCACAGAACGGTTCACCGGGCGCATCGAACAGGTACCGAACGTCTACTCCGCCATTAAGGTCAATGGCCAGCGTGCCTATGATCTGGCGCGCGAAGGCAAGGATGTGGAGCTTAAGGCACGTCCTGTGACCATCGAAGAGTTCAACGTGCGGCAGGCGCGTTACGGCTACACGCATAGCGATCGTGCCGGCACGGAACTTGCTGGCGCAGTCGTGGCCGAGAGGGCAGGAGATGGATGGATTGCCGACACTGCACCGCATGAAGACATGCAGCCCGTTATGGAACTCGACGTGACCGTGACCTGTTCCGCAGGTACCTACATTCGCGCGCTCGCACGCGATCTGGGTGAGGAACTCGGGTTGGGAGGCCATCTGACGATGTTGCGGCGCACACGTGTCGGCAGATTCTCAGTGAATATGCCCAACGTCATGAGCGCCCACGCTGAATCCAAAACATTCACCAATCGTGAAGGCATGGAAGTGACGCGCAATCGTGCAGTGCTTGACGATGCAGATCATGCGCTCGATCATGCGCTCGATCCCGTGGCCAGCGCTGCGGCTTCCATGAATATGCTGGCCGTTAGCGATCAGGAAGCGGCCGACTTGCGTTTCGGACGCAGAATCGCGCATGACATACGTACGACCACGGCGGCGTACGTTGAGGAAACCAACGATTTGGTCGCCATCCTCGAACGTGCGAAACGCGGTGAGGCTAAACCGGTCGCGGTATTCAACTGAACCATCCAATCAGACTACAGATACGAATTCATACACAAGAAGGACATGATGAAGACAATCACGCTCACGCCTGATGCCAGCGGCATGGTGGATTGGCCTACGCTGAGCAACGATAAGAAATCCGTGGTGACCATCGGTTCGTTCGATGGCATGCATCAGGGCCATCAGGCGGTGATTCGCCGCGTGGTGGAACTCGCCAAGAAGGAACAGTCCTTCTCCGTGGTGGTGCTGTTCGATCCACGCCCAGCGTTCGTGCACGGCTACGCGGCGCAAAACGGTGGCCAAGAGCCGCCGGCAGGCATGATCGACACGCAGGCGCTCACCAGCATGCAGGAGCGTCTGCGCGCCATCAACAAGCTGGGCGTGGATTACACGCTCATCGTGCGTTACACGCTGGCGTTCGCGGCGAAATCGTACCGATTCTTCCTCGGACAAATGGTGGGCAAGCTGGGCATGCGCGCGCTAGTGCTCGGATCCGATGCGGCCATGGGTGCGAACCGTGCCGGCGATGTGAAGGCCATCGAGAATCTGGCACTCGCCACCGGCGTGTTCCAGCTTGACGTAGTCGACGATCGTGGACCGGGCGAAACCCGCGTGCCAGCCAATGCGAAGCCGGTTATGCCCACTGACCATGGTGAGCCAGCTGATCCACTGGAAGGTGCGTCCAAGGCGGAACGTCGCGCATGGAGCAAGAAAAACCAGGCGAAGGCCGTGCGCGTGTGGAGCTCCACGAATGTGCGCTACCTGCTGGGCCATGGGCGCATCAAAGACGCCGACGCGATTCTGGGACATCCGCATGCCGTGGAAGGCACCGTGGTGCATGGCGAGGAACGTGGACGCACCATCGGCTTCCCCACGGCGAATCTGAGTGAGAATGTGGCAGGCTATCTGCCGGTCGACGGCGTATACGCCGGTTGGCTCGTGGACCTGGGCGCGAAGACGGCGGACGATGATACGCAGGGCGCTTCCGAAGGTGTTTCGCAGCAGTTCGATTCCTCTTCCGTGGACGCGCGACTTGCCGATCATTCGCCGTATCGTTGGCCTGCTGCGATTTCCATCGGCACCAAGCCGACGTTCAACGAAACGACCGGCATGAATGAGCGTGTGGTCGAAGCCTATGCCGTCACCGACGATTGGCTTGATTTATACGATCACCAGGTACGTGTGGAATTCGCAGGATTCCTGCGTCCGCAAATCAAATTCGATTCCGCACAGGATCTGATCGACGAGCTGAAGCGCAATGTCGAGGAAACCAAGCGAATTACTGCCTGATGCTAATCACAACGATGATCGCAATAATAATCACGATAATGACAGTGATTAATGAATGCTGATATTTCCAGTAAAAACGTATCAGTATTCAAAAATAGTGGGGCTCTTACGTAAGAATTTACGTAAGAGCCCCACTAGTATAGGTTATAAAATTATGAAATTATCATAAGATTAATTACGGAAATGAGAGAAGAATTCTTTCGTTTCCGGATCTTGCGATTCATCCATGACTTCTTGAGGCGAACCGTTTTCGGCGATAACACCGTGGCGCAGCAGCACAATGCGGTCCGCAGCATCATGGGCGAAACTCATTTCATGGGTCGCCATGAGAATCGTGGTGCCCTGCTCTTTGAGTTCGGCCACCATGTTCAGCACTTCGCCCACCAGCATCGGGTCAAGTGCCGAGGTGATTTCGTCAAGCAGCAGCAGCTCCGGATCGGTCATCAACGCTCGGGCGATGGCCACGCGCTGCTGCTGGCCGCCGGACAGCTGATCGGGGTAGGCACCGGCCTTGGCACGCATGCCGATGCGGTCAAGCAGCTCCAACGCGCGTGCCTCGGCACGATCCTTATCCCAATGGTGCACCTTGAGAGCTGCCAATGTGACGTTCTTCATCACCGACATGTGCGGGAACAGATTGAACTGTTGGAACACAACGCCGATACGCGAACGAATCTTATCCTGATTGGCACGAGGGTCGGTGATATCCGTATTGCCCAGCCAAATCTGACCATCGTCGACACGTTCCAGCAGATTCACGCATTTCATCAACGTCGACTTGCCCGAACCGGAAGGTCCTAGCAGCGCCACCACTTCATGCTGGTTGACATCGAAGGAAATGCCGTTGAGCACCGTGGTGGAGCCGAACGATTTGCGAATGCTGTCCAGATGCAGCACAGGCGTCTGCGGTTTGCCTGCAGAAGCGGCCATAGTCTCACTCATACCGTGCCTCCACTCAACTCACGCTTACGCAAACGTGCCGAATACCAGTCGTTCAACAGAATGAACGGCACGCTCATCAGAATGAACAGCAGGCTCGCAACCACATACGGTGTGAAATTGTAGGTGCTCGCCACTTCGATCTGGGCGGCGCGCACCGCGTCGACCGCACCCAGCACGGAAATCAAGCCGACGTCCTTCTGCATGGAAATGAAATCGTTCATCAATGCGGGAGCGACCTTGCGCAACGCCTGCGGAATCACGATCATGCGCGTCGTCTGACCTGCGGTAAGTCCGAGGGAGCGCGCCGACGCGCGTTGCGAAGGATGCACATCATTGAAGCCCGCGCGCAACACTTCGGCCACATATGCGGAATAGCCCATAATCACGGCCACAGTACCCAGAATCGACGGGTCGATGCGCCCGAAAATACCCAAGCCAGGAATGCCGAAACCAATAAGATACAGCACGACGATCATTGGAATGCCGCGCATAATCGTGGTATACAGCGCGGCAAGAGCACGCAGCGGGAACAACACGGGGTTATTGCTGGTACGCACCAACGCGATCAACGTGGCGAAAATGGCCACGCCAATCAACGCGACGGCAAGCACCTTGACGTTCAGCCAAAGCCCTTTCAGAATCTCGGGGAATGACGAAACGAAATATTCGGCGGAGAAGAACGTCTCCTTGACACGCGGCCAACCGGGGGACATCTTCAAACCGATGACGATGATCGCCGCAAACACAATCGTGCTGATCAGACTGGTCGCCACCGATTGCAATTGCTGCTTTTTGCGATACGCGCGCCGGGAAAGCTCGACCTCGCTGACCTGATGCTCAGCGAGGTCGTCCGGACGATGATCCGAAACACTCATGAGAGAAATCCTTGATGTAGCGAGCTTGCTATGAGCCTACTTGAGTTCGGCCAGATCCGTGGTGTATTCGGCCAGCCACTTGTCCTGCAGCTCCTGCAGCGTGCCGTCGGAATCCAGTTCATCGACGGCCTTGGAGACAGCGGATGTGAGCTTGGAATCCTTCGGAAGCACAATGCCCATGCCGTTCGGATCGGTGGAGTCGGCAATGCGGCCGACGACCATGGCGTCCTTAACCTGCTCGGACTGCACCATGTACACGCATTCCACGGTGCTGGTCACCAGAGCGTCGATCTGGCCGGCGTCGAGCGCCTGGGCCACGGCGGCGTCATCGTTGAAGGTCTGCACGTCATCCTTGATCTGCTTGGCGTACTTGTAGCCCTCGGTGCCCACCATCGCGCCGATGGCGGCGTCCTTCAAGTCGGTCAGGCTCTTGGCCTTGGCGTACTTGCCGTCCTTCTTGACGATAATGGCCTGAGAATCGTTGTAATAGCTGGCGGAGAAATCTACGGCCTTCTTGCGTTCGGGAGTGATGCCGAACTGCTGGATGTTCATATCCCAATCCTTGGCGCCCGGTGCGATGGCGGAATCGAACGTAGTGCGTGTCCATACCACGTCGGACTTCTTGAAGCCCATCTTCTCGGCGACGGCGTAAGCCACGGCCGTCTCATATCCCTTGCCGGATTCTGGCTTGTCGTTCATGACCCACGGTTCGTAGGCCGGATCGCCGGTGGCGATGGTCAGCTTGCCGGGAGTGACGGTCTGCTGCGTGATGTCGGAGCTGTCGGAGCCGGCCGACTTGGTATCGGAGCCGGATCCGCAGGCGGCGGATAGCGTCAGCGCGGCGATGGATGCCAACGCCGCCGCGGCACGTATAAATTTTTTGCCTGAGAATACCATTTTTCTTTACCCTTGTCTTCATACTGCGTGTAAAGCGCAATTCTTCTTGTCCATAATGAACGTACGTCACTATAGACTATTGATGTTTCTGAAACGGCGCACGCGATATCGCATTATGTGATATCGCATTATCGACGGACTCGCGTTATTCGAGCGTGAATCCGTCGAACACAAAGCCGGGACTGACCACACAGGAGACAAGCGCGTCGCCCTTTCCTGGAACGGTGCGTTGCCAGACCCCTGCAGGCACCACGGCATGGCCGGTGGAGATTCCCTGCGCGCCGTCCGGAGCGATTCCCGTGCCCAGTACGATGGATTCCACTGTGCCATCGCAGGCGGGCGAATCGCCCGTGCCTCCCAATTGCAACGTGACCGGGGCTGGACCGTGCCATAACCAGATTTCATCGGCGTCCACCTTATGCCAGGCGCTCATGTCTCCCTCCGGCAGGAGGAAGTAGATCAGCGATGACAGGGGACGGTGCGAGGCCTCGTCCGTTTGCGGCGACTGCCAGTCGCGTACATACCATCCGCCTTCCGGATGGGCTTCAAGACCAAGGTCCGCCACCACGCCACGGGCATAATCGCTCATCTGATCAAGTGGGACACTCATGATATTCCTTTCGTTTGTATCGCTGTGTCGTCAGCGAAGGTCGAACGCGCCGTCGTTGTAGACGATATCGCCGGAAATGATGGTCGCCCGGTTGGTGCCGGCCCCGTGACGGACGAAATCCTCCAAGGTCCGTTCGATGGCCTGGGGTGAGTCCGTGCCGACGGGAATGTCGAAGAACGCAAGATCGGCTGTGGCACCGGCGTTGATCTGACCGATACGGCCCGCGCCAACATGCAATCCCATTTCCTCGGCGCCGCCGATGGTGATCATGCGAATGATGCGGTGGGCCAGGTCATCGCGGGTGTACCCCTGCTCGCGTGCCAGATCGTACACCATGGCCGCATCGTCGAGCACATCCAGGCTGGGTGAGCTCGACAGCGAATCCGTGCCGATGGCAAGCAGATTGCCCTCTTCGAGATATTGGCGGATCGGCGCGTCCTTGCCTGTCACGGTAATGCGGTTGGAACGCGGGCACAGCGCCACGCCAACCCCACGCTGGCGTAGGATGCGGCGATCCTCCGCATCGGCCCACACGCCATGCGCGATATGCACGTCCGGGCCGAGCGACCCCAGCTGGTCGACGAACTGGATGGCGGACGCGCCCTTGCCTGCGGCCTTGAGTTGCTTGTAGCTGTCCCACTGGCCGTCACGCCAATCGGCTGCGGAGTACGTGGTGAGCATGGACTCGTGATCACCCGCTTCAATCGGCGTTTCCGACAAATGAATATGCAGGCGCATATCAAGCTGTCGCGCGATATCGGGAAGATCCACGAACGGTTCCGTCTCAAGCGTATACGGCGCATGCGGGCTGATGCCGATGCTCGGCAGCCCTTCCTGATGCATGTGGCCGAGATTGCTGATGAGTTCGGCGATGCCTTCGGTCTTCCAATCGTCATTATGCCAGCCCATGACTTCCCAGTAGGCGATGCCATGCATGCCCTGTGAGGCAAGCGCCCCCGCTGCTTCCGGGTCGGTGACGATATCGGCCGCAGCGGTGGTGCCCGCTTCGACCATCATGCGCGCGCCTTCGTATGCGGATTCCTTCCACGGGCGCGTTTCCTGTAGCTTCTCATATACTTCGTTGAAGCCGAGCTCCCAGGCGCGGAAACGGTCGTAGGTTCCGCGTCCCACTTCGGCCATATTGGTGTACTGAAGATGCGTGTGCGCGTTGATCAGGCCTGGGGTGATGATGCCGTCCCAATGGTGTTCGACGATGCGCCCATTGGCAGCCATATCGTGCTTCAGCGCATCGAGCACCCACTGTCGGGTGCCCACATGCACCACTCGGCTGCCGGACACCGCGATGGCGCCATTGAGTACCACCGGTCCGGTGACGGGAATGATCAGCGGAGAGCTGTACAGCGTCACCGAGTCGAGCGGCTGCGGATGCGCTGCCAGGTGCAGGGGGTTGTCAAGCTGCATGATGCTGTTCCTTTTCGTTTTCCGCGAAACGGGTGAGGGTCCAATCGTAGCCGTTGTCGGCTACCGCTTGACTTGCCTGGTAGCCGCGTACGCGCAATGCGATATCGGCGATATTGCAATCGATGTCATGCCCAAGCTTCTGCAGTCCGTTCTGCAGTTTTCCTTGATTTCTTAACAGATGCGTGACCGCTGATATCTGCACGGCGAAGCTTAGATCCATGATTTCGATCGGATTGCCGCCTCCGACGGTGTAGTTGACGCCGTCGCCTTCCGAAATAAGCCGGATTCGCGGTCCGCTTGGAACGTCAAGATCGCGGATTTCACGCTTGTTCTCCGCTTGGAAACCGTCAATTTCGTCCAATGCGATTTCGTTGGCGATGCCTCCGATCACCGAAAGCACGGCATTCGGCTTCATGATCTGCAGATGCTGCATGGCGATGGTGTGGCGCACGCCGGTTGCGGAAATCACGATATCGGATTCGGGAATCGCGTGATTGATATCGTCGGCGCCGAATCCGTCGAATACGGCCTGCAATGCGACCACGGGATTGGTGTCGCAAATGGTTACGTTGGCACCGAGCGCACGCACGCGATGTGCGAAACCGCGTCCGACCGGACCATAGCCGACCACGCATACGTTTTTGCCTGCGAAGCAGTCATGACCGAGAATGCGCTGCATGGTGGTGACGCAGGTTTCGCCGGTGCCGTGCGCATTGTCGAAACCGGTTTTCAGCATGCTGTCGTTGACTGCGATAACGGGGAACGACAGCGCTCCGGCGTCCTGCATGGCTTGGAACGCGCGAATGCCGCTGGTAGTCTCTTCCGCCACGCCGATGATGTGCTCCATCAGTTCGGGACGTTCCATCGCGGCCAGTCGCGCGAAGCTCGCACCATCGTCGATGATGATGTTCGGCTGGATCTCATCAAGCAGGTCGAGTGCCCCTTGATGCGCCTGCTCCGGCGTCCAATCGGGATTGTATGCGACGGGAATGCCCTCTTCGCGTAGCTGAGCCGCAACGCGCTCGTCATTGGCTTCGGAACCGCAGTATGCGCCGACGATGGCTCCTGCCTGCTTTAATTGGCGGAGCAGCACGGCCGTTTTCGGCTCAAGAATCAGGCAGACCGCGATGCGAATGCCGGTGAAATCAACATCTTGTCGTGCCTCGCGCATAAGTTCCGCCGACACCGGCATATGATCCTGTGCGAAATCAATCGCCCCTGCTCCGGTCAATTCGCGTGCATCGGGTACTTCGTCCACGGGAACCGTTGCGTCAATGGCATGGTATGTCTGCGATTCGGCCTGATTGTAAACGGGAATCATGCCCCAATCCTGCGCTTTGGCGAGATCGGATTGCATGAAACATGCCTGTGTATCGTCATCGCCTACATACAAGCGGGTGCCAGCCAGCGAAAGATTGGTTTTCTGGGAATATTCCGCGGCCCATGCACTGAATTGCGATTGTTCCATGAATCACCTTTCCTTAATCCGTCTTCTCTGCCCGCGTATCGCGTCGCAGACGCATAACCATAATGTATATGCTTCACGCGCGCACGGGTGAAAACGGTATGTAGGGTGCATATCACCGCAACAGCGCAGCCAACGCATCCTGCAATGTGTCCGTCTGAACGATCGTTAATCCCGGAACTGCGATCTGCTTACGCAACGTTGGTACCACGGCTGTAGTGAAACCAAGACGGGCGGCTTCGCGCAACCGGTATTCCAATCGCGGCACCGGACGCACCTGCCCGGTCAACGAAATCTCGCCAATCGCACATGTGGTGCGGCTGATCGCCTTCGATTTCGAGGCGCTCGCCAATGCGCCGACGATCGCCAGATCGCATCCGGGCTCGCGCGCCTGGCCTCCGGCGATGGTGGAAATATACAGATCGTTCGCCAAAAGATTGACGTTGCCATGCCTGTATAGCACCGCCACCAGCATGGCGATGCGGTTGGCGTCGACGCCGTTCGCGGCACGTCGTGGCGTTGGCAGTACGGATTTGGTGACCAGCGACTGCACTTCGATGGGAAGACTGCGATGACCGTCCAACGTGAAGGTCACGCACGTGCCCTCCACCGGAGAGGGATCTGCGGAATTGGACGAGGAAAGAAACAGTCCGGACGGGTCCATCACCTCTTCGATGCCTTCGCCGCTCATATCGAAACAGCCGACCTCATCAGTAGGGCCGAAACGGTTTTTCACCGCGCGCAGCATACGCAATGCGGTTTCGGTGTCGCCCTCGAACTGGCAGACCACATCAACCAAATGTTCCAACGTGCGCGGTCCGGCAATCGACCCGTCTTTGGTGACATGACCGACCAATAATACCGGAATATCAAGCGTTTTGGCGGTGTCGATCAGCGCGCTCGCCACTTCGCGCACCTGAGTCGAGCCTCCGGAAATACCATCGACTTCCTGCGAGACGATGGTTTGCGCGGAATCGACGATGGCCAGCGCAGGCTTGCATTGTTCGATAAGCCCCAGCGCGGTTGACAGGTCGGTGGTGGCGGCCAGAAGCAGATTCGGTTCGACCGCGCCGATGCGCGAGGCCCTCATGCGCACTTGCGCCTGCGATTCCTCACCGGAAATATAGAGCACCGTGTTGCGTTCGGGCTGTGCTGCGGAAAGACGGGCAACATTGCCTGCGGTCTCCAGAAGCAGCGTTGATTTGCCGATACCCGGTTCGCCCGCGATAAGCGTGACGGAACCGGGAACGATGCCGCCGCCAAGTACGCGGTTGAATTCCGTGAACCCAGTGTCGATTCTGGAAATGTTTTCCGTACTGATTTCCGTGATCGGTTTCGCCGCGGAATCGGGCACTGCATGCGATAGCGTGCGCGATGTGCGTCCGGGAGCGGCGGTGCGTGACGATGCGGAGGGGCGCGCTTCATGGAATTCCTCGATGGTGCCCCACTGGCCGCATTCAGGGCAGCGGCCCAGCCATTTCGGCCCGCTCCAGCCGCATTCGGAACATACAAATTGCGAGGACGTCTTTGCCATATCGCCGACAATACGGATATTTTGGGACAATCGTTTTCGGAGATATTAAGGGGGTGCTGGTGCGGGATGATGGCGAGATCACGGTTTCTGGATTCGAGCGTCTCACGGATATGAAAGAATAACAGCCATGTCTACTACGCAAACTTCCTCTTCTCATGGCAAACTGATCGTGGCTGTCATTGCCGCCGCTTTGGTGGTCGTGCTCGCCTTGGTGTCCGCTTTCATCTGGCCCGGCTGGGCTCTGAACAAGGGCGATGAAGCGTCCACTCAGGGCACCACCACCTCGCAGGGCGCGTCGCAGGATGCCTCTGAGCCGACCACGCCGTCCATTGACGCTGTGGCGTTGCCGGATGACGCCAGCGAACTGTTGAAGGCCATGCCTGATTCCGTGTTGAATTTCGCGCGCACCAAGGCCGATGCCAGCACTTCCTGGAGCAGCGCTTCCCCGGTCGAGGAGTACACGTTGACGTATTCCACGGGCAAGGACGGTCAGGGTATCACCTTGGAAGTGGCGCAATGGTCTCAGTCTGAGGATGCGCAAAGTCAGTATGACAATCTGACCGGTGCCATGACCGGCAAGGAGCTGGGTGGCGGCAATGTGAAGGTTTCCGGTGAAGCGACCGGCGCCTATAGCGCCAAAACCGATCCGGACGACGAAACCAAGGCCATCGCGGTCTGGCGCAACGATACCGTGGTGTTCCAAGCCACGGGAGCCAAGGATTCGGTGCAGCGCTTCTACCAGCAGTTCCCGCTGTGATACTGCCTACGGCTGGTTGTGCGATCCTATGATTCATGCATGATTCACGTAAGATTCAGCCGTGGACCATGCGGACTGCGTTTGCCTGATCTTCCGATAAAGAGGTGCGTGCTTCCACCATATGAATGCGGTTGTGTGCGTTCGTCCCCGAAGCAGTGTAGTATTGGGCAAGTTGCAAACTTTTACCCTTTGAGTTTAAGAACGGAGGCTGAGATGGGCTCGGTCATCAAGAAGCGCCGCAAGCGCATGAGCAAGAAGAAGCACCGCAAACTGCTTCGTAAGACTCGCCACCAGCGCAAGTAGTCTTCAGGCGCGGTTGAAGCGTCGCTTAAACAAAATCCCGTATGTCTTCTTGAGGTATGCGGGATTTTTGCATATTGCAAAGAAATAAACGAAAAGTACGAGAATCGAAAATCAATAGATGCAAAAAGGAGGCTGTGCGCTCGAAGTTGAACGCACAGCCTCATATGGTTTCGTGTAGGTTCGCGAAAATCCGCGGAAAATACGGAACTTATGCTACTTCAAACTCACTTGTTGGAGTTGGTGAGCACGCGCGGACCGTTGGGATCGCCCACGATGACCTGGTCCACCATGTGTAGGAACAGGCCGTGCTCCACCACGCCAACGGTGTTGATGAGATCGTCGGCCAGAGCCTCCGGGTGTTCGATGCATTCGAGGTGCAGATCGACCACGTAGTTGTTCTCGTCGGTGCGCACCGGCTGGCCTTCGGCGTCGAGGCGAAGCACCGGCTTGTAGCCGCGGGATTCGAACTTCTTGACGACCTGGCCTGCGCCGAACGGAATCACCTCAACCGGCAGCGGGAACTTGCCGATGGTGTCCACAACCTTGGACTCGTCCACGATCCACACGATCTTGTTGGAGTTGGTGGCCACGATCTTCTCCCACAGCAGAGCGGCGCCGCCGCCCTTGATGCCGTTGAAGTTCTTGTCGACCTCGTCGGCGCCGTCGATGGTCACGTCGATGTGATCAACGTCATCGATGTCGACGATCTTGATGCCGTAGCCTTCTGCCTGCTCCTGAGTGCGGCGGGAGGTGGTCACACCGGTGAACTCCAAGCCTTCCTCCTGCACGCGGCGGCCGAGCTCGTCGACCAGGAAGCGCACGGTCGAGCCGGTGCCCAGACCTGCGATCATGCCGTTCTGAATCAGCTTGGCAGCTTCGATGCCGGCTGCCTTCTTCAATGCGTCCTGCTGTGCCTTGTCCATGATCCTCCTTCGATATGGGGTTAAGACCGTCTCCATATTATCGGATGTGTTGATTTTTGTGCGTTTGCGGACATGTCATGCACGAAGGTGTGCCATTGGTGGTCAGCAAATGTTTTCACAAGATGTTTCACGCACTTTCGAGGCGTTAAGGTCGAAGGTGCTGGCTCGTTAGTTGTGCTTGACTGCAAATGGCGCTTCGTCGAGGACGAGCGTGCCGTCGCCTTGCACATAGCCTTCCACCGCGATGTAACCGCGGATCAGGCGTGGCTTGCCGTCGAACGTCGGACTGGAATTTGGCGGGGGAGTGAAGCGAATGGTGCCCGACACCGCCAATCCCGAAGGACTGGCGCGATGCGGCAGTTTCGGCAAGTTGGCGACGGCGTTCGTTGGCACCGACGCGTTTGCGGATTCGGCTGATTCGCTCGTTGGCGCCGGCGTGTTTTCCGAGGAATTCGCGGATTGTTCGTGCTGTGCATCGTCGGCTGGCTGCCGCTCGTCATGCTCGTGGGGAAAACAGTCCGGCTTGAGCAGCATTTCGGCATACGATTTGCGCGGTGCCTCGGCGTCAGGCGTCGTGCCATCAGGCATGGTCGTATCAAGCGCGGTGGTCGGTTCCGGCATGTCGTCGGATTCCACCGACATTTCGTTGGACGTCAACGGCAATGTCGCCTCGTCGGGCGCTGGATAGCCTTCCGGCTCCACCAGCATATCGGCGATGGAACGCGGACGCGGCTCCGGATCGGCCGCGCCCATCAGATCATCGGCCAACGATCCTTGAGCGGACTCGCCTTGCCCGCGCCCCATATGGTATTCGTCCGTAGTGATTTTGCCGTCAAGCAGCATTTGGGCATCATCGGGAACATCGGTACCTTGCGAATATTCGGAAGCCAGCAGCGACTGCCAACCCTCCAAAGGAAGATATCCTTCACGGATCTTCGAACGGCAATCGCCCGCATAGGTGCGCGCCAGCTCGTCCACCTTCTCATTGCCGGCATTGCCGGCATGACCCTTGACCCATACGAATTTCACCGGTCCGGGGCGCTTGGAGATTTCGGCATCGATCGCGCGAATCAGATCCGCGTTCTTTACCGGCTTCTTCTGCGAGTTCTTCCAGCCGTTCTTCTTCCAGCCGTGAACCCACGTGGTGGAACAGTTGATCGCATACTGCGAATCGGTTTCGATCACCAACGGTTCGGAGCCGGGGTGCGCGCGCAACGCCTCCAGCACCGCGCACAGCTCGCCAATCTGATTGGTGCCGTTCGTAGCTCCGCCGGCATCGCAGTCGCTGTCATGGTGATGCCCCGGCTTGCCGCCTGTGGCAAGCTCATGATCGGCCCAACCCCAACCCATCGGACCATTCGGATTGCCTAAAGCGGAACCGTCTGTAGAAACCGTAATCGTCATATCTCTACCCTACGAAAGCCGTGAGACGCTGCCATACGTGGTGAACTGCGAACTGTGATCGGGCGACGTCGAACGGGAATCTCAATCATCCAAACACAGCATGACGGAAGCGCGGAACAGCGTGCCGTCATAATCGAACGAGGTTGCGCCATGATGCCGTTCCGCGGTTTCGCGCACGGTGGCGGTGCCCAAACCTCCACCCCCATGCTTGGTTGAGGCGAAAGCGTCGCCAACCTGCATAATGGAGGAATCGTGCGTGTTGTCGACCACAATGAACAGTGATGCGGGCGGCCCGGTGTGATATTTGATGCGCACCCTGAGTTTTTTCTCCCCATCCTGTTGTTTCATAATGGCCTCAGACGCATTTTCCAGTAGATTTCCGACCATGGAACATAATTCGGCATTATTGATGTTGAGATATTGCGGCACCGACGCTTTGACGTCGACTTCAGCCCCTATATGGCGGATCCAGTCACAGTAGTAGACCAGCACCGCGTTCAACGAAGCATGTTCGCAATACTGCATGGGGATGGGCTGCAACAGCCTATGATTGGCCATCTCCTCCAAATACGAGGTGATGCCGGGCATATCGTCGGCCGCGGCGAGAGCCTGCAACGTCTGAATATGATGCCGGATATTGTGCTTGATCTGCCTCGCTTCGTTGATGCGTTCGTTCATATGCTGCAGCTGCAAGGTCTGCATGGCTTCGTAATGTTCGCGTTTGCTGGCTTCGCGCAGTCGGTCCGCCTGCTGGATCATATACCAGATGAGGAAGTAGGCCATGGTCATGAAACCGGAATATGCGATGGATACGGTGAAGGCGATGCTAAGCACGCGGGTGTCGAGCAGCGATGCGTTGTCGGCGGGCATGCACCACACCACAATTGCTGTGGAAATGAACGGAAAAAGCCAAATGACCCTCCAAAAATTCCTGCTGATGGAAGGTGAATCGAATGTTGCGGAAAATGAATGATGGAACGGATGGAAAAGTGTAGTCGCCGCAATCAAATCAAAAATCAGCAGACTGATCATTCCCGGCCATCCGACACGTAAATTCATGGACTGCTCATTCAGAACAGCTAAATCCACGGCCAAAGACAGGTAATAAATGATCGCGACGATATATGCGGCTGTTGAAACGACGAAAAGAAGCTGCCCCCAAGGAAGATTCGTCATCTTACGTAAAGCCAATACCACAACCGGAGCCGAAGGAATCACGGACCAGAGCGAGGGGACGTGAGCGAGGCAACATGCGATGCCGCACAGGAAGAAGACAATCACGCCGGAAATTATTAGAATAAGGCCGTCGCGCTTGGGATTCTCCATATGATGCCAGGTCATGTACAGGCAGAGAAGCAGGCCCGTTAGCGCGTTTAGCTGCTCGCCGATGGCGAAGAACATGCATGATGGCGCGATCGATGCGAGTGCGTCAAGCATGGCTAGTCCTCCATTCTCATGCGGGTGAACGTGTATTCCGCGTATTTTCTGCAGGTGGTGGTCACCGCGGTTTTCGTGATGGGAATGTGCTTGCCGCCTTTCATCACGAATTCATTGTTGCTGATGCCTGACACGTAGTCGAAGTTGACGAGCACTCCTCGCGCGGTGCGGTAGAAGTTGCTGAATATGGTGAGACGATGTTCCACATCGGAGAAGTTGGTGCGGATTTTCGCGCAGGTGCCGTCGGCGAAGGTGAATTCCACATAATGCGCGCTGGAAAGCGCGTAGGCGATAAGGCGACGGTCCATGGTGATGGCGGGATTGCCGAACGCCACCTGCCATGCGGCGTCCGTGCTGCTTTTTGAATTGCTCGTCGATTGATGTTTTTTCAGATGAGTGACCGGTGTTTTCGTGTCGAGCTGCGCTGCGACGCGGTCCATGGTCGCATTGAACGCGTCGTGATTCAGGGGCTTCAACAGATATCCGCTTGCCTGCACCTCGTAGCCGAGCACGGCGAAATCAGTGCTTGACGTGATGAACACGATCGGGCAATCGTCGTTTTGTCTGCGCAGCGCCCGTGCGATATCAAGTCCGGTCGCCGCATGCGTGGCGGTTTCGTCGTCCGACAGATAGCAGTCGAGCAGCAGCAGGTCGTATCGGGCGCCTTTCCAGCTTTCGATGAAGGATTCCGCATCGGCGAAGGTCACGCATTCCACGCCGATATCGCGGGTGCGTTTGAAATATTCCGCGCACATGACGGCCATCAGTTGGCGTTCGGCGGCGTGGTCTTCGACGATGGCGATGCGCATCGTTCACCTCCCATGAAGATTGGCGGGGACCGCTGGACTGAGTGTTGTGTCGTTATCATTCAAGCGTAATGCGAAGCGGGTCCGGCAGGAGGGTGATAGCGTGCGTGTCATGCCAGAATTCGGCGTTTCGTGCCATATCGCACGATTCGTGTTCGTTGCGATTCGTATTCGGGCGGATATGCGAGAAGCCCGCCTTTTTCAGGAAAGCGGGCTTCTCAGTGAGTTTGCGAATGATTGGCGAATGGCTGGATTACGCCGATTTGCCAATCATCACTCGGCCAAGGCCTTGTCCACGACTTCGGTGGCTTCGGCGAGCACCTTGTCGAGGGCTTCGGGGGATTCGAAGGACTCGGCGTACACCTTGTAGATGTTCTCGGTGCCGGAAGGACGGGCCGCGAACCAGTTGTTCTCGGTGGTGACCTTCAGGCCGCCGATCTTGGCGTGGTTGCCCGGGGCTTCGGTGAGCTTGGCGGTGATGTCCTCGCCGGCCAGCTGGGTGGCCGCGACGTCGTCGCCGGAAAGCTTGGCGAACTTCTGCTTCTGCTCCAAGGTGGTCGGCGTGTCGACGCGCTTGTACCAGCTTTCGCCAAAGCGATCGACCTGCTCCTGATGCAGCTGGGCCGGGTTCTTGCCGGTCTTGGCGGTGATTTCCGCAGCCAGCAGGTCAGGGATCAGACCATCCTTATCGGTGGTCCACACGCGGCCGTCCTTGCGCAGGAAGCTCATGCCGGAGCTCTCTTCGCCGCCGAAGGCGACTTCGCCCTTGAACAGCGGGTCAACGAACCACTTGAAGCCGACCGGAACCTCAACGAGCTTGGCGTCGATGGAAGCGGCCACGCGGTCGATCAGGGAGGAGGACACCAGCGTCTTGCCGATGCCGGCGCCTTCCGGCCAGCCCGGGCGGTTGCCGCCGAACAGGTACTCTACGCACACGGCGATGTAGTGGTTCGGGTTCATCACGCCCCAGTTCGGGCATACGATGCCGTGACGGTCGGCGTCCGGATCGGTGCCGCCGACCAGGTCGTACTTGTCCCAAGCGCCGTTGTTGAGGGAGTCCACAAGACCCTTCATGGCGTACGGGGAGCTCGGATCCATGCGGATCTTGCCATCATGGTCGATGGTCATGAAGCTCCAGGTCGGATCGACCTGCGGGCGCACCACGTCGATGGTCAGGTTGAACTTCTCGTTCATCAGCGGCCAGTAGTTGACGGAAGCGCCGCCGAGCGGGTCGATGCCCAGGCGCACGCCGGAGGAACGGATCACATCGAAGTCGATGACGTTCTCCAGATCGGCGACATAGTGCTCGCGGAAGTCGAAGCGCTCGACCAGGTCGGACTTGACGGCCTGCTCGAACGGAACGCGCTTGATGTTCTTGAAATCGCCGAGCAGTTCGTTGGCGCGGTCGGCGATGGCGTTGGTGACGTCCGCCGGAGCCGGTCCGCCGGTGACCGGGTCATACTTGAAGCCGCCATCGGTCGGCGGGTTGTGCGACGGGGTCACCACGATGCCGTCGGCCAAGCCTTCGCCGGTGAAGCGCTGGGTGCCATCCGCTGCGCGGTTGTGGGTCAGGATGGCCTGGGACACAACCGGGGTCGGGGTGAAGTCGTCGCGGGAATCGATGCGCACGGTCACGCCGTTGGCGACGAGCACTTCGATGGCGGTCTTCCAAGCCGGCTCGGACAGGGCGTGGGTGTCGCGGCCGATATACAGCGGGCCGGTCACGCCGGCCTTCTTGCGGTATTCGGCGATGGCCTGGGTGATGGCGACGATATGGGCCTCGTTGAACGAGGTCTTCAGAGACGATCCGCGGTGGCCGGAGGTGCCGAAGGAGACACGCTGTTCCGGAACGTTGGGGTCGGGGACGACGTCATAGTACTTGCCGATGACCTCGTCGACATTGATCAGATCTGCTGGGGTAGCGGGCATTCCCGCATTGTTTGCAACCATAGCCACTATTCTGCCACGCTTTTGCGTCAGATGTGCGTAATTGTCCCATTATGTGCGATGAATACGTTGTCTGTTTAGTGCATGTTCGGATGTGCGTATATGAATTTTCGAAAATGGCGGATTCTGCGCTTAGCCGAGTTGCGCAATGTCAAACGATGGTGTATAGTTCCATGCTATTCGACTGATGCAGGGTTGCTAGTCAACATAAAGACGCAAGACCTGAGATGTGGCTGAACTATAGCCATATCTCAGGTCTTTTTTGTTGCCCGAAGCGGTGTTGCTCGGATCGAATCGGTTGTAAGGGAAAGAAAGGAAATCAGGATGGCTGACTCACTCGCATCGCAGATCATCACTGCAATCGGTGGTCCTGAAAACGTTCGCAGTCTGACGCATTGCGCCACTCGACTGCGCTTTGAACTGGTTGACGCATCCAAGGTCGATCAGAATAGTCTCGAGCACATGCAGGGCGTGCTCGGCGCGGTGCCGCAGAGCGGCGACCGCTTCCAGGTGGTCATCGGCGGTGGCGTTGCCACCGTGTACGAAAACATCATGCATCTGCCCGAGATGGCCGGTGTCGGCGGTGCTTCCGCATCCGACGATGGTCAGAAGAGCAATGCCGATGTCAAGGCCGAAGCCCGTTCCAAGGCCCGCGGCAAGGTGGCTTGGCTGGACTCCTTCTTCGAGTATCTCTCCGATTCTTTCCGCCCGATTCTGGGCGTGCTGCTCGGCGCTTCCATCATCATCGCGCTGGTCAACCTGCTTATTTCGCTGAACGTCATTCCGAATGACGAGGCCTCCGCGGGCTGGGTATTCGTGAAAGCCATCTGGAAGGGCGTATTCTACTTCCTGCCGATCATGGTCGCCTACAACGCGTCCAAGAAGCTCAAGGTCGACCCATGGCTGGGTGGTGCCATCATGGCCATGCTCATGACCCCGCAGTTCACCGGCTTGATGGACGCCAAGACCACCACGTGCGTGGAGAACGCCGCTCTGGGCACCAAGTCTTGCATGGCCAACATATTCGGTCTGCCGATGGAATTGAGCGACTATTCCGGCAACGTGTTCGTGCCGCTGCTCATGGCCGCCGTGCTTGCTCTCGTCTACCACGGATTGAAGAGGATCATCCCGGAAAGCGTCCAGCTGGTCTTCGTGCCGTTCTTCTGCATGATCATCGTTGGCGCGCTGACCGCCTTCATCATCGGCCCGATCGGCGTGTGGGTCGGCAACGGCCTCGGCGTCGGCTTGGCCTGGATGAACACCCATGCCCCGTTCATCTTCGCCATCATCATTCCGATGCTGTACCCGTTCCTCGTGCCGCTCGGTTTGCACTGGCCGCTCAACGCCCTGATGCTCATGAACATTCAGACTCTCGGCTACGACTTCATCCAAGGCCCGATGGGCGTGTGGAACTTCGCCTGCTTCGGCGCTACCGCTGGCGTGCTCTTCCTTGCTGTGCGTGACAAGGACAAGGACATGCGCCAGACCGCTCTGGGTGCGCTTGCGGCCGGCCTGCTCGGTGGCGTTTCCGAACCGTCCCTGTACGGCATTCACCTGCGTTACAAGCTCATCTACAAGCGCATGCTGGTGGGCTGCGGTCTCGGTGGCGTCGTCATCGCCATCCTCGGTTGGCTCTTCCCGTCCGTCACCGCCGCCGGCCAGACCGTGCATGGCGTGACCACCACCGCTTTCGCATTCACCTCGTTGCTGACCATTCCGGTCTTCAATCAGATGTGGGTGTATGCAGTGTCCATCGCCGTGTCCTTCCTCACCTCCTTCCTTCTGATCATCACCTTCGACTACCGCACTCCGGAACAGAAGGCCGAAGTGCTGGCCCGCGCGGCTGCCAATCAGAAGACCGCTGTCTCGTCGGTCGAAGCCAAGGGAGTCGCTCCGGCTGCTGCCACTGCGACTGCCACTGCTACCGCCACCAAGACTGAAGCCCCGGCTGCTGCCGCCACCACCGTGGTGACCGCTCCAGTCGCAGGCCATGTGATTTCCTTGGACGAAACCGGCGATCCGGTGTTCGCATCCCGCGCATTAGGCGAAGGCGTCGGCATCCAGCCGGCAGACAGCACCGTCGTCGCGCCGGTATCCGGCGTGCTCCAGACCGTCGCCGAAACCGGTCACGCATTCGGCATCAAAACCGATGATGGCGTGGAAGTGCTCGTGCACGTCGGCATCGACACGGTGAAGATGAACGGCGAAGGCTTCGACGTGAAAGTCAAGGCCAACGAACACGTGAACGCGGGGGACAACCTCGTTGTCGTCGACTTTGATAAGGTTAAGGAAGCTGGATACAGCACCACCACATTGATGACGGTGCTGAACACAGTGGCCTTCGCGTCCGTCACGCCAAAGACCGGCGTCGACGTCAAGGCCGGTGAGTCGGTGATCGACATTCAGCGCTGACCAATCGCATAGTCGGAAGGGGCCGACGTGGACGTTCTTCGCGTATTCAACAATAATGTCGTACTGGCAAAAGACGGCAATAGCGAGGTGATTCTCACCGGTCGAGGCATAGGTTTCCAAGCCAAGCCCGGCCAGCATGTTGACGACGCGAAGATCGTCCGTCGGTTCGTTCCCGCAGATGGCAAGGATCCCGACCATATGGCTCAACAGGTGGCCGGGATCCCACCCGAAATCATTCGTCTCGTTACGGACGCCATGAACCGCACCGGTCTGAAGGAACAGGCCGACAGACAGCCTGCATTGGTGCTGGCATTATCCGACCATATTTGCGGTGCGATCCGCCGATCGCAAAACAAGCAGACCATCGAATATCCGCTGGAAGCCGAAGTGCGTTCGCTCTACGCGAGCGAATACGCCAAAGGCAAAGCTCTGGTCGATGCCATGAACACGTATCTGGGCGGTGCGCTGCCGGATTGCGAAGCCGTGTCTTTGGCCCTGCACTTGGTCAATGCGGGCTTCTCCACCGGCAATCTTTCCGCAACCTACACCATGACCGGCGTCATCCAGCAAATGCTGACGGTCATCGAAGGCTATTACGGCATCACTCTCGACCAGAACAGCATCAATGTGGCGCGTTTCATCACGCATCTACGCTATCTTTTCGTGCGAATCCACCAACATGAACAGCTCGACGACGAGCCTGAACCAATCGTGGAATCCATCAAAACCTCATATCCAAAAGCATCGGATTGCGCGAACAAACTTGCGATCATCGTCAAAATGCGATTGAACGTGAGTCTTTCGGAAGCGGAAATCGCCTATCTTACCTTGCATATCGCACGAGTGACCGCACATGCAACGGAAACGCATGAGAATGACGATATCAATGCGTGATCTGCAGAATCATGCGAAATGCATGATTATCGATAATTACGATTGATAATTACTGATTTGCGTTGGCGGTACTGGTTTCGGGAGCTTCCGGCACGCGCACGCACAGCGACTTGCGCTCCACACTGAAACGAATATGCTGCGTTTCGGGAAGCATGTCGCCATCCACCTGAGCCAACACGGGCTTCTCCAACTTGATTTCCGCGCTGACGCCCTGAATCTGGTCAACCGTGGAATTCGTGGACAGCGGACTCTGCTGGGCCTTGCCGGTGATCGTCTGATGCAGCACATCGCCGAACAGATTCGCCCAACCGATCAAACCACCGGACGTGTCAATAATCTCATAATCAAGGATGCCATCATCGTACACGGCGTCGGGCATGAGTGAAAATACCGGAATCTGGCCGCAATTGCCAGCCATGAACGTGCGGAACGTCAGTCCGTGCGTGGTGTGCGTGCTGCCATCCGCGCTGGTAATGGTCACATCACCCTTGTACTTCGGGGCGAACAGGTTCTTCACGCCCGACACGAAATAGGCGAGCCAGCTGATGTTCTTCTTCAACTCAGGATCGGTGTCGTCGATCATCACCGCATCAAAGCCGATGCCTGCGATAATAAGGAACGCATGGCCGTGATCGGCGGCTTCATCATCGAGCAGCGTCAGTCGGCCGACATCCACCAAACGCGAACCATGAGATGTGGCGACGGTCAGCGCCGCATCGATATCATCCACAGGAATGCCCATATTGCGGGCAAACAGATTGCCGGTGCCAATAGGGATGATGCCCAACGCGTGGCCGGTTCCCGAAAGTGCGCTCGCCACCGTGCGCACTGTGCCGTCGCCGCCGACCGCGACCACCACGTCGGCGCCATGCTCCAAGGCTTCCAGCGCGCAGGCGCGACCATCCTTATCAAGCTGCGTTTCGATATATTCAACCTGCGTGAGATGCTTCGCCTCGCAGAATTCCTGAATATGCTGCTTGCGTTGTTCCGCCTGCGGTTTCGAAGGATTGATCACAAACGCGTAGTGCACCTGATCATCGTCGCGCTTGTCGAGCTGTTCCGCAAGTTTGCGATGCTTATACGCGCGTACTGCGAAAAAGACGGCCGCGCACACCGCTGCGACCGCAAGAACGACAATCAGAATGATAACAGGCATAGGCATGTCATCTATTGTTCACGGAAGATACGAAAAAAGCGAATCAAGACTGATTTATTCGACGATTCCTGCACGTTGTATACAGAAATGAGAGAACTGCGGCGGGTGTCGGCTTTCAGCACTAGGCTAGGAGGCATGCTTGATATCCAATTCATTCGTGAACATGCTGACGTTGTTAAGGAATCCCAGCGCAAGCGTGGCGAATCGGTCGAACTGGTCGACGAGGTGCTGCGCTCCGACGAGGTTCGTCGTTCCTCTCTGAAGGAATTCGAGGCTGCCCGTGCGCAGCAGAAGGAAATCGGCAAGAAGGTCGCCGCGGCTCCGGCCGACGAAAAGGCCAAGCTGATTGCCGAAACCAAGGAACTCTCCCAGAAGGTTTCCGAATACAAGGCCGCAGCGGACGCCGCAGCCGAAGAATACACCACCGCCATGTGGAAGCTTTCCAACGTGGTTGAGCCGGAAGCTCCGGAAGGTGGCGAAGACGATTACGTGGTGGTCAAGAAGGTTGGACAGATCCGCGATTTCGCAGCCGAAGGTTTCGAGCCGAAGGATCACCTGACCCTCGGTCGTGGCGTTGCCGGCATCGATATGGAACGTGGCGTGAAGGTCGGCGGTTCCCGCTTCTACTTCCTGCGCGGCCAGGTGGCACGTATGCAGATCGCCATGCTCACCATGGCTGTGGACCAGGCCGAAGAGCACGGCTTCACGCTGGCCATCACCCCGACGCTGGTGCGTCCGGAAGTGATGCGTGGTACGGGCTTCCTCAACTCCCATGCCGACGAAATCTACCGTCTGCGCGAACCTGATGAGCAGTATCTGGTCGGCACCTCCGAAGTGGCGCTTGCAGGTATGCACGAGAACGAGATTCTCGACCTGTCTGACGGTCCGCTGCGTTACTGCGGCTGGAGCTCCTGCTACCGCCGTGAGGCTGGCGCAGCTGGCAAGGATACTTCCGGCATTATCCGCGTGCACCAGTTCGACAAGGTGGAAATGTTCGTTTACACCAAGCAGGAGGACTCCTACAAGGAGCATGAGCACCTGCTGGCCATGGAGCAGGAAATGCTCGGCAAGGTCGAGGTGCCGTACCGCATCATCGATACCGCTGCCGGCGATCTGGGCTCTTCCGCAGCCCGCAAGTTCGACTGCGAGGCTTGGGTGCCGACCCAGGGTCGCTACCGTGAGCTGACCTCCACCTCCAACTGCACCGAATATCAGGCTCGCCGTCTGAACATTCGCGAACGTATGGAAGATGGTGGCACCCGCGCCGTTTCCACGCTGAACGGTACGCTGGCAACCACCCGTTGGCTGGTTGCCATTCTTGAGAACCATCAGCAGAAGGACGGCTCCATCGTCATCCCGCAGGCCATGCGTGCCTACATGGGTGGCAAGGAAGTCATCGAGCCGACCAAGTGGGAAGCCTGATAGAGTTTGGGTTTGCTTGGCAGAGTCTGATAGCTTGGTTGCTTGTGGAGTTTGGTAACTCGGGTTTGTTTATCGGTTCCACTGAGTTGCTGAGCTACTAGACTGCTGGAACGGACTTCTGCAATACGAAATATGGAAGTCTGAGGATGCCTGGCATTTGGCACTTGCCGATTTCTGGCTTTTCTGGCTTATGGGAAGGGACTCGCGGTGTGAGCGGGTCCCTTCTTTTTTGTTTTCGCCGCGTTCTTTCCTTTGTTCTTGCTCGCTTTCTTCCCCTCGTTCTTTGGGTTGTGCTATATTAACGTTTCGTGCGTGATGCACATGGGTAGGTGTCTGAGCGGTCTAAAGAGACGGTCTTGAAAACCGTTGAGGTGCAAGCCTCCGCGAGTTCGAATCTCGCCTTACCCGCCTATAAGGCTTACTGAGAGCGCTCTAAGCACCCGGTAAGCCTTTTTGTTGCTGCAATCCGGGTAAACTCCACCCAAGTTCGGCTCAGCACCGTCCAAGTCTCAATTCTTCCATCCACTGGAACAATCTTCCCGCTGTCAGCCCTGTGAGCGTCCAGATCCTTCCAGCGGGTGGAGGATTTGGGTCGCTGGGATGGTCTGTGGCGGGGTGATTCTTCCAGTTACTGGAGGATTTTTCCCGTTGAGGGGCTTGTGGGCGTCTGTTTTTCTCCAGTGGGTGGAAGATTTGGGTCATTGAGAGGCTTGTAAATGTCCATTTTCTTCCAGTGACTGGAAGGATTGGGGAGGGATTGTGATGCTGTTCGATGTACGATCAGGCTGAGTTGTGAGAAAGGCTGCTGTGACTATGCGTGAGAATGGGATGCAAATGAAGGAACGAGCGATGGGAGCTATGGCTGGGCTTGCGTTGGGCGATGCGTTGGGAATGCCTACGCAAAGCATGTCGGCCAAGCAGATTCGCCGGTATTACGACGGTCCGATCGCGAAACTTATGAATGCCGTGCCGCAGCAGCCGATCGCACCGAATATGAAAGCTGGTGCCGTCACCGACGATACAGAACAGGCTTTCGTACTCGCACAGCGACTTATCGACGATAACGGCTGCATTGATAACACCCGATATGCCCACGATCTGCTGCAATGGGAAGCTGCGATGAAGGCCAAGGGATCGCTTGACCTGCTGGGACCTTCCACCAAAGCAGCGCTGCAAAAACTTACCGAAGGCGTAAGTCTGGAAGAGACCGGCCGATTCGGCACCACCAACGGCGGTGCAATGCGTGCCACGCCGGTGGGCATCGCATTCCGTCCAGGCCAAGCGCTCGCCGACGCCGCCTGGCGATCCTGTGTGGTGACGCATAACACGGTGCAGGGCATTGAAGCGACCACTTTGGTGGCTGCGGCGGTGAGCTTTGCCATTGAAGGAGAACGTGACTTTTTGCACCTCGCGGTGGAATTCGTACGGAAGCTTCCTCAGCGTGGCAATTGGTCGGCAAAGGCTTCGGTGCTTGCGCGTGTGCAATATTTCATGAATTGGGCCGAAGCTGATGGATGCAGGCTCAATGACAACGAATTCGCTGCTGCGCTGCAACGGGATTGCGGTACCAGCGTGGAGTCGAACGAGTCCGTGGCCGCCGCTTTCGCCATTGCGGCGCGCTTTTTTGACGATCCCACGCATGCTTTGTGTTTCTCGGCTTCTATCGGTGGCGACACTGACACCATTGCGGCTATTGCGGGCGCGATGCTGGGGGCGTGGCATGGTATGCAAGGTTTCGACAAAACCATGCTTGATCAGGTGCTTTCGCAACTTGCTGAAGATAATCACCTTGATTTGGTCGGCACTGTTACGTCGCTACGCGCGTTACGCGATGATAGTGCGCTTAATGATGCAAATATCGTTTGATCTGCAGGAACCGTAGTTGGCGAAACTATGACGGAAGTGCGAAAGGCATCGCAATGACTGGAAAAGTTATTTCTCTTGGGCAGGTTATTGTCGATCTGACCATGAATGTGGACGCGGTGCCGCGTGCGGGTGAAGATGTGTTCGCCGGCAATGTGCAAACGCAGGTTGGTGCCAGCTTCAACACGCTGTATGCCGTTCGCCGCATGGGCGTTAAGGCGTCTCATGCTGGTGTGATTGGTACGGGGCCGTGGGCTTCGCAGATTCTGCAAACGTTGGAAAATCAGGGAATTCAGCATATCGGCAAGCGGGATGCTGTGCACGATTCGGGATTTTGCGTGGCGTTGACCGACGCGAATGCTGAACGGACGTTCATTTCGACGAGGGGCGCGGAAGCGTACGGCAGTGCCGATGCGTTCGATTCTGTTAATCCAGAAAAGCGGGATGTCGTGCATGTGAGCGGATACACGTTGGTGCATCACACTGCGGACGCGCTGCTTGCTTTTGTGAAAAGAACGACTGAACATCGTGAGTTCACTGCGGTATTCGATCCTTCTCCGATGATCTCGGCAGTTGATGATGACGTTTTCCGTGTGATGCTCGCATATCGTCCGATATGGTCGTGCAATGAACGCGAGGCAACATTGATTGCGCAACGTTTGGCGGCGCTCGATAGTGGCGATTCTTGCGATTGCAAGGTTTCGCGGGATATTCTGCAAGAGATTGAGAGTGCGAATGTCAATGAGGAGACGGTTGCGTGGCTGTGCGATCGATTGCGATCTTCTGTAATCGTTCGCGTGGGTGCGGATGGTGCGTGGTTGGCGATTCCCGGTGGCGAAGTGCTGCGAATTCCAGGTTTTCCAATGAAGGCGGTGGATACCAATGGCGCCGGTGATTGTCACACAGGTGTGCTGTGCGCCCTGCTGTGCGAAGGCGTGCCGTTGAAGGATGCTGTACGTTGCGCCAATGCCGCTTCGGCGTTGGCTGTGACGCGGCGAGGGCCAGCTACCTGCCCTGATCGAAAGGAGGTTGAGCGGCTTCTGGGAGGATCGTTCTAAGACTTATAGTACAAATGACTATAAGTGGTTATATCATGTGCACGATTGCGCTGACGCGGCGTGCATGTGGCTTGCCCGCGGCGTTGCTCGGCAGATTCAAGGAGATTAGTTTCACATGAGCAATGAGAAGGGGACCCTCTCCATCGAGGAGCAGGGTATCGACACCATATCCGAAGAGGAGCGTAAGGGCACGCCGGCCAGTCTGTTTTGGCCCTGGTTCGCTGCCAATGTTTCCATGTTCGCCATGTCGTACGGCGCGTGGGCGCTCGGTTTCGGCATTTCGTTCTGGCAGGCCACCGCCATGACCATCATCGGCGTGGTCGTCTCGTTCCTGCTGGTCGGCATCATTTCCATCGCAGGCAAACGCGGCAACGCGCCCACCATGGTGCTCACCCGCGCCACGTTCGGCGTGGAAGGTGCCAAAGTGCCAGCGGCTCTGAGCTGGATCGCCACATTAGGCTGGGAGATTTCACTGACCACCACCGCTGTGTTGGCATTATCAAGCACCATCGAAAAACTCGGTTGGGGCTCTGGTGTCGCGCCCAAGATCATCTCCACCATTGTGGTGGTCGGCCTTGTGGTGGTCGCAGGTATTTTCGGATACGACCTGATTATGCGTTGCCAGCAGGTCGTCACCATCGTGACCGGTGTGATCACCGTCGGTTTCTTTATCCTCGGCTGGGGACATATTGACTTTTCCGCCATTGACTCGGTTCCGGCGGGATCATTGCCGGCCATGCTCGGCTGCTGCTTCTTCGTGATGACCGGCTTTGGCTTGGGCTGGGTGAATATCGCTGCCGATTACTCGCGCTATCTGCCACGCAAGTCCTCCAATGGCGGCATTGTGTTCTGGACCACGTTCGGTGCGTCCATCGCCAATGTGTTCCTGATTTTCTACGGTCTGCTGCTGGCTGTTTCCAATGCCGATATGGCTGAAAACGTTGGAAATGATCCGATTGGTGCCATTGCTTCCATTCTGCCGACCTGGTACTTGATTCCGTACACCATTGTGGCCGTGCTCGGTTTGATGTCCGGCTCCATTATGGACAATTATTCCAACGGGCTTGCGCTGCTGTCGTTCGGTGTGAAGCTGCCGCGTACCGTGGCGGCCGCGTTCACCGCGGCGCTGACCGTGCTTGGCGTGGTCTATGTAACCTTCTTCTCCGATACGTTCATCGGCCCGTTCCAAGGCTTCCTGACCACCCTCGGTGTGCCGATGGCCGTATGGGCCGGCATGTTCGTGGCTGACGTGATCATCCGCAAGAAGGATTACAGCACCGCTGATTTGTATGATCCGAAGGGGCGCTACGGCGCGTGGAACGGCAAGTCTTTTGCCATTCTCATCGTTGGTACCGTGCTCGGCTGGGGGTTGGTGGTCAACACTGCTGCCAGCTGGCTGAACTGGCAGGGCTATCTGCTGTTCCTCATCGGAGGCAAAGACGGTAGTTGGGCCGCCGCCAACCTCGGCGTCATCGTCGCATTGGTCGTTGGCCTTGCGGGCTCATTGATTTTCCAGTGCGGTGATATCGCCAAGCAGGAAGCCGATTTGCCGGTTTCGGAAGTTTGACGGAACACGAGTGATACGCGGAAACAATACTTAAGAAAGGAAAAGTCATGATTGCGGAAGATGAATGGCTGGTAGTTATCGACAGGCAGCGTGTTTTTGCGGAAAGCGAATGGTCCGCATGGGCTTGCCCGGACGGCTCCTACCACACTACTGATGAAGCGTTCGCACGATTGGCCAAAGCGTTCGGCGATCGTGTGATCTATACGCGATATGTTGCGCCTGAGCCGCCGCAAAACGCTTGGGTTGATTATTTCAAGGATTGGCCGCAGTTTTTGGTAGCCCCCGATGATCCGATGTACGACCTCACCGCGGATACCGCGGAATTGGCGCAAGGCCATGCAGTGGTCAGCCGCGACACTTTCGGCAAGTGGGGAAGTGAGTTGAGCGAAGCCATCAAGGGCGCCAAGAAGATTACCGTATGTGGTGTTGCCACTGATTGCTGCGTTCTGACCACCGTGCTCGCTGCTGCCGACAGCGGTGTGGCAGTGCGCGTTGCCGCCGACGCCTGCGCCGGTAGCTCTCCGGAAAATCATCAGATGGCATTGAATACCATGGCGTTGTTCACGCCACTGGTTACCGTCACTGATACTGATTCCATCGTAGGATAGGTAAGGACTTTGATTCTGCGGGGTTTGTTGAGTTCTGCTCAGCAAACCCCGCTCTTTTGTATGTCGTGCATATTGCGCCAAAACTTGGATGATGCTCGGCTGGCATCGGTAATGAGCCATTAATCTTGCGGTGCGCTTTTGTAACTGCGGCGTAACAGTGCGGTGGTGATTGTAACGGACGATTCCGGCACAATCGTGGGTATCGACAGTTTCGTGAAGAGGTTTTACTGACGGACATGTCTCTCACAGGAAAAATCCCATGTATGAATCGAGGCCACCATGGCACAGCAGATCACTAGCTTGCTTGACGATCCTACGCAAGCGGTCAGTCTAGACACTTTCAGCGGGCTCACCAAAGGATGCCCCGCACCATTCTGGCTTTTCCAAGGCGTTTGCGCGGCTTGGGGCATCGACCACCAGCGGGCGCAACTCAACCTCATCACCGTATCCGAGAACGCGACGTTCCTGCTGTTGCTGGACGGCGAGCCCCAAGGCGTGGTACGTGTCTCGCAGCCGGGCTACGTGGGAGGTCCCGAGGCGGTGGCGTCGGAAATCAGCTGGTTGAATGCGTTGCATGATATCGAAGGTATCAGCCTGATCAATCCGGTTCCCACCATCCGTGGCACGTTCGTAACGAAAATCACCGATCTGAACGGTGTCGGCTGGACGGTGATCTCCACGAAATATGTGGAAGGAACCGTGCTGGAAGATCTTGAGAATCCTGCACCGTATTACGAGACGATCGGTGAATGGGCTGCGAAATTCCATGAGCAGTCGCGCACGTGGAGCAAACCGTACGGTTTCACCCGCTTCAATTGGGATCTTTCGAACATGGTCGGTCCGGCACCGCGTTGGGGACGTTGGGAAAACGCCAATCTCACCGACGAAGAGAAGCAGCTGTGCGACACCGCGCTGTGGAAGGCCATGGACGTGGTGATGAAAGTGCCGAGAACCAACGAAACTTGGGGGCTTATCCATGCCGACCTGCGCCCGTCGAACGTGATTCGCGGCAATGACGGGAGACTGACCGTCATCGATTTCGACGATGCCGGATACAGCTGGTATCTCTACGATTACGCTTCATCGCTGAGTTTCATCGAGCATGAACCGTATGCCCCCGATCTTGCCAAGGCGTGGGTCAAGGGATACCAGCGCGTCGCAGGTTCGTTCACGGATGAGGAACTGCGTATCATGTCCGCGCTTTCCATGATCCGACGCATGCAGATGCTCGGCTGGACCACCAGCCACCGTGAGGATGCCCTGCCCGACGGTCTCGCTGCACAGCAGGCTCCCGGCAGCGTGATGTGCGCAAAAAACTATCTTGAGGATCCGCTCTGGCTGCTGCATTAGGCAAGTTGCATGAAACAAGCGTAATTACGCAGAAACCAGAAAATCCAAGAAATCCAATCATAAGCACGTAAAAAATACACAATTACGAAAATCTCAATTTTTATAACTTAACAACATCTGACCGCAACCAACCAAACGAGGAATTAATGGCATAACTCGCCGAACAATAAGAGAGGAAGGCGATTACAATGACTGCGTCAACTGTTTCGGGACGATCGATAGGCGGCGTGACCTACGTTGAAACCGACAAGGACTATTTCGCAAAACGACAGCTTAAGCGAACCGCGGGAGCGTTCGGTCTATGGGCCATCGGCATTTCCGCGGTGATCTCCGGCGACTTCTCCGGCTGGAACGGAGGCATCGCCCAAGCCGGATGGGGTGGCATGCTGGTGGCCGCCATCGTGGTGTACCTCATGTACGTGCTTATGCTCAACTCCATCAGCGAAATGGCGTCGGCCATGCCGCACACGGGTGGCGCGTATTCCTTCGCGCGTGCCGCCATGGGTCCGTGGGGCGGCTTCTTCACCGGCCTTGCGGAAACCATCGAGTATGTGATGACCGCAGCCACCATCGTCTACTTCTCGTCGGCATACGCTGATGCGATCCTGTCGAACCTGACCGGATATTCGCTTGACGATCATGGCTTGGCTTGGGTTTGGTGGCTTGCCTTGTATGCGATTTTCGTAGTGGTCAATTGGCTGGGCGCCGAAACGTCGTTCCGTTTCGCCGAAGTCGTGTCGATCACCGCGCTCGCCATCGTCGCCCTGTTCGGTATCGGCGCTTTCGCCACTGGTAAGGCCGATTTCTCCACGCTGCTCAATATCACGCCTACCGAAGGCAACTCCGCGTTCCTGCCGTTCGGCCCAGGTGCCATCTTCTACGCCATGCCGTTCGCCATGTGGTTGTTCCTTGGTATTGAGCAGCTGCCTCTGGCTGCAGAGGAAGTGCGTGAGCCGGAAAAGAACATTCCGAAGTCGTCCCGCCTGTGCATTTTCACGCTGGGATTGTCCGCGCTGATCATCGTGTTCCTGAACCCGGCTGTGGTCGGTTCCGAAGCGCTCGCTGGTTCCGATGAGCCGTTGCTGGATGGCTATCGTGCGATTCTGCCGGGCAATCTCGCCGCGGTGCTGTCCGCATTCGCGTTGATCGGTCTGCTCGCTTCCATCCAAGGCATTATGTTCGCGTATGGCCGCAACCTGTATTCACTGTCCCGTGCGGGCTATTATCCGGCGTTCCTGTCGCTGACCGGTAAGAAGAAGACGCCGTACTGGGGTCTGGTCGTCGGCGCGATCATCGGTTTCGCAGCCCTGTTCATCATCGCGTACGGCGGTGATGGCGCCGGTTCGGTGGTGTTGAACATCGCCGTGTGGGGTGCGGTGCTGGCATATCTGCTGCAGATGGTTTCCTATGTGATCCTCAGGAAGAAGATGCCTGATATCAAGCGTCCGTTCACCAGCCCGTTCGGCGTGCCGGGCGCGGTAATCGCAGGTTTGCTTGCATTCTGCATTTTCGTTGCCGTGCTGCTGAACCCGGATTATCGACTGGCAGTCTACGCCATGGTGGTCATCTACGTTCTCGCGACCATCTTCTTCGCGGTTTACGGACGTAAGCACCTGGTGCTTTCTCCGGAAGAAGAGTTCGCCGCTTCCGGCGGAAAGGTCGCATATAAGACTGAAGACTGACTGATTTTCTGTGATTATCGTTTCGTTTTCTTGAAATAAAACGATATTGCCAAGGCCGTGTTCATCTGAGATGCGGCCTTTTTCAATCATCGGAAATATGTAAAAAGGTCAACCAAATAGGTGGAAAACAGCGGAAATGGTTTGTTTCTGCGCCGCATCAGCCACTCAACATTACTGCGTTACCGTGTGGGTAACGCCACAGGAAGCCAACGAAAGAAGGAATCATGGCAACTCGATCAACCATCATGGACACCAATAGCTTCCGTCCGGAAATGGCGGCCGCGCTCGACCCAGAAACACGCAAACTAACCGAAGAGCGTGACGTGCTTGGTCCGGCCTACCGTTTGTTCTACCGCAATCCAGTGCATCTGGTGAAGGGCCGTGGCTCGCATCTTTGGGATGCCGACGGCGAGGAATACTTGGACGTGTACAACAATGTCGCATCCGTCGGCCACTGTCACCCGCGCGTGGTGGATGCCCTTACCCAGCAGGCTTCGATGCTCAACACCCACACGCGCTACCTGCATGAGAACATCCTGCATTATGCGGAAGATATCCTCTCCACCATGCCTGACGAACTTGACCGCATCATGTTCCAGTGCACTGGTTCCGAAGCCAACGATCTGGCCATTCGCGTAGCACAGACCTACACTGGCGGCGAAGGCGTGATCGTTACCAGCGAGGCCTACCATGGCAATTCGGCACTCACCTCCAAGCTTTCCCCAGCACTCGGCACCGCGCAAACGCTTGGCTTGACCATGCGCATGATTCCCACGCCGGACACTTACCGCTTGATCATTGACGGCAAGCCTGCCGCGGAATGCGCCGCCGAGGAATTCGGCAACTGGATGGCTGGCGAAGTGCGCAAGGCCGTTGCCGATATGGAACGTCATGGCATCAAGTTTGCGGCATTGCTTGCCGACTCCATCTTCTCCTCCGACGGCGTGTACCCCGATCCGGTCGGCTATCTGAAGCCGGTGATCGACACCGTTCATGAACTGGGTGGCGTATGGATCGCCGACGAAGTGCAGCCGGGCTTCACTCGCACCGGCGACGCATTCTGGGGATTCGGACGCCAAGGCATTGTTCCCGATCTGGTCACATCCGGCAAGCCCATGGCCAACGGTCTGCCCACGTCGATGATGGCCGCCCGCCACGAAGTACTTGAACCGTTCGCAGGCTCCATTCCTTACTTCAACACTTTCGGCGGCAACCCGGTATGCATGGCCGCGGCCCAGGCGGTGCTTGACGTGATGCGTGACGAAGACACCATGAGCAACGCCAAGAAGGTCGGCGCAATATTCAAGGATGCCGTCGCGTCGCTTATGCCGGCACACTCCTGCATCGGCGACGTGCGTGGCGCGGGCCTGTACATCGGCTGCGAAATCGTCAAGCCGGGCACCAAGGATCCCGACCAGCAGGCAGCGCTCGATATCCTCGAAACCCTGCGTGACAACCACATCCTCACCTCCGTATGCGGCCGTTACGGCAATATCCTCAAGCTGCGCCCGCCGCTGGTGTTCAGCGAATCCGATGTGGATTGGTTCATGGATGGATTCACGAAGACTCTGGAAACATTGAAGCTGTAAAACGACAGATAACCATAAAGAAAGGGCACGGATATGGAAGATCATACCGGCATCGGGCGCACGCGAAGCGCTACGAGCGAACTGGTCTACCGTATCCGCGCTCGCATTCGTGAACAGGAGCTTCTTCCCGGAGAGAAACTCGGATCGGAACGGGCGCTCGCCGAAAGTCTTGGCGTCAGCCGTTCCGATTTGCGCAATGCGTTGACCGTGTTGGAATCCGATCATGAAATCATCCGCAAAATCGGGCGTGCCGGGGGCATCGTCATATCGGATGGACGTTTGGAACGCAATATCAACACGGTGGAATCATTGCCGACGATCGCGCGAAGACAAGGCATGCGCGTTTCGTCGAAAGTATTGCAGGCGGTGATTGCCCCGGCTTCCGTTTCCGACGTGCGTTTGCTGCGATTACCGGGCGAGCATCCGATGATCTACGACATTACGCGATTGCGGTATATCGAAAATCGGCCGCTTTCGTTGGAACGGTCGCATTTGCCGGCATATCTGTTTCCCCTGTTCCTTACACGCGATTTGACGACCCCGTTCTACACCATGTTCGAACGTGATTATGGCGTGTATCCGTGCAATGTCGACGAAACATTGGAATCGGTGGTCGGCGACGAGCGGGAGAACGAGCTGCTGCAGATCGAGGCGGAAACTCCGCTGATGCGCATTCACCGGATCGCCTGTGCGTCGGATGGACGCCCGTTCGAGCGTGCCACTGACGTGTATATCGCTGATCGCATGCGATTCACCATGCATCATTCCGGCTATGTACGCCTGTCCGCAACGTCTACGCAGAATATGACGAAATAAGCCGGAAGATTCTTCGGTTATACGATGCGGCGGTCGGCGGCCCAGCGGGTGAGTTCGGTGCGGTTTGACAGCTGCAGTTTGCGTAGTACGGAGCTGACGTGCGTTTCCACGGTTTTGATGGAAATAAACAGTTCCGCAGCCACTTCCTTGTACGTGTAGCCGCGTGCGATCAGGCGCATGACTTCCTGCTCACGGTTCGACAAGCGGTCCAGCTCATCATCGTGGATCGGTCCGCTTGCAGGGCCGCCCATGCCAGCCGGTGAGCCATTTTGGAAAGCGGAAAGCACGAATCCCGCCAATTTCGGCGAAAACACGGCATAGCCCTCATGTACTTGCTTGATGGAAGAAATCAAATCATCGCCGGAAATCGTCTTTGTCACATAGCCTTGCGCTCCGGCACGAATCACCGAACCGACATCCTGCGGCGAATCAGACACCGACAGTGCCAGAAACACGGTATTAGGGGAGTATGCGCGCGATTTCACGAGAATCTCGGCACCGCCGCCACCCTCGCCACCGGGAACATGCACATCAAGCAGCACCACATCCGGCTTCGTCTGCGCAATCATCGCCACCGATCCCTCGACATCGGCCGCTTGTCCGACGATGTCGAAATGCGGCTGCAGCGTTGCGATAACGCCCGCACGGAACATTTCATGATCGTCAACGATGGCGATGCGGATCTGCTGTTCCTGCTCGTTCATTGCTGTTCCTCCGTTGGCATATTTGTACTTACGGTTGCATTCGCGTCTGTAGTTGCATTCGCAGGAGTTGCTGCGATCGGCATATGCATGCGCACCTCCGTGCCCCATTGCGGTCTTGATACGATCTCCACTGTACCGCCACGACGTTTGATTCGTCCGATAATCGATTCACGAATGCCAAGGCGATTCGCAGGAATCGCATTCACGTCAAATCCGTTGCCATGGTCGCGTACGAATACTTCCACCAATTTGCGGCTTGCCTCGCAGTAGACGGAAATCGGCTCGCCTCCATGCGTCACCGCATTGATAAGCGCCTGTTGCGTGGCATCAAGCAGCGCATCGGTTTGCGCGCTTGGACGTGCGTCGCCCACCGTCACCACTTCGATCGGCTTGCCATGCGTGTCTTCCACATGTGCGGCGATCTCTTTCAAACCGGCGTTCACGGAACGGTCAGACGTGGTGCGTTCCTGATACAGCCATTCACGCAATTCGCGTTCCTGCGAGCGTGCCAGCGAAAACACCGTCTGCTGATCATCGGCATGCAACTGAATCAGCGCCAACGTTTGCAGTACGCCATCATGCAGATGTGCGGTCATGTCGGCACGTTCCTCTTCACGTTCCTTCAACGCGCGTTCCGTACCTAAATCGCGAATCAGCGCCATAATCCATGGCACAATCGCAAGCAATACGCCAATCAGCAGTGCCAAACCGGCGCACAGTATGCGAATCATGGAAAACGCGTCAAAATGTATGCAGGAACTGACATACAAAGCGTATGCGGCGAAAATAATCGCAATACCGCCAAGCATCGTCCATAACTGACCTTCTTCGGCATTGAAACGCAACCAAGAGACGCCGATGCCGACCAGACCAAGCAGCAGGGGCACAATCAGAGTGCGTTCAACACCGCCTGCGAACATGACGAAACAGATGGAAAGCAGCATCAGGCCAGCCAATGCAAGCAAAGCGGGTTTCGGCGCCTTCTTCAGTGTCTGCTCAAGACTTTCGCTGGAAGATTGCGTATCGCCATGCGTTCCGTCGTTGCGTGCAGTCGTATCTTCAAAAGATGGTGGTTGCGTGTGCTGACCATCTTGCGGAGCTGTAAAAGATTGATATTCCGGGGAAACAGGATATGTTCCGTACGGCATGTTGCCTCTGGAAAGCGGTGCCTGCCATGGCGAACGCTTGCCTGCGATAATGTACGCCTGCTGGACTGGATCACCCACGGGCAGCGCCATCCACAGGAAAATATAGGCGATCAGTCCCGCACCGAACAGAGATATGGTGGCGAGAAAAAACAGGCGCACCCATAGCACGGCAATGCCCAAATGCATGCTGATCGCCTTGCACACGCCAGCTCCCATGCGTCCGTATGAAGGGCGCATCAACGGCAGTTTGGCCGGTTGCGTCGGCATTGGACGTCCCTCATGCAGGGCCTGGTCGCAGCAGTAGCGCATATATACGGCGCTCGCCTGGTCGTACTGGCTTTGCGTGTACCACGGTTTTCCTAAGGATTTCATACTTCTATTGTGCCCTGTGGGGGACGCTGTTTCAGGGCATTCATATAGTGTTCAGGGCAGATTCAGGGTGTTCCCCGATACGTGTGGCACGCGCGAGTTGCTGTAATGGAACCATGAGCAATGCAAACAATGATCCGCTGGGCGATCGCGGCAACGCAGGGCCGCAGCCCGCTGCTGGACAACCGTATTATCGGCAGCCTGCGTACGGTTCGCCGCAACCTTCCCGCGGTGGCCGTTTCTTCGCGTGGATTCGTTCCAGCCAGGTCAAGCGTGGACATGACCGTTGGATTGGCGGCGTGTGCGATGGCATAGCACGTCGTCTTGGTTGGAATACCACGTTGGTTCGTGCGCTTATGGTGGTTGCCACACTGTTTTTCGGCGCGGGTGCCGCGTTCTATGGCCTGGCGTGGTTTGTGCTGCCGGATGAGCGCGACAATCAGATTCTTGCTGAGGATTTGATTAACGGCAAGTGGGATTGGAATTGCATTGGCGCGCTGTTGTGCTGCCTTGTTGCCATCTGTTTGCCGGGGGCAGGATGGTTTGCTTTCGCATTGGCCGCGTTGGTGCTGTGGCTTCTGCTCAATAGGCAGATTTATGCGCCGAATGTTCCTCCAAATCAGTGGCAGCAGCCCCCGTATGGTCAGGCTCCGTACGGTCAACCGCAATATGGTCAGCCTCAATATGGAAGTCCTTCGTACGGACAGCCGGTGCCTCCTGCATCGCCGTCTCCAGCGCAATCGAATCCTTATACTCAGCCGATGCAGACGAGCGGCGCATATAACGGGGTGGCCAACACGGCTTCGTCACCGGAATCGCAATCGCATCAGCCCCAACGCCTTCAGCCTCAACAGCCTCCATATCATGCCTACCAACAGCAGGTCAATGGTCCGGCCGCTTTTGCCACGGCCAATGTTCCTCCAACATTCACCGCTCCAGCAGCCCCGGTAGCGCAGACGCCTACGTCGCCAAGAAGGGGGCGCCGTAAACCGGCTGGTCCACTGCTGGTATTGATGATGTTCGGTCTCACGATGATCGCATGCGCGCTATGCGTATGGTGCATTATGACGTACGGCGTTCAAGGCGGGCAGCAGGGCACCGAATACACGTTGCAGGCATGCGCGGCATTCGTCGGTGGCATCTGTCTGGTGACGGGAATCGTTATTGTCGCGCTCGGATTCGCGGGCAGAAGAACGGGAGGATTGCATCCTCTGACATGGGTATCCATATTCATGTCGTTGGTCATGGTGATGGCTTTGGCGGGTTATTCGCTGCTCAGCTATCGGATTAACACGGGCATTCCCTTATCCTACAAGAGGGTCAATGTGTCGGGAATGATCACCATGGGTTCCACCGCCAGTGAAATGAGCGAATACGAGCAGGGCATCGTCGCGCAAGGCGATGATTACGCCACCGACGTGCTGCATATCGACTTAAGCGATTACGCGAAAAACAACGGTCCGCACAAAGTGGATCTTCAGGATGGCACACAGGGCACGACTTCCTGCCCTACAGGAACGTTGAATGTGGTGGCCTCAAGCGCACAGGTCGTGGTGACCTTGCCGAACGGCTGCTGGTGGGCGTTCGGGTCTGACGGTAATTTCTACAACATCACCGATTTCGTCGGCAGTTCGGACGGGCTCACGTTGGATTCCGGCAATATCTATGTCTCGCTTATGGGCAACGATTCCACGAAATCGGTAGTGAAAAAGCGTGCGCTGGGAACTTACGATCGGAGTTGCGGCTCGTACGGAGACGAATCCGGCATCGAGGATTTCGATGATGAGACCGATACGGAAGATGGCATGGATACCGGCGCCGATTCCACTAGGACCGATTCCCCCTTCAAAGACGGGAATGTAGATAAGGCCTACCGCGAAATCTACGACAATCATCAATATTGGCCGTGCTTCACCGATGATGGCAAGGCTCCGGTCATGCCAACCGGACTGCAGATCAATACTATGGCAACGGTCGGCGGCAGCGTCGCGGTGCAGTATGCGTCCGACAACACATTGGGCAAAGCGGGAAAGGAGTGACCATGAGCGACGACAAGACCCAGGAAATGCCGGTCATGGCTGATGCCGGAGATATGCCTACCGAAACGTTGCATACCGTGGATGCGCAGTCCATGTATGACCAGTCGCAGCGCAGTGGGCGTGCAACGCAGGATGATAAGCCGCGCGTGGAATCCGCTCCAGCGCAAGGCGTTCCGACCTATACCGCTTCGGCAGCCGGTGCGAATGATGGGCGCAAGAATCGGCAGACTGGAGACGACATCATCAGACCTTCCGGAAGAAGCGGTTCGACCATCGCGCTCGGCGTGTTCACGTGCTTCATGGGGGTGGTGACGCTGCTTTGCGGCATGCATGTGCCAATGAATCTCTGGTGGTGGGCCAGCGATCCGAAACAGTTCTTCGTATTCCTGCTCGGAGGCATCGGCGTGCTGCTTATCGCCGTCGCCGTGATCTGGGCGATAGTCAGCGCGGTGCGTTCAAACCGATCCAAGAATGGAGGCGATGCGGACAGCGACGATCCATTCGACGCTCCCCATAGCTCGGATGCCACGGCCTTTTCGACTGATTCGGATAAGTCACCGGTTTCGGAACGATCGTGAGAATCAGCTGAATAACCCCTGATATTAGCCGCACCAACGAAATCGAGGCTGACATCGCAAACAAATACGTGACCACCATGGCATGACCAAATCCAACACTTGCTTTTCCATCTTGACGTTGGATTTTGGTCGTACCATGGTGGTCATTTTTATTGTGATTTACGGGGCTTACTGCAGTTTTCAGTAATTGTCACGATGTTTTTTCACTGTGTTTACTGTGCGGCCTCAGCCTGTGCCAAATCCTCAAATCCAGCCAAACGAACCGTATTGCGAATCGTCTCTTCGGTGAGATTGCGCCGCTCGTGCCGCAAACGCTCCACAAAATCGTGGTACAACGCCACAGTACGGTCGGAATAGGTGCCCAATTCGCCGCGCAGATACGTTTCGAACGACGTGGTCTCTGGCGTATCTTCGACAGTGGCCAGCACACGCATCGCCTCGCCGAGATGAGGAAAACGCTCACGAAAATCACGCGCCCACGACACCTGAACTGTTATGATGCCTTCCTGCAAGGCGTTGCGATCCGCGGAAATCCGGGGAATATACGGCGCAATGTTTGCACAATACTCCTGTGGATATGTGGATTGCATCATGCGACCATACTTTTCCGTCACCAAATTACGTCCAACACGGTCGGCTTCCTGCAAGTCCGACCGGTAACTGCGCAGCAATTCCTCCGGCCACGTCATGAACTGACTGGCACGCATCTGATGAAACATCGGCCAATTGCCTTGACAGGACGCGCGGCCGCCCTCATTATTGGTTTGCTGAAACTGATTCCACTCCAGTTTGATAATGGATTCAACAAGATTTGCTGTATCGTGACCGTCTATTACATCTGAAATTACGCTGCTATTCATATGATTTCGATTCTTGATTTCGTCTGATTATTGCTCTGATTTGCAATGCTTGCGATGGATTTTTTGACTGCAGGCACGTCACAGGCTGTGCAGACAACTCGCGTCGGACTTGATATGGTTCTCAACATACGGCCGCTGCCATTCCACAAACGTTTCGTGGGATTCGGTCAATCCCTCCCGCAGCAATTCATCCACAACATCACTGCAGATGCGCTCAACAGTGGCGGTAATGTGCTTTGCCGCAGGCTTCGCCCCCTTGCCGCCCTCACCAAAACCGGCACCACCGAAACATGCGGCGGAACTCAATCGCAATATGTCTTCCAACTGTTCGCACACGCCGGCAAGCCTTGTTGCCATACGGCGGCTCAGCTTGCGCATGGCAGCAAACTGCCATTTGTAATACGGCAGATATCCAACGCTCACCGGCTCATTGATCAGAAACACCAACGAGGCCGTGGCGTTCACGAACTCATGAATGCTCAACATCGCAGCAGCACCATCGCCACGTTGCAGCATGCGCGGCAGATTGTATTGCCCCGCCTGAGCCATCATGCCCAAACGTTGGGAAATCAAGGAAAGTCGAACATCTTCCGGCATGAACTTGAACCCCTGCCGAGTCTTGGAAAACACCCCCAACGGATCAGCGAACACCTGACCGTTTGTGGCAGTGGCCAACGTATCTTCCTGCAAACTTAGCCAAGATGCAACATCGTTCTGCGCCGGAGCCTCACGAAACAGCGTGATCCGCTCGAAAAAATCGCCGATACGAAACACGCCATCACGGCGGAACTCGCCTTGCGCACGCGGCGTAAGTGGCAATTGAGATGCGGCAAGAGCGTCGGAATCAGCCGAATCATGCCCTGCAAAATGCGGCTTGCCCTGCTCGGCAACAGTGAAATCGCGACTCAACGCATCGTAATCAGCCTGCAATTGCTCGCCAATCGCATCATAATCCTCATCGGTAAGCCACAGGCAGAAACGCGGCGCGAAATCATGATCGCGCGACAACTCATCGTCGAAGCCGAAACATTCCGAACCATAACCAACCAAACCTGCGGCAATCCGACCCTGATACGCCGAATATCTGCCGGCGATCAACGGTTTGCCAAGATCGTTCCAGAGCGCGCGTGCCAATGCAAGTCCGGAAATATGGCGATACGTCGCAGCGGTAGACGACGTTGGATGTTGCACGGTGGTCGCCGCCGAAGATGCGTGCAATTCGTCTGATTGTTGCAACTGTTGCGACTGCTGTGATCGTTGCGGAACGGGTGATTCCTGCGATGTTTGCGTTGTATGCGTTGCCTGTGATCCGTCGGATTCGTGCGATGTATGCGACTTGTGCGACGATGCGGCATGTCTGTGCATAGTCTGCTTTGCGGCTTCAAGATTGGCTGCGGTCGTGTGATAGTAGTCGGTGTTGCGTCCGTAGCATTCCTCAATCACGCTCAACGCATGCTCATAGCCGGAAACCGCATCCTGCAGGCAGCCGGCCATATAGCAGGCCTGCGCATAGCCGGCCAGCGCCGAAGCATAATGCGCACTATGTTCCAAATGCCCGGTACGGTAGATTTTCAACGCTTTCTGGGCGTGCTGTATGGCATCGCTCGCCCAATACCGGTCCATCTGCAGGAGCAGCAACGCAAGATTGGTGTGCGTGGAGGCAACGTCGATATCAGCGCTCGCATCGGGGGAAGATTGCTCCAACAGGTCCAGTGCCTGTTCCAGCTCGCGCTTCGCCTGATTGAGACGACCGGTTTCGCTGTACAACATGGACATATTGTTGTGCAGCGCGGCAAGGCGTCGGTCGGTGGGGGAGAAGGCGGATGCGGCCGCGTCAAGCGCCTGACGGTACAGCTGTTCGGCCTCCTCGTACTGGCCTGCGGCTCGCATGCCCGTGGCCGCGTTGATCAGCGTCGTAGCCCACGCCTGCGGATCGATTTCCTGAAGATGCAAATGATCCGCAATGCTTAACGATTCGCGGATAATCGGCAGATTGTCGGTATGGCGACCTTGCGAACGGTAAAACCCCATCGTTTCGTTCAACACCGTCAGCAAACCGGCGTCATTATGACTGTGTTCGGCTTCGGTTCGTGCCTTCTGCAGATACGGTTCAGCCTGTTCAGAAGCCTTATGCGCATCGAAAATCGCATCAAGACCACGCAAAAACCGTTGCGCGTCAAACGAAACATGTTCGCAAATATGATCGTCAGAACCTGCATTCGCGTAGCCATCGGCATGTACGTCGACTTCTTTGTCAATCATGGAAACCCCTTCTTTGGTGTTCCCATCATCTCCCAAACTGCAGACGGAAACAGGTTTGACAATGCGCGATGAAAACGTTGTCCCCCTAAAAAGAACTGCCGACACTCGGTATGATGAGTGTCGGCAGCGTGAAACAGACATGTGATGCGAAACCTACAACGACCAGCTTTCGGCTTGGCAGCGCGCCTTGTAGAACTCGCGATACATGCCATCCTGCGCAATCAGCTCGTTATGGGTGCCGCGTTGCGTGATATGACCGTCATTACCCATTACGACGATCAGATCGGCATTGCGTATCGTTTCCAGCTTGTGCGCGATGATGATCACCGTGGATGTGGCGCGAATCTGAGCCATGCAATCGTTGATGTGAGCCTCGTTCTCCACATCCAATGCGCTGGTGGCCTCATCGAACAGCACAATCGGAGCCTGCTTGAGCAGGGCACGCGCGATGGAGACACGCTGGCGCTCGCCTCCGGACAGGGATCTGCCGCCTTCGCCGACATTCGTGTTCCAGCCATCAGGCAGACGGTCGGCGATTTCGCTGACGCCGGCCAACTGCGCGGCGCGCATGACATCGTCGTCGGAAGCGTCCAAGCGCCCCAGACGAATGTTGTCGGCAAGCGTTCCCTGGAACAGGTATACGTCTTGGAACACCATGGAAAGCTGGGAAAGCACGTCCGACGCGCGCTGGTCGCGCACATCAAGGCCTCCGACGCGCACAGTGCCGGCATTCGTATCGTAGAAGCGGGCGATGAGCTTCGCCATGGTGGTTTTACCGGATCCGGACGGTCCGACGACGGCAATCATGGAACCCGGTTCGGCCTTCCAAGATATGTCATCCAACACGGTGGCCGAATCATGGTAACCGAAACGAACATGGTCAAGCTCGACCGCGCCCGGCTGAGTCGCGGGACGGGATTCGGCCGGTTCCGGAAGCGGCTGCTCGCGCATGACCGACAGATAGTAATCCAACGCCTTGCGTGATTCCTCAACGCCAAGCAGCATGGAGAACATGTCGACGACGGTGGTGGAGAACCGCAGAGAAACACCCATGCAGGCGATGCCGGTGAGCGGGGACAGCGATCCCTGCAACGTCAATGCGGTGCAAACCACAATCATCGCGACCGGCAGCAGTTGCCCCGCCATATTGCTGATCAGATTCGCCGCCACCGAATAGCGCAGAGACCTGCGTTGGCCGGCGGTACGTGCATCCAGCGCATCATCCAACGGCTGGTACGGGTGGCTTGCCCCGCATGAACGCAACGCTCCTTGGCATACGGCGAATTCCACAAGACGGCTGGAAGCTTCGAAATCCAAATCCAACATGGCGTCCGCGCCGCGATGCAACAGCATCGTCGACCACTTGCCGGCAGCCCACAGCAACGGCAACGGAACAATCAAGGTCAAACCAATGCGCCAATCCCACAGCACCATGGTGATGCACAAGGTGGCGATGCTGGAAATACCGACCACAATCGGCGCGATCAGATGGGCGAACGACTGGCCGATGGACATCAGATCGTGCGTGACGAAACGGGAAAGACGGCCGGCGGTGCCTTTGCCGAACCATCCCAACGGCAGTGAGGTGATCTTGTCTCCAATGCCATGCAGGGCGATATCCATGAAATCAAGCGCCGAATTGTATGCGATGGCGGATTTGAAATAGTCGATGACGCCGGCGAGCACGGCAAGCACCGCGAGCACCGCGATCCACTGCCAGAATCCCAATTCAAGCACGGTTTCGACACCGCCAAGCGTTTGCGCGGTGGGAATGACCGCGGCGAACGCGAGACCGGTGACAATGCCGGATGCGGCCGCCAGAGCCAACGCCTTGTCGAAACCGTGCACATGGTCGGCAAGCGCTTCCCTCAAGCAATGCAGAGTACTGGTATTACGCATGGTGGGAGACCTCCTGTGCCTTTGTGTCGGCGGATTGCGTGGCAGTTGCGTTGGCGGTTGCGTTGGATTGCGTTGCGGATTGCGCGGTAATGCGATTACGTAATGCGATATCGTCCAACGCCTTTACATGGGCTTCGTTGGCAAGTTCGCTATGCGTGCCGCATGCGCTGATCCTGCCATGATCCATCACCACCATCTGGTCGGCACCGGCCACGGCGGAAGGCTTGTGCGCGATGACGATCACCGTACGTCCCGCCACCAGCGTGTTCAACGCCTGCTGGATCTGCGCTTCCGATTCCGGATCGACGCTTGCCGTGGCCTCGTCGAGAATGAGGATAGGCGCGTCCTTCAGCAGCGCACGGGCGATGGCGATGCGCTGCTCTTGGCCGCCGGAAAGCGCGGTCGTGCCATTGATCACCGTGTCGTAGCCATGGTCGAACGCTATGATCTCACTGTCGATGCAAGCCGCTTTCGCCGCTTCTCGTATCTGTTCCAGCGTGGCATCGGGCCTGCCGAGTGCGATATTGTCTCGGATGGAAGCTCGGATCAGTTGCGGATCCTGCAAGACAAAGCTGACTGTGCGATACAGTTCTTCGGCTGCGATATCGCGCACGTCGACGCCTCCGATGCTGATGGATCCCTTGGCTGGATCGTCGAATCGGGCGATCAGCGTGGCCAGCGTGGATTTGCCCGAGCCGGACGGTCCGATCAACGCGGTCATGGTGCCTTCCGCAATGGTCAGGCTGACATCATTCAGCGCTTGGGTTGCGCCATACGAGTAGTCGACATGGTCGATGCGCACGTCGTATCCGTTCGGATGCTTGGGACGCTTCGCTTCGGGCAGCGGCGTGACCTGCAGATTCTGTTCGATGCGCAACGCCGCCGAGCCGGCCAGCTGGTAGCTCCACTGCATGTTGCCGATGGTGGTGATGGTGCTGGGAAGCATCATGGCGGTCAAAGTCGCCGCCAACACCTGCGGTGCCGACACGTATCCGGCCTGTACAAGCAGCATGCCTCCGGTGAGATTGATGACGGTGATCACGGAAGGTGCGATGAAGGCCTCCGAAATGGAACACCAGCGCACCAGCGGACCGCACCAGTCGTTGTAGAACTTGAGGAAGTCGTCGGCGGCACGTTCATATTGGCGTAGCGGCTTGCCGTTGCGCCCGAAGGCCTTCACCACGGCGATACCGCTGGCGAATTCCACCACGGTGCTGGAAACAATGCCGATCTTCGTATCCATCAGCGCGGTTTTCTCATCCATGCCGGCGACGCTGAACATCTGAATGCCGAAATAAATGGGCAGTGTGGCCAAGGCAAGCAGCGCCAGACGCCAATCCAACACCACAATGTAGGCGAACAGCGCGATCGGCGCGGCCACCGCTGCGGTGCCTTCGACCGGCCAATGCGCGACCAGCGAATGCAATGTTTCCACATCGTCATGCACCGATTTGCGGATCGTGCCGGACGTCGACGCGTTGAACGTGGAAAGCGGGGCCTTGCCGAGCGCGTCGGCCATGGATTTGCGAATGCTGGCGCCCAACGTGCAGTCGGCGAAATGCGTCACCGTCAACGCGATGAAATAGACGAGGCCGCGCAGCATGAACGCGCCGATCAGAACAAGCACGTACATCCACACAAGATTGGCGTCTGGTTGCGTATGTTGCTGCCATGCCTTAAGCAACACGTCGCCGATACTGACCAGCGCCGCATAGGGGGCTACGCTGAGCAGTCCCGAAACCACGGCCAGCGTGCGTCCGAGGTTCAGCTTGCCTTGGATGGGTTTCATGGCTTTGTTCAAAGCGGCTTTGCCTTGCGCCGCCTTTTCCTTGTCTCCGGTTTGATTGCCGGAGACTGCCGTGGATTCGTCGGTGACGTTCTGTGCCACGGATATTCCTTTCATCTCGGTGCGATTGGTGGGATATTGGTGATTGGCGAGTTTGATTAATCCGCGTTGATTGGCGTGTTCGCCCAAGCGTGGGCCTGGCCTACGTTGTTGCGGCGCGCTTCGTCAAGCGGCAGCAGACGCACGATATTGTCTGCGCAGGATTCAAGCAGTTCGCCGTCATGCGTGATTACGATGACGACGGCACCTTGGTCGGCCAGTTTGCGCAGTTCCTGCACGATGATGCGCAAATGCGTGAAATCCACGCCACTGGTCGGCTCGTCGAACACGTATACGCGTTTGCTGCATGTTTCGGCGGCCGCGATCACCAAACGTTGTTTCTGCCCGCCCGAAAGTGCCAACGGATGCGCATCCGACTTGTCGGCAAGACCAAAACGGTCCAGCAAACGCATGCCATCCACCTGTTCGGCTTCCTTGCGTCGCATGCCGACGGTCAGCTCGCCAAGCACCGAATCGGAAAACAGCTGCCGGTGCACGTCCTGCATGACGATGTAACTGTTGCGCACACGCTGCTTGTCGCTGACCGGATCGCCGTCAAACAGCAGCTTGGACTGCTTGTCGGGGTGTTCCAGTCCGCAGATGATGCGCGCCAAAGTGCTTTTTCCCGCACCGTTCGGGCCGATGACCACGCTGATTTTGCCGGCGGGAAGGTCCACATGGTCGATATCGAGCACGGGTGTGGATCCGTATGCGAATTGCAGATTACGTAGACTCAGCCCTTGGCTTGGTCTGCTATCGGCAATATCATGTTCCGTCTGTGCCTTCGGCTGCGACCTCGCGGTTTCGTCAGGCCATGCAGGGCGTGTGAGCGAGCGCAATCCCAGTTTCGCGCGTTCCTCGGGGGTGAGCGAAAACAGTTCGTCGCCGGTGAAGGAGCGGGTGATTCGACCATGTTCGACCAGCAGCGCGCGATCGATCAATCCGCGCAGGAAGTACAGACGATGCTCTGCGATGACGATGGTGCGTCCTTGTTTCTTGTATTCGCGCAACTGTTCGGCGAACATGTCGATCGCCTGCACCGACAGATTGCTGGTCGGCTCGTCGAACAACAGTAGAGGTGTGTCGGAAGCGGCCGCCTGCACGCATGCGACCTTCTGCAATTGACCGCCGGAAAGTTGCGTAAGATTGCTATCCAAAAGCGGTGCGATACCGCCTTTTTTGCATCTTCCGCGACTTTGCCGCGAATCCAGTCGGGGTCGCGTCCCTGATTCTCCCAACGGAACGCAAGTTCGTTGCATACGCAGGTGGTGAAGAATTGCGTACGCGGATTTTGAAATACCGTGGCCGATTGCATGCCGCATTCCGTCAGATCGGTTTGCGCGATGTCATGCCGGTTGACTTCCACATGGCCGCTTGCCTCACCTGCATGAAAATGCGGAATAAGACCGTTCAATGCTTGGATGATGCTGGATTTGCCCGATCCCGACAATCCGCAAAGCAAAGTCACGCTGCCGGGCTCGAATGCGAGACAGATGTCGTCAAGATCGGGTTGGCGTTCCGGTAGGGGACTGCTGGTTTCGGATGGCGAGGTGTCGTAGAACGACGTTACCTGGGTGCGCTGCTGTCGGCCGCCATACCAGTAGCTGAAATGGTCGAGATGCGCCACTGCCTCGCCGTGATGCCGTAGCGTGTTCTGTGGCCGTGTGTTCGTTGGATTCACGGGTATGTTCTTTCCTGATTGGTGACGGAACGGCTGGTTGGCCGTTCCGACGATTCGTTTCGACGGTTCAGCTCAATTCGAACGGACGCAGCAATTCAATGCATGCGATCGCCACAGTGGCTGCGAGCAAGAGCAGATCCTTCCAAGAGAAACGCAACGGTTCGGCGGAAGTCGGATGCGGATTCGCGCCAAGACCACGAAGCAGCCCGGAAGCGCTCAAATCATCGGCAAGTCGCGTGCTGGAAGCCAACAGCGGTACCACCATGTATTCCGAAGAACGAATCGGGTGCGCCAGCAGATTCCAGAATCCCGGAGCAACCCCACGCAACTGCATCGCATCCATGATGCTGCGGTATTCCTGACCGAGCGCCGGAATGAAACGGAACACCACGGTCATCGGAATAATCACAAAACGAGGCAGACGCGCCCACACCATCGCCGCAGTGAACTGTGCCGGCGACGTGGTCAGCAGCAGAAACGCGGCGAAACCGAACATGACCGCAAAACGCAGAAGCCACATGCAGGTCATGCTGAGCACAGCCACCCAAGCGCCTGTGAACCATACCAAAGGCATCCATGCGCAGGCGGCAAGCACCACGCACATGATGGCGGTGGTTTTCGCCGCGTTCCATTGGTGGACCAGAAGCAGCAGCACGACTGCGAGAACCGCCGCGATATAGGTGGTGGACGTGGCACGCGCTCCCATAATGGATGCGCTGAATATCAGCAGGCTGAGGATTTTCATGCGTGCGTCGAACACCAGACCCTGCGTTGCCACAGTGTCGAGGGTGCGATCGGCATCGCAGGTTTTGCCACGGGCCACGGCACATTCGGCTTGCATACCGACACGAACCGCGGATGTTTGCACGGAATCGCTCATGCCACCATGCCCGCTTTGGCGAAATGCTTGTCGATCAGCTTGGTGCCGATCCAGCCGCCGATCAGGCCGATAACCATGCCGGCCACTGCGAACAGTACCGTGGCCGTCGGCGAGAACAATTGGGCCATGCTGGCGGAATAATCCTTGCCCATCTGCTGATCCATCTGCTGGAAATATGTGCCGGAATTCAGGAAAATCGGCAGGAACGGGCCGATGAACCAAGCGGTGAACACGCCGTATCCGATGACGTTACGCACCCTGGAATGGTAGTTGGCGCTCACGCAAATCGCATCCGCAACCAGGCCAAGCAGCGTGGTCAGCACCACAGTGCCCCAGAAATGGCCGGTTAACACCATCAGAATGCCCAAAATAAGGCCAAGAACGGTCATTGCGCCGAAAATCGGGGTTTTCGCAAGATACAGCATGACGATGGTACCGTCGACGACGATGGCCACGGCGAAGCCGACCAGCATCATCGCAGGGCTGATCATGCCCACGCAACCCCCTAGGAAGGTTACGAAAAAGTACAGAACAGTGAAAATACCGACATTGACAAAGTCTCGTGCGGTGAGCTTGCGCTTGGCGCTGACGCTTGCGGAGGTTTCCCGCTGTGCGGTGGTCATGGGTGGTCCTCTCTTAGGCTGCTTGGATTTCATGCATCGAAGATGTTGAAAATACAGGTCAGGCGGCCTTCGGAGAACGAATTTCAGGCATGCTTCGCCCTAGGAAGGCTGCCTGAAATTTCGTCACGAAACGTGACGAAAAACATGTTGGCAAGTGATGCGACAGATGTCAATACTTTGCCGAAAAAAAGACCTTGAAATCTCAAATAGTGGTTGCGACGGGCAGTCAGACATGCATTTCGCGCATGCGCTCCATAGCACCCGTATGCGTTTCGTAACGACGTGAATAGGTGACCAGCATAATCACCGCGATCAAGGCGATCGGAGCGCCGGCGAGACCGGTGTAATGGTAGTTCATGACGGTGGCCGTCAACGCTGCTCCGCCAACGATCGAACCAACCGCATTGCCGAAATTGAACGCGATCTGCACGGCCGCGCCCGCAATCAGCTCACCGCCGCCCTCACCGGCCTGCACCATCAGCAACTGCTGCGGAGACGAGTTGAAGAACAGCGCGAAACCAAGCATGAACGTCAACACCGCAGTCGTAACGAGATTGCCGGGAACGAAAAACACCAACAGCAAACCAACCGTGGCGATGGCTTGCGAAAGACCGGCAGTGGCACCCGGCTTCCACAAATCAGTCAAACGGCCGCCAGCAATACCGCCAAGCACCATGCCGAAACCAGCAAGCACCATTAACAGGGGAACCATCGAGGAATCCCATCCACCGACCTTTTGCAGCCACGGCGAAATGTAGCTCCACCAGCAGAAAATACCGGAATTACCGCAGAACACCGCCATGAGAATAAACCACGGACCGGCGTGAGTGAGGAAACGGAACTGCCCTTTAATGCCAGCGTCCTTGATCGGCGCGACGAACGGCACCCACGCAATCACCAACACCATCGTCATCAACGCCCAAGCGGCAAGAATCGCAAACGCCAAACGCCACGACAGCATTTCCGAAAGCAACGTTCCCGCAGGCACACCCAACATATTGGCAACCGTCTGACCCGTCACCATCATCGACACGGACTGCGCTTCCTTGCCCTTATCGGCCAAAGTCTTGGCAATCAGCGTGGCCGTACCGAAAAACGCGCCATGCGGCAAGCCCGAAATGAAACGAGCAGCCAACAACATGGGGGAATTGAACGAAACCGCGCTCAACGTATTGCCGGCCAGCGCGATGATCATGAACAGAATAATGAGATTCTTCGGCGTTACCTTACGGCCGAACACCAGAATCAGCGTGCCCACGCACACGCCGATCGCATATGCGGAAATATAATGGCCTGCCGCAGGAATGCTGACCTGCATGGCCGCCGCTGTCTGGGGCAGAATGCCCATCATCACGAATTCGGCGGCGCCAAGAATAAAGGCTCCGGAAGCCAAAGCCAGAATGCTTCTTTTCACAGTTTCTCCTCCATGAACGGGAAGCGTGTTGGTGTGCGCGCTTGTTTGAGCGCTTGTGTGTCACGTGTTTTTTGATTTCTCAGGTGGTTGCGTCTCGCATATGCTGTTTTGCACCGCTGATGCGCTGGGAAATAAAAAAGGCGGAACCGAAGTTCCGCCTTGAGTTGTCGGGCTGGCGGGATTTGAACCCGCGGCCTCTTCGTCCCGAACGAAGCGCGCTACCAAGCTGCGCTACAGCCCGTTTGGCAACAGTTGGAAATATTACACGATTGCTTGAGTAACGCAAATACGGCGTGTCGCGTGTGGTGTAGTGGCTTCTCGGTACACTGTGGGCTTATGAGTGAGACCATCGAATCGCAAGAAAATCAGAATGAAGAGGCTGCCGTTCCCGCTATGACTACGGTGGAACGTGCCGAAATGCTGCTGCAGCAGGATGCGGCTATCTACGCCAAGATCAATGACGGCGCTACCCTGGATGAGGCCGTCGATCCGGGCAATAAGGAATTCGGACCGCTGGCGCACCCGGAGCAGGTGCAGATGCGCGTGGCCAAGCGTGCCATGATGCTTAAGGACGGCATTCAGCCTTACCCGGTGACCCTCGACGTCACCGCAACCATCGAAGAGGTACGCGCCAAGTATGACGGCAAGCTTGAAGCCGGAGACGAAACCGAAGACGTGGTCGGCATCGCCGGTCGCGTACTCTTCCTGCGTAACGCCGGTGGCCTGTGCTTCGTGCAGCTTTCCGCTGGCGACGGCACCAAGATTCAGGGCATGATCTCCAAGAAGGAGATCGGCGCTGATTCCCTCAAGCAGTTCAAGCAGCTGGTTGACTTGGGTGATCACCTGTTCATCAAGGGTCGTGTGATTGCATCCAAGACCGGTGAGTTGTCCGTGTTCGCCACCGAATGGGCCATTGCAGCCAAGGCACTGCAGCCGCTGCCGGCCCTGCACAAGGATCTAAACGAAGATACTCGCACCCGCAAGCCGTACATCGGCATGATTGCTGACGAGAAGATGCGCAACATGGTGCGCAACCGTTCCAAGGCCGTTGCTTCCCTGCGCAAGACCTTCGCCGATCACGACTTCCTCGAGGTCGAGACTCCGATGCTGCAAACCGTGCACGGTGGTGCCGCTGCACGTCCGTTCACCACGCATATGAACGCGTTCGACCTTGACCTGTACCTGCGTATCGCACCGGAACTGTTCCTCAAGCGCTGCCTGGTCGGCGGTATCGACCGCGTGTTCGAGATCAACCGCGACTTCCGTAACGAGGGTGTCGACGCCACGCACGCTCCGGAATTCACCATGGTCGAGGCCTATCAGGCTTACGGCAACTACGACACCATCGGCGCGCTCGTCAAGCAGCTCGTGCAAGACACCGCCATGGACGTGTTCGGCACCCACAAGGTGACGTTGCTCGACGGTTCCGAATACGATTTCGGAGGCGAATGGAAGACCATCAGCATGTATGATTCCCTCTCCGAGGCTCTTGGCGAGGAAATCGTGCCGAATGGCGGTCCGGACAATCCGGGCACTTCCGTGGAACGTCTCGGTGCCATTGCCGACAAGCTCGGTGTGGAACGCGACGATGTGGAGAACCACGGCAAGCTCGTCGAACACCTGTGGGAGCACTTCTACGAAGACAAGCTGTTCGAGCCGACCTTTGTGCGTGACTTCCCGGTCGAAACCTCTCCGCTGGTCAAGGGCCACCGTTCCAAGCCAGGCGTGGTCGAAAAGTGGGATCTGTATGTGCGCGGCTTCGAGCTGGCCACCGGCTACTCCGAATTGAACGATCCGGTCGTGCAGCGTGAACGTTTCGTGGCTCAGGCCAAGGATGCGCTCGCGGGCGACGAAGAGGCCTGCGATATCGATGAGGACTTCCTCGAGGCTCTCGGCGTGGGCATGCCTCCGGCAGGCGGCATGGGCATGGGCATCGACCGACTGCTCATCGCCCTGACCGGCGCCACCATCCGCGAGACCATCACCTTCCCATTAGTGAAGCCGCTGAATTAAGGCAAAGCCTTAATTCAAAATCGGCTTCACGCGAGGCTGAAAAGAGAACAGTCCAGTGGACTGTTCTCCAGCCGGAGCCATCCTTATAAAATTGCCGCTGAATTAAGGCAAAGCCTTAATTCAATATCGGCTTCACGCGTAAATTCATGAAAGGCCGTCTGACTCCCAACGTCAGACGGCCTTTGCGTTTTTAGATGAAAATCCCCGGGGTCTTATGATATTTCGCATGAGTGACGTTCCGGGGCGTTCTCCAGTATCATATCTCCTATTTCTGGGAATGAATGAAGGCATGCAATGGGCGTGATTCTAGAATGGCGTTCATGGGAATGGCGATTTGGATCCGTGGGGCGCGGCTGAAAACGTTGCCGTTGGCGGTTGCGCCGGTGCTGATCGGTGCGTCGCTGGCTTGGCATGATGCGGCCGGGCATCGTGTTGTAGTGGCGGTGTTATGCGGTTTTGTGGCATTGCTGTTGCAGATTGCAGCTAATTTCGCCAATGATTATTCCGATGGCATTCGCGGTACGGATGCAGGGCGCTCGGTTCCGGTGAAAGATGCAGACGATTCTGCGGTCTCCGGCAAAGCAACGCCGTCACGCGGTCCTGCCCGTCTCGTGGCTTCCGGTGTGAATCCCAAGAAAGTACTGGCTGCGGCGGGAATAAGCGCGTTGACTGCCTGCCTATGTGGGTTGGCTGTTATTGCACTAACCGGATATTGGTGGTTCATTCTGGTCGGCATCGCATGTCTGGTGGCCGGCTGGTTCTATGTCGGCGGCAAACATCCTTACGGTTACCACTGCTTGGGTGAGGTCTTCGTATTCGTTTTCTTCGGATTGGTGGCTACCTGCGGCACCATGTTCGCCTTGTCCGGCACGATTTCGGCGAGTGGATTGCTTGGCGGTTCAGCTGCGGGATTGGTCGCGGTTGCTGTGCTGTGCGTCAACAATCTGCGCGATATCGAATCTGACCGCAATCACGGCAAACATACGTGGATGACTGCAATGGGGCTGCGAAACGGCACTATCTTCACTATTGCAATCCTGATTATTTCAGCATTGATCGCGTTGCGCCATCTGTTGCAATCGTCGATATATGCGGCAAACGGCATTCCACTAATCGCAATTATTGCAATACTGTGTGCGGCGCAAATCGCCGCATCATACGCAATCGCAAGAAAAACCTACCGCAGAGCATTGCCGCTATGTTCGCTCGATTCGTTGATTGTCGCAGCGATTTTCGTGCTATCGACGATGCTTGCATAACGTTTGACTGACAGTAGATTGCAACGGAATGAAAAATGTTGCATAAACATAACTCGAATAAACGAGAAAACACTCGTTTTTGGGTGTGCGAGGCGGTAGACTGGCAAACATGACTTACAAACTAGTACTGCTCCGTCATGGACAGAGCGCATGGAATAAAACCAATCAGTTCACCGGCTGGGTCGACGTCCCGCTGACCGAGCAGGGTGTCGAGGAAGCCAAGAACGGCGGTCGTCTGCTCAAGGAGAAGAACGTCCTCCCGGATATCGTCTTCACCTCGATGCTGCGTCGCGCCATCAACACCGCCAACGTGGCTCTGGATGAGGCAGATCGTCTGTGGATTCCGGTCCAGCGCAGCTGGCGTCTGAACGAGCGTCACTACGGCGCCCTGCAGGGCAAGAACAAGACCGAGATCCGTCAGGAATACGGCGACGAGAAGTTCATGCTGTGGCGCCGTTCCTACGCCACCCCGCCGCCGGAGATCGATCCGAACGACGAGTACGCGCAGAACAACGATCCGCGCTACACCGGCGATCCGGTTCCGGAAGCTGAATGCCTTGCCGACGTGGTCAAGCGCGTTGAGCCGTACTTCAAGTCCGACATCGAGCCGGAGCTGAAGGCTGGCAAGACCGTTCTGATTGCCGCTCACGGCAACTCTCTGCGCGCCATCGTGAAGATGCTTGACAACCTCTCCGAAGAGGAGATCGCCAAGGTCAACATCCCGACCGCAATGCCGCTGCTGTACGAGCTGGACGAGAACTTCAAGCCGATCAAGCCGCGTGGCGAGTACCTGGATCCGGAAGCCGCTGCTGCCGGTGCCGCTGCCGTCGCCGCCCAGGGCCAGAAGTGAGTTTGTTGCGATTGATACGCAGGTAATCGCGTTCAATCGTACGGAACATATATGAAAAGGTGGAAATCCACAGTATGTGGGTTTCCACCTTTTTGCGTCCGGTGCCTTTGTTGGGTTTTGCGTCCGTCTGCCGGATGAAATGCGGAACATGGGATGTGCGGCAGATGGACGTCAATCGCAATCGTCTCAGATCACGCCGTATTCCTTAAGTAACATCGGAATATCGGTGGAATCGAGCTTCTTCAGAATCTGTTTCAGCACGGTCTTTTCAATGGGGTTGAGTTTCATGTCGGCAATCGGCTTGCCGTCACGCAGCATCACCGTGGCGTTGAGCAGATTACGCACGTCGTAGACCGAACCCCACACTTCGGGCACGCCACGATCCACGTCGCACAGCGTGTACACTGCTTCCATACCGGTGCGCATCGAATACTCGGTGGTGAAGATCGTGTCGCGCGGGGTTTCGGCGAACTGTCCGAGGAATGCGAAATTCACGGCACCATCAGGTACCACATCAGGGCGGTCGCCGGCGGAACGTGGCATGAAGAACGCATCGATGTATGGCATCATCACCGGCACGGTGTTGGCATGGTTCGTGGCGAGATCCTTGATCTTGTCGGTCGGCACGCCCATATGGTAGAGCCATTCCTCGCATATTTCCTCGCCGGTGCATTCCTGCATCGGCTTCTTCACGTAATTGCCTGGCTTGTCGGGGAACAGGCCGTACACCCATACGCTCAGCTGGTCCTTCGGTTGGTCGCGGAACTGCTGCTGACGGTTCAGCGTCCAGCTCATAAGCCAATTGGAATCCTCAACGGTCACAATGCCGCCGGTCACCACATGGCCGGTGAACGGGTCGCGCTTGCAGATTTTCTGAATATACGGCGGAATCTCCATGTCAAGCGTGGTCACGGTGGCGCTCATCCACTTCGAATGTTCCGGATCGCTGCAGAACACGTCGGGGTGGCCGAAGCTCGGGTCTTGCTTGGCGATGCGACGCCACATGTCCCAGCCTCCGCCGGGCTTGATCTCCGGAGCCCATGCGGCTGGTTCGCTTTGCGAGCCCATGGTCGAGTTTTCCACGCAGCCGCCGTTGGTGATGAACACCAGATCGTTCTCACCCAAGTCAATGCTTCGCGTGGTGCCGTCCGCTTCGGTCAGGTCGATGCGCGTAGCCATTTTCTTGGTTGGCGAACTGTACGGATTGCGTACGAACACGCCGGATTCAGCCTGCTTCTTCAAAATCGTGTCTTGACCGGTGCCGGTATGCGAACGTACCGGTCCCATGCCTCCGCCAATCTTGAAATCGACATTCTCCACTTTCACGTTGTAGTGGAACTGCACGCCGAATCCTTCCAAATATGTGAGCATCGGAAGAATCATCGACTCATACTGGTTGTAGCGGGTGAAACGCAACGCACTGAAGTCCGGCAATCCGCCAATATGATGAATATATCGACGAATATACAGTTTCATTTCCAACGCACTATGCCAATTTTCAAAAGCGAACATGGTGCGCCAATACATCCAGAAATTCGAATTGAAGACTTCATCGTCGAAATAATCAGAGATTTTCTTGCCGTACAGTTCCTCGTTCGGCGTGAAGAACAGTTTCATGATCTCCATCGAAGCTTTGTCCGACAGATTGAATTTGCCGTTCGTGCCTGCATCGACGCCGCGGGCTTTTGTGGAACGGCAGAGCGAGAAGTTGGGATCTTCCTTGTTCAGCCAGTAATACTCGTCAAGTACGGAAACGCCTTCCGTCTCAATGGAGGGGATGGAACGGAACATGTCCCACATCACTTCGAAATGGTTGTCCATTTCACGGCCGCCGCGCATCACATAGCCGACACCGGGAATGTTTGCGCCGTCGCAGGCACCTCCCGGAACCGCGTCCTTTTCGAATACGTGAATGTGGTTGCCTGGCATTTGCGCGTCTCGCACCAGGTAGCATGCCGCGGTGAGCGCGGCCAGGCCGGTGCCGATGATGTACGCGTTCTTACCGTCCACGCCTTCCGGCTTCTTCGGGCGGGCGAACGCTTCGTAATTGCCGTTGGAATAATACATGACTGCCTCCTTTGGATGTCACTGCACATATTGTGCCGCGACATTGCGCAAAAGTATATGGGCAAAAAATAGACACATTGCTTAATTTTTCTTACGGCTTGATGGAAGCGAAATAATGCGGGAGATAGCGCTTGACGATTCGTGCTGAACGATTGCAAAAACAAAACAAGAAGGCGGCTTCCATGGGGGGGCGGAAGCCGCCTTCTCAAAAGGAAGATGGAAAAGAAGATCGCAAGAAAAATCAGGCGATGTCGGTGCCTTCGTCGCGGGTCGGCTCCTTGGTCGGGTCGAAACCGGAGACGATGTACACCACACGGCGAGCTGCGGACACAGCGTGATCGCCAAGACGCTCCATGAAGCGGCCGATCAGCACCACGTCGATGAGCTGCTGGTTGGTGCCGGACCAATTTTCGGACTGAGCCAGTTCGAAGGTCTTCTTGTGCAGTTCGTCAAGCTTGTCGTCGTTGATGATGATCTGTTCGGCAGTCTTCGTGTCACGGTCAGACAGCATGGCCACGGTCTGGTCGGCGACCCTGTTCAGGAACTCCTGCATTTCGGTGAACAGCGGCTGGGCTTCGGCCGGCAGCGGGGAGGCCGGGTAGGTGCGTCGGGTGGCTTCGGCGATGTGACGAGCCAGATCGCCCATACGCTCGAAAGTGGTTGCCAGACGCATGGTGGAAACCACCACGCGCAGATCGGTGGCGACCGGGTTCTGCTTGGCCAGCAGCTTCACGCACTGGTCGATGACGCTGGCTTCGAGGGCGTCGATTTCGATGTCGCCATCGATAACGGCCTGGGCGGCTTCAAGATTCTGGTTCAGCAGCGCGTCGCCGGCACCGTTGATCGCCTTGCGCACGCCTTTGACCATGTGGTCGAGGTCATCGGCAACAGCCTTGAGCTCTTCGTTGAAAATAACGCGCATGTGACTTGCCTTTCAATGCTTCGCATATGTCTGGGTTCGATATAACCTCTCATAAGTCTATTAGACAAATACCATATTTCGTAACCACTGCTCGTGTTGTTCCGTCAAAGTTCACCAACGCGTTTACCTTGCGTTCATGAGCAAGCTACGGTGTCGCGGGTCGGGGAGCCTCAAAAGTGTGCAAGAATGAAATCATGGTTGAATCTTTGGGCTCGTGGTGGCGTTCGCTGACGCACCGCAACGATGATGACGAGAACAATGCCGATGACGACACGTTGGATGATGCCACCAATGCGTTGCTTTCCATGCTTCCGTTGGCTTCTGTCGTGGTCGATGAGCACGATGAAGTGATTCGTGCACATCCTTCCGCATATTCGCTTGGCGTGGTGCGGGACGATGTCATCATTGAAGATAGCGTGCTTCAGGCGGTGCATGAGGTGCGTTCCTGCGGCGGCAAAAAGCAATTCGACCTGACCACCACCACTGCGTACGCTACTCAACGTGTGCCAAAAGCGGGCAAGCTTTCCACCAGAGAAGCGGCGAAACAGGCGCTGATCGGGCAGAAGCAGGTCGATGAACCTGCAGTCAGGGTGTCAAGGCCCAATTGGTTGAAAGTCATCGTTGGCAAACTCAGCGACAAACTGGTGGTGGTGCTGATCAGCGATGTCAGCGAAAGCGTGAGATTCTCGCAAATACGCGACTCCTTCATCACCAATGTGTCCGAACAACTGCTCAAACCCACGCAATCGCTGGAACAATTGGCCGATATCGTGGAACAAGGCGGAACAAGCCAGCAGGATGTCGAACGCAATGCCATGCAGTTGCGTCAATCCTGCACGCGACTTGAGCATATGATTTCCGACCTGCTGCTGCTTATCAAGGCGCAGGAGCCGATTCTGCCGACCTCGGATAATCGCATCAACGTAATGGAACAGGTTCGAGCCGTGGTCGAGTCCCATCGTGAAACGGCGGCGCAACGCAATATCACCATCGATATGAAATGTGATGAAAGCCTGTTCATCAATGGCGAAGCCGATCAGATTCAAGCTGCGCTCGCCAAGCTGGTCGAAAACGCCATCACCTATTCAAGGGACGGGTCGACGGTCAATATCGTGGCCAAAGCCAATGAGGAGGGCACGGAGGCGGCGGTCAGCGTGCTTGACCGTGGCGACGGCATCGCCATTGGCGAGCAAAGCCGTATTTTCGAACGATTCTACCGTGGCGACAATCAGAATGAACATTCCGGCGATGGCATTGGTTTGGGTCTTGCGATTGTCAAGCATGTTGCGTTGACGCACCATGGTTCCGCTTCGGTGTGGAGCAGTCCGGGGCAGGGAAGCACGTTCGCGCTGGTACTGCCGTTGGGCAGGGAATGATTTAAGACATTCGGCAGATGTTGCAAATATCTCAAATGGAGATAATGCGATGCCCGTCTCGCTTTCGATAAGGCAAGACGGGCATCATATTTTTTGAGGATTTTTCGGGGGTATATTGCCGATTACTCGCCAAGACGGCGATAATCCCAACGGTCGAAATGCTCCCAAACCAGCATGAGCACGCCGATGACCGTACCCGCTTCGCAGACGGTTTGCGCGCGTTCCGCGTTGATGCCGAATGCGATAAGTACGATGCAGACCACCAAAGCGATGGCCCATAGCGCGGTGCCAAACATGAATACCTTGCGTAGGTCGACGCGCACCGGTTTCGGCGAAGGTTTCCTCACACTGGGGTCGATAATCGGAGCGATCTTCATAGCATCACACCTTACCTTGCATCACAGATGTTCCACGACGTAGTCGATGCAGCGGGTGAGGGCGTCGACGTCGCTCGGCTCCACCGACGGGAATACGCCGATGCGCAGCTGGTTGCGGCCCAGCTTGCGGTATCCGTTGGTGTCTACGATGCCGTTTTCGCGCAATGCCGCCACCACTTGGGATGCATTGATGCCATCGTTGATATCGATGGTGACCACGGCGTTGGAGCGCGCGTTCGTGTCGGTGACGAACGGGGAGGCGTAATCGGACTTCTCCGCCCACTGGTACAGCAGCGATGCCGACCTTGCGCAACGTGCCGAAGCCCAGGCGAGGCCACCATTGTCGTTGAGCCAGCGTACCTGGTTTTCCAGCATGATCAGCGTTGCCACGGCCGGAGTGTTGAGCGTCTGGTCCTTGCGGGAATTCTCGATGGCTGAGGTCAAGGACAGGAACGGAGGAATCCAGCGGCGTGCGCCCGGAAGGTCCACGCTTTTGGCGATGCCGTATGCGCGTTCGACCGCGGCGGGGGAGAGCACGGCGATCCACAGTCCGCCGTCGGAACCGAAGGCCTTCTGCGGGGAGAAATAATAGGCATCGGTCTGGCTGATGTCGACCGGCAGCGCTCCGGCGCCGCTGGTGGCGTCGATCAGCGTGAGCGCGCCCTGTTCCTTGGTGCCTGCGATGCGTTTGATCGGTGCGGCAACGCCGGTGGAAGTCTCATTATGGGCCCAGCAGTAGGTGTCCACGTATTCCGTGAGCTCCGGTAGGCGATATGTTCCCGGATCTCCGGCGAAAATTTCCGGCTCTTCGAGGAATGGTGCCGATTGCGCGGACTTCGCGAACTTCGAGCTGAACGAGCCATACGTGCCGAATGCGGCCTTGCGTGTGATCAGCGAGGCGCAGGCGATATCCCAGAACGCGCTGGCTCCGCCGTTGCCCAGCACCACTTCGTAGCCGTCGGGAATCTGGAAGAATTCGGACAGTCCTTCGCGGATTGAGCCGACCACCTGCTTGATGGGGGTCTGTCGATGGGAGGTTCCCAGAAGATTACGGGCTCCCTTATCGAGCGCTTGGATTTGCTCCGGGCGAATTTTGGTCGGTCCAGAGCCGAAACGTCCGTCTTCCGGGAGCATGTTGGAAGGAATGGTCACAGTGTTCGTCATGACACCTAGGGTAGTCAGATGGTCGGATTGTGCGTGGTGATGACCGCTTTTCGGAACCATGACGTGACGATGATGACTGCGATATCCCGGTGTCGGTGTAGCGTAAACTTCCGTGACGGTTCTGTAACCACGCGGCCATAAGTTTGCTGTGGTTGAAGTAATCCGCAAGGAGTGTTGATATATGAGGCATGCGGCGCATAAAGCTGCCAAGGTTTCGAATGAGCGTTTCAGCGTTGCCAAGGCGCTGTTCACCTCGAGCCGCGGTTCCCACACCGCCAAGGCCGTTCGTATGGTCCAGCTGGCAAATGGTGAGGGTGCCGTTGTAGGTCTTGAGCCTGCGGTTGCCAAGAAGCTGAATGAGGTGGCTCCGATGAGCCGCCGCGCCATGCGTGAGGCCGCTCGTGCAGCCGGCCGTCGCTCCGCATTCGTGACTTCCGCATCGCTGGCTGCGTTGGTTGGCACCGCGGCCACTGCCATGGCGGTCAGCCAGCAGAATGCGTCTGAAATGACTTTCGCTGACAATGCCACCACTACCACGCAGATGAAGCGTATCTCCGACGATGCGGCATCCCGTTCCGAGTCCCGCAGTAGTCTCGACTCCCTGGCCTCCACCAGCAACAATGGTGATTGGCAGCTCGGCGAGACCAACTCCTCCATGGATACCAATCTTCTGTCGAAGTCCATTGCTGACAATCCCAATGTCGCCGTTCTCATGGATCAGGATGCCGGTCAGCTTCCCTCGGATTTCAACCCGAACCACGACACCGGGGACACCGGCAATGACTACCCATACGGTCAGTGCACATGGTGGGCGTATACTCGTCGTGCACAGCTTGGTCTGCCTGTCGGAAGCCATTTTGGAGATGCGCGGAGTTGGGGTGATTCCGCTCGCGCTCTCGGCTATTGGGTTGATAATACGGCGCGTCATGTTGGCGATATCGTGGTGTTCGCTCCGGGCCAGCTGAATGCGGACAGCTTTTACGGGCATGTTGCAATTGTCGAAGAAGTGCATGCTGACGGTTCAATTAAGATTTCGGAATCCAATGTCAAGGGTCTTGGCGTGATTTCCGATCGTACGTTCACTGCGCAGGAAGCTTCGCAGCTGACATATATTCATTACTGATTTCACTGTTCTTCAGTCTATTTGAGTTTGCCTTCTCCTTTGGGATAGCGCGATTTTATCGGCGTGTCGCATGATATGGCACTGTTCCTGTTGCATTGTTGTTCTGTTGTCGGGGAACGTTCATGGTAGCTTTAGATACGATGAATATTGCTAAACGTTTCACGAGTATCTTCGCCGTTGTTGCCGTCTCTGCCGTGTTGGGTGCGGCGGTTCCGATCGCAAGCGCAGGCAATGCTATGGCTGGTACCACGGTAACCGCTACGCGTTCTTTCCCGAAGACCACCGCGGCCAAGCGTAATTTCCTTGCCGAGCACACATCCACGGATGTTGAGTCCAACGCCGATTGGGGTGGCATTGAAAGCTTGGATGTTCCGCAGACCGAGTCTCAAGCGGAAAAAGACCAGAAGGCTCAGGCGCAAGCTGAGGCTGAAGCCCAGGAGCAGGCGGCTCAGGCGCAGGCGCAGTCTGAAGCCCAGGCTGCCAGCCGTTCCTCCGAACGCGCTGCAATCAGCGTTCCTACCGCCCCTGCGAGTGCCACTGGTCAGGCGTTAGCCAACTATGCTCTGCAGTTCCAGGGCTATCCGTATGTGGCTGGGGGCAATACTCCGTCCGGTTGGGATTGCTCTGGTTTCGTGCAGTGGGTGTTCGCCCAGTTCGGCGTGAGTCTCCCGCATTATTCCGGTGCTCAGATGAGCGTTGGAACGGCTGTTGGAAGCATTGCCGAAGCGGCTCCTGGAGACATTATTGTTAATGCACAGCACGCTGCGATCTATATTGGCAACGGCATGGTGATAAATGCGCTGAACCCAGCTCAGGGAACGCAGGTTACGTCGCTGGCCGTGTTCTCGGGTGGCTATGCTATTCGTCGTGTGCTCTGAGTGAACATACGGTTTGTTTTTTTTAAGGCGTGTCCTTTCGGGATACGCCTTTTTGTATGGAAATGGCCGAGTCGTTGCTGACAAAACCGCATGTCGCGCGGTATGGTGGAGCCTAGAGGCAATGCATGGTGGCGTTGCCGAGGTGATTCAAGGAGGTCGTCCCATGATTAACGACAAGGCAATCCTCGTTGGTGTTGATGGATCCCACGCCAGCTATAAGGCAACATGGTGGGCTGCAAACTATGCGAAACATGCGGGATTGACGTTGCAAATCGTATGTGCGTATTCGCTGCCGAGTTATGCGGCGGTTTCCTTCGATGCGACGTATACCGCCATGGGCGATGACAATGCGGCCCATAGCGACGCTCAGGAGATCCTATCGAAGGCCAAGGCCATCGCTGATGAGCAGGGTGTGGAGGCGACGACCCTCATCGTCACCGGCGATCCGGCTTCCGTGTTCGTGGAACTGTCTCGCAACTACAATCTCATCGTCATCGGCAATCGAGGCAAGGGAGGCTTGGCGGAACGCCTGCTGGGCACCACCAGCTCCAGCTTGCCGGCATATGCGTACTGCCCGATCGTGGTTGTGCCGTACACCGACGATGATGGCAATCTGATGCATTTGAACAACACCATCACCAAGGTGGCCGTCGGTTCCGACGAATCCAAGTGGGGTTTGAAGGCTCTTGAGATCGCAGCCGATTTCGCTGCCGCATGGGATGCCGAGCTGGATGTTATTTCCGCGGTGCCGAATATGAAGGGGGCTGATGACGAAGGCGTGATGGCCTCGTTCAAAGATGATCTTGAAGTGCGCATCAAGCCGCTGGAGGAAGCCCATCCGGACTTGAAGATCAACAAGCAGATCGTGCCTGGTCCGGCTGTCGGCGCGCTGACCAAGGCCAGCTATGACCATGACGTCGTTGTGGTTGGTTCTCGTGGCCGTGGCGGCTTCACGGGCCTGCTGCTGGGGTCCACCAGCCAAGGTCTGCTGCAGCATGCGGTCGGCCCGGTATATGTGGTGCCCCGCAAGTATGTCGAGGCGGCGGAAACCCGTCTTGATACGGTTCCAAGCTCGCCAGCCGAAGTCAAGCCAAAGGCTCTTGACGATATCAAGGGCGTCGAGGAAGTGCCGGTCTCCAAGGCCGAGCCGGAAGTGGTCGAAGCCATCGAAACCAAGATCGATCCGGAACGTCAGTAAATCTAATAAATAGAAAATGGCGATTGCAATGCTATGAAAAGCGTTGCAATCGCCATTTTTTTTTTAAAAAAAAGAAAACGTCAGTGCTTGATGGTGACGTCCATGCGGACCGGAGTCTTCTCCACGTACGTATGCTTCACCGTGCAGCCCTTGTCGATATGACGAGTGACGCGTTCCTTAAGCTTTGCCGCATCCTCATCACTCAGACCGGCGTCGGTGGCGTCGATGACCACCTGTTCGTCGAAACCGATGTATGCGTCATTGTCGGCGTCATAGGTGCCGTCCACAACGATTTTCGCGCCCTTGCCCTCGCCCAGCGTATGCTCGACGGCGAACTGGCTTGACAGCGCGGCGCAACCGGCCAGCGCGATCTTCATCAGGTCGCCCGGCGTGAACTGTCCACGACCCTTGCCGAACTTGATATGCGCGCCATCCTCGCCGAAAGCATCCCAAGAACCGTCTTTGTTACGCTCGACCCACAGTCTTTTGCCCATGGTGAACTCCTCATCGTCTTGCCGGGAGCGCCGTTCGCTCCTCGCCTACATACCTAATGTAATCCATTGATGCCTGTTCGCTAGGAGGCATTCCGGAAAGCGTAAACAATCAACGCGCGGGTGGCATATGCTTGACCTGCCGTTCTGTACTGTTAAGCTTGCAACCATGGCTTTGACACCTGAACAACTTGCAGATATCCGTACCCGTATTCCGGCACGCCCGGAAACCGACATTCCCATGCCATATGAAGACCTTGTGCGCAAGATCCTGACGGAAGGCACGTTGAAGTCCGATCGCACGGGCACTGGTACCGTCAGCCTGTTCGGCCAGCAGATGCGATTCGACTTGAGCGAGTATTTTCCGCTGCTCACGACGAAGACGGTGTTTTTCAAGGGACTTGCCTATGAGTTGCTGTGGTTCCTGAAAGGTTCCACGAACGTGCGTTGGCTGCAGGAGCGCAATGTGCATATTTGGGACGAATGGGCCGATGAGAACGGCGATTTGGGTCCCGTATACGGCGCGCAGTGGCGTAGCTGGCCGGCGCCCACGCCCGATGATCCGAACCGTACCATCGATCAGATCAGCAATGTGCTTGATCTTGTCGAGAATCACCCGGATTCTCGTCGTATGGTCGTGTCCGCTTGGAATCCTGCCGAAGTGGAGAATATGGCGTTGCCGCCATGCCACGCGCTCTTCCAGTTCTACGTGGCCGACGGCAGGCTTTCCTGCCAGCTATATCAGCGTTCCTGCGATATGTTCCTCGGCGTACCGTTCAATATCGCATCCTATTCGCTGTTGACGTTGATGATCGCCCAGCAGGCGGGACTGCAGCCGGGGGAGTTCGTGTGGACGGGTGGCGACTGCCACGTGTACGACAATCACATCGACCAGGTGTTGGAGCAGTTGAGCCGCGATCCATACCCGTATCCGCAGATCCGTATTAACAAAGCCGATTCGCTGTTCGATTACGATTACAGTGATTTTGAAATCGTCGGCTACCAGCACCATCCAACCATCAAGGCGCCGGTGGCGGTCTGAGAGTCGTCGCCAGACGTTAGACTACTGACCCTAGTTCGACTTCAAGGAGTGAGTGAAATGGAGCATGACAGTAGCCGCAGTGGCTATCACGAACCCGAGCCCGGACTTGCCGGGCTTGAGGACGAGGAGGATTGGGGCGATGATTTCCCCAAGACGTTCTCGGTGAATCTGATTTGGGCGCAGGCCTGTGACAAGGAAGGTCATGACGGCGCCATCGGATTCGAGGGTGGCATGCCATGGCATCTGCCCGAGGATATGAGGCGTTTCAAGGAGCTTACCGTCTCGCATCCGGTCATTATGGGGCGTAAGACGTGGGAGTCCCTGAGCCCGAAGTATCGTCCGCTGCCGAATCGCGACAATATCGTGGTTTCGCGTGATCCGGCTTACACTGCGCCGGGAGCGACCGTGGTCGACAGTCTGGATGATGCGCTTGATCTGGCACGACAGGAAGCCATTCCGGATGACGGTCTTGACCGCAGCGAAATCTGGATTATCGGTGGCGGCCAGCTGTTCCGCGAGGCCATGCCGTTTGCGGACAAGGCGTATGTGACGCAGATCAGCATGCATGCCGATGCCGATACCTACGCGCCCGACGTGAAGTCGCTGGTGGAATCCGGCGCTTGGAAGGTGCTTGAAGAGGGCGTGTGGCAGAACACGCAGAAGGGTTCCGGAGATATCGCCGGATTTCGTTTCATGACGTATGCGAATGCTCATGTACGGTAAGGAAGCAAGCAACCGAAAACAAGAGATAGACCGCCAG
>ENA-OUQP01000128-OUQP01000128.1-human-gut-metagenome-genome-assembly--contig:-NODE-128-length-81028-cov-11.368827_pt1 | contig 81028 bp, 68 predicted proteins | sample MGYA00237951_ERZ548836 | MGnify/ENA primary metagenome ERZ548836 (study PRJEB26490, sample SAMN05194702) | human gut metagenome | biome: terrestrial biome; feature: human-associated habitat; material...
AAGACAGTCTGATGGATCTTTCCACAACCAATGCGGCAGGTGCTGTCTATGATACCTACCTCAGCAATTTCAGGAACGAGGATGGAAGCGTAAACTGGCTTCCTGTGTGTGCAGATGCCCATGGTTTTGTAGTGAACAAAGACCTTTTTGAAAAATATGATATCCCGTTGCCAACAGATTACGAGAGTTTTGTTTCCGCCTGCCAGGCATTTGACAAAGTGGGTGTTCGTGGATTTACGGCAGACTATTCTTATGATTATACCTGTATGGAAACACTGCAGGGTCTGTCTATATCAGAGTTGTCTTCTGTGGAAGGACGCAAGTGGCGGACGGTCTACAGTGACTCGGAAAATACAAAGAGAGAAGGTCTGGACGATACCGTCTGGCCAGAGGCTTTTGAACGTATGGAACAGTTTATTCAGGATACAGGGCTTAGTCAGGAAGATTTGAATATGAATTATGATGATGTTGTTGAGATGTACAAAAGTGGCAAGCTTGCCATGTACTTTGGCAGTTCTTTCGGTGTAAAAATGTTCCAGGATCAGGGCATTAACACAACATTTCTTCCATTCTTTCAGGAGAACGGTGAAAAGTGGATTATGACTACGCCATATTTCCAGGTGGCTTTAAACCGTGATCTGACAAAAGATGAAACACGCAGAAAGAAAGCCCTGAAATGTGGTATGGATGGATTCTTATCCAAGCCAATAGTTATTGAGGAATTGATCAGTACATTACAGAAGAATCTGGATCAGGTGTCAGGAGTATAAGAAAAGCCACATAAATATAGGAAATAGAAGAATGAATAAAAGTAAAAAAAACTTAGCTGTATTATGCACATCTATATTTGTAATCCTGGGAATGTGGCTGATGTTATCAGTACACTGCCAGGCTGCTGAGACGAATAATGATGAAAAACAACAGACACAGACCATCCGTATCGGGGCATTTGAGGATACCTTCAATTATGTCGACAAAAATGGTGTCAGACGGGGTTATGGATACGAGCTCATGCAGGCTCTGGCAGGTTATACCGGATGGAAATTCGAGTATGTGAAATGTGACTGGTCCAACTGTTTTGATAAGCTTGAAAATGGTGAGATTGATATCATGGGTGATATCTCTTACACCGATGAACGTGCACAAAAGATGCTTTTCCCGGATGAACCGATGGGGGAGGAAAAATATATCCTTTATGCTGATTTATCGGATACGGATATTGGAATGTCTGATCTCAAGTCTCTGGATGGGAAACGTGTAGGTGTGCTCATGGATACAGAACCTGAGCTCATGCTGACAGAATGGGAAAATAAGAATGGCATACATACAGAACATGTAAATGTGAATAATAATGATGATGTCGAAAAGAAATTAGCAAATCATGAGATCGACTGTTTTGTATCTCTGGAGGAATCTATCTGGTCTGAACAGGGAATATCATCCGTTACCACGATAGGTAAATCTGGCATATATTTTGCAATAAATAAAGAACGCAGCGATATCAAGACGAAGCTGGACTATGCTATGTGTCAGCTGGAACAGGACAGTCCTTTTTTTAAGGCAGATCTGTATAAGAAGTATTTTACGCTTGATTATATTCAGCTACTTACAGGTAAAGAAAAGGTCTGGGTGGAAGAGCATGGAGGTATCCAGATAGGATTTTTGAACAATGATCCGGCAATCTTTTCCATGGATAAAGAGACTGGAAAACTTACCGGTATGCTGGCGGAATATATCTCCTATGCCAAAGATTGTCTGGGAAATCAGACACTGGAATTTAATATACAGGCATATGATAATTATGACGAAATGATTCAGGCGCTGCAGAATCGTGAGATTGATGTTGCTTTTTATGCCGGCAGAAATCCTGATTTCGCAGAAAAAAATGGCTATGCACTTACAAACACAGCCTGGACCTACAGCCTGATGGCGGTAACTGATGAGAAAAACTTTGATGAGGATAAGGTGTATACAGTAGCTGTGCCAAAGGAAAAAGAAGCCTTGAAACAGTATATTGCTTTCAGCTATCCACAATGGAAGATTGTAGATTATGATTCGCTTGACGATGCTGCAGATATGGTCATCCAGGAAAAAGCAGACTGTTTCCTCATGGGAGCAAGCCAGGCGCTGATATATGATAACAGTCAAAACTTCAAGAGTGTTCCACTTACAAAAACAATGGAGGCATGCTTTGCTGTAAGAGGTGGAGAGGGAAGCCTTTTGTCAATACTGAATAAAACTATAAAGGCTATGCCGTCTGATATGCTTACAAGTGCACTTGCTATCTATGACAGTACTGCAGATAAAGTAACATTTTTGGACTTTATAAAAGACAATATGCTCGCTTTTTTTGTTACAGCAGGACTTTCTGTACTCACTATCATTGGTATTATCCTCGTACTTTTGCGGAAGGCAAAGAAAGCAGAAGCTGTCGCAAAGCTTGCGGCAAAGAATACAAAAAAACTTAATGACAAACTGGAAATCGCTTTGAAAAAAGCAGAGGATGCCAGTCTGGCAAAGACTCGTTTTCTTAACAATATGTCTCATGACATCCGTACTCCTATGAATGCAATTCTGGGTTATGCACAGCTTATGGAGGAAGAACTAAAAGGAAAGGATCTGCCTGAAACTTCAGATCATCTGGAAAAATTGCGGCAGTCGGGAAATCTTCTTTTGTCTATCATAAATAATGTACTTGATATGGCCCGGATTGAGAGCGGAAAGATGGAAATTGATGAGAACTATGGCCGGATTGAAGATATTCGGCAGACTTTATTTGAAATATTTGATGATGAAGCAAAGAAAAAGAATATTGCACTTCATTACACAATAAATGTAGAGCATGAACATATACTGACAGATACTACCAAGGTAAAAGAAATATTTGCCAATATCCTGAGCAATGCCATAAAATATACTCCATCCGGTGGTTCTGTTATGGTAAACATAGACGAATTAGTATGTGATGAGCCCGGGTACATGATGGTAAGGACTAGGGTGAGCGATACCGGAATCGGTATGAGCCAGGATTATCTGACAAAGATTTTTGACGCATTCACGCGTGAGCGAAACACTACAAAGAGCAAAATCACAGGAAGCGGATTGGGAATGTCAATCGTAAAGAAATATGTTGATCAGCTCGGCGGAACAATAGATGTGGAGAGTGAGCCTGGAAAGGGCAGCACCTTTACTGTAACACTAAAACACAGGATAGCGGATGAAAGCTATTATGTGAAAAAACACGATGAAAGCTCGGGAACAGCCAGTGAAATCCTTGAAGGCAGGAATATCCTTTTGGCAGAGGACAATGATCTGAATGCAGAGATTGCAGAAGCAATACTTGAGCGTGCCGGTCTTAAGGTTGAACGTGTGGAGGATGGCATTCAGTGTGTAAACAGGATGATAAAAATGCCGGCGAGAACATATGATATGATCCTCATGGATATACAAATGCCCCAAATGAATGGTTATAAAGCAACACAGGAAATCAGACACTTGCCAGATAAGGATAAAGCGTGTATACCGATCATTGCAATGACGGCAAATGCATTTGAAGAAGATAAGCGGGATGCTGTTGCAGCCGGAATGAATGACCATATTGCAAAGCCGGTTGATCTGAGTATTTTAATATCTGTCATCGCAAAATATATAGGATGAAACAAGTTAAAGCCTGTTATTGCGTTCTAAAAAAAAATCCTGTATAATACCAAACTGTAATATTGTATCATTCAGCGAACAGAGAAATACGCTGTGAATCATTAAAAGAAGTCAGGAGGACATAAGTACATGCGAGTCGATGCGGACGATTTTGCCCGACCTTGCAGCTGCGGGAGGGAGCACCACATAGACGTTAGAGAAATTGTAATTGAATCAGGAGCTATCGGGAAACTGGAAAAGGAAATGTCAGACGGTGATCTGAAAGAATATATTTCCCCGCTTCTGATCTGTGACACGAACAGTTACAAAGCTACAGAGGAACTGATGGAGGATATCTATGACCGGTGTCAGGTACTGATCCTGGATGCTGAAGGTCTTGAGGCAGATGAGCGTGCCGTGGAGATCGTGGAGAATTATATGGAAGAGGACATCGATCTTGTTCTTGCAGTTGGAGCAGGGACGATCCATGATCTCAGTCGTTTTGTCGCCCATCAGTACCGGATCCCTTTTGTCTCTGTGCCCACCGCAGCCAGTTCAGACGGATTTACTTCCACAGTAGCAGACATGACTTGGAATGGTGTAAAAAAGGTATTTCAGGCATCTGCGCCACTTTTTGTTTTTGCGGATACAGATATTTTTGCAAAGGCGCCTGCAAGGCTTACAGCAGCCGGGGTGTCGGATATTCTGGGAAAATATATTGCGCTGGCAGACTGGAAGATAGCAAGTATTCTTATGAATGAATACTATTGTACAGAGGTGGTAAATCTGGAAACAAAAGCGATCCGGACTGTTAAGGATAATCTGAAAGAAATCGCAGCAGGAGAGAAAGATGCATGTGAGAAGCTGATGTATGCGCTGATCCTTTCCGGACTGGCCATGCAGATGACAGGAAACTCCAGACCGGCATCCGGGGCGGAGCACCATATGGTCCACCTCTGGGATATGGAAGTGGTCAATGGCCACCTGAATGCTCTTCACGGGGAGAAGGTTTCAGCAGCAACCATGCTGGTCCTTCTGGAATATAAAAAGCTTGCAGATGCTATCAGAAGAGGAACCTGCAGAGTGCATGCTTTTGCAGACGGAGACAGAGAACTCCTGCAGGAGACCTTCGGCAGAAAAGGGATTCTTGGAGCACTTGAAAAAGAAAACACTTCGGAACTTCTGGATGATGTGAGCATAGAAACACTTTCCGGTGCACTTCCGGAAATCCTTAAGATCATAGATTTTCTTCCGGCAGTTACAGATATGCAGGAGATGATGAGCATCGTCGGCTGCGTAAGCAGAGTCCGGGATATCGGACTGCCGGGAAAAGCAATCGAGGAAAGTCTCAGACTTGCACCGTATACAAGAAGAAGGCTGAGCCTTTTAAGACTCCGGAAAATGCTCACATACTGAGCGGGAACAGCTCATAAAAGGTTCTTTTGACTTGACATAAATTTTCAGGAAAGGCAGTGATGAACGGTTTGATGAGAGTAGGAATGGGATATGATGTACATAAACTGACAGAGGGCAGGAAGCTGATCCTTGGTGGTGTTGATATTCCCTGGGAAAAAGGTCTTTTGGGCCATTCGGATGCGGATGTTCTGATCCATGCGATCATGGATGCACTTCTGGGAGCTGCGGCTCTTGGAGATATCGGAAAGCATTTTCCGGATACAGATCCTGCATATAAGGGAATCTCCAGTGTGAAACTTCTGGTGCATGTTGCCGGATTACTGAAGGAGAACGACTATGCGATCGGAAATATAGATGCTACCATCATTGCTCAGAAACCGAAGATGGCGCCGCATATTCCGAAGATGAGAGAAAATATCGCAGAAGCACTTGGGATTAAAATATCACAGCTGAATATCAAGGCGACAACAGAGGAAGGCCTTGGATTTACAGGACAGGGAGAGGGTATCTCCTCACAGGCGATCTGCTCCCTGTACAGAATCGGGAAATTGGAGGAAGAGTAACATGAAGATTTTTAACACACTGACACGCAGAAAAGAGGAATTTGTACCTCTGGAAGAAGGAAAAGTTAAAATGTATGTCTGCGGACCTACGGTATACAATCTGATCCATATCGGAAATGCCCGTCCTATGATCATTTTTGATACGGTGCGCAGATATATGGAATATAAAGGATATGAGGTAAATTATGTATCCAACTTTACCGATGTAGATGACAAGATCATCAAGAAGGCCATTGAAGAGGGTGTTTCCGCAGAGGAAATCTCTACCCGTTATATCAAAGAGTGCAAGAAGGATATGGCAGATATGAATGTAAAACCTGCTACAACTGCACCCCAGGCTACACAGGAGATCCAGGGCATGATCGACATGATCCAGACTCTTATTGATAAAGGATATGCATATCCGGCAGCTGACGGGACCGTTTATTTCCGTGTAAAGAAATTCAAAGATTATGGCAAGCTTTCTCATAAGAACCTGGATGATCTCCAGTCGGGATTCCGTTCTCTTAAGGTATCCGGTGAGGATCAGAAGGAAGATCCGTTAGACTTCGTGCTCTGGAAACCAAAGAAAGAGGGCGAGCCGTCCTGGCCGTCACCGTGGTGCGACGGACGTCCTGGCTGGCATATTGAGTGCTCTGTTATGTCTAAGAAATATCTTGGAGAAGAGATCGATATCCATGCAGGCGGTGAGGATCTGATCTTCCCGCATCATGAGAATGAGATCGCACAGAGTGAGTGCTGCAATGGTAAAATTTTTGCAAGATACTGGATGCATAATGGTTTCCTGAACATCGACAACCGCAAGATGTCCAAATCTCTCGGAAACTTCCGTACCGTTCGTCAGATCGGTGAACAGTATGATCTTCAGGTCCTTCGCTTCTTTATGCTGAACGCACATTACAGAAGTCCGCTGAACTTCAGCGCAGATCTTATGGAAGCAGCAAAGAACTCTCTGGAGCGTATCCTTGAGGCGGCAGGAAAGCTCAGTGACCGTAAAGACAATGGGGCGGCAGAGAATATCACAGAGGAAGAGCTTGCGCTTCTCAAAGAGGCAGAAGGTTTTGTTACCAAATTTGAAGCGGCCATGGATGATGATTTTAATACCGCAGATGCGCTTGCGGCAATTTTTGAGCTCGTTAAATTTGCCAACACAAACGTAGATGAGAACAGCTCAAAAGAGTTTGCCGGTGGCCTTTATGAGGAACTTTTTAAGCTCAGTGATGTGCTGGGACTGAAAATTGAGAAAAAAGAAGAGATTCTTGACAAAGAGATCGAGAATCTGATCCAGGAGCGCCAGGCTGCAAGAAAGGCAAAGGATTTCAAGAGAGCAGATGAGATCCGTGATGAGCTCCTGAAAAAAGGTATCATCCTCAAAGATACAAGAGAAGGTGTGAAATGGCAGAGAGCTTAAAGAAACTTAAAGAGCTGTTTGATCTGAAAGACGCAGACCTTCGGACTTATTCGCCGCTGACACTGGCCTATATCGGGGATGGTGTTTATGAGCTGGTGATCCGTACTATTCTTGTGAAAAAAGCGAACTGTCCGGTAAATCGTCTCCACAAAAAAGCCAGCAGCCTTGTAAAAGCATCTGCACAGTCGGGTATGATGGAGATCCTCGAACCACTTTTGACAGAAGAAGAAAAAAGTGTATATCGAAGAGGAAGAAATGCCCATTCCGCTACCATGGCCAAACATGCCACCATGGCGGATTATCGGCGTGCTACAGGTTTTGAGGCGCTGATGGGATATCTTTACCTGAAAGAGGATTTTTCAAGGATACTGGAACTGGTCCATGCAGGACTTGAGAAGGAGGAAATTTAAATTGACTGAAATGATAGAAGGAAGAAATGCGGTACTTGAGGCATTTCGTTCCGGTAAATGTGTTGATAAACTGTTTATTCTGGATGGCTGTCAGGATGGACCGGTCCGCACCATCGCAAGAGAAGCCAGAAAACATGATACCATTGTAAAATTTGTTCCAAAGGAACGATTGGATTCCATGAGCGAGACTGGTGCACATCAGGGAGTGATCGCACAGGTTGCGGCTTATGATTATTCCACAGTAGAGGATATCTTAAAGAAAGCAGAGGATAAAGGAGAGCCTCCGTTTATCATTCTTCTTGATAATATTGAGGATCCTCATAATCTGGGAGCTATCATCCGTACCGCAAATCTTGCAGGTGCTCATGGTGTGATCATTCCCAAACACAGAGCAGTAGGACTGACTGCTACGGTTGCCAAGACGTCGGCAGGCGCACTGAATTATACACCGGTTGCCAAGGTTGCTAATCTGGGACAGACTATTGATGAACTGAAAGAAAAAGGCATCTGGTTCGTATGTGCAGATATGGACGGAGAGGTGATGTATCGTCAGAATCTGACAGGACCTATTGGCCTTGTGATCGGAAATGAGGGAAATGGTGTAAGCCGCCTTGTAAAAGAGAAATGTGATTTTACTACCGCGATCCCGATGAAGGGGGATATCGATTCCCTTAACGCTTCTGTAGCTGCAGGGGTCCTTGCTTTTGAGATTGTAAGACAGAGACTGTCAAAATAAATACATCAAATACAGCCATAGCTGTTCGGAGAAAAAATGTGCCGATATAATGAGATGACGGATGAAGCTCTTATCGAAAGACTTCGTGCAGGGGAATCTGCAATTGCAGATTATCTGATGGAAAAGTATAAAGGTCTGGTCAGAAAAAAGGCTCGTGCCATGTTTCTGATAGGCGGAGACACGGATGATCTGATACAGGAGGGGATGATCGGACTGTTTAAGGCAGTCCGTGATTACCAGCCAGACAGGGAGGCGTCTTTTCAGTCTTTTGCAAATATATGTATTGACAGACAGATCTATACTGCCATTAAAAGTTCAAACCGCCAGAAACATCAGCCACTGAACACTTATGTGTCTTTAAGCGACGGAGAGGCGGAAGAAAGTTTCAGAGATTCCTGTGTGGAGTATGATAATCCGGAATCGATCCTGATCGACAGGGAAAATGTGGAGGCTCTCGAAAATGAAATAAAAAAGAGCCTGAGCCCTCTGGAAAACAGGGTACTGCAATTGTATCTGGATGGAAATGGATATATGGATATTGCCCGGATCCTTGGAAAAACACCGAAATCCATTGATAATGCACTGCGGAGGATTCGTGGGAAAATTAAAAGCTATTTTTGAGAAGAGTAAATACCTCTTTCCTTTTGAATGTAAAAGTATTAAAATAATACTCATAAGGAGCAGAATAAGAAAGGAGGCCAAATTATGGCAAAGATCAATAAATACTGGGGACTTGTTGCAGTAGGAGCGCTTACCGCCGCAGCAGCAGGAGCTATCGCAGCACTTGTATCCAGACGATCCGTATGCGAAGAAGACTTTGAGGATGATTTCGAAGATCTTGATGATTTCAAGGATGACGAGAAGAAGGAAGAAAAAGAAGAGAAAGAAGTCTTCCAGGACTGGGACAAGACTGCATCTGAGACTGTAGAAGTTTTCAAAGAGGCAGAGGATGCTGAAGAGGCACCAACAGAAGCAGAAGAGGAAACACCTGCTGATGATGAATCGGAGGCCGAAGCAGAAGAGACAGAAACAGAAGAAACAAAGACAGAAGAGTAAAAAGAGAATCCTGCGTGCTGTGTCTGTGAGCGACAGCACACAGGATTTTTTGTGCTATAATCATGAAAATATGAATTTTTAAAAAAATAAAAATAATGTATTGACAATATAACAATCATCTGATAATATAAACAACTGTGAGCGGCATAAACGTCGCGAAACAAGCTGCTGTGGCTCAGTCGGTAGAGCGTCGCCTTGGTAAGGCGGAGGTCACGGGTTCGATTCCCGTCAGCAGCTTTTTTTGTGTCCAAAAACAGACAATTTTTTGTTTAAATACAGGTTTTGCGGGTTTCAAAAACTCCGGATTTATGATAAGATAAAACATCAGGATGATATTTAGGAGGGAAAGCAATGGAGAACGAAACAGTTTCCAAAAACTTTATTGAAAATATTATAGACAAAGATCTTGAAGAAGGCGTTTATGACACCGTGCATACACGTTTCCCACCGGAACCTAACGGCTATCTTCATATCGGACATGCGAAATCCATTCTTTTAAATTATGGATTGGCTCAGAAATACAACGGAAAATTCAATCTCCGTTTTGATGATACCAACCCTACAAAGGAGAAATCCGAATTTGTAGAGTCCATCAAGGCTGACGTGAAATGGCTTGGTGCAGACTGGGAAGACAGACTTTTCTTTGCATCTGATTATTTTGACCAGATGTATGAGGCAGCAGTGAAGCTCATTAAGAAGGGCAAGGCCTTTGTCTGCGACCTGACTGCAGACCAGATCCGTGAGTACCGAGGAACTCTTACAGAGCCGGGTAAAGAGAGCCCGTACAGAAACCGTACTGTAGAAGAGAATCTTCAGCTTTTTGAAGAGATGCGTGAGGGCAAATACGGAGATGGCGAGAAGGTTCTCCGCGCCAAGATCGATATGGCGTCACCGAATATGAACATGCGTGACCCGGTCATCTACCGTGTAGCCCGCATGACACATCACAATACAGGAGATAAATGGTGCATCTATCCGATGTACGACTTCGCTCATCCGATCGAGGATGCTATTGAAGGCGTAACACATTCTATCTGTACACTGGAGTTTGAGGACCACAGACCGCTTTATGACTGGGTTGTAAAGGAACTGGAATATCCGCACCCACCGAAGCAGATCGAGTTTGCAAAGCTGTACCTGACCAATGTTGTTACGGGTAAACGTTATATCAAGAAACTTGTTGAGGACGGCATCGTAGATGGATGGGATGATCCAAGACTTGTATCCATTGCTGCACTCCGCCGCCGTGGATTTACACCGGAATCCATCCGTAAATTTGTAGAACTCTGTGGGGTTTCAAAGGCTAACAGTTCTGTAGATTACGCAATGCTTGAGTACTGCATCCGCGAGGACCTGAAGCTGAAACGTCCGCGTATGATGGCGATTCTTGATCCGATCAAACTTGTGATCGATAACTATCCGGAAGGACAGGTTGAGTATCTGGAAGCTCCGAATAATATGGAGAACGAGGAACTTGGAACCAGAAAGATCCCGTTCAGTGGAGAACTTTACATTGAACGTGATGATTTCATGGCAGAGCCTCCTAAGAAATACAAACGTCTCTATATTGGAAATGAAGTTCGTCTTATGAATGCATATTTTGTAACCTGTACAGGCTACGAGGCAGATGACGACGGAACGATCCGTGTAGTCCACTGTACTTATGATCCGGAGACCAAGGGTGGAAATGCACCGGACGGACGTAAGGTAAAAGGAACGATCCACTGGGTGGAAGCATCCAATGCAGGTAAAGTTGAGGTAAGACTTTACGAAAATATCGTAGATGAAGAAAAAGGTGTTTACAATAAAGAAGATGGTTCTCTTAATGTAAATCCAAATTCTCTTACGGTAACAAGTGCTTATGTAGAGCCCGAGCTTCTGAAAGCAAAAGGCTATGACAGCTATCAGTTTGTACGTAACGGTTTCTTCTGTGCGGATATCCATGATTCCAGGGAGGGAGCACCGGTATTTAACCGCATTGTATCTCTGAAGAGCTCTTTCAAATTACCGAAAGCATAAAAACTGTCAAAAAGAATACGAAACATATGACAGCAGTACACCGTGAACAGGTATCAGGGTGTACTGCTTGTTTTGTTTTATCGTCATCATTTCGGTTGCGCCCGTTTACAGAAACGGTTATACTGATAACACAGGAAAGAGAGGAATTACACATGAAGAAAATCGTGCTTGCTTCCGCATCTCCCAGGAGGCGGGAACTTTTAAGCCAGGTAGGAATCACCTTTGAAGTGAAGCCTGCCAGCGGGGAAGAACTGATCACCAGTGCAGAGCCTGCGAAAGTGGTGGAGGAACTTTCTCGTCAGAAAGCTATGTTTACGGCATATGCGCTGGAGGAAGAGGAGAACCGGGAGCTGAGAGATGTGGTTGTGATCGGTGCAGATACCGTTGTATCTTATGAGGGCAAGATCTTAGGTAAACCGGCAGATGAAACAGCTGCAATAGAGATGCTCGCTATGCTGCAGGGGAACACGCATCAGGTATATACCGGTGTAACTTTACTGATAAGAGAAGAAGAGAGATGGGAAGCTCATACCTTTCATGAGTGCACGGATGTGAGCTTTTATCCGGCGACAGAGGAAGAAATAAAGGAATATGTAAACAGCAAAGACCCAATGGATAAAGCCGGAAGCTATGGGATCCAAGGCGCCTGGGGAGCCTATGTGAAGGGAATCCGTGGTGATTACAACAACGTGGTGGGACTGCCTGTGGCAAGACTGATCTATGAGACAAAAAAACTGGGAATGAACCTGAGAGGATGAAAGATAAAATGATAAAAGCTTGTATATTTGATCTGGATGGAACAATTGCGGATACACTGGAATCTATGGCATATGTGGCGAATGAGATCATGGAAAAGTTTTCCCTGAAACCACAGCCGACAGATAATTTTCGTTATTACAGCGGTGAAGGTGCAGATATGCTGATCAGAAGATGCCTGATCGATGCAGGAGATCCGGAACTGGTACACTACGAAGAAGTCAGGGAACTTTATCGCAGGAAATTTGATGAAGATCCGCTGTATAAAGTTGTGCCATATAAAGATATGCCGGAAACTCTTCAGAAGCTGAAACATGCAGGCCTTAAGATGGCCGTATGCTCCAATAAGCCTCATGTTGCGGCACAGAAAGTGGTAAAGGCAATCTATGGCGATCTGTTTGATGAGGTGATGGGACAGCAGGAAGGGATCCGCAGAAAGCCGGCGCCGGATGGACCACTGAAAATTGCGGGAGATTTTGGCGTAAAGCCGGAAGAATGTATGTATATCGGAGATACAAAGACTGATATGCAGACAGGAAATGCTGCCGGAATGTATACCGTTGGTGCGTTGTGGGGATTCCGCGACAGAGAAGAGCTTGAAAATAACGGTGCAGATATTGTAGCAGCTGTACCTGGTGATCTGTTTACTATTTATGAGGAGAAGCAGCATGATTAAGATGGTTGCCAGTGATCTGGATGGAACGCTGCTCATCGGTGGAAGACAGACGCTGCCGGAAGAGATATTTTCGCTGGTAAAGGAACTGAAAAAAATGGGAATCCTTTTTGTGGCAGCCAGCGGCAGACAGTATGCCAATATGAGGAATCTTTTTGTGCCGGTAAAGGACGATATGGCATTTATCAGTGAAAATGGCGGGCTTGCTGTTCAGAATGAGAAGCTTCTGTACTGCGACAGCTTCGACAAAGAACTGGTCAGTGAGATCATTCAGGCGATATGGGAAAAGCCCGGAGCGGAATTTTCCTGTTCTACAAAGGATTTTTATTATATCATGCCCAAGACAGAACATTATCGCCATCTGATGATCGAGGAAGTAAAAAACCAGTGTAAGATCATAAAGAGTTTTGATGAGATCACAGAGCCTTGTATGAAGGTTGCGGTTTACGAGAAAGAAGGAATGACGGAGGAATCCATCCGGTATTGGAGGGAACGGTTCAAGGATAGATGTACTGTTGTGACATCCGGATTTGCGTGGGTGGATTTTGTTCCATTTACCACGAACAAAGCAAAAGGGATCCGTAAATACCAGGAACTTCTGGGAATCGGACCGGATGAATGCATGGTGTTTGGGGATGAATACAATGATATTGAAATGATGAAATCTGTAAAATACAGCTTTGCCATGAAGCATGCGAAGCCTGGGGTAAAGGCGGTTGCTTCCTACGAAACAGAGAAGGTGGAACCAGTACTTCGCAGACTGATCGCGGCGGGCGGAGATATAAAGGAGGTACTTTAATATGTACAAGAAAGAATATGTCCAGACATTTCTGGAAAAACAGGGTCAGCTTTTTGATGAGCCGGTAGCAGAGGATTTTGAGGAGGCAGAGGAGTTCCTCGAGGATTGCATGGCAGTTGTGCTGGATTCCCTGAAGGATGTAAAAAAATATCTGGATGGAATGGGCGCAGATGTGGATGGGCTTTCTCTGAAGGAACTGGAAGAAGAAAGTGAAGTGTTCAAACTTCCGGACGGAAAATATATGATCGTAGAAGGCTGACGGAAAGCAGGGATTACACCTCTGAAAATTAAATATGATAAACTTGCATCAGCAAAAAGAAAGCCCTGCGTAGAAAGGGTAAATGTGGGGAAAATAAAATGATGTAAAGGAGGATGGAATATGAAAAAAAGCAGAGTGCTGGCAGTCATCATGGCTGTGCTTATGATGGTAACGCTGCTTCCATCGATGGTATTTGCCACTGCAGCTCCATCGGGAACTCTTGATGGAAAGCTGAAGGTCAAAGGAACACTTGCAATCGGGTCTACTTTAAGTGCAGATTACTCAAAGGTCAAGCCGGAGGGGATCACAGATGATAATGTGAGTTTTTCCTGGTCATTAAAGGACGGAGATCTACTTACAGAAGTAGGAACTGACAAGACTTATAAAATTGATGAAAAAGATCTGGGTCTTCCGATCGTTCTGAAGATTACCGGAAAAGAAGAAACGGGAGTCAGTGGTGAGCTTACGGTGACGACCCAGGAAGTTTCCGAAACAGAAGAGGAAGCCAAAGCATTGGCAGAAAAGAAAAAGGAAGAAGCCAAAGCAGCGGGAACGTCAGAGGAACCTGACAGTGCTCAGCCTGAGGAAACCACAGAGCCGGCAGAAGAAACAGAGTCTGCGGATGTACAGGAAAATACCGGCACACAGGGTTCCACAGATGAGCAGGAATCCGCAGATACCCAGGAACCAGCAGAAAATCCTGTTATAGAAGTAAACGGAAACGGAGAACAGTCAGGGTCTCAGAATACCGATGAAACAGATGCATCCGGAGATAGTCAGACAGAGACACCGGATTCCGCAGATACAGCAGCAGACGCTTCCGAAAAAAATGAGAAACCGACATATTCGGCATCTGCATACACGGAAGATGGAAGTGGAATTCTGGATTTTGGTTCCGTGGAAGAAGGATATACGGAAATTCCGGAAGCACAGATGGTTACTATCACAAATTCCGGAACCGGAGATCTTAATTTTAAAGAGATCGCCCCGGAGAATTTCATGGCTGCAGATATTGATGATGCGCCATTAAAGAGTGGTGAAAGTGTTACTGTGTGGGTAAAACCACGAGAAGGTCTGAAGGCTGGAGAATACAAAGATCTGATCACGTATCAGACAGAAGAAGGTGCCGATGTCTTCTTTGAAGCGGACTTTACAGTAAAAGAACCGGAAAATAAAAAAGTCGAAGATAATGAAAATAATGAGCAGACAGATCCCGGGGAAACATCGGACCCTGCAACGGAAAAAATATACAAGCTAACTGCGAATCCGACAGAACTGCCTTTTGATGATCTGACTGCCGGTTATGAAAAGGTAGAAACAACAAGTACAGTCACGATCAAAAACGAAGGTACAGAAGCTGTGACGTTAGTACAGCCTGAGTCGGAGTTTTTTGATATTGTACCGGTCAGTGAAGTGGAGAGCAGCGGAAATATCCAGTTGGCGCAGGGAGGAGAGCAGACCTTTACCGTACAGCCTAAACTTGGACTCTCTGCAAAAGATGATCCATACGTGGAAGAACTTGTATTTGCTTCTGATGAAAGCACTGAAGCATCTGCTACAGTGACGGCTTCGGTTATGGTAAAGACAGAAACACCAAAAACAGTTGCTGCAACAGTGAAACCGGAAGGTCCTCTGTCTTTTGGAACACTGGAACAGGGCTATGAGACCGCGCCGGATGCACAGCCTGTAACCGTAGAGAATACAGGTACAGAGGCTATCCGGATCCAGCTTTCTGTTCCGGAGGATTATGTGGTGGGAGAGCCTTCTGCGGAAGTGCTCAATCCCGGAGACGAGGCGGCAACCTTTACCGTACAGCCCAAAACAGGTCTTCAGGCCGGAGATCACAGCGGTTTGATTTCTGTGACAGATCAGAACACCGGAAACGCACTGGGCGAAGTCCGGCTTGAATTTACAGTTTCGGAACCGGAACCGGATCCAGATCCAGAGCCAGGTCTTTCGGTAACAGACAGTCTGGAGTTTGGAACCAAAGAAGAAGGCTATAAGGAACTTCCTGATGAGCAGACAGTTACAGTTACCAACACCGGAAATACAAAGATCGTTCTGAAACAGCCATCATCAAATGCATATACAATTGGTACACTTTCTGCCACAGAGCTGGAAGCAGGAGATAATGCAACCTTTAGCGTACAGCCGGTCAGCGGACTTTCACAGGGGGAATATCTGGAAGACATTGTGATCGCCAATGATGCAAATGTGGATGCTTATGTAAATGTCCATTTCAGCGTTACAAAGAAAAAAGCAGATAACGGTGAGAAAGCGAATAACCTTACAGGCATCAAAAAACCATCCGATATCAAAGATCTTCCTAATGGAACCCAGAAAACCCAGAAAGCCCTGAAGCTTCCGGGAACAGTAAAGATCACTACAACAAAGGGAGAGCAGAAGGCATCTGTTAAATGGGATGTTAAGGGATCTTCTTATGATCCGTCTTCTGCAGAACGTCAGATATTTAATGTAAAAGGTACTGTCATTCTTCCGGATGGGGTTAAGAATCCCAACAAGATCAGTACAGTGATCGCAGTAAGTATTACAGTAAACGGATATCAGGGCACGGAAGCCGCTGCATCGGACAATAAGATCACAGGAATTGATTCCAATGGCAAGTATGATACCAATACAAAGATTACCTTTACAGCAGCTGGCGCAGGGATGGATAATACAAACCCGCGTAAAGGAGATACCAGATATCAGCCGAAGAGCTGGAAGATCACAGAGACCCGTACCTGGGATGGAGAACCTTATACCGCAACATTCCGTGTCAGCAAGCCGGGAAAATATACTCTGAAAGTTACCTTTGGACAGCAGAAATATGACGGCTCCAGCTGGAAGGATACCGGTACACAGTCAGAAAGTACGGTTACTTTTACGGTATCACAGGCAGCAGTTCTTACTGCGACTCCGAGTCCGGCAGTGACACAGACAAATCAGAAATCTGCAGTGCAGACGGGAGACAGTACACCGATCATGACATTTGTGATCATTTTGATCGTGGCTGTGGTATGCATTGGAGGAATTCTTGTATATCGTAAAAAGAAAAAATAAGAACAGAATGTAGAAGATTGTTTTACAGCACCCTCCGTACAAAAAAACGTACGGAGGGATTTTTTTGCACATAGAGATCCGTTTTACATGCTGTTACTAGCACTCTATAATGATGAGTGCTAAATTTTTCTTGACTTTTGTAAAAAGTCGTATTAGTATATATTTATTGAAAAAAACAACAGGTTTCCGGCTCTGCCGGAACATCAGAAATAAAAATAAAAACAAAAGGAGAGTGACATATATGTCAGCAAAACATGGCAGTTTATCAATCAACAGTGAAAATATTTTTCCGATCATCAAGAAATGGTTATATTCCGACCATGATATTTTTGTAAGAGAGATGATCTCCAACGGATGCGATGCGATCACCAAACTGAGAAAGCTGGAAGTTATGGGAGATTATACATTCCCGGAAGGTTACAAACCGGCTGTAAATGTTATCGTTGATCCGGATCAGAAAACCCTGAAGTTTATCGATAACGGTATTGGTATGACAGCAGATGAAGTAGAGGAATATATCACACAGATCGCTTTTTCCGGTGCTACAGAGTTCCTTGAGAAATATAAGGATAAAACAACCGATGATCAGATGATCGGTCATTTCGGACTTGGATTTTATTCTGCATTTATGGTTGCAGATGAAGTTCATATCGATACTCTCTCTTACAAAGAGGGTTCCACACCGGTACATTGGACCTGTGACGGCGGTACAGAGTATGAGATGGCAGACGGAAACAAAACAGAACCGGGAACAGAGATCACTCTTTTCCTCAATGAGGAAAGCCTGGAGTTTGCCAATGAATATCGTATGAGAGAGGTTATTGAGAAGTACTGTTCTTTCATGCCGGTAAATATCTATCTTTCCAAAGCAAATGCTGAACAGGAGTATGAAACGATCGATGAGGCAGATCTCCGTGAAGATGATGTGGTAGTTGAGCATATCCATGAGGATGCTAAGACAGAGGAAAAGGAGAATGATAAAGGCGAGAAAGAAGTTGTGGAAGTTTCTCCTGCCAAAGATAAAGTAAAGATCAATAAACGGCCGGTATCCTTAAGCGATACACAGCCGCTCTGGATGAAGCATCCAAATGAGTGTACGGATGAAGAATATAAAGAATTTTACCGTAAGGTATTTATGGATTACAAGGAGCCGCTGTTCTGGATTCATCTGAATATGGACTATCCGTTCAACCTGAAGGGTATCCTGTATTTCCCGAAGATCAGGACAGAGTATGATTCCATTGAGGGAACCATCAAGCTTTATAATAATCAGGTATTTATTGCAGATAACATCAAAGAGGTGATCCCGGAATTCCTTCTTCTTCTGAAAGGTGTGATCGACTGCCCGGATCTTCCACTGAATGTTTCCCGTTCTGCGCTGCAGAATGATGGTTTTGTGAAAAAGATTTCTGAATACATCACCAAGAAAGTAGCAGATAAGCTCACCGGAATGTGCAAGACAGATAGAGAGTCTTATGAGAAGTACTGGGATGATATCAGCCCATTTATCAAATTTGGATGCATCAAGGATGCGAAATTTGGTGAGAAGATGAACGATTATATCCTCTTTAAGAATCTGGACGGCAAATATCTTACCCTGAAAGATTGCATTGAGGAAAATAAAAAAGAAGAAACAAAAGCAGTTGAAGAGGAGAAGACAGAGGAGAAAGCTTCCGAAGGATCCCAGAATGAGGAACCGGAAAAAACGGTCATCTATTACGTGACCGATGAGGTACAGCAGAGCCAGTACATTAATATGTTCCGTGAAGCGGGTAAAGATGCTGTACTGCTGAAGCATGTGATCGATTCACAGTTTATTTCCCATCTTGAACAGCAGGATCAGACGATTCAGTTCAAGAGAATTGATGCAGATCTGACAGAAGAGCTTCGTGAAGACGGAGAAACGGATGAAACAACAGTCAAGACACTTACTGAAGTGTTCCGTAAGAATCTTGGCAAGGATAAACTTGAAGTAAAAGTAGAGAAGCTGAAAAATGAGGGAACTGCAGCGATGATCACTCTTCCTGAGGAGAGTCGCCGTATGCAGGATATGATGAAAATGTACAATATGTACGGAATGGATCCGAATATGTTCGGCGGTCAGGAAGTACTTGTACTGAATGCAAATCATCCTCTTGTAAGATTTATAGCAGAAAATCAGGGATCAGAGTATGTTCCGGTGATCTGTGAACAGCTTTATGATCTTGCAATGATGAGTCATAAACAGCTTTCTCCGGAGGAAATGACAAAATTTGTAAAGAGAAGCAACGATATCCTTATGGTTCTTACAAAATAAAACGACATACAAAACGATCGAAAGGCTTCGCCCGTAATGGGGCGAAGCCTTTGCTTTTTTTATAACAATATGCGTATCTTTAACACAATTCAAGGAAATTTAAATAAAATAATAGATATTAAATAAAAATAACCTGTAAAATATGACTAAAAATTTAAATTAGTATCTAATATGTATAAAATAAATTTTCAGAAGAAAGCGAAAAATATAGATAAGTGTCGTATTATATGTAAGGGAGTGCTTTTGAAAAGAGAAAAGAATGAAATGGAGGAACAAATGTATGAAAAAGGTGTACGGATTGATCAGAAGACTTGGCGCAAATTCGAAATACAAAGGATATTTTTTCGTTGCGGAAGCGGTAAAGATTTCTATGGGGGATCAGTGTAAACCATTGCGGATCACAAAGGACATTTATCCATGCCTGGCACGGAAGTACAGATCAACACCTACCAATATTGAGCATGATATCAGAACAATGGTAAATGTGTGTTGGGAAGGAAATAAAAAACTGCTGGATGAGATTGCAGGATATCCTCTGGAATACAAGCCTACCAACAGTGAATTTATTGATATGCTTGCGTATTACCTGAGGGAAATAGAAGAAGAGAATTGACTACAGCCTTTCAAAAAGAATCTGATTCCTGGACAGAAAGCTCAGGATCATATCATCCCAGAACTGCTCCGGGCGTTTATCCATAGAGAATGTTTTGAGCGAGGTTCCGGTAGTACAAAGAAGGCTGTTATTTTTAAATTGAAGATTTAAGAATAGTCCGTCTATCTGTTCGGAGGAAATTCCGAAATCTGTATTTCTCATTGCGGCTTCAACTCCGCTCCGACTTAAATGCAGCACGATCCTGAAGCTTAAGGGTGTACGCTTACCGCGGATCACAGACCAGCAGAAAGGTCTGATGTCCTTCCAGAGAGAATGTGTCCGGCCGTGCTCTGCAAATCTGTTCATGCTGTCTGTATCAAAAAAATCTTTCTGAAGCCTGCCATCAATGGTAAAAGTATTAAAAGTAGTCACAGTTGCTTCGGACAGACAGAATTTGTCAAATACTTCTCCTATAAAAAGTTTGTTTGTGAAATCCCGGATATCTGTGATCCTTAATGCAAGCATGCCGCACTTCCTTTCTTTTATGTGATCGCGTGTAGACATTATATCTCAGATAAAGAAAAAAGGACAGACTTTTTAAAAAACTCTTTTCAAATATCTGTTTATGTGATACGATAGATGTGGTATTGAATACTACATATAATGGAAAAGAGGACGATATAATTGAGCTATAAGATTGCGATAGATAGCTGTGGGGAGCTTTTAGATGAATGGAAAAATGACGGCAGGATTGAATCCATACCACTGACGTTGACGGTGGGTGGTGAGAATATTATAGATGATGAGAATTTCGATCAGAAAGATTTTTTAAAGAAGGTTGCGGCCTGCCCGGAATGCCCCAAGTCTGCATGCCCTTCTCCGGAACGCTATATGAAGGCATATGAGTGTGATGCGGAACATATTTATGCGGTGACACTTTCGTCAGAATTGAGCGGTTCCTATAACAGTGCAATTCTTGGAAAAAACCTGTTCCTGGAAGAGCAGCCGGAGAAAAAGGTTCATGTATTTAATTCCAAATCTGCATCCGGTGGTCAGAGTCTGATTGCCATGAAGATCATGGAGTGTGAAGAAAAGGGATTTTCTTTTGGAGAAGTAGTAAGTGAAGTAGAGAAATATATTGAAGAGATGAGCACATTTTTTGTGTTGGAGAATCTGGAAACTCTGCGCAAGAACGGACGTTTGAGCAGAGTGAAAGCTCTGGTGGCCAGTGCGCTGAAGATCAAGCCAGTTATGGGATCTACTCCGGAAGGAACGATCTGTCAGCTGGACCAGGCAAGAGGCATGAATAAAGCAATCGTAAAAATGGTGGATCACATTGGAGAGAAGGGAATCAACATTCCGGAAAAGACAGTTGCCATCACTCACTGCAATTGTCCGGAAAGAGCGAAGATGCTGGAGGAGGCTATCCGTGAGAAACTGAATCCTGCAAAGATCGTAGTTATGGATACTGCCGGTGTCAGCAGTATGTATGCCAATGATGGTGGCGTTATCGTAGCAGTCTGATCAGAGAAAATCTCCAGTTCAGAAAATTATCACATTTCTTCAGGGAGTTGCTGCTTTCCTTTTGAAAACAAGTGTGCTATAATGAACGAAGTATTGAAGCGGCAAAGGAGAAAGACAATGAGCCAGAAGAAAGTTGACAAATATAAAAACAGTAAATACTCGCGAAACAGTGCCCTGAAGAAGGAGCGCGCAGAATTTGTACTTGAGATGGCGGCATGGATCCTCATCGCGGTTCTGCTTGTGGGCTGGATCGGATATTCCGCATACGCCAAGATCCAGGCGAAGGAAGCCAGTGTGAAGGTGGATACTGTGATGGATACTTCTGCATTGACAGATTATATTTCCGGATTATCTTCAGACAGTGCGGAATAGAAAACACATATGAAATGATGGGTTCCCGGGATGGGTTGAAGCATCCCGGGGATTTTTATATACAGGATAAACATAATACAATAAAAAACGGGTCTGCCATAAAGCAGCCCCGTCTTGACTTATACGTTTTTTATGGTTATAGAATTATAACTTTGTAACGTTAGCAGCCTGCATTCCGCGAGCGCCCTCTGTTAAGTCGTAGGATACAGCCTGTCCTTCTTCAAGAGATTTGAAGCCTTCACCGTTGATAGCGGAGAAGTGTACGAATACATCCTGTCCGTCCTCACCTGTGATAAAACCATAACCTTTTTCTGCGTTGAACCATTTTACAGTTCCCTTGTTCATTTTGTGTTACCTCCATAAAAATAAAAAAAATTAAAATAGCCTTCTGATGATAATAAAAAATCACCAGATTTCACAGACTATATTCATGTAAATATAATCTCTAAAAACTAGTGATTTTACATTAAATATCTTGCCATGCTCTGATTATATAACCCGTGTTTTGAAATGTCAAGGAGAAAATTCCAACAATTCCGGGGTGTAAAAAGGGGCGAAATTGCTTTGTAAAAAAAATCTTTATAAATAGAGAAATATCGTGTATGATATAGTAGAATACGAGCGGATCGAAGAATCTGCTTTGAAAATACAGGATGAGAGGAGAACAGAAATGGGGATTCTGATTCGAGGAGGCCGGATCGTGGATGCGGCTACAGATACGGATAAAACAGGCGATATTTATCTGGAAGACGGAATCATTGCGGAAATAGGCCAGAAGCTGAAAAAGAAAGATGGCGACCGTGTGATCGATGCGAAAGGAAAGCTGGTCATGCCGGGAATCATCGACCTTCATGTCCATTTTCGTGATCCGGGCCAGACACATAAGGAAGATATCAAGAGTGGCGCGGCGGCGGCAGCACGTGGTGGTGTGACAACTGTAGTTGCTATGCCAAACACAACTCCCACTATAGATAATCCGGACCGGGTAAACTATGTACATAACAAGGCTGCGCAGGTTTCCGGTATTCATGTACTTCAGGCAGGGGCAGCCACCATGGGAGAAAAAGGTACTGAACTTGCAGATATTGCCGGAATGGTGAAAGCGGGGATCCCGGCAGTGTCCGAGGATGGTAAATCTGTGATGAATACAGCGCTTTGTAAAGAAGCAATGAGGATCGCAGCAGAATGCGGTGTACCGTTTTTTGACCATTGTGAAGATATCGATCTGCGTGGAGATGGATGCATGAATGAGGATGAGAACGCCAAAAGACTGGGGCTTCCCGGAATCTGCAATGCAGTGGAAGATACCATTACAGCCAGAGATATCATTCTGGCGCTGGAGACAGGAGTCCATCTTCATCTCTGCCACTGTTCCACTTATGGAGATGCCCAGATGATGAAGATCGTAAAAGAAAAAGGATACGACAATATTACAGCTGAAGTATGCCCGCACCATTTTATCCTTTCATCAGATGATATTAAAACAGATGACCCGAATTACAAGATGAATCCGCCGCTCCGTACACCGAAGGATGTGGAAGCACTGAAACAGGGCCTGAAAGACGGTACCATCGAGGTGATCAGCACGGACCATGCACCGCACAGTACACAGGAAAAAACAGGTTCTATGAAGAATGCACCATTTGGGATCGTAGGTCTGGAAACAAGCCTTCCGCTCACCTATACAGAGTTGGTGGAAAAAGATGTGATCACACTGAAACAGATGGTTGAGAAGATGTGCCTGAATCCGGCGAAAATCCTCGGGCTTGACAGAGGAACTCTCCAGAAAGGCCATCCGGCAGATGTGATCATCGTGGATACGGAGCAGGAGTATGCTATCGATAAAAATAAATTTGTTTCCAAAGGACATAACACACCGTTTGATGGCTGGAAAGTAAAGGGAAAAGTGCTTTATACCATCTGTGACGGAAAAATTGTATTTAAAAACCAGGAGGAGAAAGAATCATGATTAACAAACTGATCAGCAATATCCGCAAAACAAATGCACCAATCGTTGTAGGACTGGATCCTATGCTGAATTATATTCCGGAGCATATCCAGAAGAAGGCTTTTGCAGAGTTTGGGGAGACTCTGGAGGGCGCTGCAGAAGCAATCTGGCAGTATAACAAAGGAATCGTGGATGCGACCTTTGATCTGATCCCGGCAGTGAAACCACAGATCGCCATGTATGAGCAGTTTGGTATCCCGGGACTGATCGCATACAAGAAAACGGTTGAGTATTGTAAATCTAAAGATCTGGTTGTGATCGGTGATATCAAAAGAGGAGATATCGGTTCTACATCTGCAGCATACGCAGTTGGTCATCTGGGACAGGTTCAGGTAGGCTCAAAAAAATATGCAGGTTTTGATGAGGATTTTGCAACGGTCAATCCATACCTTGGTTCTGATGGTGTGAAACCTTTTATGGACGTGTGCAAGGAAGAGAAAAAGGGTATCTTTGTTCTGGTCAAAACTTCCAATCCATCAAGTGGTGAGTTCCAGGATCGTGTCATCGACGGTCGCCCGCTCTATGAGCTGGTAGGTGAGAAGGTTGCACAGTGGGGCGATGAGCTTATGGGTGATGGATATAGTTATGTTGGTGCTGTTGTAGGTGCGACCTATCCGGAAATGGGAAAGGTATTAAGAAAGATCATGCCGAAGACATTTATCCTTGTTCCCGGATATGGTGCTCAGGGTGGAAAGGGCGCAGATCTTGTCCATTTCTTTAATGAGGACGGACTTGGGGCTATCGTAAACTCTTCCAGAGGAATCATCGCTGCATATAAGCAGGAGAAATATAAAGAGTTTGGCGCTGAAAATTACGCAGATGCTTCCAGAGCGGCAGTAAAAGATATGATCGCGGATATCAGCGGTGCGCTGGAGAACAGATAATACAGGAGGCATTTTATGAGTACATCAGAAAATAAAAAAACAAAAAAGCCCTGTAAGATACTCAGCCAGGAATGTATTGGTACAGATATTTACAGTATGTGGCTGGATGCAGGTGAGATCGGAAAAAATGCAGTGCCGGGACAGTTTGTATCACTTTACAGCCGTAATGGCGGTAAACTTCTGCCAAGGCCCATCAGTCTCTGTGAGATCGATAAAGCAGAAGGAAAACTGAGACTGGTATATCGCGTTACAGGAAAAGGAACCGGTACGGAGGAATTTTCCAGACTTCATGCAGGGGTCCCCATTGAGACTATGGGACCTCTGGGAAATGGCTTTCCACTGGATTCAGTAAAAGGCAAAAAAGTGTTTCTCATGGGTGGTGGAATCGGAATTCCGCCAATGCTGGAAACTGCTAAACAGCTGGACGCAGAAAAGATCATGGTTCTCGGATACAGAGATGAGCTGTTTTTGAATAAAGAATTTGAAGCTTACGGAGATGTCTATGTGGCAACAGAAGACGGCTCTGCAGGAACAAAGGGAAATGTTATGGATGCCATCCGTGAGAACGATCTTGAGGCAGATGCGATCTTTGCCTGCGGACCTGCCCCGATGCTCCGTGCCATCAAGGCATATGCGCTTGAAAAGGGAATTCCGTGCTGGATCTCCATGGAAGAGCGTATGGCCTGCGGCGTAGGCGCGTGTCTTGCCTGTGTGTGCAAATCCAAAGATGTGGATCCTCATTCTCATGTCCATAACAAGAGAGTATGTAAAGACGGACCTGTATTCCTGAGCACGGAGGTAGAGCTATGAGCAGAATGAATGTAAATCTTGCCGGCGTAGAACTTAAGAATCCGGTGATGACAGCATCCGGAACATTTGGTTCCGGAGCGGAATACAGTGAATTTGTGGATCTGAACAGACTTGGCGCAGTTGTGACAAAGGGTGTGGCAAATGTACCATGGCCGGGAAATCCTACACCGAGAGTGACAGAGACAGCATCCGGAATGCTCAATGCCATTGGTCTTCAGAATCCGGGGATTGATGTTTTCTGTGAAAGAGATATTCCGTTCCTTAAAAAATATGATACAAAGATCATCGTCAATGTCTGTGGCAAATCTGCAAAGGATTACTGTGAGGTTGTAGAACGCCTTGGAAATGAGCCTGTGGATATGCTGGAGATCAATGTTTCCTGCCCGAATGTCAAGGAAGGCGGAATTGCCTTCGGTCAGAATCCGAAAGCTCTTGAAGAGATCACAAAAGAAGTAAAGAAATATGCAAAACAGCCGGTGATCATGAAGCTGAGCCCAAATGTAACCGATATTACCGAGATGGCGAAAGCAGCAGAAGCTGGCGGCGCAGATGTTCTTTCTCTTATCAATACCCTGACAGGAATGAAGATCGATATCAACAGACGTACATTTGCACTGGCAAATAAAACCGGTGGAATGTCCGGCCCTGCAGTAAAACCGGTAGCTGTCCGTATGGTATATCAGGTGGCAAATGCAGTATCCCTTCCTATCATCGGTATGGGAGGAATCGCAACTGCTGAGGATGCCCTGGAATTTATTATGGCAGGTGCTACTGCAGTGTCTGTGGGAACTGCAAACTTTTTTAACCCTTATGCTACTGTGGAGATCGCAGATGGTATTCAGGCATTTCTTGAAAAACAGAAAGTGGAAGACATCAATGAGCTGATCGGAGTAGTGAAATAACGGAGGATTGCCGTATTTGCAATTCTGTTGTTCATATGTTAGAATTAACAGGATAAATAAAGGGATTTTACACTGGGATTGTAACAGAGTGTGGATCCTGGGTTTGTCGTATATATGAAAAACATGGAGGATTAGATAAATGGAACAGTATAAGCAGGAATTTATTGAATTTATGATTGACTGTAATGTCCTGAAATTTGGAGATTTTACTACGAAATCAGGAAGAAAGACACCATTTTTTGTAAATACAGGATTTTACCGTACCGGTGCGCAGCTTCGCAAGCTGGGACAATATTATGCAAAAGCGATAGAAAGCAAATTCGGACTGGATTTTGATGTGCTGTTTGGACCGGCATACAAAGGAATTCCGCTTTCTGTAGCAGCAACTATGGAGATCAGTGAAATGTACGGAAAGGATATCCGTTACTGTTCTAACCGTAAAGAAGTGAAAGACCACGGAGATAAAGGAATTCTTCTTGGCAGTCCGATCCAGGATGGGGATAAGGTAGTGATCATTGAGGATGTTACGACTGCGGGAACATCCATTAAAGAAACACTTCCGATCATCAAAGCACAGGGAGATGTAAATCCGATAGGCCTTGTGGTTTCTGTTGACCGTATGGAACGTGGCCAGGGAACAAAGAGTGCGCTCAAAGAGATCGAGGAAACCTACGGTCTTCAGACTACAGCTATTGTAACTATGGCAGAGGTTGTTGAGCATCTCTACAACAAAGAATACAAAGGCCGTGTTGTGATCGATGATAAGCTGAAAGCTGCCATTGATGCATATTATGACCAGTACGGCGCAGAATAATATTGTTATAAGTGGTCATAAAAGAGCGGCGGATTCCGAAGGTCCGCTTTTACTGGGAGGACGCAGCCTTATGAATGAAAAAATTTATAAAACTATGGCGAGCAGCGGGGCGGGAAGCCTTGCACTCGGTATTGTCGTTCTGGTGACGGGACTTGTCACAGGAATTCTGATGATCGTGAACGGTGCGAGACTGCTCAGAAGAAAATCAGAGATATTAATCTAATATGATCTGAAAAGCCGCACGTTGTTCCGTGTGGCTTTTCAGACTATTTAAGCAGGGGAGAATATTGGAAAAAGGGACAAAACGCAGAGTAAAAAAACTCGGGACAGCTTTTTTTGTATTGTATGTTCTTGTTCTTGTGTATCTTTTGTTCTTTTCAGAAGGATACGGAAGAGTGGCGGATGCAGAAAGAGAATACCGTTACAATCTTGTTCCGTTTGTGGAGATCAGGCGTTTCTGGACTTATCGAAAAATAGTGGGTACATTTGCGCTTTTCACAAATGTTTTTGGAAATGTGCTGGGATTTGTGCCATATGGATTTATTCTTCCGGTAATAACCGGAAAAATGCGAAATGGCTTTTTTATCATATTATCCGGCTTTTTTATCAGTCTGACGATAGAAGTGATCCAGCTGCTTACAAAAGTTGGCTGCTTTGATGTGGATGATATGATATTGAATACTCTGGGCGCAGCGCTTGGATATGGGATTTATGCAGTCTGCGACAGGATTAGGAGAAAAATTAATGGCAAGAAGATATAGATATGCATTTGCAAAAAAAAGAGAAGCTTCCAAGGGAAAATGGTCTGTAGGACTTGCGGTGGCTTCCCTCGTGCTGTTTATCGCGGCAGTTGTGCTTGCACTCTTTTTTGATGGAAAGCTCGGGGGCCTGATCGGCGGAACCGGGCTTTTTGCCATGCTGCTTTCTGCATATGGCTTTACACTGGGGCTTTCCAGCTTTTCGGAAGAAAACCGGAAACACAGGACGAGCATGGTCGGGTCTATTTTGAACGGAGTGATCCTGGTTATCTGGCTGGGACTTTTTTTATCGGGGGTATAACAGATGGATAAAAAAGAACGCTTAAAAAAACAGCTGGACTTTATTATGGAAATAGATAAAGTCAAGAATATTTTCCGTCAGACATATCTTGCAGACGGAAAGCGGAAAGAGAATGATGCGGAGCATTCCTGGCATCTGGCGTTGATGGCAGTGCTTTTAAAGGAATATTCCAATGAGGAAGTGGATCTTTCTAAGGTGATTCCTATGGTACTGGCGCATGATCTGGTAGAGATCGATGCAGGTGATACCTATGCATATGATGAAAAAGGAGCGACAACCAAGGAATACAGGGAGAAGCAGGCAGCAGAACGGATCTATGGACTATTGCCGGAAGATCAGGGACAGTGGTTAAAAGCATTATGGGAGGAGTTTGAGGCTTACGAAACCCCGGAGGCGAAATTTGCCCATGTGCTAGATAACTGTCAGCCATTGTTTCTAAATGATGCTTCCAACGGAAAAAGCTGGGAAGAGCATCAGGTGAAGAAAAGTCAGATTTATAAGAGAAACCGGAAAACGGGAGAGGGTTCTGAAGTGATCTGGGAATATATGAAAGAACTCGTTGACAAACACATTGCCCTGGGGCATGTGATCGATGATGAAAAAGATGGGAGATGAAGTCTTGGAAGAATGCATGAAAGAACGTTATGGACTTGCGAAGGAACGGATCCGTGAGATCATAACAGAAGAAACCGTAAAAAAACCGTTTGGAGATTTTTTCAGAAACAGGGCAAAGTTTCTTTCCATGGCAGCAGATGTGATGGATGAGAGCGCAGCAGAGCTTACGATGGAGGCGTTGAAAGAGAGAAATCATTGCTTTTATCAGGATATCCTCCCGGAAAATTATGAAAGCAGCTATGGAAATCCGGCGTATGCAGTAAAGCATTTGGGAGAATATGGAAAAGCCTTCAGTTTTCTGTATGCAGAGATCGCAGGAACTGTAGCTTATGCTCATGAGAAAAGGCTGTGGGATATGACTGTATCCATGGAACTGTTTCTGGAAGTATATTCTGCATTTTGTGAGGAAGAACTTCCGGAGGCGGCAACAGTGGAGGGAATTCTCCGTTCCTATGTAAATGATTACTGCCAGGATATGATGGAGCAGAGAATACGGGAAGGTGTAGATCCTGAGCTTGACTTTGCAGCAGATATCATCATGAATTCGGATCTTTCGGATCTGAGATATCTGTATCGCTATGGCGAGTTTGTTTCAGAGAATGAAACAGGAGTTGCAGAGTTTCTGAATTCTCTTTCTCAGGAAGAAATCGATAAGATGGCTTCTACCTATACAGAAGGCTATCGGATCGGATTTATCACCGGACGGAAGGATATCACAAAAAAGAAAACAGTAAATATCCGATATAGTCTTGGTTTTGAACGGATGGTAAAAGCAGCGATCCTCCAGTTTGAAAAAATGGGTCTGAAGCCGGTGATCTATCGCCATGCAACGCATGTGGTAAATAAGAGAGGCGCAGTGAGAGTAGGCTATACAGGCGGCGTTGCCAATCCGCAGTACGATTACGATCATCGTCAGGACAGTGCATTGTTCCTGGATGGGGATTTTGTTCAGCGAAAACTTCGTGCTATGCAGACCTCCTATGAGAAGTACAGAGAACTGGCAGAAGTACATGGCGGTCCGGCCTGCATTGATACATTTGGAGAAAATCCTTTCTCTCCGATAAGTAAACCGGAAGCTTATGCATTAAGCGAGACACAGCAGAAGCTTCAGACAGAGCTTGACAATGAATCCGGACAGATCGTAAACCGATACATCAAAGGGGATGAGAGAAGTTTTACGATCATTGCATATCCGGTTCCTGAGATTGGTGGAAATTATGAGGAAATTTTCCGTGAGATCGTAAAGATCAATACATTGGATTATCATCTCTATCAGGAAATCCAGCAGACGATCATCAATACCCTGGATACCTGTGAGTGGGTGGAAGTCAAAGGACGTGGAGACAATGAGACGGATCTTCTGATTCATCTTCATGAACTGACAGATCCGAAGAAACAGACGAATTTTGAGAACTGTGTGGCAGATGTGAACATTCCGGTGGGCGAAGTCTTTACATCTCCGCAGCTGGCAGGCACAGGCGGAATCCTTCATGTGAAAAAAGTATATCTGAACGGTCTTCAGTTCCGGGATCTGAAGCTGGTATTTGACTGCGGCCAGGTTATTGATTACACCTGCTCGAATTTTAAAACCGAAGAAGAGAACCGGAAATATATTGAAGATAATATCCTCCACCACCATCCGAAGATCCCCATGGGAGAGTTTGCCATCGGTACAAATACCACAGCTTATGTGGCGGCGCTGAAATACGGAATTGCGGATAAGCTTCCGATCCTGATCGCAGAAAAAATGGGACCGCATTTTGCTGTGGGCGATACCTGTTACAGCTGGGCAGAGGATACTCCGGTATATAATCCGGATGGAAAAGAGATCATCGCCAGGGATAATGAGATTTCCGAGATGCGAAAGGATGACGTAAGCCTTGCTTATTATGGCTGTCATACAGATATTACCATTCCCTATGATGAGCTTGGAAGTATCCGTGTGATCGATGATGAGGGAGAAATGCTTTCCATTATCGAAAACGGAAGGTTTGTTCTTCCGGGAACAGAGGAATTAAACCGTCCTTTTGAGAATCTTCCATTAATTAATAATATAAGTTAATTAGTAAATTTACAGTTTTTCCGATCGTATTGACAGAAAGTGAGAATATACGTAGAATAACCATAACAATAGTCAAAGGACACAGGTTAATATTTAGTTAGTGTACCATGAAAGGAGAACACAATGGCAAAAGTAGGAATTGTAATGGGTAGTGATTCAGATATGCCGGTTATGAGCAAAGCAGCAGATATCCTGGAGAAACTGGGAATTGATTATGAGATGAAGATCATTTCCGCACACAGAGAACCGGATGTATTTTTCGAGTATGCAAAGACAGCAGAAGAAAAAGGCTTCAAAGTTATCATCGCAGGCGCAGGAATGGCAGCTCATCTTCCGGGAATGTGCGCAGCGATCTTTCCAATGCCGGTGATCGGTATTCCGATGCATACAACATCTCTGGGAGGAAGAGATTCCCTTTACTCAATCGTACAGATGCCAAGCGGTATCCCGGTTGCTACAGTAGCGATCAATGGTGGCGCCAATGCGGGACTTCTTGCTGCCAAGATCCTTGCAACTTCCGACGCAGAGCTTCTTTCCAGACTGAAATCCTACAGTCAGGAGCTGAAGGAGCAGGTTGAGAGGAAAGACGCAAGGCTTCAGGAAGTTGGATACAAAAATTACTAAATAAATCTTTTACCATAAAAATAAAAAGGTGTTGTCATAAGGAGGACATTATGGATTACAAGACTTCAGGCGTAGATATTGAGGCAGGATACAAATCAGTAGAGCTGATGAAAAAGCACATTGCCAAAACGATGAGACCGGAGGTACTTGGAGGAATCGGTGGATTCTCAGGTGCATTTTCCATGGAGAAATTCAAAGATATGGAAGAGCCTACTCTGGTTTCCGGAACAGACGGATGTGGAACCAAGGTTAAGGTAGCCATGGTTATGGACAAGCATGATACCATCGGAATCGATGCTGTAGCTATGTGTGTAAATGATATTGCATGTGCAGGCGGCGAGCCATTGTTTTTCCTGGACTACATTGCCTGCGGCAAAAATTATCCGGAAAAGATCGCAGAGATCGTAAAAGGTGTTGCAGAGGGCTGTGTACAGTCTGAGGCAGCTCTGATCGGTGGTGAGACAGCAGAGCATCCTGGACTTATGCCGGAAGATGAGTACGACCTTGCCGGATTTGCAGTAGGAGTCGTTGACAAAAAAGATCTTCTTACAGGAGAGGCCCTGAAACCAGGAGATGTCCTGATCGGTATGGCTTCCACAGGTGTTCATAGCAATGGATTTTCTCTTGTACGTAAAGTATTTGACATGACAAAAGAGTCTCTGGATACTTATTATGAAGAGCTTGGAACAACTCTGGGAGAGGCACTGATCGCACCGACCAGAATCTATGTAAAAGCGCTGAAGAGCATCCGAGAGTCTGGCGTGAAGATCCATGCATGCAGCCATATCACAGGTGGCGGCTTCTATGAGAATATCCCACGTATGCTGAAAGACGGAACCAGAGCCGTTGTCAAAAAAGACAGCTATCCGGTACTTCCGATCTTCAAGCTCCTTGCTGAAAAAGGAAATATTGATGAGCATATGATGTATAATACATATAATATGGGTCTTGGAATGATCTTGGCAGTAGATCCTGCAGATGTTGACAAAACAATGGAAGCTATCCGTAAAACCGGTGACAAGCCATATGTGGTAGGAACCATTGAAGAGGGAGAAAAGGGAGTGACCTTATGTTAAAGATCGGTGTTCTTGTTTCCGGTGGGGGAACGAATCTTCAGGCAATCCTGGATGCTATTGATGCAGGAGAGATCACAAATGCAAAAGTAGATATTGTGATCAGTAATAATGCCTCCGCTTATGCTCTGGAAAGAGCCAGAAAGCATGATATAGAGGCGGTATGCATCGCACCGAAAGACTATCCGGACCGAGAAGCTTTCCATAAAGCATTACTGGCGAAGCTTCAGGAAAAAGAAGTAGACCTGATCGTTCTTGCAGGATATCTGGTTGCGATCCCTCCGATGATGGTGGAAGCATATCCCAACAAAATCATCAATATCCATCCATCCCTGATCCCGTCTTTCTGCGGAAAAGGTTTTTATGGACTTAAGGTTCATGATGCAGTTCTTGCAAGAGGAGTGAAAGTAACAGGCGCTACGGTTCATTTCGTAGATGCCGGAACGGATACAGGTCCGATCATTCTTCAGAAAGCAGTAAAGGTAAAAGACGGGGATACATCCAAGGAGCTTCAGAGACGCGTAATGGAAAAAGCAGAGTGGAAGATCCTTCCGGAAGCAATCAATCTTATCGCCAATGACAAGATCACAGTGACAGATGGAATTGTTTCTTTAAAGTAATCAGCAGACAGATGAAACAAAGGAGTAAACAGATGAAAGTATTAATCGTAGGAAGCGGCGGAAGAGAACATGCAATTGCATGGAGTGTTGCAAAAAGCCCGAAAGTTGACAAGATCTACTGTGCACCCGGAAATGCAGGAATCGCAGAGTATGCGGAATGTGCAGATATCGGAGCAATGGAGTTTGAAAAACTGGCAGCCTTTGCCAAAGAAAAAGAGATCGATCTTACTATCGTGGGAATGGATGATCCTCTTGTGGGCGGAATCGTAGATGTGTTTGAGGCAGAGGGACTGCGTGTGTTCGGACCGCGCAAAAATGCTGCTATTCTGGAAGGCTCCAAGGCTTTTTCTAAGGATCTTATGAAAAAATATGGTATTCCTACAGCTGCTTATGAGAATTTTGATGATCCGGAAAAAGCTCTGGAATATTTAAGAACCGAGGCAAAATTCCCGATCGTTTTGAAGGCAGATGGCCTTGCTCTTGGAAAAGGTGTTCTGATCTGCCAGGATCTTGCAGAGGCAGAAGCTGGTGTAAAAGAGATCATGGAAGATAAAAAATTCGGAAATGCCGGAAATACCATGGTAATTGAAGAATTTATGACAGGCCGTGAGGTTTCCGTACTTTCTTTTGTTGATGGAAAGACAATCCGTACCATGACATCTGCACAGGATCATAAGCGTGCAAAAGATGGAGATCAGGGACTGAATACAGGCGGAATGGGAACATTTTCTCCAAGTCCGTTCTATACTCCGGAAGTAGATGAATTTTGTAAGAAATATGTTTATCAGAAGACAGTAGATGCCATGGCAGCAGAGGGACGTCCGTTTAAGGGAATCATTTTCTTCGGACTGATGCTTACTGCAGATGGCCCGAAGGTTCTGGAATACAATGCAAGATTTGGTGATCCGGAAGCACAGGTTGTTCTTCCGCGTATGGAGAATGATATCATTGAAGTAATGGAAGCCTGTGTAGATGGCAAACTTGATCAGATCGATCTGAAATTTGAGGACAATGCAGCAGTTTGTGTTGTTCTTGCAAGTGATGGATATCCTGTAAAATACGAAAAAGGTATTCCAATCCATGGATTTGAGAATTTTAAGGACAAAGACGGATATTACTGTTTCCATGCGGGAACTAAATTTAAAGATGGAGAGATCGTTACAAACGGTGGACGTGTTCTTGGCATCACTGCCAAAGGAGAGACATTAAAAGAAGCCAGAAAGAATGCATATGCTGCTACAGAGTGGATCAGTTTTGCAAACAAGTATATGCGTCACGATATCGGAAAAGCTATCGACGAGGCTTAAGTTGGTCATTTTTCACAGGCACAGCTTGACGAAAACAGGGATTTCATTGTACAATAGTAACAACTATGAAACGCAGTGAGTAGTTACGAACATGAAAAGCTGGATGCTGACAGGGCACAACAGGAACCAACCATTTTCCTTGATGAAGTGTCGCATCCAAGTGATGAGGCAGAGAGGACAGAAAAATGGGAATCAGTGTAGAAGAAGCAATCCATGAGCTCAGAAACAGGGAGGAAGTATTTGTTGCATATTCACAGGCAACCAGACTTCCATATGTGACCTGTGATGAAGAAACATTTAATGACCAGGCAAGGATTTTTGCCACAGAAGAAGAGATTAAAGAATATGGTAAACAGCTCCTTGATGATAAGATCCTTCTTATGGGCATGAAATATGAAAAAAAAGACTATCCAAGACTGTATGGTACGCTGTATGCGATCGGAGTGAACAGTGTGATCTGGATCGACGGAGAAGAAAAGATCGAGATTGAGATCGGAAAGATCGCAAACCAGAGAGATATGAGTAAGATCGAGCCGTCTAAGAGACCACTTCTGAATCCGTCGCTTGAACTTTCCGGAATTTATTTTATGCAGGAATTGCGTCGCCCGGTAAAACAGGAAGAGCACAAGAATATCCGTGAGCTGGAAGAAGAGCTGATAGCTAACCTGCGTAAGGCAGAATTCCTGATCGCGATCAATGCAGAGCAGGAAGAAGATGGAAAGCTCCATATTCCGTATCTGAAAAATAAAGAGGATAAGATCATGCAGCCTGTGTTTACAGATGTTATGGAATTTGAGAAATTTGGAAGAGGCAAGAATCTCCGTGTTGCGAAAGTGACTATAGATAAACTTCCGAACCTGATGATTCCGCAGGCAAACGCTTATGTGGTAAATCCAATGGGATTTAATCTGGTTCTTAACAAAGAACAGATAGAGAAGATTGCAGGGATCAGTAAATAAAAACAAAAATCACAGCAGGCTGCCAGGATGAAACTGTGCAGCCTTTTGCTGTTGTAGAGGAGAGATTACCCTATGGTGATAGAAATCGATTTTAACAGTGATGAGGCAATCTATATGCAGATCACCAATCAGATCATAATGGGGATCGCTACATCAAGGCTTCATGAAGGGGATACTCTGCCTTCTGTACGGCAGCTTGCAAGCATTGCAGGAATCAATATGCATACTGTGAATAAGGCATATGCGCTGCTTCGTCAGGAAGGCTTTGTGACTATTGACAGGCGAAAGGGAGCGGTGATCTCCATAGATGCAGATAAGGTCAGAGCACTGGAAGAAATGAAACAGAATCTGACAGTAGCAATGGCATGGGGATGCTGTAAAAATGTAACAAGAGAAGAAGTTCATCAACTGGTGGACGAGATTTTTGACGAGTATGACACAGACAGATAGGAGGAGACATCATGCAGGAACGATATACAAAACAGGCAGAGAATGTTCTTGCTCTGGCAAAAGAGGCAGCCAGCTCCTGCGGACATAGTTATATCGGCACGGAGCATCTGCTGGTCGGGCTTGTAGAAGAAAAGGAGGGCACAGCAGGAAGAGTTCTGGAGGAGTTTGGGATCCAGGCTGATAAAGCAATAGCCCTGATCGATAAACTGATCGCACCGCCGGGAAATACGGCTGTTTCACAGAGACCGGGATTCAGTCCGAGAACCAGAAGAGTTCTGGAGGGTGCATATGCAGAAGCAGAATCCATGCGTTTTGAGGAAGTCGGGACAGAACATATTCTGCTGGCAATGTTGAAAGAAACAGACTGTGTGGGTACCAGACTGCTGTATACAATGGGTGCCAATATCCAGAAGCTTTATGCGGCAGTACTGACGGCAATGGGAATGGACAGCGATACCATTGCGGAAGAATTCCAGGCTGTAAAAGCTTCAAAGGGAAGAAACAGCAGTGTAACACCAACTCTGGATCAGTATAGCCGAGATCTGACGGCCATGGCAGAAGAAGGTAAGCTGGATCCTGTAGTGGGAAGGGATAAAGAGATTGCCAGACTGATCCAGATCCTGAGCAGAAGAACAAAGAACAATCCCTGCCTGACTGGAGAGCCGGGAGTAGGAAAAACGGCTATCGTAGAGGGACTTGCACAGCGGATCGTCACAGGAATGGTACCGGATACTGTGAAGGATAAGCGGGTCGTAGTTCTGGATCTTTCCGGAATGGTCGCAGGAAGTAAATATCGCGGTGAGTTTGAGGAACGTATCCGAAATGTGATCGATGAGGTAAGCGAACAGCAGGGAATATTGCTCTTTATTGATGAAATCCATACGATCATCGGAGCAGGTGGAGCGGAAGGTGCACTGGATGCTTCCAATATCCTGAAACCGTCTCTTTCCCGCGGAGAGATCCAGCTGATCGGAGCAACGACACTGGAAGAATATCGGAAATACATTGAAAAGGATGCGGCGCTTGAACGGCGTTTTCAGCCTATCATCGTGGAAGAGCCTACAGAAGAGGAGGCTGTTGAAATCCTGAAGGGGCTGCGCCCGTATTATGAAAAACATCATGGTGTAGAGATTCTGGATGAGGCGATTGAGGCTGCTGTAAAAATGTCCGTTCGTTATATCAATGACCGGTTTCTTCCGGATAAGGCCATTGACATTATTGATGAGGCAGCGTCGAAAGTACAACTGGCGGGATATTGTCCGTCTCCGAAAGCAGAAGCCCTGGAAAGAGAAATCCACGATATTCTGAAACAAAAAGAACAGGCAGTCATAAATGCAGATCTCGAAGGTGCGAAAGCAGCACAGGCAAAGCAGAATGAAGCGGAAGCAGAATTGGAAAAGATCCGAAGAAAGGCGGAGCGGAAAAATCGGAAAAATCCACTTACAGTTGATGAAGAGGCAGTTGCCGGTATTGTGTCTGACTGGACCAAAATACCTGTACAGCGTCTGACAGAGGGGGAATCCCGTAGGCTTGCAAATTTGGAAAAGGTTCTGAAAAAACGTGTGATCGGACAGGATGAGGCAGTTTCTGCAGTTGCCCGTGCGGTAAAAAGGGGAAGAGTAGGATTAAAGGATCCCGCAAGGCCTATAGGTTCTTTCTTGTTCCTGGGACCTACCGGAGTGGGAAAAACGGAGCTTTCCAAAGCACTGGCGGAAGCTGTATTTGGAAGTGAGCAGGCAATGATCCGTGTAGATATGTCCGAATATATGGAAAAACACAGTGTTTCTAAAATGATCGGATCGCCTCCCGGATATGTAGGCTATGAAGAAGGTGGACAGCTCAGCGAAAAAGTGCGCAGAAATCCATACAGTGTCATTCTTTTTGACGAGATTGAAAAGGCTCATCCGGATGTGTTTAATATTCTTCTGCAGGTACTTGATGATGGTCATATTACAGATGCTCAAGGCAGAAAAGTGGATTTTAAGCAGACGATCATTATCATGACTTCCAATGCAGGTGCGCAGATGATCATGGAACCGAAACATCTTGGATTTATGTCCGGAGATACGGAAAAGCGTGATTATGAACGGATGAAGTCCGGAGTGATGGAAGAAGTGCGGCGGATGTTTAAGCCGGAATTTCTGAACCGGATCGATGAGATCATGGTATTCCATTCTCTGAATAAAGAAAATATCAGGAAGATCGTTACTATTCTTTTGAAAAACCTGGAAAAACGCTGTCAGGAACAGCTGGATATCATACTGAAAGTTACCGGAGCAGCTAAAGATCTTATCGCAGATGCAGGCTTTGACAGTAAATACGGTGCAAGACCGCTGCGTCGTGCGATCCAGACAAAGATCGAGGATGAGATGGCAACAGAAATCCTTGCAGGTCAGATCAAAGCCGGTGATACCGTACAGGTGAAGGTCAAAGACAAGAAAATCTGCTTTGAAGTAAAAGATGCGGAGAAAGCGTAAGAATTTTATTACTTTCTATAGCCAAAAAAACAGAAATAAGTTATAATTAACAAAATTAAAACTATACAACGAAAGATTTCAGGAGGACATAAGATCATGGCAGTGGTACAGGAATTGATCCGCACAGAAGATAATGGGACTATCAGTTTTGGAAATTATGAATTAAATCAGAAATCCAAATTGTCGGATTATCAGTATCAGGGAGATATGTATAAAGTAAAAACATATAAGGAGATTACCAAACTTGAGCGTAATGGAATGTTCGTATATGAGTCTGTTCCGGGAACCAGTGTGTTCCATCTTCAGCAGGATGGAACAGCAATGAGGTTTGAGGTTCAGGGCTTTGAGGATTCTCAGATTACTGTTGAACTGGAAGCTGAGACAGAGTATCAGGTATTTATTGACGATGTAAGTACAGGTACAATGACCACAAACCTGGGCGGCAAGCTTTCATTCAGTGTTGAACTGGATGCGAACACCAAAGCAGAAGTTAAAATTGTAAAATGCTAAAAAATAAAAAAACGGTTTATTTCTGTCAGGAATGCGGGTATGAATCAGCCAAGTGGATGGGACAGTGCCCGGCATGTAAGGCATGGAATACTTTTGTGGAGGAAACGGTTTCTTCCCAAAAATCTTCCTCGGGGAGTATTAAAACTACACAAAAGAAAACGGAGCCTGTAGTTCTGAAAGATATCAGTCTTTCTTCAGATGAACGTCAGAGTTGCGGAATCAGTGAACTTGACAGGGTGCTGGGAGGCGGAATCGTCCCCGGCTCCCTTGTTTTGGTAGGTGGAGATCCTGGTATTGGCAAGTCTACATTGTTGTTGCAGGTGTGCAGAAATTTATCTTCACAGGGGGTTTCTGTTTTATACATTTCTGGTGAGGAGTCTCTCAGACAGATCAAGCTCCGGGCAGATCGTCTTGGAACGTTTAATGATAAACTGAAACTGCTCTGTGAGACGAATCTCGAAAATATCCGAGAGATCATTGAGCGGACGAAGCCAGATGTAGCTGTTGTGGATTCTATCCAGACGATGTTTCATGAAGATATTTCGTCTGCACCGGGAAGCGTTTCTCAGGTGAGGGAATCTACCAATGTACTGATGCAGATCGCTAAGGGTATGGGTGTGTCCATTTTTATCGTGGGTCATGTGACTAAGGAGGGAAATGTGGCAGGTCCTCGTGTACTGGAGCATATGGTAGATACTGTGCTTTACTTTGAGGGGGACAGGCATGCGTCTTACCGGATCTTGCGTGCGGTGAAAAATCGTTTTGGTTCTACCAATGAAATTGGTGTTTTTGAGATGCAGAATTCCGGACTTGAAGAAGTGAAGAATCCTTCCGAGTTCCTTTTGAATGGAAGACCGGAGAATGCTTCGGGATCTGTTGCTGCATGTTCTATGGAGGGGACGAGACCGATTTTGGTGGAGATTCAGGCTCTGGTGTGTCAGAGTAATTTTGGAATTCCGAGAAGAACAGCAGTTGGTACGGATTTTAATCGTGTGAATCTTTTGATGGCGGTTCTGGAGAAGAAGGCGGGAGTTCATCTTGCTGCTTCAGATGCTTATGTGAATATTGCGGGTGGTATGAAAATGACAGAGCCGGCAATTGACCTGGGTATTTGCCTTGCTATTATTTCCAGTGCGAAGGAGATCGTGATCCCGGATTCGGTGATGGCGTTTGGTGAAATTGGTCTGAGTGGCGAGGTTCGTGCAGTGAGTATGGCCGGACAGCGTGTGCAGGAAGCAAAAAAGCTTGGGTTTGAGACGGTGATACTTCCTAAGGTGAACCGGACGGCTACAGAGAGGATTAAAGGAATTAAATTGGTTTATGTGGCTGGAATCAGGGATGCGATTTCTTTTATCAGAGGGTTGTGAGTTCCCGGCAGGTTATTTTGAATATGAGCATGTGGTCAGCCGCTGTATGGTTTGTACGGCGGCTGTGTTTGGGTTAATAGATAAAAAACATAGATAATAGTAAGGAAAGGCTGGTGTTGATTATGGGTATTGGTAATATTGGAAATATGATGAAGGTTATGAATGCATGGAATACATTTAAACAGAATCATCCGAAGTTTCCGGCATTTTGTAGTGCGGTTTCACGGCGTGGGATTCGTGAGGGGAGCATTCTTGAGGTGACGTATATTAGTCCTGAGGGTGAGAAGCTGACTACGAATATTAAAGTGCAGGCCAGCGATCTTGAGTTGCTGAGAGAACTTTCTGGTGGTAATTGAGTTGAGCAGATGGCGAATGTTGATTATACATTGTATATGTCTGTTTGACGGGTGTTTTGTTTCCGGTGTCTGGCAGTGTTGAATCTGCCGGGTGCCGTTTTTTTTGGGATGGAGAGGGGGACGCCAGAGGAAGGTGGAATCGGTCCGGGGGTGGATGGAGTTGTGGATGCTGTTGAGGTTTTGTGGGGTGGATGTGGACGAGGGACGCCAGAGGAAGGTGGCATCGGGCCGGGCTGCTGCGGAGGAGGGGTGATTACTACTTGGGCTGCGGGAGACGGCGTTATTGCGGCAGGGTCTGCTGTCTGAGCCGAAGGCGAGTTCTGGCCCTGCCGCAATGCTTTTAGCCGTCTCACGGAGTCCTAGTAGTATCCCCCGACGGAGTCCCTGCCCGGACCGATGCCACCTTCCTCTGGCGTCCCTCGTCCACATCCACCCTACAAAACCTCAACAGCATCCACGACTGCATCCACTCCCGGACCGATGCCACCTTCCTCTGGCGTCCCTCTCTCCATCCCCCACACAGACCGATTCCACCTTTCTCTAGCGTCACTCTATATCTCCAACAAAACAAAAAATCCCCGGCGCCCAGCAAATACAACACTGCCAGACACCAGAGAAAAAAGAACAAATGTCAAGCGGATATTCACAATCCACTTCGCTACTTGCTCATAACCGAATAACAGCTCATCGCTTTTCGCAGACCCGCAATGGACTTACTTGATTCAGTTAAACCTCATTCACTTCCCATACACTGCATTAGGCTTACATCCCGAAATACAAGCTTCATAATTCATAGAAAAATTCGCCTGGAACCGATAACTCAGTCTGTCAAGGCAATCCCTTCCAACCGTAACCAATGTCAGAAAATTCATCAGATAATCCCCTGCCAAATATAAAACAGCCATATTTAATTACTGCTTATTATCCTGATTTTCTTCCTGATTCTTTTCTTTTTTCTGAGCAGTACCGTCGGACTCTGCAGAATCTCCCTGCATGATCTTATTCAATTCCTGGATCATCTCTTCATCCTTCAAACGGAATTTTACCTCTACACGTCTGGACGCATCTTTATCTACATTTCCATCTGCATCCAGAACCGGATCTGACATGGAATGCCCATTCACTGTCAGACAATCCTTCAGTTCCTGAACCTGTGAATCCTTCAGAAAATCACTCTTAATATCCAAAAGATACTGTGCTACCGCCAGAGACCTCTTCTGTGACAGCTCCAGGTTATAACTGTAATCTCCATCTGTATCCGTATAACCATCAATAATGATCTCGCCAAGATATTTCTTATAGGAATCATCCAGCAATACCTTACAATATGTCGGCAACACCATAGACAATGTCATCTTACCGGAATCGGTAAGCTCTGCCTGATCATAATCAAACATAACATTGGCATTCAATGTCAGCGCACCTGTCTGTGGATCAATATCCACATTGAGGTTCTTTTTCTCAAATTCCTTCTGCAAAGCTTCCACAACCTCAGCTTTCACGCCGATGATCTTATCGATCTTCTCCTGCTGCTCTTCCAGAAGCTCTGTTTTTTCATCCAGCGCAGACTGCTGCTCTTTCAATGTATTCTGCTGGCTGGAAAGCTTCTTTTTCTGAGAGGCCAGCTTTTTCTGCTGTTCTTTCAGCTTCTTCTGCTGCGCCTCAAGCGTTTCCTGCTGTTTGGCAAGCTTCTCCGCCAGAGAAGACAGTTCTTCATCCTGAGATTTGATCTGCTTGTCCTTGGACTTGATCTGCTCATCCTGGCTCTTTAATGTCCCTGCCTGCTCATCCAGCGCATTCTGTTTTTCCAGAAGCTCTTCTGTATATTTTTCCTGAAGAGCAATTTTTTCATCCCGTTCCTTCAGACTGTCCTGATAGCTCTTCTGTGCCTGAAAAAGTGTCACACACATGATCAGAACAAAAAGCAGCAAAACTCCTGCCATCATATCCGAATAAGAACGCCAGACATTAAATCCATGCTCCTCCGGCTTTCTTTTTTTGCGCATTGACAATTCCTCTCTTATTTAAATAAACCAAAACGGCTTTTCTGTGCTGCCTTCGTTGCCTCACGGATACTGCGCTCGATCTCATCCAGCAATGCTTCCTGTCTTGCACCCTGTCCTTCCAGAAGATCCTCCAGACCCGTCAGCTTATCCTTAAGTTCCTGGATACCGGCATTGCTTCCATAGCCCCAGGGCTGTCCGGCGATCAGATGGATATCACGGTTATTTTTTGCCGTCTTGATCTCAGAAAGAAGCCTGCGCACCTCATCCAGAACACTGTTGACCATCTTCTGGCTCTCAGTAAATTCTTTCACTCTGGTTTCAAAATCTTCGATCATCTTCTTATCTTCACGAAGAAGCTCCTCGCTGATCCTATTGGAATCCGCAACTGCTTTCATCCCTTCTGCAGCACTGTCCACATACTGGCGCATAGATGCATTGCAGTTTTTCCAGAGATCTGCGGATTCTTTTTCATTTTCATGCATATGGCGGGCAAGCTTTTCGTAATCCCGTTTCTGCAGCTGCTGGATCATCTGATTATCCCGGATAATGCGATCTGCAGTCTTCATATAACTGCTCTGCATCTCATCGATTTCCTTAATGGCATCCTTCATGGCACGTTCCTGCTTCGTAAAGGTTTCACTCAGCTGACTGCTCATGGTCTTGTACAATTCTGATGTATATTCTGTATTCTCCTTCTGCACCTTCTTAAGTTCTGCCAGGGCATCATTAAAATCTTCAAACTGCATCTGAAAGGAGCCATGCATCTCGCTTAAAAACGTATCAAGGATCTCCCGGATCGCATCCTGCTGCCCTTTTGTCACAGATGCAGTAAGAACGTCCAGAGAATCATTCATCTTCTGAAAAGTAGGTGTGATCACTTTCTCAAAGCTGTCTGCCATCTGCACAGAAAACTGTTCCGCCATCTGTTTCATGGCTTCTGTCTGCGTCTTTTGGCTGGAAACAAGAAGATTCCAGGACTCATTCTCCGCAGTAGGGAGCACCAGTGCGTGAAAACGATCCAGAAAATCCTGCATCGCCTGGGACATCGCAGAATATCCGCTTTTCATCCCAAATGTGTACACAACAGAAAGTGCAACTCCATAAATGGAAGTCAGAAACGCAACTTTAATGCCATCTACAAGAGCGGATACCGAGCTTGTCATCACTTCATAATCCGTGGGCTGAAAATTCTTAAGTCCCCACACAAGACCGATAAATGTTCCAAGGATACCAAGGCTTGTAAAAATGTCCGGAGCCATCTCAAGGAGTCTCTTGTGGATATGTACATCTACATCCTCAATATTCACAAAATCCTCTACTTCAGCGATTCCTTCTTCCGTTCTGCTGATACTGTCAACAAAATCATCCATCTTTTTGTCGAGATAGCGGTCACCGAAAATCCCTCGCAGCTGCCCAATCTCTTCTTTTCTGGCTCTTCCCGGAAGCTGAAACACTTCTGCGATCTCATCAGCGCCATGCTTCAGTGCTCTTGACAGGTTATCCATCCGATATAAACCTGCAAAAAGCCCCACTGCGTATATGATCAGCATAAGTCCCAGAAATGTAAAATTATAAAGTAACACATTCCCGGAGCCTTTTCCCACATAAGCAGTCAGGGTTGCCGCGGCCACTGTTACTGCCAGAAACAGCACTGTATTCATAAACTTTTTTCCCATAATATGCCTCCCCTGTCTTTACTTTTGAAAAAAGTTATTCTTTTGTCCCCATACTACCATAACATCTTCCCTAAAACAACCAGAAAGGACAATTCCTTCGCCAAAAGAATTGTCCTTTCGTCTTTTTTCTATTTTATACTTTTATTCAGACTTTTATACGGCAGGCTGCATCATCGCTAATCAGGATCCTGCGTCCGCAAACACCTACGATCACTCCGCCAAGTATCCTGCTTATGATCTGTACGGTCTTTCCTTCACTGACATCATATTGCCTGATCTGTTCCATAGTCTCCGGCATTCCGGTCATCCACTTGATCGTGTAGCTTTCCCCTGCTTTTGTCTCATTTAATGACTGCATATACTCACCCCATTCCATATATCACATCACTATCAGTAATTATCCTCTATCCGTAGACGGATATTCGCGATCCGCACTCGATTAAATGATTTTATATAATTTCAACGCAATTCTGTATTTTTATACAATTAGTAAAGTTTAACTTTTATTTTTCTGAACTATTCATTTCTTTTGTACATTTTATCTCATTTTATCTCGATTAGTCAATCATAACCTGTAAAATTCCACCAATAAAAACAGACAAAAAAAGAAACGCGGAACAGCCATTACGGTTATTCTGCGTTTCTCATTATTTTTTATGCATAAACTTTATCTTCTTCCAGAAGTGTTGTCATTCCATTCTTTACTTCCACAAGATTAATACAGCAGTTAGGCGGCACGGAGCCTCTCCAGAAATTCTTCGGATCAGGATCTACATTTTGAAGAAGAGCACGGACTGCACATCCATGAGAGGCAACAAGAATTGTTTTATCCGCAAGAGTCGGATCTGATGTTTTTTCATCCCAGAAATCCTTTGTCCTGGCGATCACATCAAAAATATCCTCGCCCTTTTCCGGTCGTTTAAAATTTACCGGATCACGGAAAAAAATCTCGATCTGCGGATCGATATAATTGCCATCTGCATCTCTTACCTGATCACCCTCCAGCACGCCAAAATCGATCTCCTGAATCCGCTTATCCGATATGATCGGAACATCACGTTTCCCCAGAACATATTCTGCTGTCTGTTTTGCCCTTGAGAGCGGACTTGTAAAACAGATATCAAACCTCACATTACGGAGAGCTTCTCCGGTTTTTTCCGCAAGAAGGATCCCTTCCTTCGCAAGAGGTATATCCGCTGCACCCTGAAGTTTTTTTAATTTATTCCACTCAGTCAGGCCATGTCTTACAATGTAGATCAGCATCAGCTTCTCAGCTCGATTCCAAGTCCGTTAAGACCATTCATGATCTTTTTCATTACTGCGGAGATCTCGTTTTCACCAAGAGTCTTGTCATGGGCACGGAATACCAGAGAATAAGCCATGGATTTGAAACCTTTCTCAATCTGTGCACCCTCGTAGATATCGAACAGCTGATAGCTCTCAAGAATATTTCCGCCTCTCTGGTCAAAAATCTCCTCGATCTGTCCTGCAAGAACTGCATGGGGAACTACGAGGCTCAGGTCACGAGTTACAGCCGGATATTTGGCAATTCCTGTATATTTGTGGTTGAAGCCAGCAAATTCCAGAACATCCAGAATGTCGATCACTGCAATGTATGCTTTTTCTCCGATAGAGTAATTATCTGCAACAGCCGGATGAACCTCCCCTAAGTATCCAACCACCTTACCCTCGTAGATCATGTTAGCCTGTCTTCCTGGATGAAGGAATGGTTTTCCGCTGTTTGGATCGTAGGTAACCTTTTTCTTCATTCCGATCTTCTCGAAGAACTCCTCGCATACACCCTTCATATCAAAGAAATCGCCTTTTCCGTACATTCCAAGTGTAAACATGGTACGCTCATCCGGAAGCTCTGTGACCGGAAGGGACTTCGGAAGATAGATATTTCCAAGCTCGTAAAGACGGACATCTTTATTACGTCTGTTATAGTTTGTGGAAAGGGATGCCAGCATACCGTTCAGTGTGCTTGTACGCATGATACTGTAGTCCTCTCCAAGAGGATTGCTGATGGTGATGACTTTACGAAGATCACTGTCCTCAGGAATACAAAGCTTGTCAAATACCTTCGGGCTTTCGAAAGAATAGGACATTCCCTCTGAGAATCCGCAGTATTCTGCAATATCCCTTGCAACCTCCTGGATACGAAGCTTAAATGGCAGCTTACCTGTGGTAGCCTCTCCTGTAGGAAGTGTCATCGGGATCTTATCATAGCCATAGAATCTTGCAACCTCCTCTGCAACATCTGCATTACAGTGGATATCCTGACGGAATGTCGGTGCAACGATCTCGTCTGTTTTTTCATCATAAGCCAGTTCTACACGTCCAAGATAATCGATCATCTCTTCTTTTGTAAGGCTGGTTCCAAGAAGCTTGTTGATCTTCTCAGGCTCAAATTTTACTCTGGATGGTTCTCTTGTCTCGCTGCAGACATCAACCATTCCGCCTACAACCTCGCCTGCACCAAGTTCTTCCATCAGCTGGCATGCACGGTCAATTGCAGCCTGTGCATTGTTCGGGTCAAGACCCTTCTCAAATTTACCGGATGCATCTGTACGAAGTCCGATCCTCTTGGAAGAGAGACGGATGCTGGTTCCATCAAAGCACGCTGCCTCAAAAAGAACAGTTTTTACATCGTCTGTGATCATGGAATTCTCTCCACCCATGATACCTGCGATGCCGACAGCCTTCTCACCGTCACAGATCATCAGAACATTCTCATCCATGACACGCTCCTGGCCATCCAGTGTGACGAATTTCTCATCTTTTCCTGCACGGCGTACAATGATCTCCTGATTTGCGATGGTATCCAGATCATATGCATGCATCGGCTGTCCAAATTCTTCCATTACATAGTTTGTGATATCAACCAGGTTGTTAATCGGGCGGATTCCATTGGAAGCCAGACATCTCTGCATCCACTTCGGAGACGGACCGATCTTGACATTTTTTACAACCCTTGCACAGTAACGCGGGCAAAGCTCCGGATCCTCTACAGTAACCTTTACATAATCGGAAGCTTTCTCATCATTTTCCTTAACCTCTACAATCGGCGGGCAAAATTTCTTCTGGAAGGTTGCTGCTGCCTCTCTTGCGATTCCAAGAACGCCGTAGCAGTCTACACGGTTAGAAGTGATCTCATACTCAAATACCACATCGTCAAGGCCAAGTGCCTTAACAGCGCTCTCCCCCACAACTGCATCCTCAGGGAAAATATAGATTCCGTATTCCGGTGCTTCCGGATACATTTCTCTGGTACTTCCAAGTTCCTCGATAGAGCACATCATACCAAAGGACTCCACGCCACGGAGTTTGCCTTTTTTGATCTTGATACCTCCGGGAGTCATTTTTCCATCGTGGCCGCCTGCAACACGTCCGCCATCAAGAACAACCGGAACCTTATCTCCTTCTTTTACATTTGGAGCGCCTGTTACGATCTGCACACTCTCAGTTCCGATATTTACCTGGCAGATGATCAGCTTATCTGCATCCGGATGTTTCTCGATCTTATCGATCTGGCCGATCACGATCTTATCAAGATCTGCATCCAGCTCTGTAAAGCCCTCTACCTTTGTGCCTGTTAAGGTCATGGCATCTGTATATTCCTGTGCCGTTACATCCAGATCCGGCACATATGTTTTAATCCAAGATAATGAAGTATTCATTTTGGTTGTCCCTTCTTTTTTCTATATTTACTGTCAGACGGATACTCATGATCCGTGTTCACTGTTTTAGAACTGTTTCAGGAATCTGCTGTCGTTCTCATAGAGAAGACGCATATCATCGATCTCATATTTCAGAAGTGCGATACGCTCCAGACCTACACCAAAGGCAAATCCTGTATACTCATCCGGATCGATCCCGCACATACGGAGAACATTCGGATGAACCATACCACAGCCAAGGATTTCGATCCAGCCGGAACCTTTACAGAAACGGCAGCCTTTTCCGCCGCATTTGAAGCAGGAAACATCAACCTCAGCGCTCGGCTCTGTGAACGGGAAATGATGCGGACGGAATTTGGTCTTTGTCTCCGGTCCGAACAGCTCTTTTGCAAACTCCTGAAGGGTTCCCTTAAGATCTGCAAACGTAACATTCTTATCAATAACAAGGCCCTCGATCTGATGGAAGGAAGGTGAATGTGTTGCATCTACCTCGTCAGAACGGAATACACGGCCAGGTGCGATCATACGGATCGGAAGCTTGCCTTTTTCCATCTCACGTGCCTGCACCGGTGATGTCTGGGAACGGAGCAGAATGGAATCATTGATAAAGAATGTATCCTGCTCATCTCTTGCCGGATGATCCTCCGGAATATTCAGCTTTGTAAAGTTGTAGTCCGCATACTCAACCTCCGGACCTTCCACAACCTCATAGCCCATTCCGATGAAAATACGCTCAACTTCTTCCAGCGCGATAGTATTCGGATGGCGATGACCGATCTTCGCTTTCTTTGCAGGAAGTGTTACATCGATCACTTCTGCCTTCATTTTTTCCTCACGGACCTTCTCCTCGAAATCCTTTTTGGAGGCTTCCAGAAGTTCTTCGATCTTAGCTCTTGTCTCATTGACAAGCTGTCCAACCTTCGGACGCTCTTCCGGAGCAACATCCTTCATACCTTTTAAGATTGCAGTAAGCTCACCTTTTTTTCCAAGATATGCAACACGCACATCATTCAGCTTATCCAGGCCCTCGGATTCCTCGATCCGTTTTCTGGCATTTTCAGCCAGTTCCTGAAGTCTTTCTTTCATATCCATGGTCTATTTCTCCTTTAATTAAAATGATCAAATGATCCGCTGCCCACCCCGAAACTCCAGATATGGGCAATAAAAAAACCGTCCCTTATAAAAGGGACGGAATATCCGCGGTACCACCCAGTTTCCCATGAAAAGATCACGGGCACCTCTTGTCTGCTTAACGCGCAGCCTACGTCATCTCCTACTGTCACTTCAGAGAGGAAGCTCCGGTGGGAAATTCAAGAACCATCTGAACTCGGGGAAGCTTACAGCCGGTGACTTCCCTTCTCTGTGAGAAAATGATCCTCTATAAACACCTTCACAGCTTTTCTGTCTTTTAATACTATGCCACAAGGTCTGTCTTCTGTCAAGCGCAAAGTCAGGATTCTTTGGAACTGTTTTTTTCATTTTCTTTCTTGGAAAGAAGTGTTTTTACAGATTTCTGAGCCTTTCGGAATTCATTTTCGAAGCAGGCATTAATCTCCGCCCCGTAAAGAAGCAGGTTCATACACACATACAGCCACAGCATTACCATGATCAGCGCAGTCAGACTTCCGTACATATTTCCGAAATCCGGAAAAAATGCAAAATACAGGGAAAATCCGTAGGAAAATATCATCCACGCCACTGCGATCATAAATGCACCCGGAAGCTGGCTTTTAAAGGTTGCCTTTCGGTTTGGAAGTACTTTATAAAGAACCAGAAACACTGCAAAAAGCACGGCAAATACAAGCAATGTCCTGGCCCCCATAACCTTGGCCAGCAGCCTCCCGAGAATCGGAATGGTTCTCTGTGCAGCTACCTGGATCCGGTTACCAAGAACCAGAACCAGAAGAGTGACAATGATCGCCAGCACAAACAACAGCATATAAAAAACCGAATAGATTCTGGTCATCAGCCAGTTTCGGGTTTCCTTTACATGATAAATGGTATTTAAACCATTGGTGATCGCCTGCATTCCCTTTCCGGACGCCCAGAGCGCCATCAGCGCAGACAACGGCACGATGGCTGTACTTCTTTTGTATACTTCTACCACAATGCTCAGCACAAAGGTCTGCAGATTTCCGGGCACAAACCCGATGATGGCATCCCTGACAACATTATAGCTTAACGGTGTATAACGGATCAGCGTTGTAAGAAACAGTATAAACGGGATAAAAGACATGATCAGAAAATACGCTGCCTGGGCCGCATACGCACTGACATGATCTCCGTTTGCCCTGCGCACAAATCCCAGCATGAGCTGGATTATATTTTTCTTTTCCTCGTCCATGCTGACCTCCCTCAGGTTTCTTTTTTTACCAGGAAAAACGTTCAAATCCGATCTTATCCTGGATTTCCGGAAAAAGCTTTACTTCCGGCTGCAGGCTCTTATGTTCGCCTATCATCTTTTCCATCCATACCATATTATACCAACGGTTAAACTTATAGCCGCATCTGTGGAACTCTCCCACACGCTTATAACCGAAATGTTTATGAAAATCCACACTGGCACTGGTCAGGTATTCATCATCTTTTGGTGCAACTGCAATGCAGGCGTTCAGGTTCAGAATTCCCATCTCTGCAAGAAGACTCTCCAGAGCTCGATAGAGTCTGCCTCCTGCACCGCTGCCCCGCCGGTCATGCCTCACATAAATGGACATTTCCGCACACCAGCCATAAGCAGCCCTCGGATGAAACGCAGAACCATAGGCATATCCCAGGATCTCTCCCTTCTCTTCTGCCACAATATACGGATATTTCGCCTTTATATCATGGATCCGATGCGTAAACTCTTCTATGGAAGGTGTTTCGTATTCAAATGTGATCGCAGTTTTTTCTACGTAGTAGGAATAAATTTCCAAAAGTGTTGCTGCATCCTTCTCTTCTGCCACACGTATCTGCATTGCCTTCTCGCACCTCTTTTATTTCTGTTTGTCTGTTATTTCACAAAAAAACGGTAAACTGTTTCGGAGCTGTACTCTTCACCGGGAAGCAGGATCGGAGAATGGAAATCCTCCACATTGACTGCATTTGGCTCCACCTGTGTTTCCAGGCAGAATCCATAACGTTCATGATAAACATGACCGTTCTTTCCCTTCTCATCCTTAACAAAATTGCCTGCATAGAACTGCACACACGGACAGTCGGAGGAAACCTCCATACCGATACCGGATTCCCTGCAGTATGCAGTAGCGATCGAACGGACATTGCCCTTTGCATAATTATCGGTTACATAGTTATGGTCATAACCGCCTGTAAACTTCAGCTGTTCAAAGTCCGCCTCAATGTCTCTGCCGATCGGTTTGGAAACATTGAAATCCATCGGCGTTCCCGCCACCGGTGCATATTCACCGGTAGGAATGGACTGGCTGTCTTTTACCGGAGTAAAATACTTCGCATGAATACACACTTCCTGGGCAAGCACATCTCCGCTGCCTTCTCCGTTCAGGTTAAAATAAGAATGGTTGGTCATATTGGCAACGGTAGCTGCATCAGAGCGTCCTCTGTAAAAAATCTTCAGTTCGTTTTCCTCTGTGAATTCATATTTCACAACAATGGAAAATTCTCCCGGAAATCCGTTCTCTCCATCCGGACTGATGCGGAAGAAATCCACGCTGTTCTTCTCCTGGGAAATTTCTTTTACTTCCCACAGCTTTTTCTCAAAACCATCCGGACCGCTGTGAAGATTGTTATGATTCTCATTCTCTGCAAGAACCACTTCTTTATCATCAATAAAAAATCTGGAATTCTCGATACGGTTTCCACTTCTTCCAATGATCGCACCGAAAAAGCATCCATTAATCTCATATCCCCGGATATCGTCATATCCAAGGACCACATCCTTCAGATCTCCCTTCTTATCCGGAACACATATCTTCACCAGGATCGCACCATACTGAAGCACTTCAGCATAGGCACCTTTTTTATTCTCAAGATGATAGATTTTTACTTCTTCCCCTGTAGGAAGTGTCCCAAATTTCCTTTCAGAAACACTCATGCTGTAATTCCTCCCATATATGAAAAAAGAGCCACTAACCGGCTCTATGTCTTTAACCGATTAATCCCGGGATGCCGTTCCCTTATTTTTGACGCCTAGCAGATGCTAGGTGGGTATCCTCAACAGTGTCTTCTGCCTACCACGACGTGAGGTCTGACATCCAACCTGCGATTTTGGATTCCCAAAATGTCAATGTAGGTTCAAAAAGAAAAGGGGGATCGAACATTCCAGGATTCGGTTTTCGTTGTTTTTATTATAAACCAGTATTTGTGCTTTTTCAACAGAAAATACATTTTCTTACTGATTTTATTATCAATTATTATTTGATCTTAAGGATATCCTTTACTGCTGCCGGCATATCCACTGCATCTACCACCCTGTCATGAAGAACCGGGGCAGTACGGATTTCTTCAACTGCACGTGGAACAGGTACTCCGGAAAGCGCACTTAATGCGTCTACAAGGCCAAAATCATCCAGATCTTTATGCTCCTCGCCAAGTGCTTCCATAACACTTCTTGTGAATTTATATGGGCTTGCAGTAGAAGCGATCACTGTCGAAAGATGATCCGCTGTCTCACTTACATACTTCTTATATACGCCGGCTGCAACCGCTGTATGCGTATCGATCACATAATTGCTGTCCTTGTAGATATCACTGATGGCCTGTGCAGTCTCCTCTTCACTGCAGAAATTGCCATAAAAATCACCAAGCTGTGCTTTCATCTCGTCAGTAATGGTATATTCGCCGCCCTCACTTAAGGATTTCATAAGCTCTGCACATTTTTCAGCATTTTCTCCGGTAAGACGATAGATCAGTCTTTCCAGATTGCTGGAGATCAGGATATCCATGGAAGGAGATGTCGTAAGGATGAAATCTCTCTTTCTGTCATAAGTTCCTGTGCGGAAGAAATCATAAAGGACACGGTTCTCATTCGATGCACAGATCAGCTTGTGGATCGGAAGTCCCATCTGTTTCGCATAGTACGCAGCAAGGATATTTCCGAAGTTTCCGGTAGGAACTACCACATTGATCTCCTGTCCGTCTTTGATCCTGCCGTCGCGTACCAGTGATGCATAGGCATATACATAATATACGATCTGAGGAACAAGACGACCGATGTTGATAGAGTTTGCAGAAGAAAACTGGAAGCCTGCCTGATCCAGCTCTGCTGCCAGCTCATGATCATTGAACATCTTCTTAACTGCAGTCTGGGCATCATCAAAGTTACCGGTAATACCTACCACATAAGTGTTGGCACCCTTCTGAGTTACCATCTGTTTCTCCTGGATCGGGCTGACACCATGCTTCGGATAAAATACAATGATCTTCGTTCCCGGCACATCCGCAAAGCCTGCCATGGCAGCTTTACCGGTATCTCCTGATGTTGCGGTAAGGATCACGATCTCATTCTTAACATTATTCTTCTTCGCTGCAGTTGTCATCAGATGCGGAAGGATGGAAAGTGCCATATCCTTAAATGCGATGGTCGCGCCATGGAACAGTTCCAGAAAATATGCCCCATCCGCTTCATGAAGCGGTGCAATCTTTTCTGTATCAAATTTACTGTCGTATGCTTTGTTGATACAGTTCTTAAGCTCATCCTCAGTAAAATCTGTAAGGAAACGGCTCATTACCTCATATGCTGTCTCCTGGTAGGTCATCTGCGCCAGCTTGTCCATTGGTACATCCAGCTGTGGAATGCTTTCAGGCACGAACAGTCCGCCGTCCTCAGAAAGGCCCTTAAGTATGGCCATAGACGCTGTAACTGCCTGCTCTTTTCCTCTGGTGCTCTTGTACAATACCTGCATTGGTGTTCCGCCTTTCTATTGTAAGATATTCGTTTTCTTTTCAACGTTATCACATTATAGCATGGAATTATGGAAAATGCCACCACTTTTAAAAAAGAATCTGTCTTGCCCAATCCCACACTGTGATCAGACAGATATTCACAGTTTTCGGATAAAAAGAAACCGCCGGTCTGTTTCTGCCGGCGGTTGGTTCCTTCTGTACTGCATCAGTTCTTCCTATTTATATGTATAAAATTCATGGACCCCGTATTTAAAGAGCCTCTTCAGATCCTTTTCAAACCATTTCACGTTGTGTTCCTCTGCTGCGGATTTCTGGATAAAGAACAGTGCACCTTCAGAATAATCAGCACCCTTCAGCGCCTGCTTGACCGCTTCCCTTGTTTCATCGGAAACTGCAACTTCATTGATCCTGCCATCATAGGTCGGTGAAAACTGCGGAACGCCGTCACTGTTATCCCAGACGACCTCTGTCACCGTATTCGGAAAATCTTCGCTTTTTACACGGTTCATGATGACGTTGGCCACCAGAACACGGCCCTTGATATCTTCACTTCCTGCTTCTGCCTCCACGATCCTCAGAAGTGTATCATAATCTTCATCTGACATCAGTGTGGGATTTTCCGCCAGTGTGATCGATCTTGCATCAAGTTCATTTACTTTGTTTTCCATAGAGGAGCTTACATTAAGATCTGCAGCAGTATTGGTCACTTTCTGTACTCTCTGGCCTACGATCACCTGCTCACAGGAGCTTCCGATCCTTGTAACCGTGCTTCCGGATAATGGTGTATCCGTAACTCCTGAAACCACACCTGCGATCCCGGTAGGAACAGCAACCTCTTCATAGGAAGAGCCCTCTCCTCCATCTGAAGCTGCATAAACCCTGCCTCCTTCACTTTCTGCAAATGTCCTTGTCCCCAGAGAAATAACCATCGCCAAAACTGCACATAATGTCAGCACTGCAAAACTGCGCGCGGAATTTCCTCCGGTTTTTCCATTTCTACGTTCATCCTGCACTCCGTCAGCCTCACGTAAATCTTTCTCAACTTTCATAATCTCATTCCTTGCGTTTCATTTTCTGTAACAGCCCGTAATCCTTCGATACGATATCACAACCCCCATTATCATCGCTTCCCGGATATTTACGGATCATTACGATTTCCTTTACATGTTTGTAACATTTTTGTAATGTATGGGAAAATTATATTTAATAATATTGAATATGTCAAGCTTTTTCCCGTATTTAACGCTTCAATGGCGGTATTTGTGTTTTATCCACACCTTATCCACATATTTTCCACATTGAATCCACATAAAATCGCAGAGTTATCCACACTCATACCATGTTTCATTTCAGAAAAAAGGCAGATAGCGTCTCCATCTCCGTCCAATGTTGTACACCCACTTTCCGGAAATCGTACTTCTATCTGCCTGTTTATCCTTTTTCAGAACAGTTTTTTCTTCTGTTATTTACAGATTTGATTATAATATTTTGTTTTCATCCAGTCAAGGATTTTTGCTCGACCAGATCCGACCCCTTATGCAAAACGGCACAATGCCTGCACGAAAAGTGTCGCATAAACGCACAGATCGATACTCCAGACTCCCAGAAACAGTCCCCATGGTGTTTCCCCGGCTCCTTCGGCAAACCGTCTGGGCTTCAGCGCAAGGATCATCGGAAAAAGAAGCGGCAGAAAATACCGCCCCTGAACGCCCAGGATCTTATCGTAGCCATAGGCTGTCCACTGTCCGTATAACGTTACAAAGATCAGCGCAAATACCAGGAGACTGACTCCTCCCAGAATGCCCTTTGCCGGAAGTTCCAGACGGATTCCCGACATATCATCATTCCCGGAAACCTGAAGGACCAGGATCAGAAGATATCCCATTGCCAGCAGGGCACAGACAGGAATGTTCAGCCATCCAAGATTACTTCCTATCATTTCTGTAAGATAGGTCACACCAAAGCTATCCAGGCTCCGCACAAAAGTCAGGACAAAGGCAGCCGGATCCTTCAGAATCCCCACAAGCTGTGCAGCTGTATCCACACCCGGCTGTGACTCACAGAGATATCGGGACGCAATGGCAAGCCAGCCGAAACTTAAGATCAGGATCATAGTTCCTGCGCAGAATACGTGGAACCAGTAATTTTTTCTGCTTTTAAACCGTTCTTTCGGGATCAGGAACAGGAGCAGGCAAAACGGCATGTAAACCACTTTGCAAAGACACAGGAATCCGGTCAGCACGTACATCCATATCAGCTGTCTTACACTCATAACTTCTTTTTGTTTATATCGCATGGCCAATACAAAGGCAGCCAGAGCAACCGTCAGAGCCAGGGCCATGGCATCTGCAGACATGGAATTTGCTGACTGGATATTCACAGGTACCAGCCCCAGAAGTACGAGGAAATTTTTCCCAACAGGCGTCAGACGAATGGCAAAGAAAAAGAACAGTCCAAACATAAGCATATTGGCGATCCTTCCTGCATAGGCAAGAACTATCGGCCGGTCCGTAAACAGATCTGCAATGCGGATCCCCACTGCCTGGGGAAGATACGAAGTAGGTGCATACAAAGCTGTATTTCCAAATCCGTAAAACTGTGTTTTTTCCCGGTCGATACGCTGATCTGCACTCTCTCCGATATCCCATAATGATACATGATCCTTGGAGGTAAATTCCGGAACCAGACCACTGTTAAACGTCCTTCCATATGAGAATAAGTCGTTTCCTCCGTTGCCTTCCGACGTCAGATATCCTCTGGAAACCTCATAGCTTCTCAGATAATGACTGTACTCATCCGGCGAATTAAAGGCCGGAACCGCCGCCAGCGTACAGATACTCATAAAAATATAAACAACGGCAAACACCACTTCTGCCCGGAGCTGTCTGCGTTTCAAAAATGCAAAGATCACCAGCATCACAGCTGCCGCCGCCCCAATCACCAGAAACACCAGTGATTTTGGAAATGGCCTGGAAATAATACGATAGGCAAGTGTCTGTGTATCATCCTTCTGGCTCACCAGCCCTGCGGCCACTCCGGTATCCCCTTTTGCGCCATCTAAAACGATTCGAAATTTCTGCCCCTTACATTCCGTAAGCTTCTGGTCAAGCCTGAAATACGTGGTATCCCCCGACGATATGGTCAGTCTGCTGGCCTGCCAGCTCTGGATCTCCCTGTCATTCTGATACAGCGTTACCTGAAACGTTCCAGCAACCGATGCACTCTCTGTGGAAAGAAAAAGCTCCACACCGGACAGACGGTTCGTTTTGCAGATAAACTCCTCTTCAAAGCATCCTCCCACACCGATCATCGACCAGGTATCCGGTCTTGCCTGCTGCTTTACATTTCCGAGAATCTCCGAATCACTAAGCAGATATGCGGAAAAGATCAGGATCATTCCCCATATCAGCAGATATTTCAGAGCGTTTTTCAGCTCTGCAGACAGGCTGTATGAGCTCCTGTTTTTTTTCTTATTTTTCATAATATCCCTCTTACTCTTTGTTATTTTCATATTCTGCACTATTATAGCATCTGCATGAAAAAAAAAGAAGCTGCGTTTTATGGCAGCTTCTCATTTTTTGTAAACCTGTCCGGAACCGGATGCTTATCGATTGTTGATCGCAGTTACCAGTGCATCAATAGAGGCACGGATGATATCCTGATCAACACCTGCTCCCCAGGCAAGCGTTCCATCCGGTTTGCGGATTCCCACATAAGCGATAGCCTTGGAGGAAGAGCTCTGCTCCAGAGCATGCTCCTGATAAGTCTCCAGTGTGTATTTCAGTTCGTAAGCTTTCTTCAGTGCATTGTTTACCGCATCCAGACGACCATTTCCGGAAGCCTCTGTAACGATGGTTTTTCCACGGAATGTAGAAGTAACCCGTGTTACGATACCATCTTCTTTCTGCTGGAAATGAACATCACTGATGCTGTATGGTTCAACCACATTTTCGAAGGTAGATTTGAACAGACTGAAGATCTCGTCCGGATGAAGCTCTTTGTGCTTGTGATCGGACACTGCTTTGGCTGCATAGCCCATAGCCTCGCGCATTTTCGGAGGAAGGTTCAGTCCAAACTTTGTCTCCAGTATATAGCCTACGCCACCCTTTCCGGACTGGCTGTTGATACGGATAACATCTGCGTCGTAATTTCTTCCCACATCTGTCGGATCGATCGGCAGATACGGAACAGTCCAGTGCTCCAGATCTCCATTCTCTCTCCAGTGCATACCCTTTGCAATGGCATCCTGATGAGATCCGGAAAATGCAGCAAATACAAGAGCTCCGCTGTACGGACTTCTTTCATAGATCTGCATTCCGGTACATTTCTCATAAACCTCACAGATATGCGGCATATCAGAGAAATCGATCTTCGGATCCACACCCTGGGAATACATATTCATACCAAGTGTTACAATATCCACATTACCGGTACGCTCACCATTTCCGAACAAAGTTCCCTCAATTCGGTCAGCACCTGCAAGAAGACCCATCTCGGAGTCTGCAACGCCACATCCACGATCATTGTGCGGATGAAGAGAAACGATCACGTTTTCACGGTATTTCAGATTATCACACATGTATTCCACCTGACTTGCATACACATGCGGCATAGAATGCTCAACCGTAACAGGCAGGTTGATGATCGCTTTGTTATCTGCAGTGGGCTGCCATACATCCAGAACCGCATTGCACACCTCCAGTGCATACTCCGGCTCTGTTCCCGTAAAGCTCTCCGGGCTGTACTCAAACTGGAAATTGCCTTCTGTCTCATCAGCCAGTTTTTTCAGAAGTGCAGCGCCATCTACTGCGATCTTCAGGATCTCCTCTTTTGATTTTTTGAATACCTGCTCTCTCTGAGATACGGATGTGGAATTGTATACATGAACGATCGCTTTTGGGGCGCCTTTAACAGCTTCAAAAGTCTTACGGATAATATGCTCTCTTGCCTGAGTCAGCACCTGGATCGTTACATCCTTCGGGATCAGATCCTGCTCGATCAGCGTACGGAGAAACTCATACTCTGTCTCAGAAGCAGCCGGAAATCCAACCTCGATCTCTTTAAAACCAATCTTTACAAGAAGCTTGAAAAATTCCACTTTCTGCTCCAAGCTCATCGGGATCACAAGTGCCTGATTTCCGTCACGAAGGTCTACAGAGCACCAGATCGGGGCCTTATCCACATATTCTTTCTCCGCCCATTTCATACATTTCACCGGCGGCATGTAATACTGACGTTTGTACTTGGATGGTGTCATCATTTTGTTTTCCTCCACTTTCTGTTTCCATTAAAATTTCTCTTTGATTTCTGTTTTTGATATAAAGACATAAAAAAAATCTTCCGACTCTGCAGATTCTGCAAGAGACGAAAGACAACTGCTGTCCTACGCGGTACCACTCTTATTTCATGAATAAAAATTCACACACTTGACAGATACGGAATGTATATACATCCTTATATCCTCTCCGGATAACGGCGGACACCGTCTGCGTCTACTCTCTTATATAATATATAAAGATTTCAGGCAGATGCTCCGAGGCGAGTTCCACAAATCCCTTCCGCTGCTTCTCACCGGCCAGCAGCTCTCTGTGCTCTGTTCTCTTGTGTACTATTCCTCATCTACGCATTTTCTTTTTGAAACTGGTATTAGGTTAACACGTTATGGAAGATTTGTCAACGAAATTTTAACGATGCACCGTACAAAATTTTAACGATGTACCGTACAAAACAAGATTATGATTATATAAAAAACCAGAAATAGATATCTCTCGCCGCTCTGTCAATCGACCTGCATATCGTTTTTATATTCCTGGAAAATGTGAAGGTCATGCGGATATTTGCAATTGAAGCAGGGGACTTACTTGATTCGGGTAAACTGCAACATTTTTTATTTTTAACAAATTTTTGTTATATTTTACCAGCAAAACATGCTATAGTTCATAGTAAGAAAAAAATTTCGGAGGTATTTTTAATGAAACGTGATCTGAAAAAAATCGTAAGCCAGATGACACTGGAAGAAAAAGCCGGCATGTGCTCAGGTCTTGATTTCTGGCATCTGAAACATGTGGAGCGCTTAGGAATCCCGGAAGTAATGGTCAGCGACGGCCCTCACGGACTTCGTAAGCAGGATGACAAGGGCGATCATCTTGGAATGAATGACAGCATCAAAGCCGTCTGCTTCCCGCCGGCTGCTTTAAGTGCCTGCTCCTTTGACCGCAAGCTGATGGAAGAAATGGGCAAAACTATCGGAAAAGAAGCTCAGGCCAACGATGTATCCATAGTTCTCGGGCCGGCCGTAAACATCAAACGTTCTCCTCTCTGCGGAAGAAACTTCGAATATTATTCCGAGGATCCATATCTTGCAGGTGAGATCGCAGCCGCTTTTATAAATGGAGTACAGTCCCAACATATAGGAACCTCTATCAAGCACTTTGCAGCAAACAACCAGGAATATCACCGCATGAGCAACTCTTCCGAGGCTGATGAGCGCACTTTACGTGAGATCTATTTCCCTGCATTCGAAACTGCGGTAAAAAAAGCTCAGCCATACACCTTCATGTGCTCCTACAACCAGATCAACGGCACTTTCACATCTGAGAATAAATGGCTTCTCACAGATGTTCTCCGCGGCGACTGGGGCTTCAAGGGCTATGTAATGTCCGACTGGGGTGCAGTCAATGACCGCGTCAAAGGTCTTAAGGCAGGTCTTGAGCTGGAAATGCCTTCCTCCAATGGGGTCAACGATGCCCTCATCGTACAGGCCGTAAAAGACGGTTCCCTCAAGGAAGACATTCTTGACCAGGCTGTTGAACGCATTCTACGCATAATTTTTAAATATGCAGACAACCGGGCGCCGCAGGAATTCACCATGGAAAAAGACCATGAAGAAGCACGCCACATTGCCGAAGAATCTATGGTTCTTCTGAAAAACGATGAGCAGATCCTCCCTCTGAAAGCATCCGAGAAAATTGCTTTCATCGGTGGTTTTGCAAAGAAGCCTCGTTTCCAGGGCGGCGGAAGCTCTCATATCAACTGCTTCAAGATCACAAACGCACTGGATTCCGTTCCTTCCGATGCACAGGTTACTTATGCAGAAGGTTTTCCTGCAGACAAAGATCTCTACGATGACGCACTTGCAGCTGAAGCGATCAAAACTGCTGCCGCCGCTGACAAGGTTGTGATCTTCGCCGGACTTCCGGACAGCTTTGAATCTGAAGGATACGACCGTTCCCACATGAGGCTTCCTGAATGCCAGAACCGTCTCATTGCTGAGATCCTTAAAGTACAGCCGAATACCGTGATCGTCCTCCACAACGGTTCCCCCGTGGAGCTGCCATGGCTCAATGATATAAAAGGCCTTCTGGAAGCATATCTCGGCGGTCAGGCAGGCGGTACCGCTGTCGCAAACATCCTTTACGGAAAAGTAAATCCCAGCGGCAAGCTTGCCGAGACAATGCCGCTCAAGCTCTCCGACAATCCATCCTACCTGAACTTCGGCGGTGGTGAAAAGGTTGAATACCGTGAAGGCGTATTCGTAGGCTATCGCTACTACGATACAAAAGAAATGGATGTAGCATATCCGTTTGGCTATGGACTCTCCTACACAACCTTTGCCTGCAGCGACCTGAAGATCTCCAATGAAAATCCTACAGACAAAGACGCAATCACCATTTCGGTTGATGTAACAAATACAGGAAACGTGGCAGGAAAAGAGGTCGTACAGCTCTACGTCAAAGACTGTACCCATTCCGCGATCCGTCCGGAAAAAGAGCTCAAAGGCTTCGAAAAGGTTTTCCTGAACCCAGGCGAGACCAAAACAGTAACCATGGAACTGGACAAGAGAAGCTTCGCATGGTACAATACAGAACTTCATGACTGGTTCGCAGCCAGCGGCGAATATAAGCTCCTTATCGGTACCTCTTCCAGAGATATCCATCTTGAAGGCAGGATCCATCTGAACAGCAGTCAGGAGCTTCCGATGCATGTTCATATGAACACTACCCTGGGCGAACTGTTCCGCAACCCGAAAACAGGCGAAACAGCAAAAGAACTTACAGCAAAATATATCTCAGCCATGAACGGTGGTAAAGAGTCCTCTTCTGAAGCCGCTTCCGAAGCTATCACCGAAGAAATGACAGAAGCCATGACCGACTCCATGCCATTACGCGCACTGGTAAGCTTCGGCGGGTATTCCAGAGAAGAACTTACAGAAATTATTAAAAAATTAAATAAACTGGTATAATTTCACAGAGCATCCTCTGCCGCACGAATTATACTTACATAAAAAAGCTGACAGAATAAAACCTGCTTTTACAATGACACAGGTTCGTACTTCTGTCAGCTTTTTGATTTTTTATCAGCAGTGCATCAATCTTTTTTATATTGCTCGATCTGCGATGCACCCATATTTTACACACCACTTTTTTGCCTGTAGATTTCCTTAAGATCCTCCACCGTCATCTCCGGATCCATCGTGTGAAACATCAGGTAATTTACATTCATGGTTTTTGCCGGAGCCTGACGATAAATCTCTCTGCTTGATTCACCTGTTGCATAATGCCAGTATCGATACACATATCCCGCCCAATACATAACAACTGTAACGTTCATCTCATCAGCCATTTTTTCCTGATTCCATTGTAAACTTTCACGAATCCGATAAATTGTATTCACTAAAATCACCACTTTATATGTCTGTTATGTTCAAAAGGTTCCATAGCATCAATTATATATAAAATATATGATACCATGAAACCTTTTTTTCGTAAAGTTGCCTATCATTGCTCTGCAATCATACGAACAAGTCGAGCTATTGTTTGATAGTCCTCTTCCTTTACACAGCCGGAAGGGACGGTGCATAAAAATGGCACCACTGAAGCGACCAGAGATTGTCAGATGTAGAATGGCTGTACGCTTTCCGGCAGTCGATGAACCCACAGTCTCCCTCACTCAGCTGATAAGTCTGCCCCTCGTAGGAAAGTTCTCCCTCGCCAGACAGAACGATGACGCACAGGAAAGACACCAGATTCTCTCTCTGGGATATATGTGGGTGAACAGCCTGCAAAGAGCCGACCTCCTGCAAATGGAGCAAGGATGTCCGGGCAAAGGTTGATGGGGTGTAAATGATTCGGGATGAACTTACGGAAGAAGACTGTGGGTTGAATAGTTCTTGGTCCATAAGTTGCTCCTTTCCATTATCATTTTTCCCTTCGCTTATATCCAACTGGTGGAACGGCATCCTTTGGAATATACCACGGTGATCCTTTTCCATCTTGATTGCAATCCGGGATTTTCCCCTCACGACACCACTTTGATACCGTGGCCGGAGTAACGCCAAATTTCTCTGTAAATTCTCTGGTTCCGATTGCTTCACTCATATATTCCACTCAAACATTCTATAGTAGCCTGCATATTTTTCCCTCTAATATGAATTAATTGTAATTTTTCACCTCAAAATGCGAAACAATCAACTCACCCAAGCTTTTTTCTGGATTTGCTTATAAAATTGACAATCAATAGTTTCATACCATGAAACCATCCAACTGTTCTGAATAAAAAAATTCTTTTTGAATACCCCCCTATTGGAGCATTTTTCATCAGATGTTCAAAAATTTGTTTATCGCATGTTAATATATATGGAAAATTAAATCCATAACAAGTTTCCCCATGCTTTGAATTTGAAAATGGTATTGAAATAACAAAATTATTGTTGTTTACCAAACCCGCCTGTTGTTTATCCCATTCACACAAAGCCGGATATAAATATATCACTGTAGTTGAGGTAATGGTTTTCACTATATTTATATATTTATAATTTTCCTTTGCTGCTTTCCTAACTACTGGTTGACGGTTAATTTGATCAGCAATATCAAACTGTCCAGAAATACAATAGGCCATTTTAGCGTTTAATTTTTGGGCTACCAAAGTTGCCATATAACCACCAGATGAATTTCCAACTGTGGTAACCCGCATATTTTCAGTTTCGGTTCTCAAAAATTCAATAACTTTTTCTACCGAATCAATTTTTTGATTTATTCCATTGATATACCATTGCTTACACATATCTCTTACAAAAATTATTTTTCCATATTTTGTAAGAACACTTTTAGATCTTGCAATATTTCCCCATTCAAACTTATTTTTCTCAATAATATCTTCTAACTGATCCTGTGTATTGGGATAATATATGTTATTGCTCGAAAAAAAAATAATGCACTCATCTTTTTCTCCAAGCGAGTTATATAAAACTTTATAATTATCTTGTTTTAGAGCCTTTTTTAATAGATTTGAATCCCTTATATCTCCAAACACTTACCTTCTCCTCTTCCTGATTCTTGATAAAATGAAATCGCTTTAAATCTAATTAATTAGATTTATATAATCACTTTTTAGGAAGTGTTAATAATTTTCCAAGCATTGTATCTGCATCTTCTTTCCCTCCTGGAGGAACAAATTTAAAATCTGAATCCAATCCTGCTGCCGGTGTAAATGTTAATTCGCCAAAATAAATTTTTTCGCCAATAATATAAAGATCCACCCGCACAAACGGAAAGTTCTTGGATAGTTTCTCCGCTAAATCGAATGCTTGATCTATCATTTTAGGTTTTTCAATTACAAGATCCGGGTACAAAAACCTTTCTTTCGTATATGGCAATTTATTCCACTCTCGATCGAGGAAGAAAAATTTAGGGTGCTGACCATCTTTTCGATCAACACAAACCATAACTGAACTAGCTTTTCCATTCATGCAATAGAACTTATAGTCCACAGGAAGTTCTCCTGCCTCAGTTCCTAAATACTTTTCTACAATAATACATGGTTTCACATCTTTATACTGCATTTCTGCAAAACGCTTATAATAATCTTGTTTAAACCATTTCCTTGCGGTTTCAACAACCTGTCCTTCATCTAATTCATTTTTATCTTTGCACACTAAATTGCATCTACAACCAACATTGAGTTTCATTGCAAATTGATTAGGTAAATCTTTTAAACAAATTTCTTCTGGACTTTCATAGCAACAAATCAAATCATTCAGATATTCTCCAAATCCATTGTCTAAAAGCCATTGCCTAACCAAAAACTTATCAGCACATTTTTTTACAGTATCATTTTTCCAATAAGTATGATATTTTAACCACAGCACTTTATCATTAATAGTTACCGGATTATTTTCATCCCATTTTTTTCCAAATGTAACGTGATATAAAATCCGCGTATTAAGTTTCGGTGATATACAGGTTGCATACTTTGCTGTCGTATACAATCCCCACCAGCCTAAATCTTTTACTTTCCGAATAATATTCATATTAAACCATCCTTACTTTTAATTTTAGAATTTATCTGCTAATAGCTCTTTTGATTGTGTCAACAAAGTCCGGGAAACGTTTGAACGATTCAAAATAAATTTTCACAAATCCTCTCGTTTTTTTCCAAAAAAGAGGAGCAATCAGTGAAACCACAATTTGAGAAATCAATGTAGTGACTGCTGCTCCAACAATTCCCCACCATTGGATAAAGAAAAAGTTTAAAACAAGATTTACGCCAGCCCCAACAAACACCATATATTTTGTATACTTGTTATACCCTTCTGCTACAATCCATATTCCTCTTGCTGTGCCTATTATTGCGAATCCAGTTGACCATATTAAGATACTTAACGGATAAACTGCATCTAAATAATTTTTTCCGTATAGAATTAAAACTGCCATTTTTCCTAGAAGCATCATCGCAACAGATACTACCACAAATAAAATTGTAACTGCTAACAGTAGTTCTTCAAAAAGACGTATATAGCCATCATAATCTTTCTGCCTTTTTTTCATTATGATTGGACCTGCTGAATTGATCAAAGCTGTCGGAACAAATTCCCATAATGCGGCCACCGTAGTAGCAGCAGTGTAGATCCCCACTGAAGTATGATTCATCATTTTACCAATCATTATTTTATCTATCTGCATATAAAACGTAACCGCAATACCTGAAATAATGAAATGATAACTATTTAGTAATAAGCATTTTCCATCTAACCAGTTGAACTTTAATTTTATGTTTTTATTTCTTTCTCTTTGAAAAAAGAAAAGAACGACTGCACCACAAACAAAATATTGAATCGAATACGAAAAAGCGAAATAATATACTGATGCCTTTGCTGCTAAAAGAGAAACTCGCCATACTGCAACCACAGTTAATGCTATCATAGTTGCAATCGAAACAAATTTCATCTTCAATTCCATCTGGAACCAATATGTAAGTACTTCATACGTCTGCATAACAATTGCAATCGACTGAAGCAATGTCACAATATAAAGTTCAATATTTCCCGGCTCAATAACTCGAATAATCCCCATCACCATGAATACAGAAGCGACAGAAGTCAAAAGTCTAAGCACTAATGCTGAGCCAAGATATGTTCCTTGTTTTTCAGGCGCTTTCAGCATTTCATTAATAATAACGCTATCCATCCCAAGACGGCTTATTATTGTAAAGAATGAAATTATTGAAGCTCCATAATTAATCAATCCATAATTGGATGGTCCTAAATATCTAGCAGATAATGCACCAACTACAAGGGACAATAACATACTATATATTTGTTGTGCCATCATCCATCCTGAATTACTAAAAAAAGCACGAGGCTTATTTGATGCCATTTTATCTCCTTTCTTTGTCTAACAATGTCATTTTCTCTTTTTGCTCAGTAACTGCATAATACGTCAAGACAAAAATAGGATTAAATAATATTGTATAAAAATTGATATTTGTTATCCCAGTAAAAAAATATAAACCTATAACAAATGTAAGTGCATATGAAACAAAACCTTTATTCTTTAATATATGTTTTATTATATTTATATACATATATATATGTTCAATCAGACATACAGCGCCTCCCATTATAAGAATGTTCAATATATAATTGTGCGCATGTGTCCCACCTGGAATCCCCGATGCTCGAACAAATTCATTCGAATCAATAATACCATAACCGATTATTGGAGACTGCCCTATGTATTTAATAGCAGCATTCCAGATAGGAACTCTACCACTTACAGAACTGTCTCGTCCCATAGCGGTCATAAAATTAGAAATATCTCCAGTAAAGAATGAACTATTCTGGAAAAAGACCATCACAAACCATATAATCAACGTAGCTAAAATAATTCTTCTTACGCTCAAAAAATCCAATATACATCTTACTGGTTTTAAATTACTATAATTAATTAGTAAAATAGCCATTACAGCATATATTGAACAAGCAACAAATGCCATCACCGAGTCTACCAAGTACAATCCCACACATGCAACCACTAAAAAAGCATTATTCCAAAACGTCAATTTTTTATTTTTTTCGTAAGCTTGGATTGTCACACTAGCCAACGCAGCCATAACATACCCAAAATGCGAATTCTTATAGCCTAATATCCAATTTGCCTTATATAAAGCAGTCTCATACATTCCCTGTGGAAATACTAGTATAGTTACAAAATTCAATAATATTAGCGCAATCAAAATCAAATTCAAAACTTTCAGAAAGTCACTATATTTTTTCCGCAACCAATAATCAAATATCAAGCACATTGCAAATCCACCAATATAATTCAGCAGTGCATTATTTAGAACATGATGTAGTCCTGCTGATATAAATATTGTTATGTATATCAAAACAATCGTATTAATGCACCAATTGTTTTTTCTTTTGCAAAAGCTATATAAAAAGATGCTAAAATATATACAAGCTTCAATTGCTATGAGCATCTCTAAATTGCGACTTGATATTTTCAAAATATACTGTATTCCATCACCAATCATCAGTGGAATTAGTGATATAAATATTAAAATAGAACTTATTTTTATTTTCATTTATCCAACATCCTGACAAACTTATTTTTTGCTTTTTTTAATTTTTTTACTGCCGTTACTTCAAATTCATTCTGAAAGAAAAAGACATAAAAATCACGCATCTTTTCATATAATTCGCAATATCTTTCTCCCCAAAAGACCCTATTTCTTCTATATGCCTGTTCTTTCTCCACTGAAAATATATTCACCAAGAATTTTTCCAACTCGCATTGTTTGTTTTCCCATATATTGCCGTATTCTTCATTAAGTGCTGGCTCTGATAACATAAATATATATTTTTCATTGTCCAAATCAACAGCTTTAACCTTTTCGATCATTTCATCAATAGATTCACAATCTGAAAGATTAATAAATGCATTTGGATTAAAGATTTCTTCTACGTGAGGATCTCCCCAATATATAGGAACCGTCTTAGCTGCAAATCCTTCTATAAGTTTTTCTGTATAATAACCAGGGTGTGACGAATTTTCAAAACAAAACGAAAATCTATATTTTCTCATGAATTCAAGTTTATCAGGAACCCCATTAGGCTGACCAATATTATTTCTGTATTTTCCGCCAGATGAAACAAATTGATACTGTAAAAGTTTCTCAAAGAATTGGTCCCTTATCGGATCAGCATCTTTGTTTGAGACAACCATTCCGCAAAATTCTCTATTGATATACTTTTCAGCATTGCCCTGCACATCCATATGTTTCATTTTCATCTTCCGCCACGCATCACCATAGCGTTCATCTATATAGCATATAGGAAATTGCAAATATCTATCGCCATAAGTCAATTCTTCAAATCCAATCCCATAATCAGCAAAATTGAAATCTGGGCAAAGATTTTCTTGTGTATAAAAGATTTTTACAGCATTCTTATATTTCATATGGTCTAATCTTTTTGAGAAATTTGAGTAAAAAACATAATCCGGATTCTCTGAAAATTCGACCTTAAAATATTTTTTTAGGGTATTTACTATGAAGTTATCTTCTTGATTCCAATGCTCCCAAAAATCCACAAATTTAATTTTAACGATCTTCAACTCAACACCCTCCTTTTATACCTTATTCCGAAACATAAGTAATTCCAAACTGACCGAGAAACTTTTTTATTGCTTCCATTGGAAGCTTAATCTCTGTTCCCCATGTATCATTAATTAAATTATGCAAGTCTGAAAGATTCTTTTGTTCAATAACCGGAATATTATAATCCTTGTTTAATTCTATTGCTCTATTATCAATTCCAAGAATAATCGTTCTTTTTTCATGTTGTAAAGCTCTCATTCCACCATGAAGCCGTGTTCCAACATAATCAATATTTTTAGTATTCTCTAAGAAAGAATCATATCCTTGCAAAGACGGTGAAACAATTTTTATTGATTCAATATTATTCAAAGTTCTCAGATATTCGTAGTCTCTACTACCTTGCACCCAAAAATAAATGTCTTCATATTCTTTCCGTAAAACATCAATAAGATACTGGTCTCTTTTTCTATCTGGTTTATAATCAGTTAGTGTGAAAATAACATCTTTACCTTTTCTACTTGGAACTTTGCTACACTTTTTACTTGTCATCCCCCACATTGTTGGACACCCAGTATTGATTACATTATTTATCCCAACAGATCTTAGCTGTTCCTCTGTAAAGCTATCCCTGACTGAATGCATAAATTCAGATGACAATATTCTTTTATATATGTGAGCTGTATAGGCACCTATATGTTGTCCATACTTCTGTGCTCCCACACCAACCAGAACACAAGATTTTAAACTTTGCGCAGTGTATAAATTGATTGGCCATTGTCTAAAATGAAGATATGAGCCTAAATTTCCAACCAACAAATTGCTTCCGCAGATTATCTTTAAGTCAGCTTTTTCACAGTGTTTCATGTGACGATTATAAATTGGCATATGTGTCGAAATTTCAATTATAAATGCCCCATCCATAATCTGTTTAAAAGCAGCTTTCACTCCATCTACAATTATTTGATCGCCCAAGTTATCTGTTGATAAGCCCGGCTCAAAAAGCATTATCTTCTTCATTTTTTATATTTCTTCCTTTTCTGTATAATTGCTATATGTACATCCTCAATAATTAATTTAAAGCAAGTTTTTAGCAATAGTCGCGTATTCCCATAGATTCTGTGATAATAAATATAATGGTTTTCTTCATCATTTCCTTGTGACTTACTTGCTTCAATCTCCGTATCATAAAGAAATATGTCGTTTCCCCGTACGTCATATATGATATTTTGTTCTTGCGGTCTCATTTGAAGAGCAAAAGTTTTAATGACTTTATACGGTAAAACTCTAGATGACAGTAAATATTTTCTATTCTTTACCTGTCTAATTTTTTTCCCATATATGTCAACTGTCAATTCACCATCGTGTAATTTTAAAAACTTTCCCAGCCCTTGTCTCTCATAAAAAATGTCATACTTGATTGCATCATTTGAACAAAAATCTGGCAATCTAAGCGTTTCTATATTTCCAAACATCATTGGTACTTGAAAATTAGAAGCACTTACAACACTATGTTCTCCGGCTTCACTAAAACAAGTCGTATAGCTGTTATAGGGATACACAAAATATTTATTCTGTGTCACGCAGTACTTGTTGTGGTATTTAAGCCACGACTTTGTCCAATTTGTCATAAAATCCGGAAAATCATCTGCTTTATCAAATTCTTTATTCTCCTCATACCATCTTTTAAAATCTTTCCATTGACTCTTAAGCCATACCTGTCCCCATGATTGCGCCATTTGCAAGAAATATACATCGTACATACTAGGACAAGGTGTAAATGGTAGTCCCGCATTATGATTCCATAGATGTGTATACAGGGAAATTCCTGCAATATTGTTATTCTCTATATACTTATTCACCGTCATTAAAACATACATATAAAAAGAGGGCGCAACAACTAGATCATCTTCCAATACCACTAGCGCATCATAAAAATCTAAAAAGTCCCCACATTTTAATATATGTTTCCTTAAGCCCAATCGTTCAGGATATGTATATATTTTTTTTCTTCCGTGTAGCCATTTAAAACTGTTTGCAGCATTTTCAACCTCTTTAGTTCCTGAATTATCAATACTAATCAACAAATCAACATCATCTGTCGGAAAAGTTGCTGTATTTATCGAATTCAACAGCCTAAGTAAATTATTAGCTCTGTTATATCCTATTGTTAAAATTCCAATCTTGTAATCACTCATTTTTTTCCTTTTCAAACTGTTCAAGCATTTGTTCTACATTTTCAAATAATTTCGCATTCTTTTTAATGATCGATTCATCATATTCCCACCATTTAGTTTTTTTTAATCTTTCAATTATCTCTGGTGAGAAACGCCATTTAATCCGCTTTGCAGGAACCCCGCCCACTATTGAATATGGTTCAACATCTTTTACAATAAGTGCATCCGCTGCTACCACAGCACCATCTCCAATATGAACTCCAGCCATAATTTTGGCACCGTTACCAATCCAAACATCATTTCCTATAAATACTTGATAGTGTTTCTCATTATCAATATAATCATGTTCTTCATATTTTGTTGTATCTACATAGCTTTCTCCAATTTGATTCTTTTTTGCATAGAAAAATGGGTGCATCGCTGCAAACTCAATCGGATGTTTTCCCGTTATTGTCCTCACATATGGTCCTATACAACAGTATTTTCCTATTTGACAATGCTCAATATGGCTTTCATATGCCACATATGAAGCAAATCCTATCTGACAATCTTTTACAACTGCATTTTTTCCAATAAAATTGGAGCCTTCAAACACATCTTTAGAATCTACTATTGCACTCTTTGCACTTCGAACCTTTTCTTTATTTTTTAATTTTACAAAAGTTGCTTTTATAATATTCCGTATATTCATTTACCTTCTCCACAACTCTATCTTAATTTACGCTGGATTTTCGTTTATAGAATTTCCATCCATAATTTGCTGTTGCTACGGCACTACTCCACCCCAAATACTATTTTGATTCAGTATATGAAGAACAGTTAAATGTTGATATTAGAATATTTTTCTTATATTCTTTCTTCTGCATTATATATCTCCATTAATTTATTATAGTTTTCTTCCTTGGTATATCTTTTCCGATATATTTCATAAGTCTTTTCACACAATCCGTAGCACATATTCGTCGACTGAATCAGTTCATCCACTGATTCGGCATTAAATTTATATCCTGTAATACCATTTTCAACAACAGCTCCAGCATTTCCCAGGGCCGAGCAAAGCACAGGTGTTCCCACACTAAATGCCTCAACAATACTCATTGGAAATCCCTCATACCATCGTGTTGGTAATATCAATGCACGACTTATTGCTATCAGCTTTCGTGCTTCAATGTTAGAAACAAACCCCTTCATTTCAATATTCACTTTATGATTAGCAAGAAATTTTTTGCACCATTCCTCCATAGGACCGGTTCCACATACAAGCAATTTAGGTGCTCTTTCTCCCATTTTTCCCCACGCCTTAAAAAGAGTATCAATGCCTTTCAACTTATCCAGCCGACCGACAAACACAAATTGATTTTTTCGTTGATCCTCTGGAATATATTTTCCTACACTTTCAACAAAATTAGGTTTAACAAATACTTTATCGGATTTAACTTGTTTCAATTCTAATAGTTTATTCCTATTAAAATCAGTTAAACAAATATAACTTATTTTTCCGTATATTCCAGTCATTCGATGAAACCAAGTGCTCAATACGCAAGCCAACGTTTGGGTCTTGCTTCCTCTGTAGCAACTATGTTTCACAGCACATTTTAAGCCGTGCTCAACACAGTCCTCACAAATATGTCCGTCTCTATAAAAGGTTGCACCTGGACACAGCAAACGAAAATTGTGAATAGTTTGCACTACGGGTACCTTCATAGCTTTTGCTGCATAATAAACCGCAGGACTAACCAGATTTAATGTGTTATGAACATGAACAACCTCTATGTTCTCCTTCTTTATCAACTGCTTGATTTCTTTGTAACTTTTCGGATTAAACACTGTTGTCACTGGAAGAAAAAGTTTTCTCAATTTTGACATTCTTTTTAACTCTGCATTATTCCTAGTATACAAAATCACCTTATGTCCATGCTCTTCCAGCATTCTCTTTTCATTTTCCACAACAGTATCTTCACCACCGGGGATTTGATAATAGTTATGTACAATCAATATATTTTGTTTTTTTGATTCTGTACCCATCATTTTCCCCTTATCATGGCATTCCAAATAAATTTTGTATTTGTATGCCAGTACCTTCCAAATAACCGCTTTGGATCTTGCAGAAGTCTATATACCCATTCCAAATTGCTTTTCTGCATCCACTCTGGTGCCCGATCAATATTTCCTGCATGATAGTCGAATCCGGCTCCCACACCCACCATTAATCCATTGATTTTTCCCTGATGGACAGCCATCCACTTTTCTTGTTTTGGCGCACCAAGTCCAACCCACACAAAATCCGGATTAGTTTCATTGATTCTCTCGACAATTGCTTTATCCTCTTCTTCTGTCATTGGTCGAAAAGGCGGACTATACATTCCTGCAATTTGAATCCCAGGATATGTCTCCATCAGCACTGAGTAAAGTTTTTCGAGTGTTTCATTAGTTGATCCATAAAAATAATGCCGGTAACCTTTTGATGCAGAAATCTTGAAAATTTCACCCATCAAACTGGGTCCGGTAGTACGTTTCATATTTTTAAATCCACGCTTTTGACCAACTGAAGAAAGTGGTCCACCATCCGGGATAGCCATAATTGCACCATTCTGAACTTTCCGGTATGCCTCTTCTTCATACGCAGTAATAGTGGTATGTACATTAGATACGCAAATATAATCACCAGCCAGGGCTTTAATATTATTATTCAGATATGCCAACAGCCACTCCATATCAATGGCTGCAATATCCACTCCTAAAATATTACAAGTTGGGATTTCGGCTTTCTTCACAGTGCGATGAAAATCCTTATTATATGTCGCTGTGTTCATTTTCACCCTCCCTTTATCTACAATTTCTTAATCACGCTGGAAAATATCTCTCGTATAAACTTTTTCTTTCACATCATCCAAGCACTTGTCATAGCGGTTTGCGATGATGGCGTGGCTCATTTCCTTGAACTTCGCCAAATCATTCACAACAAGGCTACCAAAGAAAGTATCGCCGTCTTTCAGGGTCGGCTCATAAATCACTACTGTTGCGCCCTTGGCCTTGATGCGCTTCATGACGCCCTGAATAGAGCTCTGGCGGAAGTTGTCGCTGTTGCTCTTCATGGTCAAACGGTACACACCGATGGTCACAGATTTTTCCTGTTCCTTGTCGTACTCGTTATCCTCGTCATAATCATAATAACCAGCCAGCTTTAGGACACGATCAGCGATGAAATCTTTTCTTGTTCTATTGCTCTCAACGATAGCTTCAATCAGATTCTCCGGCACATCAGCATAGTTAGCCAGCAGCTGCTTGGTATCCTTCGGCAGGCAGTATCCGCCGTAACCAAAGGACGGATTGTTGTAATGGCTGCCGATACGAGGATCAAGGCAGACACCATCAATGATCTGCTGAGTGTTCAGGCCCTTGCTTTCTGCATAGGTATCCAGTTCGTTGAAATAAGCCACACGCAGGGCAAGATATGTATTGGCAAACAGCTTAACAGCCTCTGCCTCGGTGAAGCCCATGAACAGCGTGTCGATGTTCTCCTTGATAGCACCTTCCTGCAGCAAGCCAGCGAACTCATGAGCGGCCTCAACCAGACGCTCATCGTTCAGGTCAGTGCCAACGATGATACGGCTCGGATACAGATTGTCATACAGAGCCTTAGACTCACGCAGGAACTCCGGGCTGAAAATGATGTTCTTGCTGTTGAACTTCTCACGAACAGATGCTGTGTATCCCACAGGAATGGTGGACTTGATGACCATGATGGCATCCGGGTTGTACTCCATGACCAGCTTAATCACAGCCTCGACTGCGCTCGTGTCGAAGTGCTGCGTGTGGCTGTCGTAGTTCGTAGGAGCCGCAATTACAACAAAGTCAGCATCAGAGTATGCAGCCTTTGCATCCAGTGTTGCGGTCAGATTTAATTCTTTCTCAGCCAGATATTTTTCGATATAGTCATCCTGAATCGGGGACTTGCGGTTATTGATCAAGTCCACCTTCTCCGGGATGATATCCACAGCAGTCACCTGATGGTGCTGGGAGAGCAATGTGGCAATTGACAAACCAACATAGCCGGTACCGGCAACCGCAATTTTATAGTCCTTTTTCATAATCCTATATCCTCCTGAAACTTTGTTATCTTTGTAAATAATCGTTACGCTAAAATCTGAAACACCTATAGCAATCCTCTAAAATAATGCATCTTAATCCAGACCATCAGAGTGTGAAATCCTGCGTCAGATATCTTTGCCGTGCGTCAGCACGCCTGCAGATATCTTCCTTGTTTTTCGCACTCTGCTGAACTGTCTTAAATGCATTATTTATGAGGATTGCTATAGCTCATTGTTATACTTTTATGCTACGGTTTAATTCAATTTTCCATACCAAAATTTTTATCTTCTTCACACAAACTCCACGTTCCAGACATCCACCCCGGAATCCTGGAACACCTCTCTCAACCTCTGATGCAGCATCTCCCGTGTGACGCCTTTCTTCAGTATTACTTGCAGGAAGCCGCCGCCTCCGGCTCCGGAGATGAATTTTCCGTCGATCATGTCTTCACATACACTGAAGATCTGGTCTATGCAGGTGTTGGTTGATCCGGCATCCAGCTTTTTAGAGATTTCCCAGTGCTGGTTGAGAAGGCTCGCGAATTCGTCGATGTCTTCTTTTTCCAGGGCGAATTTCATGAGTGCTGCTACTTTCTGCATCTCATCCAGCGCCTCCAGAGATTCTTTTCGGCCGCCGATGTAATTTCCTACGACTTCTCTGAGAAGGTTTCGGGCAAGGCGCCGCTGGCCTGTATAGATCAGAGCGAATCGTTCCTGAAGCTCCTGTTTCGTTTTTTCCGAGATTTCTACCTTTTCTACCTTCAGCTGCTGGCGGATTCCGGGTCTTGATGTGATAAATTTGATTCCGGGTGTCAGGCCGCCAACCTGATCCTGCCAGCCACCGCCTGTGCTCATGATCTGCTCCAGGTTGAGGACTGTATCATAAATCTGGCTGTCATCCCAGTTCTCCCCAAGAAACTCTGCAAAAGCTTTAACGCAGGCTCCTGCAAGGATACTGCTTGTTCCAAGGCCGGATCCTTTGGGAACGCCTTTGACGCAGGTGGAAAGGTAGAATCCGCCGCCCATTTTTTCCAGGACCTTTTTCAGGTCGGCCTTTTCCTCCAGCGGAAGGATCCCGCAGGCGATAATGGCTGCCTTGTGCAGAGCAAAAGGATCGTATGGATTATGGCAATCCTGGATCTCTTCTGCACTTTCTGCTGTTCCGTAAGCACCTGTGTCTGTACTTGCCAGCTCAATATGTAATTCCGGTATCTTCCGAATCTCTACCTCGATGGGTTCACAGCCTCTCAGCAGGATTGCTGCGTTAAGAACAGTTCCTCCGTGTTCGTTACAGTATGGCGGTGTGTCTGACCAGCCGCCGCCCCAGTTCACACGTACCGGCAGATTTACCTTTACCTGTTCTTTTGCGATCGTATAGCCGCTGTTTCCTGTCAGCTGTGTCTGAGATGCGATCTCTTTCTGGATCTGGGAAAAGCACTCCTGCTCCAGCACATCGTATGTTTTTCCGTCAAAGCATTTTTTAGTGAATTTCATGGAGCGTGATACCGCATACAGGATCCGTATTTTCTGTGAAAAATCTGCTTTTTCAGCTTCTTTCATCAGCAGATGGTAATGTCGTTCCTGGATTTCTTTTTCACCAAAGATCTTAAGTGCAGGAATGTAATGTCCGCCTTTTTTCAGTTCTCCCAGAAAAACTGCCACCAGGATCCTTGCTTCCAGATCTTTTTTCCAGGAAAGGATATTTTCTGTATTTCCATACCGGAAGGATTCTTCCAGACTCAGTCTCGACTGTTTTTTCCAGCTCTCGATCTGCCGGGGTTCAGCAAGTCCTTCGCTCATTTTTACAAGAAGGTTTCCTGCCTGTGCTGCTTCCTGGAATGTTTTGCAGACCGGATACAGTTTTGCATTCCAGAGTGCGTGGGGTTCGCCGGTCCAGATATCTTCCGGCGCCAGTCCATTGGCCGAAAGAAAATCTACCAGGTTTCCCCGCAGAAAGCTTCCTCGTTCTTCCAGCGTTTTTTTCGGATTATCCATGACTCCATATGTACGGATCACGCATCGTCCTGTCTGACCGCCGTAAAGCTCTGTGATCTCGTCCTTCAGCTTCACACCGTGAAATACTGTGTTCGCCGGTATATGTACATCCTTCAGGGAAAGGCCGGATACTACAGCGCCCTTTCCGACGTGGGTTTTTCCCTCAAGGCAGGTGTCTTCAATATAGGTTCCTTCCTCGATGTCAGCTTCCGGTCCGATCAGTGCTGTGTGCAAAGCTCCCTGGCAATTTAAGTCATTGGTGAATACGTGTTTTTTCCAGTCAAGGAACTCATAATCGGTTACTTCTTCTGTCATCAGAGCACGCAGCTCTCTCGTTGTTCCGAAATGGATAAATTCTGCAGGAGAAAGACAGATCAGCTTCATCTGAAAAGGACTTAATGCCTTCCATATTTTTTCTCTGCAGGTAAAAAGCTCTGTGCAGAATTCGCCTTCCGGTTTTTCTTTCTGATATTGTTCAAAGGTGGAATCTGCCGCCAGCGGATACAGAAAATCTCCGTAAAAGCTGACTCTTGCTTTTTCATTTACAAAGCTTTCGTATTTATCCGGATCTGCTTTTTTTCCTGATGCATCTGCGATCAGACTAAAAAGTGTTTCCAGTATTTCGGCGTCCAAAAGTACGGCGCCTGTGTCAAGATCCACGCAGTCCTGTCCATTCACGGCTCCCAGCCTGCGAAGTGTTTCTGCCGGCTGTTTGTGAAGAAACATTTTTACATGGTCGCTTCCATCGTTTAAAAACACTCCATGATCGACTCCCACTTCTACCGGAGATTTCATGGAAATCGCCGCAGCTCCTCGGAACTGGGCATCTATCTGTAAAGGATTAAAAAGGAGGAGCACATCCCCGGAAAGTACCAGCATTCCTTCTTTGAACCTAGCCGGAACGCCTGCCATACTGATGAGAAATTCATCAAACAGTGTGGAGCCTCTTCCATCCGGAAGTTCTCTTGGTACTGGTGAAAAAAGCTTTCCGCACACAGAATATTGTGGGACTCTTTTGCTGTCTCCGCCGGAATGGATCACAAGGATTCTTTTGTTATGGAAATCTCCCCGGAGTCCTTCTTCCTCCGAAAGAAATCGGAGCACATTCAGGGTTGCTCCGCCGGAGCCTACTCTTTTGCCTTCCGGATCCGGGAGCACGAAATATTTTGTCCATCCCGGCAGTACGCCCTGTTCCAATCTGTCTGCGATCTGGCTGCGGAAGGATCTAGCCTGTTCTTCATTTGATGAGGTCAGGATCACATAGTCCCATCTGGGAAAATTTACTTTGCGGATGCTTCGTGCATAGTCTTCCCATGCATCCTGGCAGCTTTGCCGCAGAAAAAGATTTTTCAGTTTCCTGTATTCTGTGTTCATTGCTTTCCTTATCCTTTGCTTTTTCATACTTTCTTTTTTTACATAACTTCGAATACTCTTATCCGCTGTCACGGCTGTGCCGGAGCTTCTGGCGGAAATTCTTGGCCGACTCTTCCTTATATAAGGGAGACACGACAGGCGGTATTCAACCTGTCAGCACCTGCCTGTAGCAGAAGCTGAGTTGTGCTCTCGCTCTATAAAACAGTGGTCATACCACTTGTTTCCCAAACTGAAGAATACATTTATGGCTCAGATTTCTGGCACTGTTCAGGCTTCGACTTCCTCTGTGCCCGTTCTCACAGGTATATTCATCTGTTTTGCGGTTTGCTGTCTTAACTGGCGCACCGCAGACAGAGCAGGTTTCGGATATCCCTTTTGCATAGGTTTCAATGACCAGAATGCCGTTTTTCCATGCTTTATAGGGCAGATTGCTCCTGATCCCGGAGCTTAGATGCATAGTGCTCCAGTTTCCTGATCCGATCATCACATAGTCTGTGTATTCTTTTTTGTATTTTGGAAGGACGATCAGAGAAACCTGCTTTTCCAAGCAGAAGCCTATGATCTGTGAACTGATCTCATGGGCATAATGCTCCGACAGATGCTTCAGATGCATCCAGTATTTCCTGTTTTCTCCGGGCTGTTTTTCCCCGCCGAGAGATTTCCGGGCTTTCTCGATTTTTTTCCTGATCTGATTGCAGCGGTGCGTATATTCTTTTCCGCCGCCCCAGAATTTCACATCTGTTTCCTTCCCCATGCCGTCACATACTGTCCCCACAGCAAAAACATCTCCATTTGCAAACTGGATGGCACAGATCTTCCGTCCTTCCTGGATACGCTGTTTTACTGTTGCAGTGTCTGCTGTAAATTCCTTTACGGGAACATGCAGCATGAGATATTTCTTCTCAAATGTTACTGAGGGTGACATCAGCTCTGCTTCTGCGGGAAATTCTTTACCATACAGTCTGCATCTCATCCATTTCCATTGTTCTCCTGTCCATACCTTCAGTGTGATCTCCTTATGGGAAAAATCTCTGTACATTCCTTTATAATAGGTAACTGCTGAATGAAGCTTTTCTGCTTTTCTCCCCGGAATGGACTTTTGCCTGGATATGTGACTCTTTGCTGCGGCTATGGCACTGTTTATCGCAGCACGCCTGAAATACAATGGGACTTTTTCCCAGGGAAGGGGATTCTGCGGAACCTGCTTATCTCTTCCCATAATGGTCAGGACTTCCAGGGCCCGAAGAGTTCTTTGGCTTCCCAGTTCTCCCAGTTCCTCATGAGCCAGCAAAAGATCATAATAAAAGCTTTCAATTTCATTATAGAAATCCTGGGTTTTCCTGAGCCATTCCGGATGTCCGCAGCAAAGTCGGAGTCTTCTGGTTGTTATGCTGTAGCCTATATTGGACGGCATGTTCTCTTCCTTCCGTTTATTTATATAACTTATCCAATATTATTATCCTGTCGCTTAATGTTAGATTAAGCGACAGTAATTTTTTTGGATTATTCTGTTGTTTGATCCAAGATTTTGAACCATATGTAATGATAACATCCGCTTTAATGCTTGTCAAGCGATCTGAAATTGCCATAGCTGTCCAATTATGTCGTTTTTTGTGCCGTTTTACGCAACTTTTTATATATCAGAGAAAGAAAAATACATATCAATATATAAAAGTGGTCATGATAAGTGGTCAGATGTATAGTCCCAGGGACCTGTATTTTGCGGGAAATATCAGGCTTCTTGGTATAAGATTCATGGTCATAAGTGGTCAGCTTTTGTGGTCAGAAAAATGGCGAATTCCCTTATATACAGGTTTTTTCAGGTCCTGTCGCTTAATCTAACATTAAGCGGCAGTTTTCACATTCTCTTCATTTTCCTTTCACACAATGCACACATTTTTTTACTATATTATTAACTGTAGATAGCAAATGCGAATGCTAAATAATCTTTTTCTTTTTCATACTTTTTTGCCGGGAGTCTGCACAACTCCCGGCCTCCTTTTTTTGTTCTTCAGGCAGTTCGCCTGCATTTTCTATTATTATTAAAGATATAAAAATATGTCTTGTTTTTTCCTCTTTCATATATTATACTGATTAAGAACTTATTGTTCCTGTCCAGTTTGTTCTTTGATAATTTCATAGACTTCACACTCGAAACATGATACAATATCCGCACAGAGAAATATGCGGTACAGTTTTTATGGGAGGATGCGCATATGTTAGATCAGAAAGATTTGGAATTATTAGCTGGTATGATAAACCCGATCAATGTCCAGCTGGGCAATATAAATAACCGATTAGATGGTATCGACGCCAGACTGGATGCTGTGGATGCTCGTCTCGACGGTATCGACGCTCGTCTCGATGCTATGGATGCTCGTTTCGACGGTATCGACGCTCGTCTCGATGCTATGGATGTTCGTTTCGACGGTATCGACGCTCGTCTCGATGCTATGGATGTTCGCTTCGATGAAATAGATGCCCGCTTCAACCGGGTAGAAAACAGACTTGAAATGATCGATCTGAAATGTGATACCAACAGAAAACGCCTGGACGACCTTTCACTGGATGTTAAGCTTGCAGAACGGGATATCCGAAAAGATATCAAGAATTTACAGGACACAACAGAAACTCTTGTTGTTGTACTTCAGGGAAGAGGTATTTTACCTGACCCGGGTAACACAATACAGACAGCCTGATCATACCATGTAAAGAGTGTGAAGCCTATGAAAGTATCAGTTACTGTTCACTGGTAATGTTCCGCGAGGTGTTTTTTGTGAGCGAAGGTCACAGAAAACCCGAGACATACCGCGCG